>OCOJ01033603.1_pt9 | contig 70273 bp, 83 predicted proteins | sample 1539251 | NCBI WGS metagenome assembly OCOJ01 (sample SAMN01911457, study PRJEB22624) | soil metagenome | biome: Soil | place: Malaysia | collected 2012-04-30 | depth RA_metagenome m
GGTGACATCATCCTGAGGCTCGGGGATGTCAAGGCTACCGACGAATACGAGCTCCACAAGGCACTCTCCGGGGACGTCGTGGGCAGGACCATATCCCTTCGGATTCTGAGGGCGGAGAAGGTTGTCGACCTGAAGGTCACTCCAAGGGAGGCAGAGCTGTAGATGGCGTCTCTCCCGAGGGAGCCAAACTTCCCTCAGCCGGGAGGACCCAGGGAGCCCCTCCCTCCCATCCGTCCCCCTTTCTGATGCCTACGAGCTGGATTGATTAGGAACCAGCTGTAGGGAGAACGACCATGGACGATGTCAGGGCCAAGACTCCCCACGGCGAGATGACAGTCGACCAGCTGGCTGAGATTCAACCGGGGATGGCTGCCATAATGAAGGTTGTCGGAGAGAGGTACACCCTCACCTATTATGCGGCGAAGGGAGGGAACTGGAAGTTGGCGGCATATCATCTGAACGAGCTAAGGGCCGCCTTCAGGACCGCCAAGGTCACGCGGCCCAAGTTCGCCGACGACTTGGCTGCCTTCGACAAGGAGTATCTCCAGCCTATCTTCAAAGCCATCCACGTCCAGAACTGGGATGAGTTCGAGGCTTCCTTCACGAGAGGGGAGCTCGGCTCGGACTTTTATCACGAGAAACGGGGCGTCTCCTACATCAGGTACACACTCCCCGCGCAGGTTCCCTCCAACCTTTACCAGGGGCCGCCTGAGAAGTTTCGGAGAGAAGGCGCGAAGAAGGAAGGGTAGCCGAGGGCGTGGCCTACAGCTTGTCTACCAGCTTCATCATTTCGGCGTAGTGGTGATTGATTACCTCGGCGCCCGGGGGACCCATCATCTGCTCGGCGTTCCGCTTGCACTCTGAGATGGCTGTCATTATGCCCTCCTTTGTCGGGGAGACGTAGCTCACTCCGCACCTGGAGAACACGCTTTCAACAAACGTCTTCACCTGCTGCTTCAGCTGCTCGTCTGTGACGGGCTGGTGGAGCATGCTTGCAAACTCTCCGTTGGCGCTCTCGAAGCACTTCAGGAGCTCGTCTCGGACCAGCGCGGGAGTGACCTTGTCGGCTGGAAGGTCCGGCGCCTCGTATGAACGGCGCATTATGGATGGAATAATAACATATGTTATATAACCCTGCCGTCTGGATGTTCTGAGTAATGCAACCACCCTCGATCGACTCGGGCCTCTTCCAGAGATTCGAGGCCGAAACACGGTCCCAGGTCCCGCGCGTGGAGGGGGGAAGGGTCGTCAACCCCACACCTCTTCTCGACGTCACGGCCGCCCTGATCGAGTGCGCCAGGTCGGAATACGGGTTGCGGCTGGGGAGCGGTGCCAGGGTGTTGGCGAAACTTGATTCCAAGATAGCAGGGGGCTCGGTGAAGGTCAGACCAGCGGTCAACATCGTGGGTGACGCCATCTCCTCCGGGAAGCTGTGGAAGGGCCAGACAGTCTTCGAGGCGACGTCGGGGAACTTCGGACTAGCCCTCGGCTGGCTCGGGAAGCTGGGAATCGACGTGGTGGCTCTGGTCTCCAGGAGGCTGCAGCAGGGAGTTGTGGACCAGCTGACGGCGGACGGCGTCAGGCTTGTCAACCTGGACATTGACATCTGTCCCGCGCCGGGGTTGAAGGGTGACGCGGACCTACTCATGGCGAAGGGGGTCGCGGCGAGCGTGAGGCAGCAACTCGCGGATTTCGGCTTCGATCCGATGAAGTTCGACGGTGCTAGGGAAAGAGCGGAGGAGCTGCTGGCCAGGCAGGACGCCATAGGGCTGGCGAAGCTGCTCGCCGACGTGTATGGAGGCTTCTGCACAGAGCAGTACGACAGCCAGTTGAATGTCCAGACCCACCGGTCCGTCACCGGACCTGAGCTCGACCAGCAGCTTGGAGAACTTGGTACGTCTCTCGGGGAAGCGGACTTCGTCTGCACCTTCGGGACAGGAGGGACCGCAGGAGGGGTGAGCAGGTACATAGCGTCGAGGTACGGCAGGAAGGGGACGAGGGTAGTCTTCCCACTAGCAGGCCAGGACGTTGCGGGGATAAGGACAAGAGATAGGGCCATGGGGTTGCGGTTCTACGAGCCCGAGTCGTACCTAGGTGAGCACGAAGTCGACTTCGATGATGCTACTAGGCTTTTCGAGTTCTTCAATAGAAGGGGGTACGACGTAGGCGAAAGCGGGGCCCTCGCCCTCTACGCCTCCATGCAGCTAATCAACTTCGGGGTGGCGAAGCAGTTCGTCGTGATGGTAGCCGATGGTGCCTCCAAGTACTCTACCGAAGTGAAGGCCGTGGCACGGAGGGGAAAGAGAGACCAGGTGAGGCTGGACGAAGCAGCCTCGGCCGTCAGGGAGTACGGGGGAGTCGTGTGGGCCCACAACATGTTCGTCCCCAAGACGGAGGGGATCAGAGTCATAGCATCGTCCCTCGGGTGCGCCGAGTCAGACGTCAAGGTCGCAGCGGCCAGGGACGTGCAAGCTGTGCTCAACGGGGGGGAGCCGTCAGGGGAATTCGAGAGCCTCCTGCCCAAGGACGATAGACCCATTCTTGTGGTCTGCATGGCGGGCAACACCTCCCTGATGCTGGCGAAGGTCCTCGAGAGAAGAGGGGTGGCAGCTGAGAGCCTGGTGGGAGGGATAACGGGTCTCCCGGCCTCAAGAGGGAAGCAGCCCTTCGAGTTGGTCGAATTAGCGAGAGGTTAGCGCTCGGACGGGGCAACCGGGTTCCAGCACAAACCGAGCTTTAGGCCTGAACCCTTCCCGCTTTCTCACGCGTGCGATTTGAACGAGGCTGCCGCAACGAGAACCTGCTGGGGCGTATAGATGTGTGGGTTGAGCTCGAGGCAGACAAAGACGTCGGAGCCGGCCAACATCCCCATCAGTTTGGTGAGGTTCGCGTTTCCTTCGCCCGGAACAAGGTGGGCATCCGACGCGCCTGTGTTGTCGCTCAGGTGCACCTCCACGAGCCGCGGGCCGGCCATTTGGACAAAATCGTCAAGGGCCTGGGCGCTCGCATGGGCGTGCCCCGTGTCAAGGGTGAGCCTCAGCCCCTCGACCGCCTCCATGAGGCCTTCCAAGGAGTGGGCTGTAGTCCCAAGCGGATAATGATACTTCGACTTGCTCTTGGACTGGTTCTCCACGCTTATCGTAAGCCTGCCGTCGGCCGCTTTCACCATTGTACGAAGGATGGAGGTGGCGTTTGCCGCGGACGCGGGCACCATCGCCTCATTGTGCACGCTCCCTGGGTGAACAGTGATTACCTTCGCCCCCAGGGAATCTCCGAACGTGACGAACTCCTCCAGAGTTCTCTCTACGGCGCCCCTCACAGGTTGAAAGGGATTGGCTGGGTTGAGGTCGGTGAAGGGCGCATGCATTGTGATGGTCATCTGATAGGAGGAGAGCGCTTCGCCCAGGGCATGCTTGTTGACCCAGCAAGGATGCGCGTGCGGAGCGTCACCCCAGAGCTCTACGTAATCGAATCCAGCGTCCCCGATTGCCCTGATGGCGGAGGCTACATCAAGTCCCAGTAGCGACCAAGTGCTCAGACCAATCTTCAATTTCCCAAACCAGACTGTCCCGTCGGGCCCGTTCTCAGGAGGTGGGAGAGCTCTGAGCTGCCCTGAGTCTCTTCACCATTTCCTTCAACATGTGCAGGGCCATCTCAGGGTTTGTCTTCACCAGGCCCGCGAACGCCCAAGACGTCAGCGCCCAGCACTTGGTCGGGGAAACAGCGATTACGTCTGCCGAGCGTGGCAGCTCGTCAATGAGCGACATCTCCCCGAAGAACTGCCCCCTTCCAAGGGTAGCAAGGACTCTGTCGCCCTTGCGGACCTCGGCTTTCCCGTCAAGTATCAGATAGAAACCGACCCCCATGACCCCTTCGCGTACAATGAAATCCCCGGCCTTGTATGTCATTTCCTTACCCTCGGCCACCAGCGACCTCCTTTTCTTCTCATCGAGGCCGGAGAAGAAAGGGACGCCACCCAGCATCGAAGCAGTGTCCTGGGCGCCTGCCATTCGGCATCCGGCGCCCTCGAACTCATTTAAACTCACCGACATGCTCCAGTGAGCCTGTCCCGGCTCACGCAGGAGAATTATGAGGATAGAGCTCTCTATCGGGATTGCCTGGCTTGGGGACGGACGACTATCTTCTTCGGCTTGGGGCCGAGGGAGAGAACGGACTTCTCGTAGTCGGACCAGCTGACCCCCAGCTTCTGGGCAACCATCATCTCGATCATTGTTGCGAACTCGTGCTCGTTCCTGTATGGCGCCTTCGGGTGGTTACCGGGTTCAGCGTCCAAGGGATGTAGATTCATCCGGCGCTCGGCTTCGAAGTTGACATCGAAGGCCACTACCTCCCTGTCTGTGATACCATGCATCTTGCAAAGCTCATATTCGATCATCTCGTGAAGCGCCACCAGGAACACGTACCTCTGATCCTTCATCTTGCTCACCCTGATCTGCGCCGGCCTGCCGGGTATCCAGTCCCCTACAGTCTCATACCTCTGCTTCTTGTGGGGCACCTGAGAGACCATGAAGACCGGTTTGATGTCCCTGCGAGTAACGAGTTTCTTGGGGCGGAGCGTCCTAGAATTCCTTAGCGAGGCGGCTGAAAGACGTGTGGTGGCGTTACTGAAGCCATGAGATGACAAGTAGATCGAAACAAAGCCCACCTGTGGCCCCCTAAGGGATAGGCTGTCAATTCGGCGCCCCTTTTTGGTTAACCAAAGTTAAGCCGCATGAGAGAGGCCAGATGCGCNTGCAGATGAGCCTTCTCTCGCAGGAGGTTTAACAAGGGGTCTCGGCCGCATCATGAGACGATATCAGAGGGAGTCTCGCTTGTACCGCCTGGGCCTTCCTGAAGAGTTCTAACTGGGAGGATAGGCGTTTTTTCTCGTATGCTGTACCGTGCGACTGTTGGCATTGTGGGCTATGCTTCGTCTGTGGTGAGTTAGGTCCTTCGTACGTTCCGTCTCGTTTCTGGGTCTAAGGACGTTTGACCGAGTGTACTCTGTTGATTACAAACCGTCATTTTTGTTGTCTGGGAGTGCGATTTTCGTAGTTAGCTCGTTTCTCCCTTCGTCTCGTTTTGGTCGGCGTCGTTGTAGTAAACCATCCTGATTCCGATTATGAGCAACCCAAGCCCGACAGTCGCAGGAAGAACGACCACGAAGAATGTAATTAGGAAGTAGCCAGTCCGAATGAGCCACTCGCAGTAGGCGGCGAAGAGAAGAAGCGATGCCCCAACGATGATGAAAGACGCCCGTCTGATGTCAAACTTCGTGTGTGTGCTAGTTGTCAACCCGAGTGGTTGAGGGATCACTCTCTCTTATGGCTGATTTGAGGAGTTCCAACCACTTGTTCCCACTCAAAATTCACCCAGAAGACGAACAGAACCCTCTTGCTGGGCTTTTGGCGTTAGGTTCGGCAAATAGGTGCTCATTGCCTAGGCGCTGGGTCTGCTAGGATTGCTGACCTGTCAATTTGTGCGGCTGGTCTTGGTGCGAAAGCGTATCTTTTTCGTTCACTGCCGAATTGGAACTTATCTTGAAGTCCAAGGCGGCTGAATTGATGCAGTACCTCAGCCCGGTAGGCCTGGGCCCGTCGTCGAAAACATGACCAAGGTGAACACCGCAGCTCCCACAGCTGACCTCTGTCCTGACCATGCCGAAACTTCGATCGGTGTCCTCCTTGACGATGCCCTTCGAGACAGGCTGGAAGAAGCTCGGCCACCCGGTGCCCGACTCGAACTTCGTGTCAGAGCTGAATAGCGGGGTGCCGCAGACGATGCATGAATAGGTACCTTTCTCATGGTTGTCCCAGTACTTCCCTGTGAAGGGGGCTTCGGTCCCCTTGTTGAAGCAAACGTTGATCGACTCCCTGTTCAGCTTTGCTTTGAGCTTCTCCATTTCCTCGCGTGTTGGCATCGGTTGCTGAAAGGCGCATGCCGAGTTTAAGGTTTCGTCGCCGGCAAGGAGGCGCCCTAAGTCGTTCGGCGGAGGTCTTATGTAGAAACCACACAGAGCGACTACGATGAATCCCGACCAAATTGCCCTAGACCCCGAGGAGCTCCCCCGTAGGTGGTACAATGTCGTTGCTGACATCCCCGGCGGCCTGCCGCCCCCGAAGGAGCCTGGAGACGGCGAGTCAAGGATGGAGGCTCTCAAGAAGCGGCTGGTCGGCGAGTGTCTGCGCCAGGAGATGTCGACGTCGAGGTGGATCGACATACCGGAGGAAGTAAGGGAGCTCTACATTCATGCCGGGAGGCCCAGGCCACTCTACAGGGCAAAGCGCCTGGAACGGAGACTGGGGCTAAGGAAGGTCAGGATCTACTACAAGCGCGAGGACCTGAGCCCTACGGGGTCTCACAAGGTGAACACGGCCATCGCCCAGGCGTACTACGCGGCGAAGGAGGGGAAGAAGGCCCTCGTGACCGAGACAGGGGCTGGTCAGTGGGGGACGGCACTAGCATACGCTTCGTGCCTCCTCGGTCTGAAGACGGTGGTCTTCTGGGTGAGGGCGGTCTACGACTGGAAGACAGAGAGGAAGTTCCTAATGCAACTGTATGGGGCGAAGGTCTACGCTTCCCCCAGCGACCAGACCGCGTTCGGTAGGAAACTGCTCGAGGTCGATCCCAAACACCCAGGCTCCCTCGGCATTGCGGTCTCCGAAGGGCTCGAATTCACGGACATGGCAGACGACAGGGCCTATTGCCTGGGGTCAGTGCTGAACCACGTCCTTCTCCACCAGTCAATCATCGGGTTGGAGTGTATCAAACAGTTCGAGAAGGCGGACGACTCTCCGGACCTTGTCATAGGTTGCCTGGGGGGAGGTTCGAACTTCGGAGGGGTTGCGCTCCCGTTCATGGGGGAGGTGTTGCAGAAGAAGAGAGAGTGTGAATTTCTCGCGGCCCAGTCGGAGGCCGCCCCCAATCTTGTCAGGGGGGAGTACAGGTACGATTTCGGGGACACCGCCGGTCACACCCCGCTGATGATGATGTACACACTTGGCCACGAGACTGCCATGACTCCCATCAAATCTGACGGCCTGAGGTATCATGCGGCCGCCCCCATAATCAGTGCTCTCCGGAGCAAAGGGTACGTCAGGGCGGTAGCTTACCCGAGCGACGAGGAGCTCGTCTTCGAGGCCGCCAAGACGTTCCTTGAGACAGAGGGGTGGTTGATTGCGGGGGAGTCAGCTCACGCAGTCAGGGCGGCCATAGACGAGGCGAAAAAAGCTGAGGCAGTGGGGGAGGAGAAGTGCATACTTGCCAACATCAGCGGCCATGGGTTCCTCGACCTTGACGCCTACAGAGACAAGATAGGCCTCCACTAACCCTGCTGGGGCCGTTCCGGAAGTCCCGGATAGTTTTAAGAACGGCCTCGCGGCTGACACAGCCGAAATTTGCCAAAGTTCTCGTCCGCACAACAGGGATGGAAGGAACAGACGGGGACGATAATGTCAATAGAACTCTCCAAGCTATTCATCGGCAAGACCAACGTCAGAAAGAGCCCAGGCGACGTGGGGGACCTCGTGGACTCCGTGAGAGAGAAGGGGATCCTTGAGCCCTTGCTTGCGAGGCCCATCGGAGGAAGGTACGAGCTCGTTGTAGGGTCAAGGAGGCTCGAGGCGGCCAAAATCGCGGGGCTCAAGAGGGTTCCTGCCATCGTCAGGCCCATGACCGACGAGGAAGCTATCATCGTTTCCCTCGTGGAGAACATCCAGAGGAGGGACATCGAGCCCGAAGAGGAATATGACGCGATCGTCGCCCTGAGGAAGGCGAACCCGCGGGCCTATGGGTCCTCGGAACAGGTCGCCAAGGCCCTGGGCAAGTCGAGGAGGTACGTTGAAGACAGGATAAGCGCGGTAGAGGCGGTCAGGAGCATCAGGAAGGAGGCAAGGGCGGACATAGCGGTCAAACAAGCACCGCTCCCCAAGGAGAGGAAGGAGGGGGTCCTCCCAGTCAGGCACGCTACCTTCCTTCACAGGGCGGAAGAGGCGCCCACCGTCCAGGAGCTCCCCAAGAGGGAGAGGGCGACCCAGCTGAAGGAGCTGGCGGAGACCATCGCCCCGCTTCCCACCCCGGAGGCGGAGAACGTCGTAAGCCACTTCGTGATGGCGCCGCAGAGGCCCGTGGAGGACATCAAAAGGGAGGTCTCGTATCTGCACGCCGTTAAGCTGGAGATACTGCTGGACCCGAGGGTGGCCGACGGGCTGAGGAGGGCCGCTGAGGAGAGAAACACAACGATGGAAGCTGTCGCATCGCTGGCGATTCACTCCTGGCTCAGGCAGCAGCGCTACGCCTGATCTGAGGCAGCGGACCATTTATCCGCTAGCTCATCTCTAACCGGCCGATACACATCCCTGAAGAACCCGTCGGAGGAGAGCAGGACGTCCCTGTCGAACCCTTTGACGTAACGCAGAGCCTCCTTCCATGCCTCCGGGAAGGCCCTGCCGAACCGGGCCCTGACCCGCTTGTCGAACTCTTCCTTCGTCTGGACCCTGCCACCGATCGTAAAGAGGAGTACGCCGTCCTTTTCGGTCTTGTACGCCATGTCGTCCCCAAGCAAGTAGGTGCCCTCTCTCTTCGAGGTTTTCCTTGCTCCGGTCACACCTTCGCCTGAGGGAGTGCCTCCCTTGAAACCTCTCTTTGCCGCGGCGATGAAGATGGCTCTGTTGAGGCCCCAGGAGTAGGCTGACTCGAGGGGGAGGCCAAGAGTGTAGGCCCGCGCAGCCTGCAACAGACTCATGACCTGGAACCTGCCCACTGCCATTGTCCGTCACTCTAGGTGGGCTTCATCGAGTACCACTTGATGCTGCAGCCGAAGGGCTTCGTGTCTGGGACCCGGACGCCCCTTCCCGCGACCATGTCGTCGAGGGCGTTCCTTAGGTCGGGATGGGTGACCTTCGACGCATCGCGCGAGTCGTCGATTCTACCTCGGTAACGGAGTAGCCTCTTGCTGTCGAAGGCGAACACGTGGGGAGTGCAGACGCCTCCGTACGCTTCCACGACCTTCTGGGTCTCATCTCTCAGATAGGGGAAGTTGAATCCTCTCTCTTTGGCACGCTTGACCATCTCCGGGAAGCTGTCCTCGGCGTAGGCTTCATCGTCGTTGGAATTGATTGCAACGACCTGTACGCCTTTGGCGGCGTAGTCCCTCTGAATCGAGACCATTCGGGTCTCGTAGTCCTTTACGTACGGGCAGTGATTGCAGGAGAATATCACTACCAGGACGGGCTTGTCCGCGAAGGACGCCAACGAGTATCTCCTATTGTCGACCCCGGGGAGGTCGAAGTTTGGGGCCAGCGACCCGAGCGCCAAAGTAGGCATCATCATTTCGATTTTGCTCTACCGCGGTCAGGTATATTGTTGTCGCCCTTTGGTTTGCGTGTCAAAAAGGGGAAAGGCGCAGGATGCCCGCGCCTTATGCTGTCGGACTTGTCACGCTCACAGTTACAAGCAGTCGCGCTGCGAATTCCGATGTCCCGTCCTTCAAATCGACCCTGAGAACCCCGTAAGCTGTACCACCGAACTTGCCGAGGCTCCTGTCCTGAAAGAGGAATTGTGCTGTGCCAGCCTGGCCATTGCCGACCATGTAGATTCGGTGTGGACCTAGCTCGGCGGATCCGCTGGAGATGCTGTAGGTGGCCCCGTTGATGTTGAAGCTGCCGCCTGTGACGCTGAGGATGTATCCGCCCTTAAGTACACCTGTTACCTGTAACGTCATCGTTCCAGAGGCGGTCCCATTGGATGCGCGGTCCCCGACGACCCACCATCCGCCTGCAACGCTTGTCAGGGTGATGGTCTGGCCGTCAGTGAGTTGGATCTTTTGTGAGGCCATGGTCGCTGATTGCTGCAGCAACTGGGAGGGACTGGTGTTCTGCGGAGCGGACGGTGAGGCTGCTATCGCAGGAAATGCGAAGAGCAGGGCCATCACGGCGAACGCCCCGACTGTGGACGCGATTGCTATTTTCTTCGTGTTCATTCTCGTTCGAGCTTTACTGTACGCCCTCGATATATAGCGGGGCGGAAAGGAACGTCTGGACGGAAAGTCCAGACAATGTTTCCGAAAGGTTAAAGCCGTTAAAAGGCTGAAGTTTGAAAGATGGCCTCAGGAGCCTTCGTCACATTCTCCCTCAATATCATGTGCGCCCTGGTGGCGCTCCTTACGAGCTACTATGCGTACAAGGCAAACAGGCTTGTGTCTAGCTCTGTCCTCTGGGCCATAAGTATCGGCTTCATGCTCCTCGGAGTCGGGCTGGTGATCGACGCCGGGACCTCCCTCCTCACAGGGAGAACACTCGTGGAAATTACGGGGAGGACAGCCGGGGAATCGTTCTCCGACAGAGTCCTTACGCTCTTCGCCTCGGTCACCTATCTGACCCTCCAGATGGTCGCGTACCTGATTATAGCGATTGGATATGCGAGGTCGACCTATGGTCGCCAGATGAGCACAATGGCCCCGGCTGCAGCCGTAAGCTCCGCTCTCGTGAGCCTGTACACCTACTCAATCCTAAGCTACTTCGTGACGCTCATCCTTCTCGCCTTCATCGTCTTTCAGGGATTGTTGCTCCGTTCGGGGCGTGCGGGCAGACTCTCGGGGATGGTCCTGCTCGCATTCGTCCTGATATTCGCAGCGCACTGTGTGCTCCTGGTGTCGGTGCTCGTGCTGGGGTCGGGACTCTTCCTGATAGGGACCGCGATCCAGTTCCTCGGGTTCCTATCCCTGCTGATATTCGTCGTAAGGAGCGAAGTGGTTGGCCCAGGGTGAGAAGCAGAGGAGTGTCCTCAGGATAAACCTGGACATCCTCAACGCAGTCAGAGATGAAGGAGAGGCGAAGCCGACCCACATACTCTACAAGGCCAACCTTTCCCACGAGAGGCTCGTCAAGTACCTCGACGATCTGACGGCCAAGGGCCTCATAGAAATGAAGCAGGACGGGGAGAACAGGACATACAGCCTCACGCCGAAGGGAGTAAGCTTCTTGATAGAAATGAGGCACGCCGAGTCATTTGTACAGGGGTTCGGCCTGGCGATCTGAGGTTCCCGAGAACAGCGCTTATCTCAGCAGGCCAAGTTAGAGACTGGTTCCTGCGCTAATGCGACCACTTGACTTTGATATTTATCATGGTTGGGCTGGGCCTGAGCGGCTGTGACTCCCAGGACAAAACTCATTCTGGCCCTCCCAATCATAGCGGCCTTCGTCATCGTGCTCGTATACTTCCGGCTCTTTACCAGCCCCGTGATCATTGCAATCATCTTTGTCGCTTGGCTGGCCGTGAGCCTGATGAACAGGAGAAAATTCGCTGAACAACGGGCTCGCAAGGCGGGCGGAAAGGGGTCGCAGTTCTTCAGTGGCTAACCCAGCCCTTCCAATCACCATCTCTGGCTCCGTGGGTCTTGAGGATGTGGTCTTTCAACTCGTTTTCCGTCTGACAGACGAAGCCGCAGTAGCACTTCAGCGCGAGGTGTCCCCTGTCACAAAGCAGGTTCTTCCCGACAAAAACCTTGCCCATTGTACGCCGGAGGGAGAGCTTCGAATCTGCCCAGTTTAGCCTGGATCGAGCCTATGATAGGGGACGACCAGATCGAGCTCTTTTTCCCTCGCGCGGAAGTCTGGGCAGAAGGCTGCGAGCTTCCTCTTGAAGGCAGTCGAGTGGTTGAACTCGAGGAGGTGAGTGAGCTCGTGCATGACAACGTACTCCCTGAGCCTTTCCGGGAGGGCGATAAGCTGCCAGCTGAACGAAAGCCTCCCCTTTCTGGTACAATAGCCCCATTTGCCGATTTCCCTCACGTCCACCCTGCTGGGCTTCGCACCGACAATCGGTGCTAGCTCGGCCACCTTCCTTACAGCGTAGGCCGAACTCTCCTTCAGAAACCAACGCCGGACTAGCTCCTTCAGATGTCTTGGGTCGTTTGTGTGCACGACGAGCTCCCGTCTCTCAAAGTCTGGGATGAGGGAGTCGCCTGGGCCTTCATTGACGATCTTGAATGGCTCGCCACCGAACATGACCGAGTCCCTGGTCAGCACGTGTCTCGTTTTCGAGATGAGCTCGTACTGGCGACGGAGCCAGGCGCCCCTCTCTGAGATGGCCTTCTCGACGTCGATTGACCTAGCCCGGGGGAGCACTACCTCGAGGGTCAGATCATCTCTGAATCTGAAATAGGTGTATCGTCGACTGGTCCCCTTTATCACGGCATATTCAATTCGGCGCGGCCCGAGGTCGACGTAGGGCAAACATCGGGTCGAAGCCATTCGGGTAGTTAACTGTGAAGCCAGATCTTGCAGCCGGATTGAATATTGGGTTGAGGGTGCAGGGATGGAGGGGAGTTTCAGGTTCTCGCAAGTTGAACTAGATAACTGCTGCCAAGGCTGACCGAGCGGGCGACGCGAAAGCTCGCTGCGCGCTGCAGTCTTACCAGAAGCTGCTCTTCAGTCATGATTTGCATCTTTTCTCCCACTAACCTTCCAAAGAATCGGAAGAGCCTACCCAGGGGTGAGCCGGGCTCTACTTCCAGGATCACGTAAGAACCTCCGGGTCTGACCACCCTCGAAATCTCGCCGAGGGCTCTGTCCAGGTCGGAGAAGTGATGGAGCGCCATCGTTGAGTAGGCCTTGTCGAAGAATGCATCGTTGAATGGGAGCTTCTCCGCTCCCGCGACCGTGCTTCTGACGTCCGGATGATCTCGCTTCGCTTCTGTGATTCGCCTCTCGTTTGGATCGACGGCGAATACTTCGGTCCCCGGGAAGGTCTGAAGAATTCTGGCCGCTTTTTCCCCTTTCCCGGCGCCGATGTCGAGGATCCTGTCCCCGCTCTTTGGATCCAACATGGCGATGAACCCCTCCCAATCAGATCGGGTCCCTGACTGGGTCAACGGAGTCCTGTCCCTTCAGCTCAGCCTGACGAGTTCTTGAGACGCATCGACCCGAGAAATCACGACTGCTGTGCCGAAGGCGATGATTTCGTCCATGGTGTTCCCAATCTCGGTGGAATCGAACATGACGCTGATCACAGCGTTGGCCCCCATGCTCTTGGCGTGGTCGGCCAGTCTGTCGAGCGCCTGTTGCCTAGCCTGGTGAGCCATTTCCGTGTATTCGTTGATTTCGCCACCGCCGATGGATCTGAGGCCTGCCATCAGGTTCCCGCCCACACCCCTGGACCTCACGGTGATACCATAAACCATGCCTAGTAGCTTGTCTACTTTGTATCCTGGCGCGTAGTTGGAAGTCAGAAGCATCAGGCCTTGGCTGGAGGTGGCCCTCGTAAGATCAGCGCCACAGCTTGGACAGAAGGCGCTGCCGTCGGCAACCTGTTTGCCGCAGTTTGGACAGATCAAGATAACCATCGCTTCGTCCCTCCGCGCGTTATTTAAGTGGGGATACGAGTTCGCCATTGATGAGAGCCTGTTGCACTTCCCGGGGTCGTCCAAGCCGCCCAGGGTCTACGTTGATGCGAAGATATTGAACGTCCATGACCCGATGCTCGCGAGGGAGGCCTATGTCGGCTATGTTGTCGAGGGGAGTAACAAACATGACGCGACGAGGGTCGAAGCGATGGAGAGTGATGACGCCGAGGTCCTGGCAATCCTATTCGCAATCAACGAGCTGAAGGGCCAGTTCAGGCGGTTCACGATAGTATGTGACCATGAGTCGGTCGTCTCCGAGGCCAAGAGGAGTGTTGCTAAGCACCCGAGCGAGCTGATGAAGATGCTGCGCGACACCCTCAAGCAAAATCCCTCCATAGGACTGGAAGTCTTGAAAGCGAACCCCGCCCATGGAATTGTTACAGAGTACGTCAATAACCTGAAGGCGGAAACAGAGGAGGGACTAGGCGCCGGAGGCGTAGGGCCTGCTCCTGAAGTACCTGATCAGCGAAACTCCTGAGGCGTCGATCCGCAGGTTCACCTGCCACCGTTCGACCCCCGCTTCCTCGGCGACCCTAGCGGCCTCCAGGATTCTGGCGTTCGTCTGGTCGCGAGGCGGAGGCGTGAATGGCTTGGCATCATACAGATAGCAGAGGACAATCTTTGCTCTCTTCCCAGACGCGAGCGAGTCCTCCAGCTCCCCCATGTGCTTGATCAGCCTGTCGAAAGAGTCGAACCGACTATGCTTGACTCTGGCAGCTTCCTCAGGAGCGGGAAGCGTTATCAGGGGTGTTTTCACCTCGACGTAGGCGTTTCCAACAAGAAAGTCTATCCTCGACTTCCCGAGCCTGACTTCGCGCTGAACAGGCCCGCTAGCCAGTCGCTTGAGGGCTCTGTGTCTCAGAAAGAACTCAAAGTATCTGTTGGCAGCCGTCTGGTTGATGCCTATCCATTGGCCACCCGCCGGTGAAGACGAAATCGCCTCGACGGTGTAGGCCGTTTTCCTCGACTTTGAACGGGAAGCAGAGTAGAGACATGGAAGCCCGGGGAGCTTCAGGTCTCCCAATCTACCCGTAGTGGGGCAGTGGCACCTGAGTGTTCTACTCCCCGCCCTGACAAGCATTATGAAGCGGTTCGGCCTAGAAATGATTCTCCCCTGACACAGCGGCTCGGAGAACCTGAACATCGGGTCAGGTCGAAATGATTGTCTGCTCGTCTTGTCCCAAACCATCATGGAACGCAGAAGGTTTAACCGTTTGTTGGCTCAGAAGTCCCAGAAGTTGCTCCTCAATCCAAGCGAATCCCAGTAGGACATTAATTCCTGCTTGGGGGGCCTTTGATAATCGAGGTCCATCCTACCTCTGGACAGAGGCCTGCAGACTTCGACCATCTTTTCCACACTGAGGGACTCGCCCCGAAGATTCGGATTCTCCGCCAGCCAGCGGTTCAGGTGGTCCTTCGACGAGAGGTAGACCATGTTGTTGGAGCAGGTGTTGATCAGATTGTCGTACCACCTGGAAACGGGGGTGCTGAGGAAGATCAGCGGAGACGAGGGTTTGCTCGATTTCACCTCGCCCTCGCTCAAGGAAATCTCGATTGGTTCGGCGCAATGATGGCAGAAGGACTCGACCCTGGCGTCCAACCCGAGCATCACGTGCAAGGATACAGAATCCCAGGCACAGTTGGCAAAGAAACGTTTTCTCTTTACATAGACCCTGAACGGCGTCGAGACGGCTGAGTAGGGGTTAGCCATCAGGATTCGCTGGGTTCCAGGCACTGGGAGTATGTGGTGGTCTGCCTCGAGCTCCTTGAAACTCTCGAAAGCCTCGTTGCGAGTAAGCTTGAACCTCTGCATAATCTCCTCAAGCGGCGGGGCCGTGGTATACTCCAGGAAGTGATCGAATATGAACTTCCTGTCTGCTCTTGTAGATGGGGTCACCACTCAAACCTCCTTGGGAGGCCTAAAGCCGCCGGGGAAACTCTAGAAAAGAACGGAACCTTCACTTGGGGACGCTCACCATCATCGCCTCGACCACTTCCATCCATGCGTCGGAGCAATTCTGGGGCACGTACCCCCCGCCCCCTAGTGCGACCATCCTCCCTGCGCAGAGTTCGTGGGATAGACGGTGGAGGAGCGCCCCAACCTGTCTGTGCACTCTCGGAGTGTAGTCGAGGCCTGCGATGGGATCGCCCCTGAGTCCGTCTGCACCGCACTGCAGAATGATGAACTCGGGCTTCGCCGACCTCGCGAACCCCTCCAATCTGGGGAGCCGCGACTCGACCTCTGCGTCGCCGGCGCCTGGTTCCAGGGGGATGTTGATCTTGGATCCCTTCGCCGGACCGTACCCGTTCTCCCACGAAGAACCTGTCCCCGGATACAGGTACCTGCCGTCCTCGTGAATGTCGAAGATGAAGAGCTCGGGATCGGCCTCGTAGCTGTAGAAGACGCCGTCCCCATGGTGGACGTCGATGTCCACGTAGAGTATACTCTGGACGTTGTGGCGTTTGCGCAGGACCTCGACGGCCACGCCGATATCGTTGAAAACGCAGAAGCCTGCTGAGGTTTCTCTTGTGGCGTGGTGCAGCCCCCCGACCGGGTTGAAGGCGTGGTCGACTTCCCCGGCTATTACCTTCTCGACCGCGTAGACGGTCGATCCGACCGCGTACTGGGTCGCCTCGAAGACACCTTTGTAGGCAGGGGTGTCCCCCTGGTCCAGGGCGCCGTAGCCGAGCTGGGAGGCGAGCTCAACGTATCGTATGTGCTCGGCGGTGTGAAAGAGGCCGAGCAGCTCCTTGTCCGCCTTCTGAGGGGGCAAGCGCTCCACCTGTAGCTTCCGCTTCCGCAGCCCGTCCCAGAACCTCTGCGCCCTTTCGTTTGTGAACGGGTGAGGGGGCGGGAACGAGTAGAGAAGCAATTCCTTCCCCTCGAGGACCCCTACCTTGCAGGACATGCGGCGGCGGTCGCCGGGCGCCACTCTTAGACTGTTGTTATTAGGCCCCAGGTGGAGCTCCCGCTGTGGCCGGGGATCGAATGAGGGCCTTCGCGGAGGAGGTAGAACGGCAGCCGGGCGTTCTACTGAAGTTCTCGAAGTCAGGCTTTCCAAAGGCACGAAGGGGCTCGATATTCGTCGGGGCAGGCGATTCCTATTCCGCCGCCATGGCTGGATTCTACGCCTCCAATGGGTCGTGCATCGCAATCGATCCTTACCACCTGGCTAGCACCCCACTGATTGCGAAGGGAGCAGACGTCTTCCTAGTCTCAGTCTCGGGGAGGACTGCTTCGAACCTGGCTGCGGCGAGGAAGGTGCGCAGCCTGGCGAGGCGGACCATCGCAATCACGTCCGACGAGGGGAGCAGGCTGGCTGGCCTGGTAGACGAAGTGGTCAGGCTGCCAATGAGGTGCCTTCCCCGCACGCCGGGATTGCTATCGTACTCCCTTTCCCTTCTTGCGGTCCTAAACATAGTTGGTCCTAAGGAGAACTGCGATTTCGAGGGCACCTTCCGTGCGGCGCGCAAGGACGAAGGGAACATCCGCTGGGGGGAAGGCACCACTTACTTCCTGGGCAACTCGCTTGCCTATCCGGTGGCCATGTACGCTGCCGCCAAGACCTATGAATTCTTGGGGGCGAGGGCTCACGCCGAGCTGCTCGAGGAGTTCAGCCATCTAGAGCTATTCTCACTTGAGCAATCGGATGTGGTGAACGTCTACTCTGCATTTGACCCCCTAGAAGCATCTGGCAGGCTGGCCGAGGCTCTGGCTCGCGAGGGATACCAGTCGCACGCGGTCCCAAATAGAGCTGGGTCCGCTACGGAGCAACTTTTCCACGCGGTCTTCACGAGTCAGCTTTCCACCCTAAGAAGAGCCAGCGAATTGAAACTGTCTAAGCCGAACTTTCTCACGGTCGCCGGAAGGCTGGCGGTGAGCGATTCGATGATCTACTAGATCCCTACATCGTCGCTCGTGCCGGGACTCGAGATCTCCTGGGAAATTCCCTAACACTTAAGGCCGAAGGAAGGCGCAAGGCTATTGTGAACCGCATCACGCTTCTCGCAGGGGTGGTCTGCGCAGCCCTTGTGGTAGCGGCAACAGGCTATTTCGCCCTGAACCCAGGCGGCGCAACGACTCACACCAGCCAGACTGGGACGAGCGGTCTCGTTTCCTCCAGCCAATCTGCCGTCTCAACGGATACGGGGTGTACCCAAGCGAACAGCCGCTACACCTCTGGTTGGACCACGTACCACGGAAACAACTCGAGGTCCGGTTATGTGCCCGCTGCCCTTGTGTGCCCAAGGGAGGGATGGAAGTCGCCGGCGCTTGACGGCGAAGTGTACGCCGAGCCGCTGGTCTACGATGGAATGGTTTTAGTGGCTACCGAGAATGATTCTGCCTACGCTCTCAATGTCACGTCAGGCTTCGTACTCTGGAGAACCAATCTCGGAACACCAATGTCAGGCTCCGCACTCCCTTGCGGGGACATCAGTCCAAGCGGTATAACCGGGACTCCCGTCATAGATCCGACCACCGACACGATGTACGTGGTGGCGTTTCAGACGCCCGGGAACCACTATCTTGTGGCCATCGATGCCAAGGATGGCGGAGTCGAGTTCTCCCAGTTGGCCGACCCTCCCGGGTCGGACCCACTAGTTCAGCAGGAGAGGGGGGCGCTCTTGCTCGGCAATGGCAGAGTGTACATTCCATACGGAGGCTTGGACGGGGACTGCGGGAACTATCACGGATGGGTGGTAGGTCTCAACGCTGATGGTAGCGGCGGAATGATATCCTACGAGGTTCCGAGTCAGAGAGAAGCTGGAATCTGGGCTCCCTCGGGAGGGGCGATGGACACCTCGGGGAACCTGTTCGTAGCCACGGGGAACGGCGCCTCGGACAGCGCCTTCGATTACGGCAATTCCGTGATCGAGCTGTCTCCATCCTTGAAGCCGCTCGGCTACTTCGCTCCGACAGACTGGCTGCAGTTGAACCAGGATGATACTGATCTGGGCTCGGTCGGGCCGGCTTTCGTCGGCAACGATATCCTCTTCCAAATAGGGAAAGAGGGAGTGGGCTACCTTCTCAACCCGGCTAAGCTCGGTGGAATCGGGGGACAGGTGTTCTCAGGAAATGTCTGCTCGTCGGCCTTCGGCGGAACGGCTGTGTCAGGAAGTGTTGTGTTCGTGCCCTGCACTGATGGACTTGCCGCACTCCTCGTCTCTTCGAACTCGTTCCAGGTCCTTTGGAAGGACTCCGGTTTCCCAGCCGGTCCTCCCATAGTCACCGGCGATGTGATATGGGCATTGGATACATCGACTGGGGCTCTCAACGGATACAACGCAGGCACGGGCGCCAGATTGTTCACTTTCAACGTCGGAGGGGTGACGAGGTTCACGACGCCCTCGGTGGGGGATGGTAGCATGTTCGTAGGCGCAGGGGAGTATCTGTACTCGTTCCAGCTTTCCTGAAGCCTCAGAGCCTAGTCGTGGTACTTCTCCTCGCCGGCGCGTATGGGGACCTTGAGCCAGTTCTCCTGCGGCGGTAAGGGGCAGACGTAGTCCTCTGAGTACGCGCAGTAGGGGTTGTAGGCATAGTTGAAGTCAACCACGTAGTCGTCGTTGTGTTCCACCTCGAGGTCGAGGTAGCGTGCGGCCCCGTAACTCTCTTCGCCCGACGTGGAGTCTCTGAAGGGGAGGAACAGGTTCGGGTCGTCGCGCTCTGCTGACTGGTAGGCGTTGATGCGTACCTGCGCGCCTCTGATGTTCAGATCGAAGTAGCCGACGCGGTTGAAGAGCTGATGGGTCCCCTTGCTGGTCGCGACCATGACCGCCACGGGGTTGGCGTAGCGCTGAAGCTTCGTCTCGAAACGGAACGAGGGATCAGGGTCGAAGTAGTTTAGGTCATGGAAGCCCTCGACGCCTCCGCGCAATGGAGAGTCGTGGCTTGTGCGGAAGAAGTAATCCTTCTCGGCCCGGAATCTGGCGATAGCCCTCTCCCAAGTCTCCCGGTCTTCGGGTTTCATGAACGACATGAGGGGGCCACGCTGTGACATGAATCTTTCTTTGCAACTACGGGCGACGTCCAGCTGTAGCTAGTAATGGGGGCACTATCTCCTACTTCGGAACCGCTGAAATAGTCCGCCCCCGCAAGAGGAGGTGCACCTCTCTGGCGATATGAAGGCATGGGGGGCCTGCAATCCCCCTGCTCACCCTGGAGCAAACCTTCGCCATCGTGGGGCAGGGCCATAGCAGGTTGTCGGTCTATGTATCTCGGCCGGACTGAAAGAGGTCCTCGTAGGGTGGGATTTCAGGCATCGACTCCGTCCTAGCTTCGCCTCCCTCGATCCCGTACCACACCGTCTCCGGCTCTATTTTCTTCGATTCGAGCCCCGCGAGTATCATGCGGAGCCATGGGATGGGGATGCTATGGTCGCCATGCCTCCCCCCGTTCTCTATCGCAGTCCGCACGAGGCTCTTGTAGTAATCGCGGGTGTCAGGGTTGTCCGGGGCATACTGTCCCGTCGCCTGAGTAGCTGGCACGAAAACAGCGGCGTCTCCCGGCAGCAGGGTGCTTTCCTCCATTTCGGGCTTCAGCTCCTCATCGGCACCCCAGAGGTCACCGACAGCCTCCTTGCCGAGCCTTCGCCTGATTCCATCGATCAACGCAGAGGCATTCTCCGTTTGCTTATTGAAACGACGCTTTTGAAAGAGAAAAGGCTCATTGTTCAGGGGCCCTGAACGCTTTCTTGGAGTCGAAGGAGCCAGAGACGACAAACATCAACCAACTAACGAGAGAGAGCTGGGAAATTGGGACGACTTGGGAGACGGACTGGAGCCACAACGCCGCACAATTGAGGGCCGATGCCAGAGCCTGGTACATGGGTCATTAGAGGGCCGGTTCCGTATTTAGGGGGGCGGAAACCAGCGTCTGGACGGAAAGTCCTCACGAGTAGAGACATGAAAGGCCGACGTCGCGAGACTACTCAAGTATCCTCAACGGTGGCCAGGTGATATCTCTCTCTGAGCGACCGGGGGACTATGTGAGCATCTCAGAGAGCAGCTCATGAGAGATGTTCCCTCCTGAAACGACCAATACCACTCGCCTGCCGATGGATCGTGAAGAACTTGAAAGGAGGGGCGCTAGTGGGGTCGCCCCCGAAGGCTCGGCAAAGATTTTCGCTTCTCTTATCATGGCCCTGGTCGCCCGGAGTATCTCTTCCTCAGAGACCGTGAAGGACCCATCAACGTTCATGGAGCATGCCTTGTATGTGAGCGTGCCCAGAGCCGAGGGGATCAGTCCGTCGGCAATCGATGTGGGGGAAGACACCGTGACCACTTTCTTCGCCTTCAGGGCCTCCGTCAGCTTCGCGGCTCCCTGCGGTTCCACTCCGTAAATCCTGCTCTCTGGCCGTATCGCCTTCAAAGCTGTCGAGATGCCGGAGATTAGCCCTCCGCCACCGACAGGAACGAGGACCGCATCGATGTCATCGAGTTGATCCGCTATCTCGAGTCCACACGTCCCCTGGCCCGCAATCACGTCAGGGTCGTTAAAGGGATGGACGAACGCCGCCCCCGTGGCTTCCGCGATGGTTCGCGCCTTGGCCTCCCTTTCACTGCTGTACCTTCCGGCTTTGACGACCTCGGCCCCATACTCCACTATGGTGTCCACCTTCTCCCTGACAGCGGTCTCCGGGATAACGACCGTGCACTTCTTCGCGAGGAGCCTAGAGCTGTATGCGACGGCAATACCATGATTCCCTGACGATGCGGCTACCACACTTGGCTGGTTCAGGAGTGAGATCTTGTTGTAGGCGCCTCTGATCTTGAACACCTTGATGGGTTGAAAGCATTCGAGTTTGAGGTAGACCTCGTGGCCAGTCAGTCTTGAGAGGGCAGGGGATTCGACGAGTGGCGTTCTGCAGGCGACTCCGGCTATCCTCTTAGCAGCCGCTTCGATCTCCTTGAGGCCTGGGAGGTCTTCGTTCAAGGGGTTCGCGCCGTCACGGAAGGGGCCTCCTCCAAGAGAACCAAGTTTGCCGGACTGGATAAGGGTCCATCGACGAATCCACATTTTCGGCTGTGAGAAAAAGTTGTTCCGGCTCCACCATCGTGCCCACGTCTGTCGGCACACTCCTGTTCACTTGACGAACCGTGCGACCTCCTGTGGGTTCCCGTAGCTCGTCCAGAGTCTTCTGAAGAAGACGATTATGGTAAAGTCGGCCAGAAGGGTCATGGGGAGCGCCAGTTCTGCCACCACTCCGAAGACCATGATAGGAACGAGGAGGCCGAGGATGAACGCGGTCACGCTCCTCCAGGAGCCACCCCAGCTTCTTCTCGCCACGTAGCGGAGGTAGAGAGCCTGAACCGCAACAACAAGAAGGATGTCCAACGCGGCTGGGAGTCCTGTCCCCCGACCGAGGCTCTGAGTGAGGATGACGGCAGGGAAGAAGGACGAGCCGACGACCACAGCCTGCTTCGGCGAAGGAGCGGGCCGACCGCCCGACTTGGCTGTGAGCGGGGATGCAATCCGGCTCGACAAGAACACGAGACCACCGATGGACAGCAAACTCAGTACCAGTATCGGCCACCCCATCCAGTAGCCAGACGCGTGCCAGACCACGGCCATCAGGATCACGACGTCGAGAGACAGGACCAGGAGCGCCGTGACGGTTCCCCTCCTAGAAAGGAGCGGCTTGAGCATTGCTTCAGGGATGGCCATGCCGAGCAGCAGTATCGGGATGGAGATACTGAAGATTGCATGGAATGGCACAATGCCAGCGGCCCAGATCCAGTTGACACCCAGCCAGTGGCCGTAAGAGCCTAGCGCACCTACAGGTCCGGCATTGGGGTCGAAAAGAGTGCTCAGGGCTACCCCCTCTTCAAGGATGCCGTATGCCGTCCCGAGAAGGAGGATTGTGGCCCATCCTTTCTTCCACCTGATTCCCGCGTCGTGGATGAGAAGCGCCCCCGAACCATACAGGCCTAGGTTAGCCAAAAGCTGGAAGACGAACTGCGGAGGATTGAGGACGATTGCGTTAATCGGGCTGGAGCTCGAAAGGTACTCTGGTATGCCTGGAGTCAGTACAAGGAGGGCGATGGCAGGGTGGCCCTTCAGATAACCGACGACGCGGGCTCTAACGGCTGTGCGAGCCTTCGCCTCCATCCGAAGCAGCGTGGAGGGAGCCCCTATGAAACGCTTCTTGTGTGATTTCCTGAAGTTTCAGGCTGCGATGAGGAGAGTCTCTGCTGGAACCTGAACCTCATTTCATTGGAGGGTTCGAACCCGAAGCCCTCGTAGACTGACCTTCCCTCCTTCGAAGCATGGAGAACGATTCTGTCGTAGTTCTTCTCCCTGCACCATTTTAGTGCGCCCTTCACGATGAGCGAAGCCACTCCCTGGCGCCTGAATCTCTTCACGGTATACATGGACATAAGATAGGGAACCACGAGGCGCATGTTCGTGGGCCTCGGCTGCTCCTCCCTCAGCCAGATGCAGCCGCTCCCCACCACTTCTCCGCCCGCGATCCTGACCACCATGCCAACGAGGGTCCCCTTGGACATCTGGTCCCTGATCCACCTCCTTGTCCCCTTTTCGGTGGCCCGGACCTCCTTTTCATATTCGGGGTGTATGTCAAGCCACATCCTCTTCCTATGCTCTGCGAGTAAATCGACATCCCCCTTTCCGGCGTAGGAAAGCTTGAAAGACCGCACGTCGTGTTGTCCGCGCTGACGTTCCCATTTGAGGATGTCGATAACCGAGGTAATCGGAGTAACCAGGAAGTCCCTCGAGAGGACGCACGCTACGAGAAGGTGACCATATCCTCTGCCGTCGCCATCGAACCAGATTCAAAGTGGAAAGTCATAGCAGAAATCGCAGGGATCGGGCTCGACAGGAAGGAAATCATCGTCGACGATAAGGATGGAAACATAGTGTCGTACAAGCAGGCCTGAGCCCGCACCCTGGAAGTCCATATTGCGATCTTTCGGAGAATCGCATAGAGCCCGGAATCAGTTGGCCAGCTTCGTATGAGAGACGTTAATAGGTGAGGCCGCGAAGCGCCGGTCGAATGCAGGTCCCGCTGAACGTGCCCTGGTTACTCGAGTATGTCGACATGGTTAACTCGGAGCTGCAGGAGCTCTATCCCCAGCCGGGTAAAACGGCCCTGGAGCAGGCGGCGGCAGATGCCCTTTCTGTCGGGGGAAAGCGGGTGAGGGCCACACTGGCTTTGCTCTGGTGCGAAGTGTACTCGGGGGAATGCAAGCCCGCCGTCCCACTTGCGGTGGCCTACGAATTAGCGCACGCCAGCGCCCTGGTGCAGGACGACATCATCGACCACTCCGAAACGCGAAGGGGGGCGAAGTCGATAGCCGCGAAATACGGAGTGACGACTGCCATCTTGGCCTCGGACCTTTTGCTGTTCAACGTCCCGAGAGAGGTTGCGAAGTACCGAAACCTAGACAGCAGTCGTCTAGCGAGAATCTTTGATCTTGTTGGCGAAGCGTGCAGAGCTACGACCTGGGGGGAATTCCTGGACATGGAGATGGCCCGTGGGACGGAGGGGACCGAGAAGGATTACGAAGAAATGATCAGACTGAAGACGTCGACGCTCCTCAGCGCACCCTGCACCAGTGGTGCACTCGTTGGAGGCGCCTCGGAAGAGCAGGCCGCCCTGGCGGGGAGGTTCGGCGAGGAGCTCGGCATGGCATATCAGATACAGGACGACGCCCTCGACTTGGTCGGAGACGAGACGACTCTGGGGAAGCCGGTCTTTACCGACCTACGAGGTGGAAAGAAGAGCGTGGTGCTTCTGCACTGCCTTGACCAATGCTCGGGAGACGATAGGAAGTTCATCCTTGGACTGCTCAACAGGTCTGGACCCTACGAGGCCGTCGAAGTCGCGAAGTTGAAGGAGCTGATTGTGGAGAACGGGTCTCTCGAGTACGCGAAGGGAAGGGTAACGAATTACACTGACAGGGCGCAAGAAATCCTCGGCTCTGCGCCGGACACGGCGGCGAGGTCTCGGCTTCTGGAGCTCACAGGCTACTTGGCCTCCAGATACTATTAGCCACGAGCATGGCGGCCTGAAGACAGTGACAGGGGACGAAGAAGGCCACGGGGCAGCCTGCTCTTTATTACCTAGAAAGGCGTCCGGAGGCGAGACCAGAAGATGACTTCGGATATTGAATTTTCGATGGATGGAACCTACGAAGCCCCCGCAATTATGGTAGACGACGCCGTNNNGTGTTCCCAGAAATGGAGGTGAGCATGACTGTTCACGAGCCGCGGAGCGCCGCCGCTGCCGCCCAGGCGTTCAGGGAGCACAACTTGGTGGTTCTGATTCCCTCTCCCCAGGTCGACTCCGCGGTGGGGGCAATCGGGACACTGGTGCTGCTGAGGAGGACGGAGCCTTCTCCGAGTGCGGGTGCCCAGACAATCTGGAAGGGGCTCTGGAGGGTGAAGATTAACGGCGTTCTGGCCGAAGACCCCTATGTCAGGGTGCGCTTCTCAAGGGCGGAGGAGGTTCGCGACGTTCACTCCGGAAGCGCGGAGCTGATGAAGACCGTATGTGACCAGATAGACGAGTTCACTGAAATCGTTCCAGGCATACCCCAGGAGATTGTGTCTTTCCTCAAGAACCTCGATTCGCCGGGGAAGCTGTCCGACCTGTGCGCCTATTCTCCGTTCTTCACCCGGAGCGAAAGGCTCGACCTGTTGAGGACCCTAGACCCTGAGGAGAGGCTGAAGAAAGTGCACGATCTCTTCGAGAAACAGCTGCGCACACTAAGGAAGATGGATAAGACGCCAACGATACTTGAGTGTCAAACGTGCATGGACCTTGCGGACAGGGCGTTCGAAGCGGGCCCGTCAACGGGCGCGAAGGTGGTGCGAGAGTTCATCGAACACCTGACAAAGGAGCATCCAGACGAGCTGCTGAGCATCATCGCCGAGAGATACGGCCCGGCGTTCATGAGACGCAGGGCTCTAAAGTGACATTGTGAACGACTGCCCGGCCTGCGAGATACTCGAAAGTGGCATGAAAATGGGTAGGGGGAGGTTTGCGGACTGAGTACGCCGCTCAACCCCCTCCGTGCATGTGTACCGGGAACTTCTCCCTCTCTTCTTTGAGGAGGGTCCTCTCCGATGGCCTCTGCTTGATTTCGTTGGCCTTCATGAGGAGCTCCGTACTCTCTCTGGCGCACTTGATCATGTACACCGCCTTGTCGTAGAGTTCCTTCTTGCTGGGCTTGATTCTCGCCACGCCCTGATCTATCGACTTCAGCGCGCAGGCGACGGCCACTCTCGGGTACACCTCCCACTCGTCCATCCGCGGGGTGATGTCCTTCTCACTGATTCCCCTGTCCTCGGCGAATTTCGCAAGCTCATTGGCCGCGGCCACGCACATGTCGTCAGTGACGGTTGTGGCCCTCACGTCCAGCACTCCCCTGAAGATGCCTGGGAAGCCAAGGCTGTTGTTGACCTGGTTGGGGAAGTCACTCCTGCCCGTCGCCACAATCTTTGCTCCGGCTTCCTCTGCTTCCCACGGCCAGATTTCTGGGACCGGGTTAGCGCAGGCAAAGAGGATTGGATCCTTGGCCATGGTCCCGATCCACTCTTTCTTGATTACATCAGGGCCGGGCTTCGCGGCGGCCACGACGGCGTCGACGCCCTTGAAGGCGTCGGCCATGTCCCCTCTTCTCCCTTCCGCGTTGGTGACCCGGGAGAGCTCGTACTTCCAGCGGTCGTCCTCCTCCTTGATGTCCTCCCTGCCTGGGTAGATCAGGCCCTTGGTGTCCACCATCATGATGTTTCCAGCCTTGATCCNCCCACTTCATGAGGACATAGGCGGTCCTAGTGTTGGATGCTCCCGCGCCCACGAGGGTGATGAGGCTGTCCTTGGGGTCCTTCCCCACCAACTTGAAGGCGTTAATGAGGCCGGCGAGTATCACTGTGGCGGTGCCCTGCTGGTCGTCGTGCCAGACTGGGATGTTCAGCCTCTTCCGGGCTTCCTCGAGGATGTGGAAGCACTTCGGCTTCTCGATGTCCTCCAAGTTGACGCCTCCGAAGCTGGGCTGGATCATCTCAAGAGTGCGGATGATTTCCTCGGGGTCCCTTGTTTTCAGACAGATTGGGAATGCGTCTACCCCCCCAAGGTACTTGAACAGGATGCTCTTCCCCTCCATGACCGGGAGGCCTGCCTCTGGGCCGATGTTCCCGAGCCCGAGGACCCTGGTGCCGTCCGTGACTATGGCGACGAAATTCCACCTGTTGGTGAGCTCGAAGGCCATGTTGGGATTGGCCTGAATCTCCTTGCAGGCGGCAGCAACGCCAGGGGTGTACCAGATGGCGAAGTCCTGGTAGCTTGTGATGGAGCACTTCGGCATGACCTGGAGCTTCCCCCCGTAGAACTTGTGCAGGGGAGGAGACAGGAGAGATGGTTTCTTTGCCTTCTCAAGCAGTTCTGCAGCAGTGGGTCTGTGCTCCTGGAGTTTCTGTTTCGACATGAAGGTTGCGCCGGCCGTCAGCATCTTAAATGGAACCGTGCAGTTGCGAGCATTTGCGAGTAAACCAGCGACTACACCGTCGGCTGGACGTACATCTGGCTCGTGAATTGGGAGAGGCTCTCGAGTCGTTTGTAATTCTCGTCGACTCCCTTCTTGATGGTCTCCAACTCAGTGGCGTTTTGGGGCTGGAAGAGGTGCGCGAAGCGCCCCTGCAGCTTCAGGTACTCTTCCACGGGCTTGGGGCTCGAGACTGGGAAGGTGATCTTGTAGACTCCCCCGTCCACCTCGTAAAGCGGGAACAGCCTGGTCTCGACGGCCAGCCTCGCCATCCTTATTGTCTTCTCGGAGTCGAACCGCCACCCTCTGGTGCAGGGAGCAATCACGTGAAGGAACGTAGGGCCGTTCTTCGAGAGCGCCTTCCTCACCTTCGTCATCAGGTCTCGCCAATGGGAGATGGACGCTGTGGCGGCGTAGGGGACGTGGTGGGCAACCACGATGGACACCAGGTCCTTCTTGGTCTCCTGCTTCCCCGCCCGGGCTGAGCCCACCTGGGTTGTGGTGGTCCAGGCGCCCAGAGGCGTCCCCCCTGACCTCTGAATTCCTGTGTTCATGTATGCCTCGTTGTCGTAGCAGACGTAGAGGAACTTGTGCCCCCTCTCGATTGCTCCTGAGAGAGCCTGGAGGCCTATGTCATAGGTTCCCCCGTCGCCCCCGAAGACTATGATTGGGTGTTCCTTGGCCTCGCCGCGCCGTGCCAGTGCCTTGAAGCCTGAATCGATTCCTGACGCTACCGCGGCAGCATTCTCGAATGCTGAATGGATCCAGGGCCTGTTCCAGGCGGAGTAGGGGTAGAGCGCAGTTGACACCTCGAGGCACCCTGTCGCCTNCTGTTATGATGGCGTCCTTTGGGGCAGCAAGCAGCACCTCCCTGACGACGATGGAGGCGCCGCATCCTGGACAGAGACGGTGGCCGGGGGAGAGGGGCTCTTCGGTCGGAAGCTCCTTCAGACCCTTGATAGGCTCGAACATCTAGACCTTCACCCCGTACATCAGCGTGGAGGCTCCGAACGTGCTCCCTTCCTTGGCCATGCCGAAAATGTTCTTCCCGTCATCGGTGGAAAGATCCCTGCCGCCGATGCCGTAGACCACGCTCATGACGGGCTTGGTTAACCCCGCCAGCTGTATGGCAGACTTCACATCCTCTGATATCGGGCCCGATGGCGCGCCCGGACTGAGGCTCCTGTCCATGGCGACGATTGTCTTTGCTTGCGCCAGGTGCGATACTACCTGCTCCGTGGGAAATGGCCTATAGAGCTTGATGGCGAGCACCCCTACTTTTTCCCCGGATGCGTCTAGCGCCCGGGCGGCCGCCCTCATCGTGCCGGCAGCGCTACCGTTGATAACCATGACCACGTCTGCCCCGTCGGTGTTGTAGGCATCTACGGCGCCGTATCTCCTCCCGCTAAAGCCCTCGAACTCCATCTCCACCTCATCGAAGACGTGGAGGGCGTTCTTCATTGCCTCGGTCTGTTGCATCCTGAACTCGTAGTAGGTGTCTGGCGTTGCGATGGCGCCGAATGTGAGCGGGGCGTCTGGGTCAATCTTGTGCTTGGGCTTCGGCCTTCCCAGGAATCTACGGATGGGCTCGTCATCGAGGAGGCGCACTCTTTCCTTGTCGTGGGAAAGAATGAAGCCTTCGAAGTTGATTGCTGAGGGGAGCATCACTCTCGGGTCCTCGGAGAGTTTGAATAGCTGGATCGTCCTGTCGTAAATCTCCTCCACGTTCTCAGCGTAGAACTGTATCCACCCAGAGTCCCTGGAGCCCATCATGTCTCCATGGTCGGCGTTGAGGACCAAGGGTGCGCTGAGGGCCCTGTTTGCCACCGCCATCACTATGGGGAGCCTCATGCCAGAAGCATTGTAAAGCATCTCGTGCATGTAGGCCAGCCCCTGGCTGGAGGTCGCTGTGAAGACGCGTGCTCCCGTGGCTGCGGCTCCGACGCAGGCCGAAAGCGCGCTGTGCTCAGACTCGACAGGGACGAACTCCCCCTCGAACCTGCCATCGGCGACGTACTCGGCGAGTTTTTCCACTATGATTGTCTGGGGAGTGATGGGATAGGCCGCCACGACATCGACGTCGCACTGGCGCACCGCTTCTGCCACCGCCTCGTCCCCCTGTAGCGCTGCGACGCGCAGGGTCTGGGTCAGCGTCACGGCTCCCTCACCATTGTTATCGCCTTGGGAGGACACTCCGTCTCGCAGATGCCGCACCCCTTGCAATGGTCGTAGTCGATGGTGACCTTGGCCCCTTCGTGCCGGACGATGGCTGGTTCAGGGCAGTAGATCCAGCAGATCAGACAGTTCGTGCATTTCGCTTCGTTGATGACCGGTCTCTTGACCCTCCATCCTGAGACGATGTAGGATGCAGAAGTTCCTCCCTTCACAACGCCACCCTCTTCGAGCTCCTTCCAGCTCACGCCGCGCTCCCTCCCTGGTATCCTAGCTTGAGGGCCTCCTGGTTCCCTGCCAGCACCTTCCCCTTGAACCGGTCGCCGAGAACCTTCTCGAGGGATTCCGTACCGACGATTCCCGTTGCCCTGAGGAGCGCACCGAGCATCGGCGTGTTGGGGTAGTCCCTCCCCAGGCACTTCATCGCTATGCCTGTGGCGTCGAGTGTGATGACCTTCACCGACGGTTCGAGTCCGAGCTTGGAGCGCAGCTCCTCGGGGGATCCGTCGTAGTTGCAGATGAACCAGCCGTCCTTGGCAAGGCCCTGGGTCGTACTCTTGAAGAAGGCCATGGACTTGTCCACCACTATGACGACGTCGGGGTTGCGGATGAAGGAGTGAATCTCGATGGGGCCATCGCTAAGCCGCGCGTAGGCGGCAATCGGGGCTCCTGACCTCTCGGCACCGAACTCGGGNGAAGGCTTGGACGTACTTCCCTTCAAGGACCGCGGCGTCCGCTATCAGCTGGGCGGCGGACACGACGCCCTGGCCGCCCCTACCGTGGAGGCGCACCTCTGTCATCATTTGAGAGCACTAGCGAGAATCGACCCAGTGCTGAGGGCTATACACCTTGAGCCTAACAGATACGGGTTCTCGACGGCGAAATTGCTAATTTTTTATGGTTTGGCAGGCTGGGCCGCCTGGGGCACGGCCTTGGGGCGCACGCTTCGGGCCATCCAGACGCCTAGAAGGATGAGCAGTATTCCGAGGCCGATGCCGCCCAGGCCCACAGTCTTGTGCCATTGAGCCGCGTACATCCCGGCGCCTATTATGATGCCCAGCACCCCGAGCACTGCAACCATGTAACCTGTGTTCATTCGATGTGTCACGCCGAAGGCTGTTATTTATCGGTAATTGGCTCTACCCAGCGAAGGTCTCCGATGGTTCCGGGTAGACCACGTTGGTCACAAGGGTCCTGCCGCAGGTCACGCAGTTCACCACAGTCTCCGCGCATGATTTGTGATACCTTGAGCCGCATTCGCACTCAATGAAGAGATCCGGAGTGTTGGTCTCGAGAATGGACTTGATTTCTTTGCCGCATTGCACGCAGATTCTCATGTAACTCACAATGTCCCTGAGCGTGAACACGCCGGCTATCTTCCCCTTGTCCATCAGGAGCATCCTCCTGACGCCCTTTCTGTTCATCAGGTCAATCGCCTCGCGGAGTGGTCTGTTCCTGTCGATGGTAATGGGAGCCTTCGACATCACATCCTTCACCTTGACACTGCGCGGGGAAAGAGACTTCGCGACGACCCTCCTCAGGACGTCCCTTTCGGTGAGGAAGCCGACCGTCGCCCCCTTCTTTGTGACGACGATACTCCCCCTGTTGTTCTTCACCATCTTCTTTGAGGCGTCTACAACCGTGGCCTGCTCGTCGATGGTGATTATGGGCCTGGCGATTTTCCCAGCCGGAAGGTCAAGGGCCATGGCGTCTCCGCCCATCCATGCTCCTAATTAATCTGGCCCGACGCTGCCAACGGCGTTACCGTCTCGACGCTCGCTACTGGAAGCTGTCGAGAGATACAGAGCTCTGGGCGTCCGGCCTCCACTCCAACTCGTTCTTCGGGACCATGGAGTACTGCCTGACCAACTTCGATAGCTTCGCTATTATCTGCTCCTGCCCTGCAAGTGCCTCGTTCGTTCCCATGGCCGCTCTTGCCTCAAACATCAACCGGGATTCTTCGTATCCCGCAAACCTTAGGACGCCGAAAGACACGGATGATACGCCAGCGCTGCTCAGCTCTTCGAAGAGCTCGTCAAAGTCAATCAGGACGATTCCGGGGATTACAGGAGCCAGAGAGATCCAGGTTGATATCCCCGCCTTCGACAGTCTCCTGAGGGTATCGATTCTCCGCTGGAGCGGAGGGACTCCTGGTTCGTAGCGCCTGACCGGGACGGAGGTGATTGACATTCCGACCCTCACCCACTCGAACCTCTTGAGCAGGTCGAGGTCCCTGAGGACCAGGGGCGACCTCGTCAGGATCGACACCGGATACCCGTGCCTCCGGAGCACCTCGAGGCAGCGTCTGGTTACTCCGTACCTCGCCTCCACTGGTTGGTAAGGGTCGGAGGCGCTTGAGAGGAACACCTCGTCCTTCCTTAGCCCTCTGAGCTCCTTCTCTAGAACCTGGGGCGCATTCACCTTTACGTCGACGTATGATCCCCATCTCCTTTCGTCATGCGTCAGTGACGGGGCGTAGCAGTAGACGCAACCGTGGGTGCAGCCCTTGTACAGGTTTGCAGTGTAACCTGTGGAGTCCCGGTACGCGAGTGCATGAAGCAGCGTGTTGCACCTTATTTCACGGACTGTCAGCCGACGGACGGTGAGTCCCTCAACCGACGGCCGCGGTGAGACAAACGCGAATGCCATCGAGGCCCCGTAGACGCCTCAGCAGATAATAGCAGCCGGACTTGGGGGATTCAAAGGTGGAGAGGGATGGCCGAAAGTGATTCTTTTCTCCGTCAGGGTTCCCGATCTCTGGCTGATGGAATGCCTTCGGCTTGGAGCCAGACCTGAGGCGAGTGATGCGCGATGGAGAGAGTTAGGCAGCTGGAGAAGAAATACCACTTCTTCCGGCTGGTGCAATTCGGCATCGCCGGAATCATTGGTTTTCTTGTCTTGGAGGCGATACTTGTCGCGGGGCTTTACGCCATGTATGGAAGTGCCAACGTCCCGAGCAACTTCGCTTCCTCGCCCGAGTTGCTGTCGCTGGATATCATTGCTTCTGTAATCGGTGTGGTTGTGGGCTTCTTCGTGAACGAGAAGACCACGGTGAGAGGCGTAGGCAGGCGTGAGAAGGGTTGGAAGAACACACTCATCAGGTTGGGGAAATTCGAAGGTGTCTATGCCCTCGGGAGCGCCATAACCATCGCCGTCCAATTGGCACTTCTGGCGTGGATGTCATTATCACCAGCAGTAGGGAACATCATTGGGGCAATCGCAGCCTATCCCGTGAGCTACTTCATCTCCATGCGACTGGTGTGGAAACCCCGCCCGTGATTCCTGAGTAATCTATATGAAATAATTGATAGAATTATAGCTCCCAATGCTGGGATTTTGTCGTAGCCGCCTGGCAATGAGGCAGCCGAGTTTCCTCCAGAAAGTGTATGGCTGTCTCTCGAGAATAGCTACCATATCCCAATAAGCAAACAATGAAGCCTTGGAAACCGTACGACCGTGGATGAAAGGACAAACATGCAGATTATCAAGTGGCACCGAGGTCGAACCAGCTCCCGAGTATTACTCAGGGTAGCGCTTTTCCGCAGTGCGGACAGAATTTCGCGTCCTCGGCTAGTACTCTCCCGCAGTTCGGACAGATTCTAGTGATGGGAGGTTGAGCCTGAACTCCTGACGCTGCTGGAGTTGCCGTAGATGGGTTCCATGCGATAGCAAGTATTCCCCCGATTAATCCGAGAAGGAATCCTATGAAGAGACCCCCGATTCCACCGAGCCAACTCAGAATTGAGAAAATCAGAATGAGCGCCCCTGAACTTGTGTGACTTCCGGGATCCGAGTTGAGTCGGACTGCGAATACGATGATTAAGATGCCCCAAATGATACCAAGAATTCCAAAGAACCCACCGATTCCTGCAAAGGCGAACGTGAGGATTGCGCCGATTACGGCGGTAATCAGACCGCCTATTACTACGAAGATGCCACCTATGAGGGAGAGGACATATGCTGTCGTAGGTTTCTCGTCTGGCAAACTCCTCTAGGTGATAATGACTGATTCTTAACCTATCTTCTTCCTGAGAGGTGTTCTACAGAGGATTGGATGCAGGCTTGAGCCGCCCAAAATCCTTCAGGAAGGTTGCGAGCTCGACCAGGGTGGGGTTGTCCCCGGCCTTACGAAGTCTGACAGTGAAGTCCTGGTTCCCTATTTTTACTGCCATCTGCGGCTGATATTCCGTCCGCGTGAAAAGGACGCTGGCGTAGTGGACCTTCCCGGCCAGGTTCTCACGGACCACTTCCTCTGTGGGTTGCATCGGGGCGATGAAGAAAGCTATGCCGTCTACCCAGTTGATGCTCGGCTGTACCTGATGGGCCCCGCTCAGCGCCAAACGTACGATGTCCTCGAAGAAGGCGCTCGGATTCGACTGTTCAATGATTTCGTGAACGATCAACTCCTGGTAGGGCGTGTACGTGATCTTCAACCCCCCTTCGCTCTCCTGCCTGCGGTCCCGTGGGCGGTCTAGTATGTCTTCTGATATCACCCCGGCGAACTAGCGGACGGTGTAGAGCACCAACGCGGCCAGCCCGAATGGGACCAGCGATGCCACGAACGGAACCACTGGAGAGAACGCACTGTAGAGGTAGCCTGCGAACACCTGAGACGGGAGTGCGACCAGGGTCGGTAGGATGCTGAACATTGCAAGGACCTTCCCGCGGTCGCGTTGCTCGATTGCCTCTGCCTGGATGGTCGAAAGCGAGGGGGACTGCAGAGCGGTGGACACGGCGCCTGTCACGCCCCACTCGAAGAGCTCGTCCATTGTCTTGGCCTGAGTGAACATCACGTTGCTGAGGGGTGCGGCAACGGAAGCCAGCAGTATGCTCTTCTTAGACCCGAGCCTACGGATGAGGAAGACGACTGTGAAGAGCAGGAAGACAGTGGCAGCACCAGCAAGGTCCACCACCACGCTGTAGCTGAGCGCGCTGATCCCGAGGTAGTTCACGACGTAAATAGAGACGTAGGGAGAAGTGAACCCCGTCCCTATGCCAGCCAGCGTGACATAGATGAGCAGCCTCTTCACCACGCTTCCAGACCGTCGGATTGCCCCTATGCCGTCGACGAATGAATCCCTCAGGTGGGCGGCGAAAGACTTGGGCGCCGCCGGGCTCTTGACGACGTAGGTCTCGCTCAGCTTGATGGAGCGGAGCCCCACACCAAGGATGCCGAATAGGCCGCTGCTCAGGTAGCAGAGCCTTAGCCCCGGGTTCGTCCCGAAGTGGTCGATTAGTACGCCACCGATGGTCGGGGCAAAAATGGAAGGAATGGTGTTGATGGCACTGAACACTGCGAAGCCACGTATCCTATCTTCAGGCTCGATAGAGTCCATCATAATCGAGTTGAATGCAGGAGTGTAGAAGCTGGCGACTGACGCCAGGGTAAGAGGCACCAGGATAAGAATGGGTGAACCGATGACGCAGTAGACGAAGGCGCTGGCAACGGAGACCCAGCTGAAAATCACGACCACTCTTCGCCTCCCCCAGACATCTGCAATGTACCCGCCCATGAGGAGAGAAAGGGCTGTCACACCGGTGCCGTAGGCGACAAGGAGCCCAATCTGGAAAGGGGCGGCTCCGAGGGATGCAAAATATACGGACTGGTAAGGGTTCGCCATCGCGGCACCGATGGACCAGATGGCGGAAGTCGAGGTCAGGATCCAGGCGTTCCTTGGGAGGAACAGGAACCTCTGGAGCCTAGCCAGCAGACCGCTCACGACCGGACGAGTGACGAAATGCGCGCCTTATGTCTTGTTCCCTGGCTGCGGCCCAGGTGACGAGACTTCAAAGGGAATCCCCAGACGCGAGGTCAGGTGCTGTCGAGCCCCCTGCAGGACACAATGATGACAGTGTGATTAAGAAACGTTGATTCGTTTTCTAAAATGGCTGCCGAAACATGGGGCGGATGGTGAGTAGGGCTGACTGAAGAGGGTGGGACTAGTTTCAGCGGAGGGATGCGGCACAGGCTGGTGGAGGAATATGCGGTCTCGTACTACAACGGGTCCGTCAAGCCTAACCTTGCAGAGAAGAACCCAATCAACGGGCGGGATATAGAATACCTGATGGACGGGCCCCAGTTCGAGAGGATTCGTAGGGCCGACGTCTGGTCCTATGGGAATGCCATCGGGACTGGGTACCAATACAGGGTCGTGTACAAGGACAAGCGCTATTTTGATTTGGAGAAGCTACTCGAGATGTACTCGGGTACCGTCCAGACTGCCGAGGAGGACAAAGCCTTGGTCGAGCAGAGGCTCTACGAAATGATCCTGCTGATGATGAAGGAGGGAAGGCTCCCGAAGACCTTCAAGGTCCAGTCGACGAAAGAGACTCAGGAGGAGAGACTTCTTGCAATGGTGGAAGAGCTGGGACGGTCGATGGACGAGCTGGGGAAGAGGGTTAAGGAGCTTGAAGCCCGGCTGGCGTCTCAGGAAACTACTGCGACGCAGGTGAGCGCTGCCCCGCCCGCTGTCTCGAACCCCTAATCTGATTCACTCGGCTGGGTGGTAAGGGTTCCCGTACTTTTCTAGTGAAACGAGTTCTTCGAGAGGTTTCCTGTTCTTCTTCCCCCTGATTGCCTTGACAGGATAGCCGAACCCCAAAATCGCGGCTGGCTTCAGGTCCTGCGGAATCCCGAAGTCTCGTCGGAGCTCTGGCTCCTTGAACCCGGTAAAAAGGCGGGAGACAACTCCAAAGTTCCATGCCGCTAATTCCATGTCCTGCAAGACCCTCCCGCTGTCGACGTTCGAGCCGGGAACCTTGGGGTCGATGTTGATGATGATGGCGAAGTCCGCGTCTTTCACCCATGAGCCGGTCGTGCTGTCCTGGGCAAGGGTGACCAGGTTCTTCTTGTCCTGGACAAGGATGAATCGCCAGTGCTGGCTGTTCATAGACGAGCCCGTCAACCTGGCCGCCTGAAGGATCTTCGTTTTCGTTTTGGCATCGACGCGCTTGTCGGCGAAATCGCGAACGTCCAGCTTCGTAACAATGGCCTCATAGGTGTCCATGTGAGCAACGAACCTGAGGTACGTGATTAGGTTTGTGGTGGTAGGGATTGCCCCGCTGGCCGGCGAGTCTGACAAGAAAGGTTCTAGCAGCATTCAAGGCTTAAATCGAATCTTGGGCGTCAGAGGCGCGTTGCCCCTGAGAGATGTCGGGGACTCTGTTACCTATGGCATCTTCGAAAAGGTGAACGAGATGGCTTCCAGAGGAATGAAGGTCTACCCACTGGCCATCGGTGAACCATCGTTTTCGACTCCCAAGGAGATAATCGAGAAGGCCCGCGAGTCCCTGGACGCCGGAGACACTCGCTATGTCTCGTCGTACGGCATCCCCGAGGTGAGAGTGGCGATCAGGGACAAAGTGAGGAGGCGCAACCGAATCAACGCCGAAGTTTCAAACACGATGTTCATCTCGACCAAGCTAGCCGTCTACGCTTCCATCGTCGCCGCCTCGGATGGAGGAGGGGAGGTGCTGATACCCAACCCGGGGTATTTCTACTCCCAGCCCGTCGCACTTTCAGGAGCGGAGCCTGTCTGGTATGACCTGGCCGGAGACTACTCCCTTGACGTCGATGAGGTCAGGAAGAGGACTACGAAGAAGACGAGAGCAATCATAGTGAACACCCCTTCGAACCCTACCGGGAAGATGCTCTCCAGGCGTGAGTTGGAGGAGTTGCTCGATTTCAGCAGGGAGAGGGAGATTTGCGTAATAAGCGATGAGTCGTATGAAGACCTCGTCTACGAGAAGGAGCACGTGTCTGTTGGATCTTTGGAGAAGGAGCCTTCATCGGTGATCTCTGTCTTCAGCCTTTCCAAGAGCTTCGCGATGACCGGATGGCGGGCGGGGTACGTCGTAGCGGGCGAGAGGGTCATAGGCCTGCTTGACAGGTTCATCGAACACACTCTCAGCTGCTTCCCGCCCTTCATCCAGCGGGCCTCTGCCTATGCGCTTCGCGAAGGGGGGAACAGCACCCGCCGGTTCAGAGAGGAGCTCCGTGGGAGGAGGGCGCTCATGGAACGGATGATGAAGATGGTTCCTCGACTCGACTTCCTGCGTGCCGAGGGCGCCTTCTACACTTTCCCGAAATACGACGCAAAGATCAGTTCGCTGGAGTTCAGTAGGAGGCTTCTCGATTCGAAGGAGGTAGCAGTGCTCCCGGGGAGCATTTTCGGTCCCGCGGGGGAGAAGCATCTGAGGATCTCCTTCGCCGCGCCCAGGAAAACAATAGAGGAGGGCATGAAACGGCTCGGCGAGTTCGTCGAGGCGCTCCCGCGCTGAACGTGGGCTAGGATCTCGACTCTGTTTCGGCTTCTCCCATCACCTGGACGACGACCTCGCGCCGCCTCGGCCTGATGTCGAGCTCCACGAACACGATTTGTTGCCATGTGCCGAGGGTGAGGACGCCCCCTTCGAAAGGGACGGAAAGGCTCGGACCCACGAGTGACGCCTTGACGTGGGACCTGCCGTTGTCGTCGTGCCACGCCTTCTGGTGCTCGTAGTCGATGTCCTTGGGCGCAACCCTCTCCAGCATTCCTGGGAAGTCCTTGGCGAGCCCCGGCTCGAACTCGATGGTAGTGATGGCTGCGGTGGAGCCGGGAACGAAGACTGTCGCTACCCCGGTATCGAGCCCGCTCTCTTCGACGGCCTCCTGCACGTCCCCTGTTATGTCGACGATGTCGTTTTCGGCCTCGGTGTGCAGTTCGAGGTGCTTGGTGAAGACGGGCATGGGTGTAGAGATGGTTTAACGCGTTTATACGAGTAAGGGGCGAGGCGCGAATAGACATGGAGATCCTGGAGGGGAGCAAGCTGAGGCGCCAGATGCTTGAGAGCTACGCCAGGGATCCAAAGGGATGGAGCTTCACCGTTTCGCCATCCCCAAACTCGGGGTTCTTTGACGCCACCGTAGCGGGACCTGACGGCGCCTGGATGCTGAAGATAGACTCCCTGTTCAAGCCCACCCCCATAGTGATTGGCTCCCCGGCCGAATCCCTTCGCAGGAGGCCCGAGGGTCCTTTTCCCTATGGCTACAGAGGCCTCCCCCCAGAGCTCGCCCTGCAGTTGATGGGAGGTGTGAGCGAAGTCCCGAGCGGTTCCTTGCGGAGGCGTCTTCTGTCCGTTCTTAGATCCGACCCTATTGTCCCTGAGAAAGGCGGAAGCTACGCTGAAGGGCCCCTTGTCTTCACCGGTCCCGGAAGTGTGAGCCTTTCTGACAAGCAAAGAGAAGTTGACGCCAAGCTCTCATCCGAGATGCGCCGGCTCCTGAGGCTCAGATACCCCGCCTACGGCTGAAGGACTGCGGTCCATGTCCGCCTCATCTGCCGAAGAAAACAATCGCCTTCGTGAGCAGGGCAGAAGGGCAAGGAGCGTCAGGAGGAAGAAATGCATCGTAGTTGGCATAGGAAACCCCCTCATGGGGGACGACGGTTTCGGCATCGAGGTGGCGAAAGCACTGAGGAAGCTCAACCTGGGACGGAGGGTGACTGTCCTTGAGCGTCAGACCGTCGATATCTCGGTTCTCGATTCAGCGAAGGGAGCGTCGAAGCTCGTCATCGTGGACGCTGTGAAATCAGGTAGACGTCCTGGCAGCGTGATGAAGTTCAATGCGGGGGTACGCCGGTCTCTTGTCCTTCGCGTTCCTCTATCTCATGAGCAGAATCTCTACGACATCCTCGATCTTGCAAGAAAAAGCGGGATGCGCCTGCCTCCGACTGTCGTGGTCGGCGTTGAGCCAGCAGACTGCACTGCTGGAAATGGCCTGTCGGTGGAGGTCAAAGAAGCCCTCCCTCGAGTGCTGGGGGAGGTCAAGGACGAGGTGAAAGAGTGCGCTGAAAGGGGAACAGATAGCCCGGCTAGGCCCTTCTGATGTCCAGCCTCAGGAAATGGGTCGCGCAGGATATACACGGGTCGTAGTTGCGGATTGCCATCTCGCTGAGCCTCCTGGCTTCGCCTGAATCCGATTTTATTATGCGAGGGGCCAGCAGCCTGACATCGTCCTCCATCCTTGCCTGGTTCTGGGAGGTCGGCGGGACAATCTTGGCTCTTTCAACCTGGCCTCTGCCGTTGACCGTGTAGCTGTGGTAAAGGATGCCTCTGGGCGCTTCGCTCATGCCGTAGCAGGTGCCAGCCTTAGCCTTGTAGGGGACGCTGGGATGGACAGGTTCATCGTACTCCTTCACCTCCCCCGCCGCCTCTTCAAGCGCGTGCACTATCTCCAAGGCCCTGACGAGTATGCTCTGGAACGGGTCCCTAAGNTGGGGGCTTGAGCCCTACCTCCTTGGCCAAGGCCTTGGCGGCAGGGTTGAGCTGATCGTAATTCAGGCTAAACCTAGCAAGGGGACCCACCATGTAGGAGCCCCCGCCTTTGGTGCGCGAATGCAATGCGTTGGAATATTCGACCTGGTATTCCTCGAAGTTCTCTTCAAAGGCCGAGGGCGGCAAGCGGAGTCCTTGGTTAGAGACTATCTCCCCTCTGTCGATGGCATAGCGTGTGGGGTCGCAGAGGCAGACCAAGGTGGACTCCCTCTCCAGGGACGGCCTTTCGAGCGAGGAGACGAAGGCGACCATCTTTTGGACGGCGCCCCTGAGCCTGTCAAGCTCTGGCAAGAGGGATCTGAGGTCTTCCTTCGAAGGCGCTTTGTAGACACCGCCTATCTTCAGGGACACCGGATGAATCTCCCTCCCGCCGACGGCCGATACGAGGTTGTTGCCAAGCCTCTTTAGGGTGAGCGCTCCCCTGACAAGTTCGGGGTCTCTCTCGGCCATCGCCACGGCGTCGGGGACTCTCATGAAGTCGGGCGCGGCGAGCATAAAGATGTGGAGCGCGTGGCTTTCAATCCATTCCCCGTAGTACAGAATTCTCCTGAGCCTCCTCACCTGTTCGTCTACCTCCACTCCGAAGAGCCCCTCAAGGGCGTTCAGCGAGCTGATCTGGTAGGCGACGGGGCAGATGCCGCAGATCCTCGAAACGATGTCGGGAACCTCCTCAGCCCGCCTGCCCCTTAGGAGCGCCTCGAAGAACCTTGGAGGCTCGAATATGTTCAGCTTGACTTCGGGCACTCCTGTACCTGTTTCCACAATGGACAGCGAGCCCTCTCCCTCCACCCTTGCCATTGGACCGGTGTCCACTATGACGCGCCTAGCCATTCTTCTCTATCCATCTCCTGAATTCAGGCGACTGGGAGTTGGCGCCCTTGAGCAACAGCCCTATGGTCGAGCGGTCGACCTTATGGGCGGAAAGCCACGAAGTGTAGGAATCGAGGTTAGCGTCGTCTGAAGGTCCGAAGCACCCGTAGCATCCTCTGCCGCGGGAGGGGCAGAGTGCGCCACACCCTGAGGCTGTGACCGGGCCAAGGCAGGGTGTCCCGCCGGCCACCACCAGGCAGGGGTTCCCTGCCCTCTTGCACTCGAAGCAGACGGCACTCCCGGGGAGCCTAGGTTTGGCGCCCCGCAGGGTTGCGGCAAAGAACTGCAGAAGCTGTGCCTTGCTTACGGGGCATCCCCTCAGCTCGAGGTCCACTGCCACGAAGTCGCTTATGGGGAGTGCCTTCTCCAGGGCTCTCGCGACCTTCGGCTGGGGGTAGACCGCCGACTCGAACAGGCCAAGCCTGCTCCAATTCCTAAGGGCCTGCAGGCCACCTGACGTCGCGCAGGCGCCCAGGGCCACGAGCATTTTGGATTCCTTCCTGATTCGGATTATCCTCTCGACCTCCTCCTCGGTAGAGACTGACCCCTCGACTAGGGCGACGTCGTAGGGGGCTCCCAGTGAGGCGCTGGTGGCCTCCAGGAAGTCAGCCAGTTGGACCTTGTCGAGGAGCTCGAGAAGCTCATCCTCGGCGTCGAGTACGGAGAGCTGGCATCCGTCGCAGGATGAAAACTTGAACACGCCCAGCCTTGGCTTGGACATCAGACCCCCTCCCTAGGGAAGAAATCCCTAACCTTCGGATAGCTGAAAACCGGGCCGTCCCTGCAGATGAAGAAGGGCCCCAGCTGGCAGTGGCCGCAGGTGCCGGAAGCGCAGCTCATGTTTCGCTCCAGAGAGACGTAGATTCTTTCGGCAGGTACTCCCATTTTCACCAACTCCAGAATCGAGAACTTGAGCATGAGCTCTGGACCGCAGATGAAGGCGATGGCGCGGCCGGGGTCGATTCCCGCCCTTGGAAAGAGTGTTGTTACGACGCCTACGTTGCCCCTCCAATCCCCGGCTCCCCTATCGACCGTGAGGAGGAGGTCGCACCCGTTTGCCCCCCGCCATCGCGAATACTCGTGAGTGTAGATGAGGTCCGCCGGGGTCCTCGCCCCGTACAGTACCTTAACATCGGCGAAGCGGCCAGGCTTCGCAATCGCCTCTTCAATCACGGGGCGCAGCGGCGGCAGGCCCAAGCCCCCAGCAATAACTAGCAATTGTTTCCCTTCTGCCTCGGCGAGGGGCCACCCTTTGCCGAAGGGTCCCCTGACGTCTATGTTCTCCCCAACCCTTAGCCTTGCTAGGAGGTTGGTGACAGTCCCCACGGACCTGACGGTGTGCATCAGGAGTTTCTCCCCACGGAAGGAGGCGACCGAGATGGGGACTTCCCCCACACCGAAGACGTAGAGCATGTTGAACTGGCCCGGCATGAAATCAGCGGGAGTCCGCCTCTCCCCCAAATCGAGGAGGAGGGTGAAGGTGTCAGGCGTCTCTCTTCTGATGTCTCGGACTGTCCCCCGTATGAAGGCATGTAGAGCTTGCCTAGACAACAGGACGCGCCTCCACCCTTTTGCGTGCATCCTTCTGGTCCTTCAGGACGCCGTTGACTGTATTCGTGATGTCTATGCCCACGGGGCACCAGGTGATGCACCTGCCGCATCCGACGCAGCCGTACGTTCCGAACTCGTCCGGCCAGTAAGCGAACTTGTGCATCACAAACTGCCTGTACCTGGCTGTCCTCTGCTGCCTCGGGTTCCCCCCTGCCGAGTACACGAAGTCCTTCGAGAGGCAGGACTCCCAAACGCGGACCCTAGACACGCTGCCGTCCTTGAGGTTGCTCCTGTCAATGATTGTGTTGCAGAAGCAGGTGGGGCACACCATGGTGCAATTCCCACATGCCAAGCACATTTCTGCGACCTTCCCCCACACCGGCGAGTCCAGGACTGCGTACATCTGCCTCGCCGGATCTTTCTCTGAAATCGTTCTGCCCATCTGCTCCCTGGCGTGCCGGACCATCTCCTCGCCTTCGCGGAGCTCCGACGCCGTGGCGGCCTTGAGATCTATTCCCTGGAACAGGCCCATGCTCCTCTCAGGGATGGCGAACAGAAGCTTCTCAGGGAGTTCGGTGATTGCGACGTCGTAGCCTGACTCCGCGGCAGGTCCTGTCCCCATAGAGGCGCAGAAGCAGTTCTCGCCTGCCCGGGTGCAGTTGACCACGATGAATATGGAATCGCCCCTCAGGGACGAGTAGACGGGATCCTCGAAGCCGGGCACCAGCATCGTCCTGTCCATGACCCCCACTCCTCTGAGGTCGCAGGGCCTGATCCCGAAGAAAGCATACTTCCTGTCCGAATTGAAGGCAGAGACAAGTTCGATGCCAGCGCTTTTGTCGACAATCTTCGACAGCTCCACTTCGGCCGGGTGAAGGTACCTCTTCGGGGAGTCGGGGCCGTTCACCGAAGCGAAGACGAACGCGCTCTCCCCGCCGAGGGCGTAGCTGCCTGGGCCTTGGATGTCCACGATGCCCGACGCAAGGTCCCGGGCCCCTCTCAGCTCCCTGAGGCGCACTACGCCCTCTGAGAGCGACGGCCCAACCACCGTGAACCCCTGATGCTGGAGGTTCAGGATGAGCCTGGGGATGCTGCCTTTCGCGGCGGTGAAGTACATCACATTCTTGCACTAGGCATCAGGGGAAAAAGCCCAGTTTCAATTCCTAGTTTTGAGAATCGTGTCCCTCTCAAGTCCAGCTTCCAACCTAGTGCCGCCGGGGATGTGCTTCCGTCGTCCGACACCGCTTCCCTGAACTGGTTGTTGAGTCGGAAGTCACGGATTGGATACACCGTCGCTTATGCTCCAGGGCGTAGTCGATCAATACGTATGAGTCTGCAAGAGATAGTAGTAATGATCCATGATGGGGAATATGGGAGGGCCATTGCGTCCTTGGAGTTCGCGGTGAAGGACGAGGCGAAGCCGCCCCAGGCGAGGGTCGAATGCTGCAAGTGGCTTGCCGAATGCAACCACAGGCTGGAGGACCATCAAGAGGCAGGCAACTGGTACATCGAAGCAGTGAGAATCATCCTCGCGTCCCCGGCGGACAACGGGTCGAAGGCCAAGCAGGCTCTGCCGCTCTGCAACAAAGCACTGGAGGCCTACGAGAAAGGAGGGGATTCCGCCGACGTGCTCGTGGCCGCTAGGGTGAAGCAGTACCTCGTGGGGCTCAACAAGTAGGCGTCGGCAGGTACCGCGACCCTAGGACTTCAAGACAACCCCTGATAGTGACCCCGGCCCCGGAACTCCGGAAGAACTCCCTCCTCCTTTCGTTACGTAGGGCAACCCATTGTCATGATCGAGAATTGGATCCCGAGGAGTGCGAAAGACTGCCGCGGTCCATTCCATACCTCAGTTTCACCAAAAACAGAATCAAGTAAAGAATGCAGTTCACTCCGTTCCATACTATCACCGAAAGCAAGCCCTGCACGAGACCGTACGTCAGCCAGAGCGCGGTGCCACCGAGAGACAGCAGATTGAATGGCAGGCTGATCTCCTGGGCGTCTTTGAGTCTCCAGATCCGCAGAATCTGCGGGACGAGTCCGAGGGACACCAAAAACCCGGCGGCCAGCCCAAGAACCTCCACGAGCGCTACCATCGACCCAGGCTGTCAGCGGTTCATGGTTTACACTTTCTCCTGGAGCGTGCCCGGCTCGTCGAAGGGACGAAGGGGAAACCCGATTTCAGTGAAGTTGCTGGCTAAAGGAACGCCGATGGCAACTGCATGTCCTTCATGGTCAGGAGCCCCGGCGGTGCGTTCACCACCTTCGGGACCATGTTGACAAGCATTGCCACGGTGCCATGGTCCCCATGGACGCAGGGGCTTATCCTACAGTTCACCGGTGGAGTCCCTTCTATCTCGACCTGGTCGTATTCCTCCTCAGAGCCCACGTAGGCGGCGAAGTTCAGTTCGATCAGAGGTTTCCCCCCGACCAGGCCCCTGGCCGACTGCTTCACCCCCGCGACTCTTCCAACGGGGACCTTGACATAACCTTCGTTGGTTGCCCTCTCCGCGATGACGGGCTCCACCCTTCCTATCTCCACCCTGTCGAGCCTCCACCCTATGGCGTCTGCGAGCATGGAGACGGATTGCTTGAGGCCCACGTGGCCGGATATCTGATGATTCTTGATGGCAGACTGAAACTCCTCTCTCGTCAATCCTGCACCCACCTTCTTCTGGAATGGAACGCGCCTGGTGGCTGCGTTCATCCTACGGCTAATCCTGATTCTTCTGATGCTCTCACACGGAGCGGTGAGCGCGATGGGCAGAGCGTCCATGAGGAAGCCAGGGTTGATCCCTGTCCCGAGGACAGTCGCTCCGTGTTTCTTCGCCAGCAGGTCCAGCTTCCCCGAGAGTTGCCTATCAACGACATACGGGTAGGAGAGTTCCTCGCAGGAGGAAACGACGTCCACGCCGTGGCTGACTACAGATTCAATCTGTGGATATGCGCCCTTGAGGTAGCTTGAGGTCGTGTGGATCGCGACGTCAACATCGTTGGCCAACACCCTGTCGAGGTCGTCTGAGACCTTGATGCCGGCCGTGTGGTGTAGCCCGATTACGGCCCCCAGATCTTTGCCCACCTTCCTAGGGTCGATGTCGTAGGCCCCAACAAGGTTCAGCTGCTCCTTTTTCTCCTCCAGGATGAATTTTGAGGTGAGGCTCCCTATCACGCCCACTCCGAACGAGACCACATTCAGCTTCCGCATGGAATTCGAATTCCCATGGGCATGGAATTAAGGGGAGCGCCTAATGGCGTGCTTCACGTGGCGCTCGGGAGGGGCCGAGGGACTCCCTGATGCCACTCCTGATCCAGGAAAAGATCAAGGCAAGTATCCACAGTAAGAATCTCAGAGACAGGCCAGAGACCACGACGCCTCCCACGTTGATCCTTCCGAAAACAGGTATGGCCGAGATCAGGAAGAGCCCGGCAGCGACTCCCCACGTGACTGCCTCTTCCCTGAGCTGCCTGAGCATAGATCTGGGCACGAGGCGATTTTCCTCGTCGGCAAGTGCCAGAGTGAACACCGCCATGATGAGCATCATTCCCCCTACATCCAAGCCGAAGAACGAAGACGCGGCCTCGTAGAGGGGCGCGGAGGGACGGTTAGTCGCATTGATCGAACGTAGAATGTTGAAGATGAAGGGCTCAAGGGCCACGGTGAAGAGCAGGACCCCGTTCAGGAGTATCGTCCCCCTAGTTTCCACGGGGAGGACGGACATTATCCTGGTGTACCTGAGCCAAATTGAAATCAACACAATGAAATTAAAGGCGAAAGTCCCGACGTCCTGATAGAATTGGAGGTCTGTCACGGGAGGGTTGCTTACGAGGGCGAATGCGCCGATGGACAGTGCAAGACCGAAGACGAGGTCTGAAAGGGACTCTATCCTGGGCCTAGGTCTCGCCCCTTCGTCGCTCTCCAAGCTCAATGACAGGATGCCAGTTGGGTGATTTAACGTTGGAGAAGATGATAATCCTAACGCGGTTCCGCTCTCGCGTGATTCGGTCGAATCCGTCTTTACCTGACGGGCAATTGTTTTAGATTCTGTCTCTATTGAGCCCTGGAGTTGCACGACGGCGTGTGGCCTTCTCCGGCACCACCACCTGGAAGCTCGGGCTAGTACCTCAGTCCGTAGCCAACGGACTCACCAACATACTCGTCCTCTTCTATCTCATCCAGGTCCTTCACGGGAGCCTCATTGACGTCGGGCTCGTGACCGGTGTGGCCGCGCTAGCCCTGATACCCGCACAGGCGGTTTGGGGGAGACTGGTTGACTCGACGGGGAGGTGCAAGCCGTTCCTCGTCTTCGGATTCATTGGGTTTGGAGCGTGCATGGCATCCATCCCCATGGCGTCGAATGTCTCGGAGCTGCTTGCCATTGTGTCGCTAAAGTCCGTGTTCTATGCCGCGACCCTCCCTGCAAGACAGCTGCTCACGGTCGAGTCTGAAAATCGAGACGGGTGGCAGAAGGGCCTTGCGAACATGTCGTTCCTTACAGCCATGGGAGAAACCATCGGGATGGGGCTCGGTACCGCCGTGGTCGTGACCCTCGGATACGGTGAACTGTTCCTCATGTGCGGCCTGCTCTGCTTCGGATCCGCCGGAGCCCTGAGCGTCCTCGCCCAGGAGCCTGGACTCATGATACAGAGGAGGCTCGTCTCACTGGAGCGCTCCCTAGGGACAATAATGGCCGTGTCTGATTACGCGGGCTACCCCAGGCTGTCGTCCGCGGGCGCGCCCCGCGGCGACATCATGAGCGTATTGAATAGGTCAACGAAATTCCTCCTGGTCGGCATAATCTGCTTCTCCCTCGCCGGGTCTGCCTTCTATTCACCCCTGCCGGCCTACTTTCTCCAGTTCTACCCGTCTCAGGCAGTGTTCTTCGTCTTCTTCGCAGGCTCCCTCGCAGGAGCGCTGGGCTATCTCCTGGTCGGACGCGTGCTCAAGAACGCTGTCTCGAACCTGTTACTTTCCTCCTTCTCGAGGATGATGGTGCTCCCCCTGCTTCTCCTCGCTGCGATTGGGGCGTCCCCGGGGCTGGCGGCGGCCGCCATCGTCCTCGCAGTGCTGGAAGTCCTCTGGTCCCTCTTCGATGTCTCAAGCACGTTCGCCTACCTGGAGACAGCCAAGGTGGGGCGTGCAGGGTTCTATGGGGCGCTGGTCGGTCTGGGGAGCGCGGCGGGTGGATTCCTAGGCGGTTACTTTTCGATGGAATATGGTTTCCCGGCCCTGTTCATGGTTTGCAGCCTGCTCTGTGCAGGAGCCTTTCTTGCGTACTTGGCGCAGTATCGGGGAATGGCCGGGTTGGTGCGCCGGAGATAGCAGCGCTGGCTGCTCCTACTTTCTGCCCTCTTCTTCCACGTAGATTGAATCGTACTTCTCGACCTTAGGAATGATGCACAAGAACTCCGCACTCTTTTTTCCGCTGTTCTTGTACCAGTGGTGGGTTCCTGGTGGAATGTAGATCGAGTCTCCTGCCTTCACCTCGAAGACCCTCTTCCCGATGCCCACGCTGTACTTCCCCTTGAGGACGTACTGTTCGTGCTCGATGTCAGGATGGAAGTGCTCGGGGATGCTCCCTCCGGGCTTGATTGTGAACCTGCGCATCTCGAAGTTGGGGGCGCCATCGTGCCTGTCAAGCAGCNCACTCAATCTCCGTCTTGACAGCCCTATCGACCTTCTTGGGCTTCACTCTCCCGGCTGGTTTCACAGACATGACAGGAATTCGTCTGGAGCCGGTCTGCTTTAAGATGACCGCTTGTTCAAGAATTCTGAGAGGACTGCGAGGCCGCGCCTGAGCGTCCCCTCGTCAGTGGTGAAACACAATCTGAACGCCCTTGGGGCACCAAAGAAGTCGCCGGGAGCGATGAGGACGCCCGTCCTGTCAAGTACTTCGCGAGCGAAGGCGACGGAGCCAGATCTCCCCTTGTAGTGGACCAAACAGAAGGGCGCCGCGCCGAGTTCTGCTGATACTCCTTCTGTCTCACCCAAGAACTTGCGGACGAGCTTCACGTTCTGTGAATAGATTTGGCGGGCCCGCTCGACGAACCTGGGCCTTTTTCTGAGCACGCGGGCTGATATCCAGAGGGAATAGGACGAATCGTGGCCGCTGACAGCCCACTTCGCGTACAGCAGTTGGCGCGCCTTCATTTTGTCTGCCAGTATCCATCCCACCCTGAGCCGACCCAGTCCAAAAAATTTCGTCATTGTGTTACTGGTGACGACATTGCTGGTCTGTCCGAAGCGGGTGCGGGGGCTTCCTGGGAATGTGAACTCCCTGTATGTTTCGTTAATGTAGACGGCGGCGCCAGACTTCTTTGCTGAATCCACAAGTGTTTCTACCGCGCCCTCGTCCAAGGCCCTTCCTGTGGGGTTGTTGGGATCGGTCACTCCGAACATCGAACCGGATGCCCATATTTTCGCTGTCAGTGAGCCCTGTACCTTCATCCCGAGAGACCTGGGCACGGTGAACATCGGGGGGTAGTTGGGAAGCGGAACCGCTGCCCTCCCACCCGTGCCAAGGACGGAGTAAGCCAGGAAGATCGCCTCAGACCCTCCGTTCGTGAGCGTGACGTTCTCGGGCTCGACCCTGTAAAGCCGGGCCACCTCCTCGATGAATATTCTCTCGTGCTCGTCCTTTTCGGCTGCAAACCTGTCGAAGGACGTGTCGATGCCCATGGCCCGCAGGTCAGGTTCTGACAGACCGCTGGCAGTGAGGTTGTATTTCGAAGCGGGCCCCAGGCTGAGGATCCAGTCGAACAGCTCGTCGCGGGCGGGGCGCAAGGTGTTCAGCGCCTCCGTGTGTGACCACTCTAGTTAAGCAGGATGGAAGATCCAGGGCGCAGAGCCCTGTTCAATTTGATTAGGCGGCCCGCCACGGGAGGGCAGGGGCAGGGCAGATGTCGGCAACGTGGGGGAGGACGAAGATAAGGCTCGTTCGGGGAGACATTGCCGACCAGGACGCAGACGCGGTGGTAAACGCTGCCAATTCCAGCCTCATGGGTGGAGGGGGTGTCGACGGCGTGATACACAGGCGGGGAGGGCCGGCCATACTCGAAGAATGCAAGCGGATTCGCCAGAAGGAGTGGCCCGGCGGGCTGCCGGCAGGGAAGGCGGTGATTACCACGGGGGGGTTGCTGAAGGCCAGGCACGTCATCCACACGGTGGGTCCTGTCTGGTCGGGGGGACGGAGTGGCGAGGCTGTAGCGCTCGGCGAATGCTATTCCAACTCTCTCGGGATTGCGGCAGAGAACGGGCTGAGGAGCGTGGCCTTTCCCTCGATAAGCACGGGGGCATATGGGTACCCGGTTCGTGAAGCGAGTAGGGTGGCACTGAAGGCAGTAAAGGACTACGTCGAGAGCGAAGAGGCGCCAGCGGAAGTGATGTTCGTCCTATACAGCGAGAACGATTTCAAGGCGTACATGGGAGCCTTGGAGGAGCTGGAATGAAGGAAGAGACGGCAAGGCTCGAAAAAGACCTCGCCCATACGATTAGGAGGCTTTACGAGAGAGGGCTTGTTTCGGGAGTCGGCGGCAACGCGAGTGTCCTTCTTCCCTCGGGGAATGAGATACTAATCACGCCGTCCAAGTATTTCAAGGGAGGAGTGGCCGAAGGAGACCTCGTCAGAGTGAGCCTGCAGGGCAAAGTCGTCAGCAAAGGAAACCCTTCGAGCGAGCTCGCGACCCACCTAGAGGCCTATAGGCTGAGGAAAGACGTGAAGGCTGTGGTTCACGGACACCCGCCGACGGCGGTCGCACTCATTACCGCCGGGGTATCCATTCCCGTGATGACGCCGGAGCACGCGGTCATGGTCAGGTGTCTCAAGGTCGTGGGGTTCGCTCCTCCCGGAGAGGCAGGTGCGAAGGCGGTCAGAGGCGCCCTGAAGCTTTGCGATGTGGTTGGCATTCGAAATCACGGGTTCTTCTCGCTGGGGAGCGACCTCCATGAGGCGGCTTCGCGACTTGAGGTTCTGGAGGAGAGCGCGAAGATTTACCTGGCCGGAAAACAGGTCGGCGGCGTTTCTGGGTTGGGAAGGGAGGCTCTGCGCAAGATTAGAGAAGGTTACGTGCACGAGTAGAGCCAACCGGGCTAAGACTGGGCGTGGGCTCGGAAGCGCGGCCGCGGGATATTGCCGGTCGAAATCAACCTTCCAGACCGCTCTGCTGCGCCGTTCATGGCCTTACCCATACCGAGTCCCACTCTGCCCCGTTCAGCCTGCCACTGCGCCTGCATCGGTTCGTATGCGTACTTCCAAATCTTGTCCAAATCTCGGAGCCAACGGTTGAGCCAACGCATGCCAGCAAATGCCCTGGTTGGATTTGGCTCGCCTATGGCAACCTGTCTGGGCTTAGGGTCCCCTTCGGGTCCAGGGCCTGCTTGAGCTTCTTGAGGAGCCCCATGGGGACCTCATCCCGGGCGTAGGCCCGCTTGAGGATGCCCACGCCGTGGTGGTGAGAAATTGTGGCATCGTGGGTGCTCGTCACCTTTGCCATCGTTTCCCATATTGCCCAGTACAGGTCCGTGTTGGGCTCGAAGAGGATGATCAGGTAGAGGCAAGCGCCCTGGTCGTAGATGTGCGAGAGGTGTGCCATTACGCCTGCAACGCCCTTTAGGTTTGATAGGCTGATCATGATGTCCGCATACATCTCAACGATTCTGCTCCACTTCGCTGCGACCTCTATCGTCTCCAGAGTGTATCCCATCTTCTTCACGGTCTCGATGTCGTCCCTGAAGTTGAACCTACTCTCTAGCCATTTTTCGACCAGGGCCGGGTCGGCGGGAGCGGCGCTCCCCTGCAACTGCGCGGACACTTCCTCCTTGACACCTTCTAGAATCTTTGACGACCGTGCGTGATAGATCAGTAGCATGATCGGCCTGTCCCCCTGGAACTGGAAGGCGGCCTCGGCGTCGTTGCTGACCCTGCAGACTGCGGGCTTAACGTCGAGTTCCATAAGGAGCTTGGCGGCTGCGACCCCGGACTCGAAGTTCGGTAGGGTGTAGGCTGCCCTCCACTCGTGGTTTGGGAGCCTGTGGACCTTGAGCTCCGCTGCTGTGATGATGCCGAAGGTTCCCTCCGCCCCCAGGAAGAGCCTGCTCAGGTCGGGGCCTACGGAAGACCTGGGAACCCCACGCTTGCGGGTCCAGACGATCTCACCGGTCGGGAGGACGACCTCTAGCCTAAGTACGGAGTCCTCGATTCCGCCATAGAGGCTGCTGTACTGGCCCGTCCCAAGGGTCGAGATGTAGCCTCCGACCGTGACAAGCTCCAATGATTGGGGAAACTGGAAGAGCGACAGCCCCTTCTCTCCGAGCTTCGCCTCCACCTGCTTGAGCTTGGCACCCGCCTGGACAGTTACCGTCCTGTTCGTCTCGTCAAGGTCGAGGACCTGGTTCATTCCTTGCATGTCGACGACTATTCCCCTGGAGGGGATCGACGCCCCGGTCACTGAGCTCCCCCCGCCGTGGACATAGAGGGGAACACCGTGGGCTGATGCGAAGTTCACCACAGCTGCGACCTGATCGACGTTCGTCGGTTTCACAGCGGCTATGGCGCTGCCGAGAGGCTCGTCGTTGAACCATGTGAGGGGCCACCAGTCCTTCAGGTAAGGACCTACGTCCCTGGTCACTCGGCCAGGTAGGACCCCTTCGAGCTCCTCAACAATCTTGTCGTTTTCTTCCATTTTTGGTACTCTGCCTCTAGTGCCGCGTTTCCCATCTCACTAAAAGCCTCCCTTTCCCTTTTGGCCTTCGCGAGGTCCTCCAAAGAGGATTTTCCCGTGGCGGCCAGCTGAAGCATCGCTATCCCTCTGGACGTCGCCTCAAGGTCGGTATCCCTCTCTACTGTAGTCCCCGTTGCCGCGGAAACCATCTTCAATAAAGCGTTAGACTTGGAGAGGCCCCCGTCTGCCCTGAGGGTCTTCAGACGCTCTCCAGATTGTTCTAGGACGAGTCTGACATGGAAACCCACAGACTTCAGGAGCCCCGATACAACCGCGGCTTTGTCAGACCACAGCGTGAGACCGGCTATGAGCCCCTTCGCACCCATAGCGTGGGGAATATGCAGGCCGCTCAGTGCGGGGATGAAGATGACCTCGCCGCTCGGATCGACCTCTAGGTCGGAATAGTCCTTCAGCAATCCCATCTTCAGCGTCAGGTCGACTGCCTTCCCGGTGGTGGGGAGATACCCCTCGACCCCGTACCAAATCTTTCCCCTGTGTTTGAGAAGCACCAGAGGTACCAGCTCCCCCCTTCGGGCGTAGCCTGCGGTGGGTATGTCGACGAAGGTCCCTGTCGAGTTCGTGACCTTGCCCGTTCCCGGTTCGACAGCCCATTCCCCCACGCTCGCGGCCTGTTGGTCGGCAATGAGGGCGTTGACCTCCATCTCGCCAAAGGATCCGATGGTCTGAGTGTTCTCCACCAGCTCCGGCGTCTCCATTCTCAGTTTGAAGAGTGGCTTCACTAGCCCAATCTCCTTTATCGTCTTGGGGTGGACGAAGCCGGTGAGGCATGCGTTGGTGACGTCGGAGACGAACTTCCCCGTGAGTCTGTAAGCGAGATAGGAGTCAATGGTCCAGAGCATGCTCTTCTCATTGAGAGACTTGTTCAGCTCCCCGAGCCTAAGGAACCTCAGGACCGGGGAGTAGGGGGAGATGATCATGTCGAAGGGCGGTATCTTTCCGACTAGCTTCATGTACGTCGGAAGACGCCTGTAGGTCGACTCGCCCCCTCTGTCCGTCCAAGTCACGATGGGGGTGAGCGGCTTCCCCTCCCTATCCCAGGCCACGGTAGATGCCCTGTAGGTCGCCAGGCCCACAGATCTGGCACCCAACTCCTTTCCCCTACTCATGAAGTGCTTCACGACCCGGAAGAGCTCTTCTGCGTCCTGGAGGCCGCTGGGATTCACTGGGACAGTGAGGGCTTCGGCATGCTTCTTCTGCAGGTTCTCGTCGAAGACGCTGAGCTTGATTCGCGTGGTACCCACGTCGACGCAGGCGTAGAGCATATCGCTCATGCCTTGGCCCCCGTTATCAGCCCCATGACCAACTCCGCGATCGCCGGGGCCGCTGTGAGGCCCGGAGACTCGATGCCCACGAGGTTGACAATCCTCTTGGTGCTGTCGAAATCGATGATAAAATCGCGCGTCGGAGACAATGGCCGTACCCCCGTGTAGACCCTGACGAGCTTCCCCTCTTCTTTCAACAGGGGACGAAACTTGGACCTGAGGAGCGCCAGGTCTTCCTCTGTGTAGTCGTGTTCCTCTTTCGAGCGGGCCACCCTCAATGTCGGGCCGACGATGGTAGTGCCGTCTGTCGCGGGGATTATCGCGCCCCCCTTGGTCCTCGACCCGATGCTCAGGGGGAGAGGAGCGACTATCGCGTTCAGGTCAAGGCCAGAGTAGACTGCCATCACGCCCAGGCCAGGCTCGAGCCTCCCAAGGTCCCTGCCCAGCATCCTGGCCACCTCATCCGAATGGAGCCCGGCGGCGTTCACCACGGACAGCGCCTTGATGTCTCCGTTCGTTGTCTTCAGGAGGGTGCTCTCTCCCTCCTGCCTGCATGAGGCGAGCTCGCTGTTGAACCTGAAGACAATGCCCCGCTTCTCGGCAGCTTCCTTCAGCTTGAGCACCAAGGATTGGACGTCCACGGTCCCGTACCCGTTGACGACGATCCCTCCGGAGATTCCGTCCGCCAGCAGCGGCTCAATCATGTGCAGACTCTTGCCTTTCATCAACTGGATCTTGAACTGCCCCCGAAGCTCGAGCCTGAGATAGAGGTAGACGAAGAAGAGGACAGGGAGCCTGAGCCAACCCCTGACCACGAGGAGGGACGTGACGCGGTTCAGCTTGACCCCGAGCTCTCGGCAGAGGTCGTCATACATGGCGTTCCCCTTCCTCGCGAGCTTGCTCTTCAGAGAACCGAAGGGAAGCTGGATGACGTGGATGACGTTCGCCTGACCCGAGGTGATCCCCTTGCCGGGTTCCGTTTCCTTCTCGATTACTAGGACCCGCCTGTTGAGGTTCGATAGACGGTATGCAATGGTAAGGCCAACGATTCCCGCCCCTATGATGGCTACATCCACGTCTTCGGATTGACCTGAACTCATCCCAGACGGGGGAAACTACGAAGCCCCCACGATGGGTTAAGGACCAAGTTACTACTAATCGTTTGCCCCGAATCCTAACGGGAGTCTCCGCATCGAAATCCCAGCCGACGCATGATAGTCCGTGCGCCGCATTCGAGTTCTGGCAATCTGAACGTTCCGAAGGTTGTGGAGGTCCACGGCTGGGTTACGGGAAAACATGCTCACCGGTCACCGCGTCTCTGAGGAATATCGCTCGGTAGGGACAGGACTGCGCGGCCTTGAAGACCTTCTCTGGGTCGGCACTTGAGGCGCTCAAAGCCTCAAGCGGGGCCGGATCGAAGATTGATTTCTTCTTGCTCCAGTCCAACCGGAACACGTCTGGAGCCAACTGAACGCAACTCGAGGCACCCATACAGAGATCGTGGTCAACACCTACGTCGAGTTTTGTTCCTTCGATTACAATCCCTGTCCACCAACCGCTCTGACTCAGGTCTCGACGCCATCGCAGTATCATGATGAATCCAGCGAGTGTGCCAGCACCGAAGGCAATCCAAGCAAGATTCGTAATTAGATCGTCCACTGGTAATCAGCTTCAACAACGGAGAGTCAGACAGTCTATGCTGCCTGACTCACTTTGATGGCTCCCTGCATCCAATAGTGGTATGTGCAAGCGTACGTGTAGGTGCCAGGGACTGTGAAGGTGTGAGTGAATGTGGTACCCGGCATCATGTTCCCTGAGTCGAACTTGGTCGCGCCGCTCGGAACGGACATCGCATTGATCACGTGTGGTGCACTGTCTTTGTTGGTCCACATCACTGTATTGTTGATGCCTATGACTAGGTTGATTGTGCTGGGTTGGAAATTGTATGACTGGTTCCTCCCCACTCCGTAAGGCATGCTTACTTGCACCAGTTCGGGTTGCACGGAGGCGCTTGAAGTTGTGGTTGAGGCTGGAGACTTCGTTGACGCGGTGGTTATCGTATCCTGGGGCATCGTCTGGTGCGACGATGGGGACGCAAACCCAGTGGAGGCGTAGTAGGCTATGCCGGCCAGGAGCACGACGAATACCATCGCCATGACAAAAACGACTCCTGTGCCTAGCCCATGCCTCTTTGTTGACGCCTTCAAGTCCCCGCGACCCCGCTACTCACGGCCGGGGCCCTTCGCCATGCCGCAAAGGCCGCAATCCCGACGACGATGAGGACAGCCTGTATGCCCAGGAGGGTCACGAAGGCCGCATCGCCGAGGAGGTACTTCGAGAAGGCGGCGGCAGTAGTGACGTCCGAGGAGAACGTCANTTGTGCCGAAGAAGACGTCGCCACTCATCGCCCCTAGCTGGACCAGACCGAGCAGGGTTGCGACTACGATTGCTGCCCTCGGCTTTCTCCACAGGCCGGCTACCAAGACCAGGTCAATGGCCGTGAATGCCAGGAGACCATCGGCATGCATCGGGGCTACAGACCAGAGATAAGAGTCGGTGGCCAGGATGTAGCTTCCCACCGCAGCAGAGAACAGTAGGACAACTGATAGAGCCAGATTCATGGTCTTCAAATTCGCATGATTCACCTCCTGACGGGATCTTCCGTTAGCCGCGAGGATGTTGCTCCCACAGCGTTTGAAGAAAAAAGCAGCGCCGTGAGAGCGGTTGTAGTCGTGAGTCTTCTAGTCATACCATTCCATTCCACGCTCGAATCGGTTAACAGATGCCCTACAGGAACGCCGGAAATCGGACATTCTCAAAATTCTTGACAACGCTTAATAGATTAGTGAAAATCCTATATTCAGTTGTATCGGCCTGACCGGCTGGATGCGGGGATTCTCAGGGAGCTCCAGAACCCTGCTTCAAGGTGGAACATCAGGAAATCGTTCGCACGAATCGCCAAGAGGCTGCAGGTCGATGAAGAGACTGTAAGGAGAAGAGTTGACAGGATGGAAGCCCTGGGCGTAGTCCAGGGATGGACCATTGTCCCGAATCCCCACCTCCTCAAGAAGGACTGCGTCGGGGTCTACGTTGAACTCCCGTCTTCGACCGACAAGAGCGAGCTGATCGGGAAACTAAGCGCCGTCGAGGGGGTTACGGCGCTCCACTATTTCCACGACGACTCGCTGCTCGTTTTTGCGGACTATCCTAGCGGTCTGTCATATGAGGGGATGGTCGCCGAGATCGAGGGACTCGCAGGGACAAATAGAACCATGGTCCTGGAATCGAAGTTCCCCCCGTTCGGGCTCGTCATGACTGCGACCGACTGGCTGATTCTAAGGTCACTGCGAAACGGAGCGAGAAGGAAGCTGGGGACCCTGGCCAGGGAAGCGCGCATAAGCGCCAAGACCCTCAACAGGAGGATGGAGAGGCTCGTGGAGGGACATGCTTTCTACCTCGAAGTGAAGATGGACTTCCAGAAAATGGCGGGGCTTGCGTACATGCTCGTGGTCCATTACGGGGACAGGTCGTGGAAAGGGCAGGTGGATGCCGTCATCATGGAGAGGCTTGGAGAGGCATACCAATGGAGTGACACCAGGTCGGACCCTGACTACTCTCTGTTCTCCGCATTCTCGAGCAACTTCGGGGAAGCTGAGCAGTTCCGCCAATGGGTCGGAACGCTGAATGGAATCGCGGATGTCAGGATGGGGGTCGAGCAGGACCGCCTTACGATGGGGACATGGATTGACGAAGTGATACAGGCGAGGAGCAAGTCGGCGCCGACGGCCAAGGAACTGGTTGCTGCCGCCCGCTGGGTGCCCACCCCGTCCCCTCCTTTCGAAATCCCTGAATTCAGCAGAGCTGTGGATTCCTGGTGGACTGGGAGCCTTGTTGAGGGGAGAAACGTGAGGGTGAGGATTGATGCAGATGTCTGCTTGGGTGCCGCCAGCTGCGTAGCCATGGCCCCGAAAGTATTCCGCCTCGACTGGGCCAAGAAGAGGTCGTCTGGGGTCGAACCAGCGCCGCTTGAGGTCCTGAAGTCCAGGGGGACGGAGCCCGAGGCGCTGTTCTTGGCCGCCCAGTCGTGCCCCTACGGCGTCATACAGATAGAGGACGCCGACACAGGGGAGCAGCTGTACCCGTAATGACGAAGGAATCAGGATCGCTCTGGAGCTAGACGCGACCCACAGGATGCGCTGAGACTAGCGGGACAGAGTATAGCCTCTCGACGTAGGGCCTGTGGAAGTTGTTCATGGTGCAGAACGGGATGACTCTTGCGCCGAACTTCTCGTCAGGGACCAAGTAGTGAATGGCGCACTTGTGGACCCTCTGGAAGTCGAAGTTGTAGGCGTCCATGAAGTGCATGTCTCCTATCATCAAGACCTTTCTCATGAACTCCCCTGTTCCCTCGTAGTTCCCCCTCATGAGGATCGGACCGATCATATCCCGCTTCATCCTCCAATCGGTGTGCCTGAGGACGCCTGACAACCCGCGCAGAGTACCTACGAACCGTCCGCTCCTGCCCGCTTTGTCTAGTGAAGAATAGAGTCCGTCAGCGTTCATGTGTCTGGTAATCGGGTCGAAGGTGACCTCGCCGTCCTTCTTGTTGACGTAGACCAGCGTCGCCCTTCCGCACTGGGAGTGAGTCGAGAACCTGTCGTAATGGTTCATTTTGCCTCTGACTAGCTCGATGTAGCTGGCGAGGGGGACCTCGACTGGAATCGGATAGAAGTCGCTTGCCTTAATCTGACCACCGGTCTGTCTTTCGACACCGTTCACCACGTCGGCGTTGGTTATTCTGACATCTCGTATCTTGTTCCTGTCCATCCTCCCGGCCATCGAGACTGGCTGGAAGTTGACACACCTCACCACGTCGGAGTTCTCCCCGGCGTACCTCAAGATATCACCCATCTGGCCGTCGTTCAAACCGCGCTGCAGAGTGACCACGAGAACAATGCTCTCGAACCCGGCCTTTCTCGCGCTGTTGGCCACATTCAACTGGCGTTCCGTGTAGTATTCGGCGAGTTTCTGCCTGCCCGCCTCGGACATGGACCTGCCGCTTTCGTCTGTGCCCGGGACCCTGGCGACCAGTCTGGGGTCTGGAGTGAGCCCATCAAACTGAAGGTAAAGAGTGGAGACTCCCGCGTCCATGAGTGCCTTCAGGTAGGCCGCTCCAGTCTGCGGGTCTCCTATCCTCAGCCCGTTGGTGTTCACTTCGATGTGATTGATGCCGTGGCGTCTAACCAGCCTGATGATTTCCNGGGAGGTCTTCCCTTACGGTTGGTTCGCCCCCCGAAAGCTGGAGGGCGTGGATTCCCTTCGGAAAGTTCACCCCTGTTGCGGTGTCCAGCATCCTGTCGATCTGCTCGATGGTGGGCTCGTACACATATCCGGCAGTCCCTGCGTTGGCGAAACAGACAGGACACCTCATGTTGCATCTGTTGGTCACGTCGATTATAGCGAGAACTGTCTTCGACTCGTGCTCGAAGCAGAGGCCGCAGCGGGTCGGGCACTCGCCGTTGGTGTAGGAAATCGGGTTCTGGATGCCCGGCCCCTTCTGAGCGAACTTCTCAGCTCTGAGGTAGTCGTCGGCATCCGTGGAGATAAGGTCCTGGAAATCACCGTGGCGGTCGCAGTGCTTGGTCATCCAGACTTCGTTCGTGGAACGGTCAATCCAGAGTTTCGCCTCTATCCTCCTCCAGTCACCGCTCTCTGCGTCTACCGGGCAGACGGACTCTGTGGAGCCGTGAAGCTCCATTCGCACTACGACCTCGGCTGGTTATTTACAAGTTCTGATTCGAGTTCCCGTACGATTTGGCGAGCGTCTGGCCTTACTCGAGCTTCTGACATCTGCGGAAGAGGCTGGTCTCTTCTTCGTCAGTGATGAAGTATGACCTGCATTTCGAACAGCTCTTGCCGAACCTCATTCGCCCTGTGACGATCTTTTCCAGTCTTTCACATTTCGCGACTCGGCCGCCATGATCTCCAATCTCTTGGCGTGGAACAGTTTTTGGAACTCCCAAATCACGTGATAATCCTCGGGGTCGCCCTCGTTCAGAAGGGGCATGATGTACGCTTTGAAGTTGCTGCTCAGGAGGCTCAGGCTCTTCCTGTCCATGCTTCCTTGAGCTTTTCGCCTAGTTTCCGTTTAAGGATTGTAGATGTGGGATCTGGCTGCGGGCTACAGCCATAGCGCAATCGTGATGGCCCGTCCAAATGGAGTACCCTCGGAGCAGGTACAGGCTTTACGTTAGCTCAGCGGTGCGCCGGCTCGAGGCCTCCCCGCGATGATTAGGAGGCTGGCTGCAGTTAGACCGGCCGAAACCAATCCTACCAGTATGTCGGTGCCCGCCAGATACCCCAAGTAGAACAGGACATCACCGAGAACCAACACCACTAGATTGGTCCATATGACAAGAAGCGCACCAATGTTATTCCCGGGCGGCTTAAGCTGACCCATCAATATCGCCACCAGCGAACCAAGGGCGGTCAGGGCTAGGCCGGAAAGCCCCAAAGCCGCTTCAGTGCTAATCGAGAAAGTCATCGACGCCCTCAGAGTGAGGGTCAGGCTTGCAAGGTCGGGAGCGGCATAGATCATCCCGAAGGCCGATCCCCCTGAGGTGAGAAGCAGACCCAGCAGTTCCCATGTCTCGGTTCTTGGCAAGCGTTCGAGGAGCATGGCGGAGGCTGGAATAAACGTTTGGACTTCGGTTGCTCAGGGCGTCAAAATGAATAGAGCTGATTCTCAGTCATTCTAACGGGGAAATCTCGCCCGCCCCTGCCCTGCCCGGGACTGGCGTGGGTCCCGGAGGGCCGGTTCAGTCGCCGTAGATAGTATAGTACCAGGGCTTCCGGACTGCATCGGTCGTGTCGATGTACACGAACTTGACCTGGGTGTAATCGTCGAACGTGTAGGCTGACAGATCCTTCCCATGGCCGCTCTGCTTGAACCCGCCATGAGGCATCTCCGACGCCAGCGGGAGGTGGTCGTTGACCCAGACATCTCCGAATCTCAGTTGCGCTCCGGCCTTCATGGCCTTGCTCACATCCCTTGTCCAGATGGACGCCGCGAGCCCGTAGATTACGTCATTCGCTTTCTCTATCGCGTCCTCGAATGAGGTTATGGTCGATACGCAGATCACAGGCCCGAATATCTCTTCCTGACAGATTCGCATGCTCTGGTGGACTCCTGTGAAGATGGTTGGTTCATAGTAGAATCCTCTGCTCAAAGGACCAGGGAGAGACGGGCGCTTCCCTCCGATGACCAACTTCGCTCCTTCGCTCTGACCAGCTCTGACCATCTCTTCCACCTTGTGGCGCTGTGCCTCAGAGACGAGAGGACCCATGTCCACATCGCGCTTCGTGGGATCTCCGATTCGAATCTTGCCTGCCTTCTCTATGAAACGCTTTGTGAATCGGTCGTATATGCTCTCGTGGACGTAGACCCTTGTCGCAGCGGTGCAGTCCTGGCCGCCGTTGACATAGCCGCCCACCACCGCCCCCTCGGTGGCAGCTTCGATGTCCGCATCCTCAAGAACGATGAAGGGCGCCTTTCCTCCCAGCTCAAGTTGGAGTCGTTTGACAGTATGGGAGGCGAGGTCCATTATTCTGCTTCCCGTAACTGTGTCCCCCGTGAGGCCCACTACGTCCACGCCCGGATGAGTCACGAGTGCCTCCCCGACCGTCGAGCCAGGGCCAGTCACGACGCTGACGGCCCCCTTCGGGACGCCCGCCTTCTCCATTAGCTTCGCGAACTCGATTGTCGTCAGAGGTGTCACGCTGGCAGGCTTGATTATGATCGCGTTCCCCGCAGCGAGAGCGGGGATGGCCTTCCAGACTGCCATCATCCAGGGATAGTTCCAAGGTGTGATGCATACTACGACGCCCACAGGTTCCCTTCTGAATATGGTGGTGCCAAGCCCTGTGTACTCTGAAGCCGCCTTTCCCTCTAGATTCCTTGACGCCCCGGCCATGAACCTGATATTGTCAATCCCGGTAGGGAAGTCATTGTCGTGGGCCATCTTGATCGTCTTGCCCTGGTTCATGGTCTCCAGCAGGGCCAACCTGTCGATGTCAGCTTCGACCAGATCCGCAATTTTCCAGATTATCTTCGCTCGGTCGGCGGGGGTCATCTTGGGCCAGGGTCCTTTGTCGAACGCTTCCCTGGCAGCATCGACGGCGCGGGCGGCATCCTCTCTGCCCCCCTTCGGCACCTTGGCCATGACTTCGGCGGTCGCAGGATTCAGAACGTCGTAGGTCTCGCCGCTGGCCGCAGAAACCCACTCTCCCCCAACCATCATCCGCTGCTGAGTCGCGAGCATAGCAATCGGTTGAAGAATCCCCTCTGGTTGAGATAAGGGTTTCGAGATATGCAAGAGTAGATGCCAGGCTGGAAATCTGCCCCAAACGTATTAGGGCTACGAAAATTGGTGAATTAGTAGGAATTATGTATGGAACCCATTGCTAGATACGCAGGAAGTCGCAAAACAGCGACCAACGTATAAATACGGAGGAAAAGAACGTTTTTATACAATTCTCGATAATACAGCAAGTGGGGGAGAATTGGAATGTCATTGGCGGAAACGGTAGCTGAGGAAGAGATGCCTTTCATTGCCGAAGTCATCAAGGGAGGAAGGCTCACCATTCCTGAGGAGATACGAAAGCTGCTCCGAATTGAGGAGGGGAATTACGTTCTCATCCGCTTGAAAGTCGTATCGAGGAAACGCTTGGGTAAGAAACACAAGAAGAACTCCCGAAACGGAAACGGAGGATCCTAGAGGGGAGAGTGAGTGCTTGTCTTCTGCAACCCAGCCCCCTGAACAGAAGGTCGTTACGCCAACGGTGGTGGCTCCCAAGGTCCGCAGCACGACGAAGACTGCAGCGCTACATGAGCAGGCTGTCCAGCTCATCCCAGGCGGTTGCAGTTCCATCATTCGGTGGGCTTCTTACGAGCCATACCCGCTTTACGTGCAAAGCGGTTCTGGGTCCAAGATCACCGACGTCGATGGCAACACCTACACGGATTACCTGCTTGGGTATGGTGCTCTCATCAATGGTCACGCCCATCCGAAGATAGTCGAAGCAATTAGTCGACAGGCACAAGAAGGGATGATGTTTGGTGCACCGACGGAACTCGAAGTAGAACTCGCAAAGAAGTTCAAGCAGTTCGTTCCCACATCTGACATGGTTGTCTTCGCCAATGGTGGGGCTGATGCGACAAGCAACGCGATCAGAATTGCCAGAGCAGCCACAGGAAAGGATACGATACTGAAGTTCGAAGGGCACTACCACGGACAGCACGACTACGCAATGGTGAGTGTCGAAGCACCTCCTGTGGTAGCAGGAATGGAGGAGTATCCAAGGTCTCTTCCCTACTCGGCGGGAATACCGTCAATGGTTCTGGATACTGTTGTGGTATCTCCCTGGAACAATGCGAAGGCGCTAGAGAGGATAATGAAGCGTCATAGAAACGAGATTGCAGCCATAATCATGGAACCCGTAATGGCTAACTCGACGGTGATTCCCCCTGAAGCCGACTACCCCAAGGCGGTCAGAGAGATAGCCACCTCGAACGACGCCCTTCTCATCTTTGATGAAGTGATCACAGGGTTTAGAATGGCTCCTGGCGGAGCTCAACAAGTCTACGGCGTGACGCCGGATCTCTCCACCTGGGGCAAGGCGCTGGGAGGAGGCCTCCCAATTGCTGCGCTGTCGGGCAAGAAGGAGTACATGGAGCTCCTCGCTCCCGGAAAGGTCTCCTATGGAGGAACATACTTCGCAAACTCGTTGACACTTGCCGGTGCCCTAGCGAACCTGGACATCCTTGCAGCGGACGACTACCGCGCCCTGAAGACCCTGAAGGAGAACACAGAGAAACTCACGGCAGGTCTGTCTCACGCAGTTCAGACGACAAAGCAGAAGGCATGCATACAAAGCGTGCCAGGAATCTTCACGCTCTGTTTCACGAAACACTCCAAGATATCCAACTACAGGGAAAGCCTCCTTATTGACTGGGACAAGTTCCGGACGCTCCACCAGCTACTTCTTGACGGCGGAATTTACCTGCACCCCGACAACTACGAAAGAGTTGCAGTCTCAACTGTCCACACCGAGGAAGACATAACCACAACAGTTCAGGCGTTCGAAGAAGCACTCAAGCGACTTTCGTAGCGGGCCTTTCCAGGTTTCATTGTTGGGACGCTCAGGCAGCGAGTGTTTCCTCTGCGGACTTCGCCAGGCTCGTGCTGACACCCGCCTTTGTCAACTCGCCTATCATTAGGTCCGCGTCCAACATCTCTGCTGGAATAACGCCCTTCTGTTTAATCTTGCCTTTGGCGAAGGTCGAGACATAGACCGCCGGTACTATTCCAGTGAGGAAGGATGTCGCGTTTGATTTGTACCGCTTGTATGCATCCTGGTGAGACATCTGGGTGCTCAAGGTGTACTTGGTCTCCTTCCCGTGGAAGGTCCCGCCCACTTCTACGGATATCCCAGCGTGGCCGCTCAGCGCGGAGGCCACCGAGACAGGGATAGGGAGGGTCGCTATGAAGACGTCGAAGGGCCTGACCTGGAGTCCTCTCACGTTGACAGGCTTGTTGCTGAGCAATCCCAGTTCCTTGAGAAGGTTCACGTTACTGACGAACTCGTCGGAGAGAGCGAGTTTGAAATCTACATACTGGACGCCTTTTTTGATGTAGTAGGGCAGCGTCTGCACCTCCTCGTGCTCCAGGGCATAGACAGTCTGCCTCCCCAACGGCGGAGGAAAGTCGTATACTTCTTTTTCGCTCATGGGCGAAAGGTGCTTCACTTTGCCATCAGCAAATATGATGGCGTCCATCAGAACCTCCTCGAAGAAAACCTCTGGAGAAAACAAGGGCACGAACCCACGCAGCTTGCTGACAGAGAACTCTCCGTCCCGTACCTTGATTTGGTTGACCGTCGTCAGCCTGTCCGCCGCGTACCTCGCGTAGATATTTGACAGTCCTGGGTCCTCGCCCATCCCGACGACCCCGAGAGTGTTCGCCTGCCGGAATTCCGCATCCTGAGCAAGTTGGTCCTTCATGTTGCTGCTGGCCAAGTCAACGTAGGCGATGCCAAGCTTCTTGGAGAGTTGCATCAGTGGCTCATTGAACATGGGGTGACCAGAATTCACAACAATGCCCTTTCCTTTTACCAGTCTTTCGAGCTCTCGAGGCTCACTGGCGTCGATCTTGACTGCCTTCACCTTCGTCTTTCCGTGCTTCCCGGCAATACTGCGCGCTCGAGAAATGTCCTTGTCTGCCAAAGTGAGAGAACTAATCGAACTGTCTTGCTGTAGATACTGAGCTATTACCGAGCCAACCGACCCAACGCCGACAACTAGAACATCCATGGCGCGGGCGGCCCGAGAGAGTCACTATAACTCTTCACCCTAAGCACTTAGAGGGCTTGTGTATTAAGCCCAGACAGGGGTCCACCCCGATTTGGCTTGAAGGCCCTAGTCGTTGGGGTGGGCGCCGTCGGCTCCGTGATCGCGCAGGTCCTTCTCGAAGGCAAGGCAATAGAGTCCGTGACCATGGCTGACAAGAACATAGCCCATGCCCTTGAGATAGCGAAGTTGTCACCTAGCAAGACCAGAGTTGTGAGAATCGATGCAAACAACAAAGAAGAGCTGGAAGGGGCAATAAAGGGCAAAGACGCAGTAATCAATGCGGGTCATCCCAGATTCAACCATCAGATGATGGACCTATCTCTCGCGGAGGGTGCGAACTACGTCGATTTAGCGGGCAACGGGCTCAGTGAACAACTTGCCCAGGACAAAGCTTGGAGAGAGGCGGAGCTGCTCGCAGTCCCCGGTCTGGGTGAGGACCCGGGCCTCTCGAACATCTATGCACGATACGCGGCGGACAGGCTGACGACGGTCGAAGAAATCAGGGTCAGAGACGGCGAGAACTCTTCAAGCTCCAAGTACGAATTCATGCTGCTCTTCTCTCCTGAAGTCTTCTTTTCGGAGATTCTCGATTCCCCGCGCACCTTCGTGGACGGAAGGAGAGTGTCTACTCCTCCCTTGAGCGGNGGAAGGAGGTGTACGAGTTTCCGGAGCCGATCGGAGCACAGCCTGTCTACCTCGTCGATCACGAGGAAGTCATGACACTGCCCGAGTACATAGGAAAAGGCGTCAAGTATGTAGACTTCAAACTCGCCCTTGCAGACGAATTCGTCGCCACCCTACATACCATGAAGAAGCTGGGGCTGCTTGAAACCAAGCCCGTCGAGATTAGAGGCTCGAAGGTAGCACCCATCGAACTGCTCAATTCGGTGATTCCNAACGCCGGTGTCAGTTTCGAGAACGGTGAGAGGTAATACTGGTATTGTGGTAGAAGTAAAGGGGAAGGAGGGGAACACGGACGTGGCCTACAAGCTGAGCACCATGGCTTCACATGAGGGCTGCTACAGGACGCTGCATGAAAACGGGACGTCATTCCTTACCGGAGTCGTGCCCGCCGTATTCGTGAGAATGCTGGCGGAGGGGAAAATAAAGCAGAAAGGGGTTCTCCCCCCAGAGTGCTTGGACGCCCTTCCAATACTGCGGGAACTCAGCCTTAACGGGGTCGACACGCACGCATTTAGGACTGAGACGACGAAGATTCAGAACAGTGAATAGGACGCGCGAAGCCCCCAAGGGCAGTAAACCTTTCGAGCCATGTTTAGCGAACTCATTAGCGAGGTCGAGACTCCCTGAAACACTCGACGAATGCAATTCCTGCATAAACCCTAGATTTGGCCAAACGCGTAAATACCGTAGGAGGCTGAATTTCCGTTCCTGGTCGTATTGAAACCTCTTCGAAAGAGAGCAGTTTCAAGGACGATTCTTGGGGTNCGTGTTAATAGTAATTATTCTGGTTGCGTCAGCTGGCATCTACTTCGGTTTTGTATCCGGTAAGAGCTCCACGACCTCTACAAGTTCTACGACTTCGAGTTCCACGACATCAAGTTCGACGACTTTGAGCTCCTCCACAACATCTTCATCGTCAACGACGACTACATCACAGACTGGTCCGACCAAGACCTCCCTTCAAGTGGACGAGTTGACCGAGCCAGACTTTTTGGATCCTGCTGTGACGTATGAGACTTCCGGTTGGGAAGTCGTCGAACAGATCTACCAGGGCCTCCTGACTTACAATGGTAGCAGCTACACGACCTATGAGGGTGTGCTCGCTAGTGGGTGGACAATGTCGCCGGACGGTATGAACTACACGTTCGAACTACGACCTAACGTGGTGTTCAGCAATGGGGATCCGTTCAACGCCTACGTCATGTGGTACTCCGTCTACAGGACACTGGTGATGAACCAAGCGCCATCCTGGATATTGGCCCAGAATCTCTTTGCCGGAAACGGAGTTGATTTCAACGTAACGGACTCGATGTTGAATTCAATCAATTACTTCAGTCCGTCGACGGGTAACCTTACCGTCATGAGCAACCCCGAACAGTCGGTAGTCGTTCTGAACGCGTCCGCGATTCAGTTCAACCTGGGATATGGCACCAACGGTGTCGAACCCTACTCGGCATTCCTTGCGACGCTCGTAACTCCAATGGCGTATGCTGTCGACCCAGCTTTAGTGGCGAGTCATGGAGGAGTGGCAGCGGGAGCCGAGAACGATTACATGACGACAAATGCGATTGGCACCGGGTTTTACGAGCTGCAATCTTGGGTACTGGGACAGAGTGTGAGCTTGGTAAAGAATCCGAATTACTGGGCGAACAGCCTTCCAAAGTCGCAGTTGAATAACGCCATCGCCCCGGCAATTCTCAACAACATCGTCATCTACTACAAAGATTCTGCCACGAGCATAGCCGATCTTAGAGCGGGGACGGTTCAAATGATTAGTGTTCCGGTCACATACTACAATGTCACGACACCCATCTCTGGGGTTAAGACGACGGTTCTACCGATAGTCTTCGGCTCGTCAGAAGACGTCCACTATCTGTACATGGATACCCAGGCGTTCCCGCTCTTCAAGAACCTCGACGTCCGAAAGGCGGTAGCCAACGCGATCGATTATCAGGACATCATTCGCATCGTGTTCAACGGCCATGCCCAGCAGTGGATTGGCCCCGTTCCCCCTGGCTTCCAGTATTACAACGAATCGATAGCGGGGCTAAGCCCGTATCAATACAACCCGATACAGGCGGCCATATCGCTAGCCCAGGCGGGGTTCGTGTCACACCTACCCAACGGGACCACGCTCAATCCGGGCGGGAGGCAATTCCCGACGGTCCCATTCCTCTATGATTCCGACAATCCCACAGATTTGGATGTTGCTTCGATCATACAAAGCAATTTGGGCCAAGTTGGGATACCAATCACGCCGACGCCCTTGCCCTTCAGGCAGTACGCGGCCACGATTGACTCCCCAAGCAGTGTGAACTCAACCTTCGCCATGGGATTCGGTTACTACAGTGAGGATTACACCGCAAGCATTGACTACGTTTCTTATTTCACGACCGCCAACCAGATTGGGACGAGCGCCTACGTAGATTCTCAGGTTCAAAACGACACTTATCAGGCTGATGCCGCGTTGAACAGTTCGACGATTGTGGGAGCGTTTCGTGACATAACGCAGAAGATGTACCAGAACTACACAGACATTTGGCTCTATGTCCCCGAATTCATGGCAGTAACCGCGAACGGAGTCACTGGCGTAGCTCCAAACCCGGCCGGATCCGGCATGGGCTACTTCCTGTATTACAATACCATATCCTACACAAGCTAGCGGGGGGGCAGCGTTGATCGCTCTAAGAGACTTCCTCCCCTACCTCGGGAGGAGAGTCCTTGGCGCGATTGGTGTCCTAATCGGCGCCATGCTGTTGGTCTTCTTCATCTCGTATATCCTTAATCCCAATCCAGCACACCTGTGGGCAGGGGCGAGGGCCAGCAAGTCGACCATAGCGGCCGTCGTAGCTAGGTACCACCTAGACCAGCCCTGGTATGTTCAGCTCTTCTACTTCCTACAGTCGTATGTGACAGGCAATTTAGGCGTTGACCCGCAGACTGGGAAGTCCATTATTTCGGAGATGGCGTTCTACTTCCCAAACACACTCGAGCTCGTCCTTGTTTCCATGGTCATGATAGTAGTCCTCGGGGTGGCATCGGGCTATTTCGCGGGGATGCACTTTGGTACCAAGATAGACCACGCGATACGGATATTCTATCTTGCCACCTGGTCCTCCCCCTATTATCTTGGAGGGTTTCTTGCGATACTAGTCTTCTCGAGCTACATTCCACTCTTCCCGTCAGGCGGCATGTACTCCCTGACACTGGCAAACCAACCCAGCCACATCACGGGAATCTATATCTTGGACGCACTAATCCAGCTGAATGGTCCCGCGTTCCTGTCTGGCCTTCAGCACGTCTTCATGCCCGCTGCTGTTCTGGCACTGCTCGACTTCGGGCTGGTGGCGAGGATAATGCGCTCGTCGATATTGAACTCGAGATGGTCAACACATGTGAAAGCCGCCCGTGCCAAGGGAATGGCGGAAGGAGAGGTGAGGAGGAACCACATACTGAGGAACGCTCTGATAGATACCAACACCATCATTGCGGTGACGTTTGGGTTCCTCCTATCTGGGACCATCGTCATAGAAGAAATCTTTGCGTGGCCGGGAATAGGTTACTTCACATATCAAGCGATAGTCTCCATAAACTACCCTGTCCTAGTTCCGTGCGTTTTGTTATTCACCCTAGGCGTAATCGTAGCGAATTTCATAGCCGACGTGTTCTACTCCTTGCTTGATCCTCGTATCGCCTTGGGAGAGGGAGGAGGTGCGGAGGGTTGAGCACCGGAGCCGCGAGTATGAGGAAACTCATCACCTCCAACTCGCTCTCCATGTTCGGGCTTGTGACGGTTTCAATCTTCTTGGTCGTCACGGTGGCTCAAATCGCAAGTTCCGGGGCAATCCTTCCTTACAGCGCGTACCAGCCTAGCTTTAGTCAAGCGAATCTTGGTCCTTCCCTTTCGCATCCGTTTGGAACTGACCTTCTGGGAAGGGACATGCTCTCCAGGGTGATAACGGCTCTGCCAATCGATGTGGGCATTCCGCTCATAACTGTGGCTCTCTCGGCAGCCATTGGAATTATCCTCGGTACCCTGGCCGCTTTCTTCAGGGGGTGGTTGGATGAGGTCCTAATGAGGCTGACTGATTTGTTCATGGCCTTCCCTACGATGATCATGGCCATGGCCATCGCTGCGACTTTGGGCCCAAGCCTTGTGAACGTCACCTTCTCCATGATCATCGTCTGGTGGCCGCCATACGTCAGACTGGTAAGGGGAGGCGTCCTTGCAATAGCTGCTGAGGATTTCGTGTCGATATCGAAGGCGCTGAACTCGTCTTTCTTCTACATAGTCAGAAAGGATGCAATCCCTAACGTCCTGCCTACCATTCTCGTCTACGCTACTTTCGATGTTGGATCTGCACTCCTGACTCTGTCGACCCTTGGCTTCCTGAACGTGGGGATACCCCCTACCGCGCCGGAGCTTGGGATGATGGTATCCAACGTTACATACAATCTCTTCCTGTATCCGTACCAGATTATCATACCCGCTGTGGTTGTGGCTGTAATCGTAGCAGGATTCAGCTTCCTCGGGGAAGGTATCAGGGAGTCGTTGGACGTTAAACTCAGGCCCCACATTCTGATCAGAAACAAGCCTGCAGAGGAAATCGGAACGAAGACTGAATAGAAAACATGCACCGTGCCGTCGGAGGAAAGGGAAATATCCTCTCATGAAGGTCCTTGAGGTGGCACTCGCAAATCGCCACCGGGGGCTGTAGCAGTCGGAAGAAGGGCCTGACTCTTCTTATTTGACGAGTGGTCGTAAAGAAAGCAGGATACCAGATGGCCGCCTTCGAGATTCACCCATTGAGGCACCTCCGCGCACCTTTCGAAGGCAGCTGGACAGACTATGCGGTACCGACAACCAGTTGGCGCCGGTCTGTGCTCGGAGATGACGGTCTCCTGCAGGCCGGCTTTCTTGAGTGTGAGGACGTGTGAAATCAGGCTTTGGGTGTAGGGGTGCTTCGGTTCGGTGTCGACGGTCCGGGTGTCTCCTACCTCTACCAGCCTTCCGTAGAACAGAACCCCGAGCCTGTGACTAACGTATTTGATCACGTTGATGTCATGGGTAATGAAAAGATATGACATGTTGAGCTCTGACTTGAGCTTCTTGAGAGTGTTCAGGACTTGCGCTTGTATAGAAACATCCAGCGCGCTTGTCGGTTCGTCCAGCACGAGGAGCTTCTTGGGCACCACCAAGGCTCTGGCCAGGCTAATCCTTTGCCTCTGCCCACCGCTCAGCTCTCTAGGACGACGGGGGAACAGGTCCTCTGTAACTCCGACAAGTTTGGTTATGAAGTTGATTCTTTCATCGTAATCCTTCTTAGGTATTGACTTCGCCGCGATAAGCGCCTCTGTTATTAC
>OCOJ01035564.1_pt1 | contig 65320 bp, 61 predicted proteins | sample 1539251 | NCBI WGS metagenome assembly OCOJ01 (sample SAMN01911457, study PRJEB22624) | soil metagenome | biome: Soil | place: Malaysia | collected 2012-04-30 | depth RA_metagenome m
GGATCTGCGCTCAGGCGATCTGATCGTGCGCGTGAACAACGCCGATGTGGACGGCATCGACGCGCTCCACCGGGAGCTCGCCCGCGTACCCCCGGAACCCGGTCGGCCAGGCGCTCTCCTCGAGACCCTTCTGGGAGAGGAACGCCGTCAGCCAGCGCTCGAGCCCGATCCCCGTACACCCCGACCAGAGCTCTCCCGTCTGCGACTTGATGGAGAACGCTTTCGTGTACTTGTCGCCCACGATCGAGAGGTTCTGGAACTCGAGCCACTCGGAGCTCTCCCGGGGGCCTCGGTACGGCAGGTAGGCTTCGAAATCGATCGTCCCCTTCACTCGGGCCTCGGCGTCCTCGACCCCCACGCGCCCGCTCTGTTGCATGTAAAAGGGCGTCACCCAGGCGGTTCGCCACTCGAGCTCGAGCACGTCGTCGAACACGTGCCGGTATCGCTCGAGGAGTCGCTCCCGCAGGGCGACGAGGTCGCTCGGCGGTCCCAGGAAGACCGGTTCGATCCGATGGAACTCATCGACGCGTTCGAGCCCGTGCCGGCCTCCGCTCTCGTACCGGTTCGAGACGGCGGCGCGGTCGAAGAGCTTGAGGGGCAGGCTCCCGGAACTGAGCGTGCGCCCCGAGAGCCACCAGTAGGTCGTCGGGCACTGCGCGTAGCAGAGAACGGCGGTGGGCGGCGTGACCAGGTGGGCGAGCTCTTCTTCGGGAACCTGTCGGGTGATCTTCACGAGGTCCGTGAATCGTTCCCACGCGGCGGGGTCGCGGGTCTTCGGCTCCGCCACGTAGTAGAACTCCCCGGGCAAGCCCTCGAGGTGACCGGTCCTCAGGAGAATGTCGAACGAATCCTGGTGGGGCTGGACGACCTCCTGAAACCCCAGGGGGCGCAGCACCTCCTCGACCGCGATCCGCTCCATCGTGCGAAGGAGGTGGGCGGCGGTCGGCCCCAAGAACCACTTCCCCTTCGTGGGACCCGAGCGGACCCACTGCCGCTTCAGCATCTCCTCGGTAGGGTCGTCCCGGAACAGAGGTTCTCGCGGGGGGCTCGAGGACAGAAGCGACCAGAACTGTTCCTTCCCGCGGTACCCCTGACGCCGAGCCTTCTCCTGGACGAGGGCCACCGCCCGGTCCATCCAGTTGTCCCGGAGTCCCTCCTCGGGCAGGCCGTGAAGGGTGAGGGTCGCCACCGTCCCTTCCACGAGGAGCTGATGCGGGATCGGGAGGGTGATCGCGGCGGTCGGAGCGGAGTCCAGGGGGAATTCGGTTCGATACCGGGGGGCCTCGAACGTTCGGACCCCGACCTTCGCCTCGCGCCCGAGCTCCTCGCCGAGCCGTCGTACCAGCGCGAGCAGAGCCTGGTGCGGCCGCGGTCCGGTCGACTCGATCGTGACGTGGAGCTTCGGCCCGTCGAGCGTCCACTGCGAAAGGCGACCCTCCCCTCGCTTCCCGACCGTGCGGGCGATCGCCTCGGTCGCGACCCGCGGGAGGAGGTCGCCCAGCGGAAACGTCGGCGGCAGCGGGCCGCTCAGCGTCAGGTCGGCTTCGAGCCGGTGCTCCATCGGCGGCACGACCGGGGGGCGGGTTATAACCCTCCCCGCCAGCGCACCCGAACCCGCTCCTCGCTCGCGCCGTCGCGCGGTGGCCGCCGGGGGCACTCTTTTAGCCGAACTGACATCCCCCGCACGGTCGAGGGACCATGACGGGCAAGGTCGAGGAGTTCGGTCACTTCATCGGCGGGAAGTGGGTTGTTCCGGCGCGCGCGAAGCGGTTCCAGACCGTGAACCCCGCGACCGGAGCGCCGGTCGGGTCGTTCGTGCTCGGTACCGCGGAGGACGTGAGCAGCGCCGTCGCCGCGGCCGCGCGCGCGTTCCCGGCGTGGCGGGACACCCCCGCCCCGAAGCGCGGCGAGATTCTGCTCGAGGTCGCCCTTCGGATGCGAGCCAAGAAGCCCGAGCTCGGCCGGACCGTCACCGAGGAGATGGGAAAGGTCATCAGCGAGGGCCTCGGGGATGTCCAGGAGTCGATCGACTTCATCGAGTACATGGCCGGCGAGGGCCGCCGGCTGGCGGGGGAGACGATCCCTTCCGAGCTCCGGTCGAAGTTCTGCCTCACGGTGCGCCAGCCCAAGGGGGTCGTCGCGTGCATCACGCCCTGGAACTTCCCGACCGCGATCCCGAACTGGAAGATCGCCGCGGCGCTGATCACGGGCAACACGGTCGTCTTCAAGCCGGCGACGAACACCGCGCGATGCGGCGCCGAGGTCGTGAAGATCTACGCCGAATCCGGGGTTCCGCCCGGGGTTCTCAACTTCGTGACCGGTTCGGGGAGCGTCGTGGGGAATGCGCTGGTCAGTGACCCCCGCGTCCGGACGGTGTCGTTCACCGGGGGCGTCGAGGCCGGCCGGGACGTCTACGTCCGCGGCGCCCAGGGGCTCAAGATGGTCCATCTCGAGCTCGGGGGCAAGAACCCGGTCATCCTGATGGACGACGCGGACCTCCCGCTCGCGCTGGACGGCGTCCTCTTCGGGGCATTCGGCACGGCGGGCCAGCGGTGCACGGCAACGAGCCGTCTTATCCTCCACACCAAGATCTACGACCAGTTCCTCGGGATGCTCGTCGACCGGCTCGGGACCTTCTCGGTCGGCGACCCGCTCGACCCGAAGACGGGGATGGGACCGGTCGCGTCGGCCGACCAGGAGCGGAAGATCCTCGAGTACATCGAGGTCGGAAAGAAGGAGGCGAAGCTCCGCTACGGGGGTCGGAAGCTCACGGGCGGCGCGTACGACCGCGGGTTCTTCCTCGAGCCGACGATCTTCGAAACGAAGCACGGGACCCGGATCTCGAAGGAGGAGATCTTTGGCCCGGTCCTCTCAGTCCTCCGCGCCAAGGATTACGACGAAGCGGTGCACATCGCGAACGACGTGGACTACGGGCTCTCCTCGTCGATCTACACCCGGGACGTGAACCGGGCGTTCTCCGCGATCCGGGACCTCGAGGCGGGCATCACCTACGTCAACGCTCCGACGATCGGTGCCGAGGTCCAGCTGCCGTTCGGTGGGATCAAGAACACGGGCAACGGGGGCCGGGAGGCAGGGAGCGTCGCGATCGAGGAGTTCACCGAGATCAAGAGCGTCTTCATCGACTTCTCCTCGAAGCTCCAGAAGGCCCAGATCGACACGGTCTCCGTCGCATGAGCCGCTACCGCGCGACCGACGAGCAGCTCGACCGGGAGATCGACGCCCTCGAGAGGATCGCCCGGATCCGGCTGCGCCGCGCGGCCGCCGAGATGAACGACATCGACAAGGACCTTCGCGATCTTCGGAAGGAGCGGGCCCGCCGGCGGGCCGAAGCGGCGGCTACCGCCGAGACGGCGACCCCGGCCGAAGAGCTCGCGTAAGCGCTCGCGAAGTGCGTTCGCCCGGCACGTCGACTCCGAGGGCGCTTCCCCCGCGGGAAGGGGGGTCGACTCAGAGATACTGCTTGTCGGTGTAGCAGTAGTACCGGTTGTACTGCGCGATGTAGGTGCTCGGCTGGCCGCAGCGCGGGCAGATCGGCGTGGCCGGCGCCCGGGGCGCAGGGGGCGGCGGAGGGGGAGCGGCTGGCATCGCCGCCGGGGCGGGAGCGGCCGCCGAAGCTTGTGGCATCATCATCGGGGGCGCGGGCCCGCTCGAAGTCGAGGGGGGCGGGGGCACGGTGCCAGGGGCGGCCATCGTCGGCGTCGCGGAACGACGCTGACGAGCGCGGCGCGTCATGAGCACGATCGCGACAACGGCGACCAGTACCACGACCACGACGATGAGCACGATGTCCAGGATCGGGAAACCCGACGACGAGGAACTGCCGCCCGAGCTGGTCACGGCACCGTACTGGCTCTGCGCGACCGAGACCGGTTCCGGACCCGCGGTCAGGTGGATCGTCGGACCCGTGGTGCCACCGAAGGCACCCGTGCTCGCGGAGACGCCGGCGCCGACGAACCCGGTGCCCTTCTCGTAGTACGCCGACTCACCGGTCGGGGTGGAGATGATGCTCGCTCCGGGGTGCACCTGCGGCTCGGCCTGGGCGATCGGGCCCGAGACTCCGTGGGCCGTCGCGAGGCCCGTACCGAGGATCCCGTAGAGGACCCCGCCGTAGATCCCGAACGGAATCAGGACCCACCCGTCGGAAGCCTCGAACGTCCCGTTGTTGAAGTCGAGCGCGATCAGCTGGGCGGTCACCTGGGTCGGCGGGTTCGTGTAGTTGTCGGTGAGCGTGTACTGGCCGAGGTCGGTGCCGTTCACGAACAGCGTCCCGGACGGGGAGACGGTTCCCGAAGTCCAGTTGGACTCGGTCGCGGAGTTTCCGTAGATGCTCGTGCCCGAGATCGTGTAGCCGCTCGTCCACGAGCCGGAGGCGGAGAACGGCGCGCTCGACCCCCACATGTCGCCCGGAAGCGGGTTGAGGGGGACGATCCCGAGGGGGGTCGGGAACGTCACCGAGGACTGCTCGTTCGCGCCGAAGTCGAAGCTCGCGCTCGCCGAGACGGTCCCGTTGCTAAAGGAGTAGCTCCCGCTGAAGTTGAACGCCTCGTTCGACGCAGCGTTCTTGATCGCGAGCGCCGGCGTGCTGCCGACGGCCGGGACGGTCTCGTTGACCGTGCCGCTCGTGAGGTTCGTGAAGCCCGTCGCCGATTCTTTGCCGGCCAGGTTCAGGCTCGCGGACAAGGTCTGGCACGGCGCGGTCCCGTTCGAGATGCAGCTCGAAAGGGAGAGCTTGGCGGACGCGTTGAGCGCCGCCTGGGTCTCGATCATCGTCTGGCTCGCGGAGACGTTGGTCTGGGTGAAGATCACGACCCATTCGATGTAGTACTGGTAGCTGAGGGTCAAGGACCCGTTCACGGTGGCGTTCCCGAAGCAGTTCTTCGGGCCGCAGCTGTAGTAGCCCGAGGCGCTTCCTCCGAAGGCCCACTGCTCGGTCGAGCCTCCCGCGGCCGTGAGGTGAGAACTGGCGTGGGGCACGGGCCCCGCGAACGCGATGAAGGCCAACGCGACCACGACGGTCAACACCGCGATGACCGCGGCACTCACGCGGAGAATCCCGACGACCCGACCCTTGCTCGACGACTCGCTCATGGTCTGCTCGGCGTCCATGCGTCCTTCTCAGATAAAAACCTGACCGGCGCTGTCCGGAGGGTCGGTACCAGCCTCCGGACGGCGATTCGGACCGAACCCCCGGCGACCGGTCTCAGAACGTGTCGGTCCGGGCCGGGTTATCGAAGTTCGTGAGGAGCATCTGGCCCCTCGGCTTCGGCCGACCGACCGGAGCGATCAACGGGTCTTCCTCGAGCGCTGGCATCGTCTCGGAGATCGGAACGTCGACGATGATCTCGCGGGTGCGGCCGCCGCGCCCGCGCGAGACGATCGTCGCGCGGATCAATCCGAGCGACTCGAGCTCCGAGACGTAGTTCGAGATCGACCGCGCGTGCAGCGGCTGAAGGCCGAGGCGCTCCGCGAGGCGGCGGTACGAATCGTAGACCTCCCCGGTCAGGACGCCGTTGCGCCGCCGCTCGAAGGACTGCAGAATCGCGTAGAGCAGCACCTTACAGTGGGGAGGCAGGGTGCGGCAGCAGTCGACGATGATGTCCTGTTCGAGCCGGTTCTTCGCTTTGACGACGTGGTCGGGGGTGATCCGCTTCGCCCGGTCGCGCTCGGCCATCTCCGCGGCCAGGCGGAGGAGCGCGAGAGCGCGTCGCGCATCCCCGTTCTCGAGCGCCGCGTACGCCGCGCACCGCTCGACGACCCCGGGGTCGACGACTCCCTCGCGGAACGCTTCGCGAGCTCGGTCCCGGAGGATGTCCTGGAGCTGCGGTGCGTCGTAGGGCGGAAAGAGGACCTTCTCCTCGTTGAGGCGGCTGCGGACCCGGGCGTCGAGGTGGTTCGTGAACTTGAGGTCGTTCGAGATGCCGATGATCGCGAGGCGCGCGGTCTCGAGCTCGGTGTTGATCTGGCTCAGCGTGTAGAGGATGTTGTCCCCGCTGCGAGCCACCAGCCGGTCGACCTCATCCAGCACGAGCAGGAGGATGCCCCCGCGGGTGTCCATCAGGCGGCGCATGCCGCTCTGGACCCGGTCGAGCGACCAGCCCGTCGGGATCCGCTCCGCGTCGCTCTTCGCGAGGCCGTTCGCGATCGTCTGGAGCAGACTGTACGGAGTATCGATGTTGCCGCAGTTGAGCGTGATGAACGTGACGCCGCTCGCGAGGTCGGACCGCCGCTGGATGTCCTGACGGATCTGGGCGACCACCGCGGTCTTTCCGGTCCCGATCTTCCCGTAGATGAGGATGTTCGACGGGAGGTCCCCGCGCAGCGCCGGGGCGAGGATCTCGGCGACGCGTCGGATCTGTTCCTCGCGATGCGGAAGCCGGCTCGGAACGTACGAGTCCCGCAGGACCTCGCGGCTTCCCCGGAACAGCTCGCTCTTCGTCGTGAGGATCACATCGAGGATCCCCCCGGCCGAAGGCGCGCTGTTCCCGGACGCGGACGGCACAGTGCCCGGCACCGGAGCAGCTGCACCGTTCGCGCCCGGGCGGCGGTCGCCAATCGGCGTGACCGCCGGGGTCGTGGCTTGCGTGTTCGGGGGAGGTTCCGCCGCGTCGAGCGGCCGGTCCTCGGTAGATGGTGGCACCGTCGAAACCTACCCGGGCCTCGGGCGAGCGATGCGAGGAGCGTCGGCCATAAGTACCTTTTGCCGCGACCATGCTCCGCGACCGCGTCGAGCGCGTCGAAACGCGTCGGAACGGGCCGAGCGGGCCGTTTCGTGCGACCGAACCCATTTGAAGGAGCGCCGCTGTCGCCCCGACGATGTCCGAGTACGCCTCGGGAGAGACTTCGGCCCATCCGACCTCGTCGCACGGCGTCTCCGTGCCGTTCCTCGTCCTCTCCGCGGTGCTGATCGGGGTCGGTATGTTCGGGATGGCGTACTGGCTCGTGACGTTCAACTGGCTCTACTTCGGGTCGCTCGTCCCGCTCGTCCTCGGCGCGTACATGCTCTTCACGCGCGGAACGGGGCCGGATCGGGCGTGAGCTCGGGGGAGGCCGCGATGGCGCCGCCGACGGATCGCTCCGGCCCGGTCGTGCTCGTGAAACTCGGGGGAAGCATCATCACCCGAAAGAACGAGGTCGAGAAGGTCCGTCCGAAGGTGCTCTCGCGGCTCGCGAAGGAGGTCGCCGAGGTCCGCGACCGAAGGGTCGTCCTCGTGCACGGAGCCGGTTCGTTCGGGCATCCCGGAGCGAAGCGATTCGGCCTCGCGGAGGCCCCGCGCCCGGGCTCATCCCCCGTCGAGCGAGCCCGCGGTGCCGCGATCGTCGCGGCGGAGGTCCGTCGCCTGCACCTGATGGTGCTCCGCGAACTCGTTCGCGCGGGAGCTTCTCCAGCGTCCGTCCCGTTCGCGACCCACGCACGGAACCGCGCGGGGGAGCTCGTCCACCTCGACCCGGCGCCCATCGATGCGTCCTTAGACGCTGGATTCCTCCCCGTCTCGTTCGGGGACGTCGTACCCGACGAAGCGTGGGGCTCCTCGATCCTCAGCGCCGATACGATCGCGCTCGCCCTCGTGCCGGCTCTCGAGCCCGAACGCGTCGTCTTCGTGAGCGATGTGGAGGGGATCCTCGAAGGACCACCGACCGGCCGTCGGACCGTCGTCCGAGAAGTGACCCCCGAGGTCGTCGCCGCCCTTCGTTCGTCGCCCGGCCGGGCCGACGTCACCGGGGGGATCCGAGGGAAGGCGACCGTGATGCTCGCGATCGCCGCCGCCGGCGTGGACGCAGGACTTATTAGTGGTCTCTCGGATGGCGCCGTCTCGCGCGCGATTCGGGGCGCCACGGAGTACGGGAGCTGGGCTCGTGCGAGATCCACCTGACCCGGCGCCATCGGAAGGGATCGACCTGAGCCACCGAAAGGCCGAGCACGTGAAGGTCGTCCTCGGAAAGGACGTCGAGGGGCGCTACCGCTACTGGAACGACGTCCAGCTGATCCACCGCGCCCTACCCGAGATCAACTTCGACGAGATCGATACCACCGTCTCCCTGCTCGGGAAGAAGCTCGCGGCCCCGATCGTGATCACCGGAATGACCGGGGGGTTCCCCGACGCGGCGAAGATCAACGGCAACCTCGCCCAGGCCGCCGCGGAGGTCGGCGTCGCGATGGGGGTCGGGAGCGAGCGGGCGGCGATCCTGAGGGGCCAGTATCCGGAGAGCTACTCGTGCGTCGCCCGGTTCGACGTCCCCCTCAAGTTCGCGAACATCGGGGCTCCGCAGATCGTCGCTCAGAACCCGGGCGACCGCGTGGTGGGCCCCGACGACGTCCGGGCGGCGATGGACTTGATCCACGCCGACGTCCTGGCGATTCACCTGAACTTCCTTCAGGAGATGGTCCAGCCCGAGGGGGACCGTCGCGCGAAGGGGTGTCTCGACCGGATCGGAGAGCTCGCGAGCCGGTTTCCGGTGCTCGTGAAGGAGACGGGCGCCGGCCTCTCGCGGGAGGTCGCGGAACAGCTGAGGGACCGCTCGGTGAAAGCGTTCGATGTGAGCGGCACGGGAGGTACCTCGTTCGCCGCGGTCGAGCACTATCGCGCCCTCGAGCAGGGGGCGGAGCGGGAAGCCCGGGTCGGAAAGACGTTCTGGGACTGGGGGATCCCCTCTCCCGTCTCGGTCCTCGAGCTCGTGCCTCTCGGGCTGCCCGTGATCGCGAGCGGCGGCGTCCGAAGCGGGCTCGACGTTGCCCGTGCGCTCGCTCTCGGGGCGGGCGCGGCGGGGGNGCGGCGGGGATCGCGGGCGGAATGCTCCGGGCCGCCGCGACCGACTTCGCGCAGACGAAGAAGGAGCTCGAGTTCTTGGTCCACGAACTCAAGGTCGCGATGTTCCTGACCGGCTCGAAGACGGTCGCGGACCTCCAGAAGGCCCCCTACCTTCTGACGGGAGAGAGCCGCCTGTGGCGCCTTCGGTAGACCTCCCCACCCCCGAGGAGATCCACCGGGCGAAGCTCGCGGAGCTGCGGGCCGGAGGCGGCGAGGGGCCGCTCCTCTCGAACGTTGACTGGGTCGCCTCCTTGCCACCGTCGGAGCGAAGTCGGTTCGACCGCGCCGTGCGTCGGAAGCCCTCTCGAACGCTCTCGGGGGTCGCGGTCGTCGCGGTGATGACCGCGCCCGCGCGATGCCCGCACGGCCGTTGCACGTACTGTCCGGGGGGCATCGACCACGGGAGCCCGCAGAGTTACACCGGGGAAGAGCCGTCGGCTCTCCGCGGCGCCCAGTTCCACTGGGACGCTCGGGCGATCGCCCGGAACCGGATCGAGACCCTCGACCAGATCGGCCATCCGACCTCGAAGGTCGAGGTGATCGTGATGGGCGGTACCTTCCCGTCTCGGCCCCGGGCGTACCAGGAGGAGGTCGTTCGCGGCATCTACGATGGCCTCAACGGCACCCCGTCGAGCTCGCTCGCGGACGCGGAGACTCAGAACGAGCTCGCCCTCCATCGAGTCGTCGGCCTGACCGTCGAGACCCGACCCGACTGGTGCGACGGCCGGGTCCTCCCGTTTCTCTTGGACGCCGGGGTCACCCGCGTGGAGGTCGGGGTCGAGTGTCTTCACGACGACGTCCTCGCGGCCGTCGGGCGCGCCCATACGACGGGCGACGTGGCACGGGCCACGCGCGAGGCCCGCGACCGGGGCCTCAAAGTCTGCTACCATCTGATGCTCGGCCTTCCGGGGATGGACCCCTCGGCCGACCTCGGCGACTTCGAGCGGCTCTGGGAGGATCCGGCCTTCCGTCCCGACCTTCTCAAGCTCTACCCGACCCTCGTCCTCCCCGGAACGAGCCTCTACGAGGACTGGAAGAGCGGCCACTACGAGCCCTACGACACGGCGACGGCGGCCGAACTCCTCGCCCGGATGAAGCGACGGCTTCCCCCGTGGGTCCGCATCCAGCGGATCCAGAGGGACATCCCCGCCCGCCTCATCGCCGCCGGGGTCCGGTCGAGCAACATCCGGGAGAAGGCACTCGCTCGGCTCCGGAGCGAGGGCCTCCACTGCCGGTGCCTCCGCTGCCGAGAGGCGGGCCGTCGGGCGACTCCCCCTCCGGAGGCGTTCCGTCTCACCGAGACCGAGTTCGCGGCCGCCGGCGGGAGGGAACGCTTCTACGCGTGGGAGGACCCCGAGACCGACACGGTCGCCGGGTTCCTGCGACTCCGCTTCCCATCCTCCGACACCCCGGGCGGGCTCGACGCTCCGGTCATCCGGGAGCTCAAGGTCGTCGGGGCGGAAGTCCCCGTCGGAAAGGAGGGTAGCCGGCCGGTCGAGTACCAGCACCGAGGGTTCGGCCGCTCCCTTCTCGCGGCGGCCGAGGAACAGGTCCGCGCACAAGGGTTCTCCCGAGTCTTCGTCACGAGCGCGGTCGGGACCCGGGAGTACTATCGCCGATGGGGCTACGAACGGGCGGGAGCGCACATGGCGAAGAGTCTTTTCGCCGGACACAACCTCTGACGGAGTTCCGGCCGACTTCTCCTCGTTCCGGTCGCGCAACCCTTAAACCCGCCCCCGGCTCCGCCGACCGAAGGAATCCTCATGGCCCCCAACATCCAGGTCGAGCCGCTGCGCACGCTCCACATCGAGGAACAAGAGGTCGAGCTGGTCGAGCGGAAGGGGCTGGGACACCCCGATTCGATTGCCGACGGGGTTTCCGAGTCCGTGAGCCGCGCGCTCTGCCGGATGTACTTGGACGAGTTCGGCCGGATCCTGCACCACAACACGGACGAAACGCAGGTCGTCGGGGGTGCCTCCGAGCCGAAGTTCGGGGGCGGGCGCGTGACGAGCCCGATCTACATCCTCCTCGTAGGACGGGCGACGACCGAGGTCAACGGAGAGAAGCTCCCGTACCGCGAGGTCGCGGTCGATGCGGCGAGAAAGTACGTGCAGTCGATCTGCGCTCACCTCGACACCGAGAAGCAGGTCGACTTCGATTGCAAGATCGGCCAAGGGTCGGTCGACCTTCGAGGCGTCTTCGAGCAGAAGGCCGTCCTCTCGAACGACACGTCGTTCGGAGTCGGGTTCGCGCCGCTCTCCGACACCGAGCGGCTCGTCCTTGAGACCGAGCGGTTCCTCACGACGAAGCTCAAGAAGCGACTCCACGCCCTCGGCGAGGACGTGAAGGTCATGGGGTTCCGCCACAAGGACGACATCCACCTCACGGTCGCCGCCGCGCTGGTCGATTCCGAGGTCAAGGACGCCCGCGACTACGAGGCGGCGTGCGAGGAGATCCACGACGAGGTCGAGGCGCAGGCCGCGAAGCTGACCCGGCGCAAGGTCTCGATCGACGTCAATACGGCGGACGACCCGGAGCTGGGGCGGTTCTATCTCACCGTGACCGGCCTCTCGATGGAGGCGGGAGACGATGGGTCGGTCGGGCGCGGGAACCGCGCCAACGGGCTCATCACTCCGTGCCGCCCGATGAGCCTCGAGGCGACCGCGGGGAAGAACCCGGTGAACCACGTCGGGAAGATCTACAACCTCATGGGCAACCTGATCGCGAACGACATCGTGAAGGAAGCCGGCGGGGACGTCCGCGAAGTCCATGTGCGGATCCTCTCGCAGATCGGTAAGCCGGTCGACGAGCCTCAGGTCGCCGCGGTCCAGCTCCTGCCCGCCGAAGGTGTCAAGCTCGCCAAGGTCCGACCGAACGCGCAAGCGGTCACGGAGAAGTGGTTCCGGCAGATCGACACGATCCCCCGGCTCCTCCTCACCGGAAAGCTCACCGTCTTCTAGGGGCGAAACCTTCCCGGTCGACCGTGCGGGTCTACGTCGAGTCGTACGGCTGCTCGCAGAACCAGGGCGAGGGCGCGGCGCTCGCCCGCGACCTCGCTACCCACGGCCATGAGCTCGCCGCCCACCCCTCGCTCGCCGACGTCACGGTCCTCGTGACGTGCGGTGTCATCGGCCCGACCGAGGGCCGGATGGTGCGACGGTGGCAGGCGCTCGCCGCCCGAACTCCCCGGGTCGTGGTCACCGGCTGCCTGGTCCCTCTCCGCACCGAGTTGATGCAGGGGCCCGGCCGCGAACGGACGACGTTCGTCCCGATCCGGGAGCAAGACCACCTCCCCGCGCTGCTCGATACGTGGGCGCCGGACGCCCCTCTCCGCCTCCCGATGGCCGCGGTAGGCGGGGACCGGCCCGCGCGACCGGTCTCGGAGGAGGTGGTCATCGCGCAGGGATGCACGAGCGGCTGCAGTTACTGCTTTAGCCGCCTCGCGCGCGGCCGTCTTACGAGCGTCCCGATCCCCGAGGTCGTCCGACGGGTGCGTTCGGCGACGGGGCGCGGGGTCCGAGAGGTCCGGCTCACCGGGCTCGACACCGCGGCCTGGGGCGAGGACCTGCTCGGCCCCGAGAGGCTCCCCGAACTACTTTCGGCGGTCACACCGGTCCTCGGGGACGCTCGCGTGCGAGTCGGGATGATGAGCCCCCAGAGCCTCGCCCCGCACCTCGACCGGTACCTGGACGCGATGGCGCCCGAAACGGTCTATCGGTTCCTCCACCTCCCCCTTCAGAGCGGGTCGGACCGGGTCCTCGAGACGATGCGGCGCGGCTACTCCGTCGACGATTTCCGCCGCGAGGTCGATGCGGCCCGCCGGCGGTTCCCCGAGCTCCATCTCGCGACCGATGTGATCGTCGGGTTCCCGGGCGAAACCGAGGAGGAGTTCCGAGAGACCGAGAAGCTCCTGGAGTCGGTCGCGCCCGAGACGGTGAACGTCACCCGGTTCTCCCCCCGGCCCGGTACTCCCGCGTCGCGCCTCCCCCCGCTCCCCCCGCGGGTCGCGAAGCGACGGTCGCGGTCGCTCGCGGAGCTGCGCCACCGAATCTCCCGGTCGCGTCTCGAGCGGTGGATCGGTTCCCGCGCCCGGGTCCGCGTGCTCGAGCACGGCCCCGGCGGGAGCTCGGTCGCCCGCCTTCCGAACTACCTACCGGTCGTCCTCGACCACCGCCCCCCGCTCGGGTCGGATGTCGAGATCCGGGTGGACGGAGCCCGGTCGACGTACCTTCTGGGCTCCGTCCCCGCATCTCCTTCTAAATAGTCGGCCGACCCCTAGAACGTCGGTCCCCTCCCGTTCCGGGACGAGGGGGCCGACCAGGACGGATGTCGAGTCTGACCAGCACCGAGATCATCGTTCTCGTCGTCGCGGTGGTCCTCGCCGTCATCGTCATCGGGGTCCTCTACCTCACCATCCGCCGGCTCCGAGCCCGGAAACAGAAGCTCCTGGGGGAGCTCAGCGGCGGTCCCGAGCTGGTCCACGACCGGGCGTTTAACCGGATCGCCATGGCGCGCCGGGAGGCGGAGGTGCTGGCGGCGCAGGGAGCCGATGTCCACCGGGCGCAGGAGCTGATCGCGGAGGCCCAGGGGGCCTTCGACACGCACCGCTACGACCATGCCTACACCTCCGCGCAGTCGGCGCACGAGGCGCTCGTGATCGCCCGACGGCAGGGGTCCCGGACCTCCGCGCCCCCGACGGCCTCTCCCGCCCCCGAGCCGGTCCTCCGCCCGGAGCCCGTCGCTCCTCCCGTGATCGGTGGGGCGCCGCTCCCTTCGCGGGGTCCGGCGCGTCCGACGATGGCGAAGAACCGGGCCGAGTCCCAGTTCCAGATCCACATTCTCGGCGAGGAGCTGGAGGCGCTTCCCCCCCGACGCGCGCGAGACCCGTCCGCGCTCGATGCCGCGGACCTTCGACGGCGCGCCTCGCAAGCGTTCGATTCCGGCGACTTTACGGAGGCGTTCCGCCTCGCCCTGCGCGGACGACGCGCGTTGGGCGCCTCCCTCGAGACGCTTCCGCCGCCCGGCCCGGCGGCCGCCCAATCGACCGGGGCCGAACCGGACGGGTCGTCGACGGCCCCTCCCGACATTGCCCAGACCGCCGAGACCGTGGCGGGCGGGGAACGGTGTCCGGACTGTGGCTATCCGGCCCTGGCGGGGGATGCGTTCTGCCGCGGTTGTGGCCGGCCGCACGCGCCGGCCACGTGCCCGACCTGCGGTGCACCGCGGGCGGGAGACGAGCCGTTCTGCGGACGGTGCGGCTCCCGGGTCNGGAGCCGTTCTGCGGACGGTGCGGCTCGCGGTTCACGTAGGGGCCGAACGCCCCTCGGCGACCCGCGGCAGCCATTCGTCCAACCGGCGCTGGGTCCGCGCCTCGTGCAGGAGCGCGCTCGACCGAAGCCATCGGGGAAGGGGGATCGCGAACGATTGACCGATTCTCTCGGAGAGCTCGGACAGAGAGGCGACCTTCTCGGGGGGGCGCGAGAGAGCGGCGCGGACGTGCTCACGAACGTTCCACACTCCGAGCGGAAGAATCTCCCCGGGATGGACCTCGCGCAGAACGACCACGCCGGCCTGCCGGCCCATGCGGAGCAGAGACTCGCTGGTCGCGAGGCGAGCCGCGTAGTAGCATCCCCCGATGGACGCGTAGTTCGTCCGGCCCCGGAACCCTTCGTGGTCGCCGATCATGACAATCCGTCCCGGGCTCGGGTTCCAGAGTGTGTTCGGATACCATGCTTCGATCGATTCGTACCGATACGAGCCCGGAAGGAACGCGATCACCCAGCGGTTGTCGAGCGCGGTGAACCGGAAGAGGAGGATCTCCGACAGCTCGGGAAGGCTCCGGATCGTCTCGAGGTTCAACTTCGAGAGCAGGTCGTCGACGGCGGTGATGCTCCAGCGGGTCGGGACGAGACGGCGGCGCCCCCGGCGGCCCAGCGTTCCGACGCTGAACGCCCTCTGGATCCGGCTGACGCGGACTCCGCGGTGATAGAGCTCTTCGACGGCGACCCGGGCGTTCGCGTGAACGTCCGACGTGAGGCGGTCGAGGTTCGGGTCGACCCGGCGAACGTCGAGCCGGAGATTCTCGATGGGCGCCGTCGGCCCGAACGGGGGCGTGGAATCGCTCAGCGACAGGTGGCCCCGGGGGGGACGGCGAAAGTGCGCCTCGCTCTCCGCGCTCTCCCCGGCGATCCCGAGAAGCTGGAGGTCCTCGAGGATCGGGATCGGCTTCTCGGCGTCCGTCACGCGGATGGGGGTGGTCCCTCGGACGAGCCCCGTTCGGAACGACACGACCTCCGCGACCGACCGACCGACCCACTCTTCCGGCGTGTCGAAGAGCTCGGTGGAACCATGCTGGGGGCTCAGAAGGGGCCCGACCGAGACCTTGGGGTAGCCGAACCGACCCACGAAGAGACCCGGGGGCGATGTTCCTTCGAGGTCGACGCCGCTCACCATCGGGAGGGTCTTCTCGAACGCCTGGTACTTGACGAGAATCGGGCAGACCGGCTTCCCGCAGAGGAGCTGCGCCGACCGGCAGCGCAGGCACATCGTCGGGTCCTCCTCGAGGCCGGGGATGCTCCACGAGAGGGATCCCACCGGGGCGAGGCCCGGAATGGGGGGGACGGACGTCGAGCCGGCCATCTTCGCTACCGACCGGAATCGGCCGGACGGGATGTAAAGCCGCCGGGAGAGGTCCTGAAACGGCCCTTCCCGGACTCCCGCGCCCCGAACGTGTCGTCAAATCTCTTGGCTGTCGTTCTTTCCCGGGTTGCGCCGGAACTCTGTCGTTCTATTGGTTCCCGGACACGACCGCCCTTAGCAGGAGGGTTCGGAGAATGTAGCTTGACTCAGCCCTCTTACTTAGGCCGTCTCTCCTCAGCGGCTTCGATCGCACGCAACGCCAGTCCACGTTCGAAGGTTGAGTGGTGGATGGCGACGTTTAGTCCCTCTCAAGGAGCGAACTGCCAGGCTTCACATCGCTCAACGACCCGTAATCCTGGCGATAGTTCTCCTGGGATCAAGGGGGAACCGAAGGACTGAGAGTCCATTCTCCGATTGCGCATCTCCGGAAGGGGGTTGCGAGGCTAAAGGTCCGGGCGCGTGTGCATGTTGCTCGATTCCAATAGGAAACTCTAATCGTCAGCGACCCCTTGCCCTGCGAATGTGGTCCAACCTTGGGGGCGCCCCTTTTGTGACGGTGTCGTCGCGGGGCTTGAAGAATGGACTGGCGAGGACCCCGAACAATGGTGCGGACTTCGGGCCGGATAATGATACGACGGGTACCAGCGGTATCCAAGATGCTCTGAACTCAATATCCAACGGAGGAATGGTCTACATCTATGGCGAAGGGACCGCCGCTGAATACTCCCTGACACAGGCACTCCACAATACTGGAAATCAACAGGTCGTTTGGTTCGAGCCGGACGTCTATCTCCTTAATGCCATCTCTCAGGGGTCCTCCGGAGATGGGGCGTCCATCATCTTTGCCTTTTCGAACGCGACCTACAAAAGTGGCGGGCCGCAGGGCGCACCTACAGCGGCTTACTCCAATTGCTACTGGTACGGAAATGGATTGACGTTGGATGGTGCCAACATTGGAACCAACTACGCCATCCAAGTGGACGTGACTGGTCCCCTCAACGGGGGGACTGCGGTGGCATTCGACTGCGAGCTCGGAGGCTTCAATCTAATCAACATCGCGGGGGGAGCGCTTCTTTGCGCGACCTACAATGGCCACGGCTCCCAGCCCACGGATCTGCAGTCGAATCACAATATTCGTTTCTTTCAGATTACTGCGAAGTTCAGCGCTTCCACTGTTCAAAACAACTCGGGAATCCCCGTGGGAATCAATTCGTGCAATCGCATTGTCCTGGAGGACCTCGACATCGACTGCTCCGCCTATCCGAGCGTGGACTATTCCAATCCGTTTGTTTGGTCCGCGCAAGGCACTTGCCATGATATCATATTCAGACGCTGCCATTTCAAGGGAAACGGCGTAAGCGGGCAGGTACCTGAACTCCAGGGATCTGCCGTCTCGGGCGGTCAACCGAACTCTTCGGTCACGAGCAAGATTCTGATGGAGGATTGTATATTCGACAGCGGTGCGTCTTCTGTCGTCTTGGCAGGTTCAGGCGGTGGATTTCTCGATGACAACAACGGGTCCGGGAACTCGGCGGTCATCACCGATGTCGAGTTTCTCCGTTGCTCCTGGATCAACTGTGGCGTGACCTACCAGAATAACGGTGCTACGTCTTTCTTTGGATATGTTCGATTCCGCGATTGTCGGAATATGCCGGGTGCGTTCTCCGGTTCGCTGGTAGGGCGCGGACCCACAACGAACTCTCCGGTCACGATCACGGTCGGCGCCTCGCCATTTTCCTACCCCCCTAGTCCCTCTGCTGCTGACCCTTTTGACGTCGAGATCATCGTTCAGGGCGGGACGGTCACAGAAATCGACATCAATGGAGTCAAGACCGGAGTCACGGCGGGGTCGTTCAGGATCAGGCCAGTCGACCAACTAACAGTCAAGTACACTTCCGTCCCTACGATGAACAAGATTGCCCAGTGAGAAGGAGAGGATGGCGCCAGTACTCTTACCTCTCGGGTGACTCGATCGTCGGGAGGAGTTGCCCGGGCAAATATGCTTCAGTCACTCCGTCAAGGGAATAATGCGGCCATATATTCGCCGAGAGTTCTTAAGCCGGGAAGCCGCAATTGTCGATTGAAGGGTAGGGATGCGCGCTCGTCATGCGGGCTTTGCTAGTTGGGTGACGGCCCTATGGGTCACATTCGTCATTTGTCCACTACTCGCGACCACCGTACTAGGTTCATCTCTCGCTACCCCGGCTTCGACTCACTCCATGCTCGTTTCGGGTTCTAATTCGATTCGCGAGGGGATAGTCTCGCTCGCGTCGGGAGCTGGGCCGGCCAAGAGTTCTGCACTTCAGTGTAGTCTATCAGATTCGGCCCATTTATCGTGTCAACGTGATGTTCGGGCGACCCCAACTTCGATGATGGTCCAACCGCGCTGGACCAATCTGACCGTTGCGGGGGGTCCGCCTCGGTCGGACTACGCGTCCATGATATACGACGCGGCAGATCACTACGTCCTCCTTTTTGGAGGCATCAGCGCGGCGGGCAATGACCTGAACGAAACGTGGTCATTCTCCGGGGGCTACTGGCGCAACATTACCTCGATCGCGGGATCGGCGCCATCCGCTCGTTACGATATGGCGATGACCTATGACGCGTCGGACAACTACGTGCTCGCCTTTGGCGGTAGCTCGTCCGCGGGAACCGTAAGTGATACTTGGTCCTTTGTAGCTGGAAAGTGGCACCAAGAAGCAATTTCCCGGTCCCCGGTCTTGTCGGACTGGGTAGGGATGACCTACGACGCCGCGGACTCATACGTCCTCCTCTTCGACGCCGGAGTAGGTTACACCTACACCTACCGAGCAGGCGTATGGACCCAACTGGCTGGAGCAAGCAACTCCAGCTATCCAGAACCCGGCCAGAGGCAAGAGTTCGGATTGACCTACGATGCCAAGGACGGATATGCACTCTTGTTCGGCGGTTGGAATGGCCAAACGCAAGGCGACACATGGAAGTTCAGCACGGGAAAATGGACCAACATCACCGGAAGTCTGGCCCGTTCACCCTCGGCACGGGCAGCCCCCCAGATGACCTACAACGATGCAACGGGACAGGTGATCTTGTTCGGGGGTTACTCGTGGCCGTTCTCCGCTCTGAGTGATACGTGGTCATTTACCGGTGGGGCATGGAACGAAATCGTACCGGCCCTTTCCCCACCTGGCCGTTACGGAGGGGACATCGTGAATGACGCATCCGATTCCATTGCCGTTCTCTTCGGCGGAGACACTCAACTCGGAGAATCGGGGAATCTCAATGACACATGGGCGTGGGGTGTCAGCCCGCCGATGGCCGGATTGACCATAGTTGTCACTCCTTTCGCCCCGCTTCCAAATCAGGAGGCATCCTTCAACAATTCGTTCAATGGAGGCGCCGGTCCATTCAGCTACACCTGGAGGTTCGGTGACGGATCAACTAGCGCTCTACCGAACCCGACTCACTCGTATCTTACAGCGGGCATCTATTCTGTCGAGCTGTGGGTTAACGATAGCGCCGGGCACTCCGCGAATTCCTCCATTCGCATCCACGTATACACGCCTTTGACCATTTCGGGGTTGGCCGCGAGTCCTAACCCTGCGGCATTTGGGCAGGTCGTTAACTTCACTGCGTCCGCTACCGGCGGCACTTCGCCCTACACTTACGCTTGGGCATTTGGCGATGGCGGCACTGGCGGAAACCTCTCGAGCATTTCACATGTATACACCACCAACGGTCCGTTCGATGCGGAGCTGACCGTAGCAGACGCGGCCGGAGGGGTCGCGCATTCTTACGTCAATGTCTCGATCAAGCTTCAAGCATTGGCGGGGTCAACCGGCTCGAACGGCGCTTCACCTCTCGTCGTCAGCTTCGTCGGTCAGGGTCAAGGCGGGTCTCCGCCCTACACGTTTAGCTGGAACTTCGGGGACGGCACTCCGGTTTCCGCTTTGCAGAATCCGAAGCATACCTACAATGCTTCGGGGGGGTACACGGTGACCCTTTCAGTCAAAGATCGCGAGGGCAATCAATCGACGAGTTCGCTCACCATCACCGTGGGCTCTCCATCGGGAGGACCCGCGGGTTCGGATTGGTCGGGTGGATTTGCGGTCGCCGCGGGTGCCGCGGGTACACTTGGTGCAGTCTGGGGTGCCGGTTACTTACACAGACGTTCCAAACTCGCGGAAGCGAATCGCTGGGTGGAAGAACTGACCACAGATCAAGGACCACCTGACGCACCACCTCCCGGATAAGGCGCGGAGGCACCAGGGACTCCGTTTTCCATCGCCAATTGAATTACGGTAAAGGACTTGTCGTTTGTCTGGGGTTAGGCCCCTGCTTCGGAGGCTCCCTTGACCTGGCTCGATGACATCACATGGGCAGCCATCGGAGTAGGATTGGGTTGGTTGGCCCACGCTTTGTTCCGTCGATACTGGCCAATTAGAAGACTTTCAGCGAGACGCGATACTATCCGACAGCCGCAACAGGAAGACGGGTCCCCCGCATCTGCGTTATGGCCCCCGCGAAGCGACCATTCCGTCTCTCTTCGGGTTGGGATCTCCAGCAGCGCCAACACAGCCGGTAGGGTCATCTTGCATCTCGCGTCGCTCGGCCGGCTCGGGCGCGACGAGGTCGCCCGAGTCGCGTTCACCCAACGAGGCATGATTGAAGCTCTCCAGATCCGCCAAGGAAGTCTAGCCAAGGTGTTGTCGCGCCTGGAGGCAGCGGACGTGGTGGAGGTCGATCGCCGACACGTTAGCGGAGAACCTCGGCGACTGAAGGTCTACCGCTTGACGGGACTCGGAGAATCGATAGCCAAGGACATCCGACGTAGCCCGGGACCAACAAACCGTGATTGAGCAGCGTTACAAGACAGACCTTGAAGTTGGATGCGCTACATAGGGCGCACCCTTTGCCGGAAGGTGTCGTACAATCCCGGACCCATCGGCACACCGCGTCCAGGGCCGGCTGGACGACTACGCTTCAGAGTCTTTCTTGACGGGAGACTTCGCGACAATCACTCGGGATCGCTTGGGATCCAGCGTCCATCGGAGCGAGTCACCCGCATCCACCCCCAGGACGTCGACTACCGTGGACGGAACGGTAGTCCGAAGTGAGGCGGATCGTTCGATTGCCTTGACCAGCTTGGACTCGATGGGCCTGGGCACGGACCCCTCGACCGCCCAAAAATCCGAGGTTAAAGAGTCTGTCGGTCTACAGATGCGGCAACATGTAGGTTTAAGCCTTAAATACTCCCATGTTGTAGGTCAACATGTAGGACGACACATGGTCGAAATCCCCCCGAGAACCCCCGCGCGTGAAGAACGGGCGACGGAGATGCTCGTGTCTGGGGTGAGAATAGGAGAAACCTCGACCCGGGGTGATTTCCTCGTTCCCTCGGCCTCGGGTAAAGGATTCTACCAAGTTACTGGAATCGGGATCTCGGGAGGCTTCGAGGCGTGCGAGTGCCCAGACTTCAACGAGCGGTTCGCCCCTTGCAAGCACATCCTGCTCGTTCATCTCTGGTTGAAGGAGTCTCAGGTTCCATCACCCTCGGAACTCCGCCGGGCTTCAATCCAAAAGTCAAGGATTCGGCCGCCGCATTACAGCAAAGCCCAGCAGGAGGAGGGTCGATTGTTCCCAATCCTCCTTCGGGAACTCGCAGCGGGTGTTTCGGAGCGGGAGAGGGACCCGCACCGTGCAGGCCGACCCCCTATTCCGATGCGCGACCAGACGTTCTGCGCGATTCAGAAGGTCTATACCGGCTTTTCGGCCCGTCGATCAGAGTCGAGCCGTCGGTCAGCGGCGGCGGATGGGCGAATCGAGACAGTTCCCTACTGGGATGTCAGCTCCAAGTTTCTCTGTCGGCCCGAGTCCACCCCGATCCTGGAAGACATGCTCGCCCGGTCCGTGCTTCCGTTGCGGAACATCGAGACTCGGTGTGCTATCGACTCGACCGGTTTCCGAACAACCCGGTTCCACCATTACCGGGAAGAGAAGTACAACCCCCACCCGCAAGAATGTCTGGCTGAAGGCTCACGCGCTGGTTGGGATCCGCACTCACGCGGTCCTCGCCGTGGACATTTCCGAAGGGACGGCGGGAGATTCCCCTCGGTTTCCTCTTCTCCTCGAGCGCGCGATGAATGCGGGCTTCCAGTTGCAGGAGGTGCTTGCCGATCGGGCGTACAACTCCCGACTGAATTTCACCGTAGCCGAGGATCTAGGGCTCACGGCCCTGATTCCCTTCAAGTCGAACCAGACCGGCCAGTCGAAGGGGAGTCCGGCGTACCACAAGATGTTCCTATTCTTCACCTACCACCGCGACAAGTTCGACGAACACTATCGAGATCGGGCAAACGTCGAAGTTGCGTTCGGATCGATCAAGCAGAAGATAGGCGAGACGATCATGTCCCGCAACTTCAATGCCCAGGTGAATGAGCTGTTGTGCAAGCTGATAGCGCACAACATCACAATGCTGATTCAAGCAATGTTTGGGTTCGGAGTCCTCCCTGACTTTCTGCAGCCCAAGGACCCTCCGCGGTCCGAAACCTCAATTATGGTGCCCCGTACGGAGGAACCCGATTTGTCGTTTAATCGCCCGGAGTCGAGCACGCCTGTCGTTTTATCGGCTTCTTCGAGGTGATTTGACGACACCTTCCCGCGCCCCCCTACGTTCAAATATCGCCACCCGCTGGCCGGCCCGCGTCCGGGACTGTGGGGTAGCTTGGTCCATCCTTCGGGGTTCGGGACTCCGAGACGCCAGTCCAAATCTGGCCAGTCCCATTCGCCCTTCGTGCGGCCGAGCGGACCGCCCTCGTGACCGAGCCGTCAGAGCGTCTCGGCGAGCCGGCGGACCGCGCCTCCGCCGTTCTTTAGAATCGGGCCGCCGTGATAGGTCAATAATGACTCCACCGAGAGGCGGCTCATCCGACGGGCAGAGATCTTCGCGGTCGGCGTGTGCTGGGTGTACTCCGGGGTGGTGAGGATGAGCTTCCCGTCGTCGACGAAGAAGAGGTCTCCGGAGAAGAGGAGCTTCCGCTCGGTCTGATAGAACGACGTGTGTCCCGGCGTGTGGCCGGGAGTATGATAGGCGATGAGGCCCCCGGCGGCGTCGATCGTGTCCCCGTCCTTGAACGGCTCGTCGATCCTCACCGACTCCACCGGCGGCATCCCGGGTCCGTCGTACGGCGGGTCTCCCGCGATGAACGCCGCTTCGATCCAGTGCGAGAACGAGCGAGCCCGAGTCGCCTCGAGCATCGCCTTGAGCGACCCGGTATGATCGCGGTGCAAGTGCGTGACCAGGACCTTCTTGACGCTCGTCGGCTCGATCTTGAGCTTCGCGAGATAGGCGAGAATCGCGGTCGAGGCGCCCGGAAGGCCCGTGTCGAGGAGCGTCCACGTCGCTCCCTTGTCCTTGAGAAGGTAGACGTGGGTTCCTTCGTCAACGCCATCGACCAGATGCACTCCGGGCAGGATCTCGGACATGGAATCCTCGCGGGGCGGAGGCCCGAGGTGATTAAGCGGGTTCGGACGAGGTCCGGTCGTTCCCAAACGCCCGGCCGAGCGACGTAACGGAGGCCCGGACCTCGTCGTCCGGCAATCCGCCGAAATCGAAGATCCCGAGAACTTCATCGACTCCGGTGGCGGCGAAATCCCGGAGCCTCTCGGCCACTTCGCGAGGAGACCCGAAGATCGCCCACCCGTCCCTCTCCAGGGTCGCGGCGCTCGCGTGGGCTGGGTCCCGACGGACCTTCTCCTGATAGAACGAGCTCTGGGTCGCGAGACGACTGTCGAGGTATCGCTGGAGCGCGTGGCGCGCGTGGTCCGAATGCTCTCCCGCATAGAGGTGCAGCGCCGCGGCGACCTCGCCCCGGGACCCCGGTCGAAGGTGGGCGCGGTACTCGCCGACCTCCTCCGTCAGCTCGCGTTGGGAGCTGAGAGTGGCGTACGGAACGAGCGCGAGCGAGGCCCCCCGCTTCGCGACGAACGGGATCGCCTCGCGTCGCTGAACGGCGATCCAGATCGGTGGGTGAGGCTGCTGAACGGGGAGGACGTTGATCCGGACCAGGGAGGCGGTCGGGGCCGGGGACCGCACCTCCTTTCCGGCGAACGCAGCGAGCATCGTTTCGAGCGACCGGTCGAACGCCTCCCTCTTCTGTTGCGGATCGACCCCGAACCCCTCGAACTCGAGCGGAATGTACCCGCTCCCGACTCCGAGATTGAGGCGGCCCTCGAGCAGTCGGTCGAGCATCGCGTACTGCTCCGCGAGCTCCACCGGGTTGTGGAACGGGAGGACGCTCACGAGCGCACCGAGGCGGATGCGGCGAGTGCGAGCTCCCAGAGCGGCGAGGAGCACCGGAGGAGCCGGAGAGACCCCTCCCGAGTGGAAGTGGTGCTCCGCGACCCACAGGGTCGAAAGGCCCCCCTCCTCCACGGCATCCGCGAGGCGGACGACTTGAAGGAGCCGGTCGGGCCGACGGTCGGACGGATACTCATCCACGACGGAGAACGCGCTCAGACGCACGTCGCGACGACCGCCCGCGAGTAGATGTCGTTTGTCGAGCCGGTGCGTTCTCTCCCCATAATGCGAAGAGCCAGCGGAGCGTTCGCCGCACGGTGACGCTGCCGGGCCTGGGGCTACATCCGGGGTGGGCGCGGGGAACCGTCCATCTGGTGGACGACCCGCTCCTCTGGAGGTCAGATCGTGCTGGACCCGAGGTCCTCGCGCTGCCGTCGCTCTGGTGGCCTCCGAAGGAGCGGCTTCCTCGCGGGGTCGTCGCCGTCCTGCTCCACGGGATCCCGACCGACCCGGGACGGCACGTTCGAGTTCCGACGATCGCTCGCATCGACCGGGACGTGCTGCGGGAGGCGGAGGCCGTCGAAGTGAACGGCTCGCTCGGAAGGTTCCGGATCGAGGGCGTCGAGGAAGTCGGCGTCGTGACCTCGTTTCTGGAGAGGGACGACGGCCGGGTCCTCCTCCTCGAACGGTCCCAAAAGGTCGGGTCGTTCCAGGGACGTTGGGCCGGTGTCTCGGGGTTCCTCGAAGCGTCGACTCCGCTCGAGCAGGCCTTCCGGGAGATCGTCGAGGAGACCGGTCTCACCGCGAACGACATCGACCTCCTGACGGAAGGGGCCCCGGTGCTCTCGCGCGACGGTTCTCAGGTCTTCGTCGTGCATCCGTTCCGGTTCCGGGCGCGGAACACGGAGGTCCGTCTCGATTGGGAGCACACGCGGTTCGAGTGGGTCGAGCCGGAGGAGATCCGCCGCCGCTCGATCGTGCCGAAGCTCGACCGGGCCTGGGAGTCCGTCGCCCCGCCGCCTCCGAAACGATAAGACCGCGGCCGTACCCTCCGGCGTGGGATGGGCTGGTAGATCAGTCCGGAAGATCGCCGGTTTTGCAAACCGGAGGCCTCGGGTTCAAATCCCGACCAGTCCACTCCGCGGGGCTCGAGGTCGGACGGGGCCGACCTGCGCGCAAACTCTTTAGGCCCGCGCAGCCGGACCGAGCTCGTGTCCCCGGACGGTCTCGACCCGATCCTCATCCAGGTGACGATCCCGTTGCCGGTGCCGATGATCTACGCCGCGTTCACGGATTCCGAGAAGGTCCGAGGGTGGCTCGCCGACGAGGCCCGGGTCTCGACCCACGTGGGAGGGGACTACCACCTCGCCTGGACGAAGGGGACGACGACGTTCGAGAGCCGGGGGAAGGTCACTCAGTCGACGCCCGACCTCGACATCGGGTTCACCTGGTTCGCCCCTCCTCCGTTCGACCGACTGATGAACCAGCCGGCGCCGCTCACCCGCGTGTACATCCGGCTCCAGGAGTCTCCCGAGGGAGTGGACGTCACTCTCGAGCACGAAGGCTGGGGGTCGACCGAGGCGTGGGAAGAGGCGCGCTCCTGGCACTTCCACTTCTGGGACGAGCGGCTCTCCCGCCTCAAGGACTACCTGATCACGGCGGCGTACGGCTGAACCGACGGTCGGTCCGCGCTCCCGACTACGCGCCACCGGGCGTGTAGCGGTGGCAGACGGACTCGCCGCAGATCGCGCACGGCCCGTTCGGGAGCAATTGGAAGCTCGCGGTCGCGCCGATGGCGGCGACCTCCATGTGGCTCGTCGGGAAGTGGCCACAGCGGCACCGGGGCCGTCCCTGGGGCCGCGTCCCACCGCCGGCGGCGGCCGCGGTCCGCATGCATCGATGACTCTCGTTCGATACCAAAAGCTTGTCGCGCGAGGAAGCCCTAAGACCTCGCGCGAGCGTCCGTCGGCATGGACGTCGGCGGCTGCCCGCTTCCCGAGGACCGTCTCTACGACCTCGAGAACGACGTCTGGTGGAAAGACGACCCTGAGGGCGGCAGCGCGCGGGTCGGAATCCTCGGAACCCTGGCCGCGTTCGCCGGCCCGTTCCGATCGCTCGCCTTCCGTCCGGTGGAAGGGACGCTCGAACGAGGTCGCAGCGTCGCGACCGTGGAGAGCGTCCGGCTCACGGGCGCGGTCCGCCTCCCGGTCACGGCCGTCGTGGTCGAGCGGAACCACGAGGTCGCGCGACGCCCTCGACTTCTCAACGATTCCCCCTACGACCTGGGCTGGGTCGTTCGGGTTCGTCCGGTCCGCCCCCAGGAACCGGGGGAGTCGCTCGAGACCGCTCGGGCGGTCGCCGGCCGTCTCGGCGAGCGGATCCGCGCGCAGCGAATCCGCTGCTGGCCGATGACTCCCGACATCGAACTCAACGAGGTCGGGCTCGAGTGCTCGGCTGTCTTCGCGCGGCTGGACGAGGAACTCAGCCCACGCCCTCCGGGGGACGCGGTCCTTCTCGTGACCGACGACCCCACGAGCCCGATCGAGTTCGTCCGATGGACGGACCGGACCGGCCACACCGTCGTCGCGCATCGGAAGGAGGGTCCCCTCTACCAGTTCCTCGTCCGGAAAGAGGCCGACCCGAAGCCGCGGCGTCGGGCCCCGTAAGTGGGCCGCCCTCGACCGACTATTTCTCGATCGGCGTGCGGACCAGGTTTCCCCACTCGGTCCACGACCCGTCGTAGTTGCGGACGTCCGGGTATCCGAGAAGGTAGGTGAGGACGAACCACGTGTGGCTCGAGCGCTCGCCGATGCGGCAGTACGTGATGACGGGGTGGCTCGGAGTGACCCCCTTCGCCCGGTAGAGCTCCTCGAGCTCCTCCCGGGACTTGAACGTCCCGTCCTCCTTGACCGCCTGAGCCCAAGGAATGTTCTTCGCGCCGGGGATGTGGCCGCCGCGCTGGGCGTGCTCGGTAGGGTACTCGGGCGGGGCAGTGATCTCCCCCGAGAACTCCTTCGGTCCGCGCACGTCGACGAGCGTGAACTTCGCGGCCTTGACATCGGGGAGGACCTTGCGGACGTCGTCGAGGTAGGCGCGCAGCGCCGCGTCCGGGGCGTGCGCCCGGAACTGGCCCGGGGCCGGCTTCGGAACGTCCTTTGTCATCGGTCGGTCCTCGGCGATCCACTTCTTGCGGCCGCCGTTCATCAGTTTGACGTGCTTCGCTCCGTAGTACGTGAAGACCCAGAAGGCGAACGCGGCGAACCAGTTGTTGAAGTCGCCGTAGAGGACGAGCGTCGTGTCGTCGTCCACCCCGGCTCGGGCGAAGAGCGCGGTGAGGGCATCCCCCGAGAGGATGTCGCGGGCGACCGGGTCGTTGATATCCTTGCGCCAATCGAACAGCACCGTCCCCGGCACATGCCCCATCTCGTAGTTCGCCGCGGGGTCGTAATCGACCTCGGCGACCCGAATCTTCGGGTCGTTCAGGTGGGCCTGGAGCCAGTCGGTCTCGACCAGGACTTCGGGGTGCGCGTACGCTGCCATCGGGGATTGTCCTCGGTCGGCGGGTGGCAACGTCGGGTTATACCTTCGCTGTCTCGCCCGTCGCTACACGCACGATTTGGTTTCGAGGGCAAAGACCGTAGCGGAACGGACGAACTCGCTACCCGTGGCGGCCGCGCTTCGGAAGGGCCGCGTCCGAGACCTCGACCGTCTCCGGGTCGAACCCGAGGCGCCCGAGCTCCTCGCGGATCCGACCCCGGTGGTCTCCCTGAAGGTAGACCTCTCCGTCCACGACCGAGCCTCCCGTGGCAAGTCGATTCTTGAGCGACCGCGTGATCTCCGCCAGGTCAACGCCCGTCGGGAACCCGGAGATCACGGTCGCGGGCTTGTTGTACCGGCGAGGCTCCGCTCGGACGCGAATCCGAGCCGTTTCTCGGTCGAGCGCGGAAAGGATCTCGTCGAACTCTTCGTCACTCATGTGTCAACGTCTCCTGCCGCCCTTGTTCCGCGAGAACCGGCGGGAGGAGAGGTCCGGGGGATGGTCCGGCGATACCGCTGACCCGGGGGGTGACGTGGCAGCGGGTATCGCTGAAGGCACCAGACCGTGCATGCCCCGACCCCGCTTGAACGTTTCCCCGTCTCTCAGAGCTCGCCCCAGCGGTAGAGGCGGAGCATGATGACGAGGCCGGCGCCGGCGCACGCCACCAGCAGGACGGCGTAGAAGACCATCTGCATCGGGGTCGCGGGGGTGATCCCGAGCGCTCCCTGGACGAGCAACGCCGCGTACGTGGTCGGAAGGAAGTGGGCGGCGTCCTGCCAGAGCGGGGGAAGCGCGGAGAGCGGGTAGTAGAGCGGTGTGAGCATCCCGAGGATGGTGAACGTCAGGTTCCCGACGGGCCAGATCTCCCGCTGAGTGCGGATCCGGCTCGAGATCCCGATCCCGATCGACGAGAAGAGGACCCAGAGGATGCCGAGGCTCCCGAAGAGGACGAGGGCGGCGTACGGGGTGAGGGGGGTCCCCTCGCGCGCCCCCGCCCAACCGAGCAGGACGACGAGGATCGCGAGCGCCGGGACCATCGCGATCAGGTTCGAGAAGGCGATCCCGAAGAGGTAGCGGATCCGTCCGAGCGGGCTCGCGACGAACATGTCCTGGAGCGAGTGCTCGATCCGCCAGTAGGCGCTGTCGCCGAGCACCCACGAGCCGATGTTCTGCATCGTGAACAGCATCGCTCCGACGACCTCGAGCGGAAGCAGCGACGGCGGCGAGATGAGGGAGAGGAAGTAGAGGAAGATGAACGGGAGAAGGATCGGAGTGATCGCGACGGCCGGATTGCGGCTGATCCAGCGCCACCCGACGATCAGGAACGCGGGAAGGGCGCGCCCGTTCGTCGGAACGTTCGGGAACTCGGCGCTTGCGGTGGTCACCTCTCTCACTTCTCCCGGACGGTCCGACGCGCCCAGTAGATCGCGAACAGGAGGAAGAACACCGTCTCCGCGAGAAGTCCGGCGGTGGCGAGCAGGACCTCGCCCGACGATAGCTCGGTGAACCCGAAGCTCGCCTGCGCGAGGGCGGCGGCCGCGCTCGGGGGCATCAGGAGCGCGACCGGCGCGAGCGCCGCCGGCCAGAGACGGAACGGGTAGAAGACGGGCGGAAGGACCCCGAAGATGTTGAAGAAGAGGCTCGAGTACGCCCAGATCGCCCGGTTGTCGCGGAAGAACGTCGAGAAGACGTACCCGACCGACGCCGAGAAGACCCAGACGGTCGCGGCGAGGCCGAGGAGGAGGAGCCCTTGCGCCCACGTGAAGTGCACGACAAAAGCCGCGAGGGCGCCCAGGACGATGACCGGCGCCACGTAGACGACCAGGATCCCCGTCGCGATGCCGAGGAAGTACGATTCGGGGGACATCGGTCCCGCGAGGTAGAGGTCGTTCGCCTTGTGGTCGATCCGGATGTACGCCGCCTCGTTGAGGACGCGGTTGCCCATCGTGAACATCGAGTAGATGATCGCTCCGACGAACGCGATCCCGAGGAGCGCCGGCGCCAGGATGTAGACGAACACGAGGAGCACCGACTGGACGAGCATGGACGCGGCCATCGCGAGCTCCTCGTGCGCCTGGACGAGGACCTCGGTCCAGAGGAACGCCCCGAGCCCGCGGAAGGCCCGGGTGCTGCTCGCGAACCCCTCAGTCCTCATCGATCGACCTCCCGACCACCCGAAGAAACGCCTCCTCGAGCGTCACGGGGCCGACCGTCGCAAGGAGCTTCGAGCGCACCGCGAGGTCCATCAGTTCGCCGAGTCGCTCGGGCGTGACGATGACCGTCAGCGCATCGCCATCGTCGACGCACGTGCCGAACGAGCGGAACGATTCGATCATCGAGGAAGCACCCGGGAGAAGCACCTTGACCGTCCCCCCGACCGACCGCTTGAGGTCCTCCGCCGTCCCCGAGACGAGCACCCTCCCGCGTTCGATGATGTAGAGGCGGTCGCTGAGCGCCTCGGCTTCGTCGAGGTAGTGAGTGGTCAGAAGGATCGTCGAGCCCCGGCGGGTCAGCGTGCGGAGAGACTCCCAGACGGCCCGGCGCGCGAACGGGTCCATCCCGATCGTCGGCTCATCGAGGAACAGGAGCGGTGCCTCGGTCGCGATCACGGTCGCCACCATCGCCCGCTGCCGCTGGCCTCCCGACAGCGTGACGGAGAGTCGGTTCGCGCACTCGAGAAGGCCCATCTTCTCGAGCGCCTCTTCCGTCCGCGCCCGAGCCGTCTCGCGCGTCAGCCCGCGGGCTCTCAGGTACGTGTAGACCTGCTCGCGTGGCGACAGGTGGAAGAACGGCTTTCCCTCCTGGGGGACGACCGCGATGTACGGTCGGGCCTTCTCGGGCGTCCGGTCGACGTCGTACCCGAACACCTGGATCCGCCCGGACGTCGGTCGCAGCAGCGTCGAGGCGATCTTGAGGAAGGTCGTCTTGCCCGCGCCGTTCCGGCCGAGGAGCGCGACGCGCTCCCCCCGACGGACTTCGAGCGCGACCCCGGCGAGCGCCTCGGTCGGCGGGGCCCCCTTCGAGAAGTAGACCTTGCGAAGGTCCTCGCTCGAGAGCGCGAGCTCCGTCACGGCGACCGTCCCGCGCCGGCGCCCGGAGAGGGCCCCGCACCGAACGGCGTAGAGATAGTGACTACGCGCTGGCCGGCTCGCATCGTCCGTCCTCGACGAGGACGGTCCCCAGCTCGGGCAGCCCGGAAGAGAACGCCACCGGAACGGAACGACCCGGGGCGGCCCCCCGGGCCCCGGTTCCCGACCCATCGAACGGGACCATCTCGCGATTCCTCGCTCTATGGACCCCGAGACGACCTTAAGGTCTACGCCGGTCGCCGGCCTGGAGCGTTCGGCCGGGCCGGTCCGGAGCGTCTCACTTCGGAGAGTCCGGACCGGACGAGTCCTCCGAAACCGGCGCGATCTCGGGAAGCTCGGTCTCGCCCACGAACGTTGCCGGGAGCTCCGTCGGTTGGAGACCCCGCGCTTGCGAGAGGTCGACCGGCATGAGGCCGGGGGTCTTTTCCCGCCAACAGAGGCGCTCGATCCGCGAGGAGAGCCATCGCGGAAGCCCGATCGAAGCGCTCAGGAGGCGGACGTCTTCTCGTGTAAGCTCGCCCACCAGGATAAGGAACGCGAAATAAGCGGCGAAGCCGAGGATCAGTCCCGCCCCGAGCTGGAAGAACCGGTTGTCGGGGAGGAAGCGGTTGAACTGCGACATCGCGAAGAACCCGCCGGCGGCGCTGAGCGTGATTCCGAGAATCGAACGAGGCTGGATGTGGACCCGGATGAGGGACTCCATGAAGTACGTGTTCAGCCCGAGGGCCGCCACCGAGGAGCCGAGGACCGCATACGCGCCCGCGCTCAACCCGTCGCTGGAGGGAAGGATACCGAACGGCGGCATCAACGCGAGGATGAGCGCGATGAGCACGGCCACCTGCGTGCTCGTGATGTACAGCTCGAGCCGCTGACGTCCGATCGCGTTGATCGAGGACTGCATGATCTGGCTGAGGGCGAGAGGCAGCGCGCTCACCGCGAGGATCGCGAGCGGAATCGCGCCCGGGCCGGCGAACCGTCCGCCCTGGATGTTCATGATCGGGGACCGATACGTCACGAGGCCGACCACCCCGGGGACGAGCAGCATCGCCGAATACCGGAGGGCCTGCCACGTGCCGCGACGTATCCCCTCGTAGTCCTGATTCCGATGGAGGCCGGCCAGGTAGGGAAAGAGCGGGGTCGCGATCGCGCCCGGGATCGAGAGGACGAGGATCCGCCAGCCGTTGGCGGCGAGGAAGATCGCGAGCTGACCGCCGGGGAGCAGCGCGGCGATGAGGAGCGGGACCATGTTCGTGACGAGGTAGCTCAGGATGAGGCTGCCCATCAGCGGCCAGGAGAACCGGAACATCCGCGCGGCTTCCGACCACGCGAACTTGCCGAGCACCCGGACGATTGCGGGCAGGCAGAAGCCCGCGGAGACCGCCGCACCGACCGCGTAGGCCACCGTGATCCCGAGCAGGGTCGGAAGGTAGAACGCGACGAACACCAGCATCGGAAGGCGCGCGATCGACTCGATCAGGATCGGGTACTGTGCCCGCACCGAGTTCCCGACCCCGATGAACAGAGAGTTGTAGACCGTCGAGAGCGACCAGAGGAGCGGCAGGACGAGGAAGATGCCGAGGGAGAGCATCTCGGTCCCTCCCGAAGCGATCTGCTTTCCCCCGATCGAGAGGGGGGCGATTCCGAACAGAATGACTCCGGCCACCGCCACCATCAGCATGCGCAGGAAGAGGTAGGTCGACGTGTTGTCGGTCGCGGGCTTGCCTCGGGCGAGGAAGTAGGTGTACGCCGTCCCGAGCCGAAGGTCCCCGACGCCGTTGATGGAGGAGGCGATCAGGAGGAACAGCTGGGCGGTGCTCAGGAGGACGAGTCCCGCGTTCGAGGCGTTACCGATCTCGCGCTGGAGGGCGAGGTTACCGCCGAAGCCGATGATCTGGGTGGCGAGGCTGACGGCGAACACCGCGCCCGAGCTCAACGTCAGAGAGTGCGTCTTGGTCGGGACGGGCGTGGCCCCGGAGGGCGCGTTCGTGGGCGGCGTCGTGGGGGTCACGGAAGACCGGCGGGGGCATGGCGGCCCCCGCTTCTTATCCCCGTCGCCCGAGAGCGCGCTTCAGCTCCCCGGCCGGGAAGTGGGGGGTTCGTCGCTCGAGCGTCGTTCGTAGAGCTCGATCCAGAGCCCGTCCGGGTCCGAGAGGAAGGCGATCCGTGTCTCGCCCTCCTCGAACGGAGGGATCTCGAGACGGGCGCCGAGCGCCACCAGCCGGGAGGCCACGGTGTCGAGCTCGGTCACCCGGAACCCGAGGTGGTCGAGCTCGTCTCCGTTGCGGAACGGCGGGTCGCCCGGGTAGTAGTTGAGCTCGAGGATCATCTTCGTCTCGGGGTCGTGGAGCTCCTGCCAGTGCCCCCCGGCCGCCATCCGTCCCGACGGTCCGACCTTGAGGCCCAGGCCCTCGGTGAAGAACCGAATGGAACGCGGCAGGTTCCGGACCCGCACACCGGTGTATTCCAGCGGCATAGGACTTCGTCGCCCACTCGGGGCGGCGTGTCGTTCAGCCGCGCCGGTACTTCGCTTTGTCCCTCGAGTGGCCGACCGCGGGCAGGGGCTCAAATCGCCCTTGGGACCCCGTGTCCCGACGGGGCCAGGAGCGAGCCGCGGGTAGAAGGAGAGGTGGGAGCACGGGGATTTGAACCCCGATATGCGGGTCTCTCCGCGCGCTCCAGTCAATCGTCACGGGGGCGGTACGCCCCTCCGCAGACCCATTTCCCAGGGCGACGCTCGGTCGCCCTGACTGGAGCCCGCTGGTCTGCCAGGTTAGCCTATGCTCCCTCCGTCCGCGGGGGAGCCCCGGGCGAGATAGCCTTTGTCGTGGAGACCGGGCCGACCCGCCTGCCGAACGGGGGATGGTCCCCGAGGCTCGAAACGTTTATCTGAAAAACCGTTTGTGCCGAGGCTAATGCATTTGTCTACCCCGTCCGCGGCCCCGGCCTCCCCTCGACGCACGGTCTCGCTCTCGCTGTTCGTGGTAGGAATCATCGTGGCGGCCGGAGTTTCCATCGCCGGCGCCTCCGCCTACTACGCTTTCCGGGCGAGCCCCCCGGCGGGACCGGTGTCGGTCACGGACGACCTCGGCCGGACGGTCAGCATCCCGAACGACCCGGCCCGAGCGGTGGTCCTCGGCCCGTCGATCATGGACTCGATGTACCGCCTCGGCCTGCGGGCCCATGTCGTCGGGGTCGACTGCTACGCCCCGAGCCTGGGGGGGCTCAGCAGCGACTACTCGTCCGACCAGGTCGCGCTCTGGAATCTCACGTCGTCGATGTGCGTCGAGGTCGAGCCGTCGTTCTCCGCGGAAGCGCTGCTCGCCCTCGGACCGCAGCTCGTGCTCGCCGCCGGGCTCGTCCCGATCGGGGCGGTCGAGCAGTTCAGCGACACGTACCATGTCCCGGTCGTGTTCCTGCAGCCGGCGACGCTTTCGGGGATCGCGATTGACGTTGAGCTGCTGGGGGAGATTTTCGGTGTAACTGCCGCGGCCACCTCCCTCGCGACCTCCCTCCAGGGCGAGCTCGAACGCGCCGCCTCGCTCCAATCGAATCTCACGGCGAACGCGACGCCGTTCCCGACGGTCCTCGTCACGTACTATTCCGACACGAACGGGTACTGGACGTACGGCCCGGGGACGTTCGGCGAATCGCTGATCGAGCTCGCGAGCGGGACGAGCATCTCGGCCAACGCGACGTCCTCTTTCCCCGAGCTCTCGGGAGAGCAGGTGCTCGCAAGCGACCCGGAGTTCATCGTCTATGGGGTCGGGTTCGGGCTCAACGAGTCGAGCTACTCGGGCGGTCCGTTCTGGACCCAGCTCGCCGCGACGCAGGACGGCCACGCCGACGGGGTCGATTCGAACTACTTCACCGAGCCGGACCCGACCATGGTGCTGGTCGGTCTGCCTGCGATGATCACGGTCCTCCACCCCGGGTCCGCCTAGTCGACTCGACCTCATGGATGACCCTGCCCGGAGCCCCTCGGCTCCGAACCGCATCCCGGGTCGGCGTCCGTGGTTCCTCGGGCTCTTCGTCCTCGCCCTGGCCCTCGGCGTCTTCTTCTCGCCTCTCCTCGGTACGGTCGCGGTCGCGCCGGAAACGGTCCTGAGGATCCTCCTCCACCAGATCTCCGCCGGGGCGCTGTTTCCGAACCCGTGCGCCGGAACCGCCGTCCCTCCGAGCGGCTGTACGGGCCTCATCGAGATCGTCTGGGACGCCCGGCTCTCTGAAGTGATGCTCGCGGTCCTGGTCGGGGCGGGCCTCGGGATCTCGGGCGGGACGCTCCAAGGAGTCTTTCGGAACCCGCTCGCGGACCCGTTCCTTCTCGGAATCTCCTCCGGCGGGACCCTCGGGACGGCCCTCGTCGTCGTGCTCCGGATCGGAGTGGGAGAGCAGAACCTCCTCCTCCCGCTCTTCGCGTTTGTCGGCGCGATCGCGACCAGCCTCGTGATCCTCGCCGCGGCCCGGAGCCGCTTCGGCTCCGTCGAGACCCTGCTCCTCACGGGCGTCGCGCTCTCGAGCTTCCTCTCCGCCGTCCTGTCTCTCCTTCTCGTGTACAGTCCCTCCGGGAGCCTCCAGGTCAACTTCTGGCTCCTCGGGAACCTCGGCTCGCTCGACTGGACCCAGGACGGAATCGTGTTCGGAGCGGTGCTTCTCGCGGGGACGTTCCTCGTCTCGTACGGACGCGAGGTGAACCTCCTTCAGCTCGGGTCCGATGTCGCGCAAAGCCTGGGGGTCGACTCCCGGAAGGTCCGGGTCCGTCTCCTTCTCCTGGCGTCCGTCGCGACCGCCGCCGCCGTGGCGTTCACGGGCGTGATCGGATTCGTGGGCCTGGTCTCTCCGCACGTGGTCCGTCGAGTGGCGGGGAACGACTACCGGGTCGTCCTTCCTGGCTCCGCGCTCGTAGGAGCCGGGTTCCTCCTGGCGGCCCGCGACGTCTCCCTGGTCGCGTTCCCGGGAACGCTCCTCCCGATCGGGATCTTCACGTCCTTTGTCGGCGCGCCGTTCTTCGCGTACCTCCTGTTCCGACGTCGGAGCGCCTCGACGATGGGGGCCGGATGACCGATTCCCAGGCGTTCCCGCTACGGCTCCGCTCCGTGACCGTGCGCTACGGGGGTCGGACCGCCCTCCAGGACGTTGACCTCGAAGTGCCCCGCGGACAGTTCCTCGCGCTCGCCGGCCCGAACGGCTCGGGGAAGTCGACTCTCCTGCGCGCGGCGCTCGGATTTCTGGCCCCGGCGCACGGCTCGGTCGAGCTGTTCGGGGACGATGTCCGGGGCCTCTCCTTCGCCGAGCGCGCTCGCCGCGTCGCTTGGGTTCCCCAGGACGAGAACACCCGGGACGACGTTCCTCTCGGAGAGTACGTCCTCTACGGACGCTACGCTCACCTCAGCTGGCTTCAGGGAGAGACCCCGGTCGACCGTGAGGCCGCCACCCGGGCGCTCGCAGCGGTCGGCCTATCTCACCGGGCAACGGACGGTATCCTATCGGTGAGCGGTGGGGAGCGTCAGCGCGCGATCCTCGCGCGAGCGCTGGTCCAAGACTCCCCCCTCCTCCTGTTGGACGAGCCGACCACCCACCTCGACATTGGCCACCAGCTGGACCTGCTGGGCCGCGTCCGGGAACTCTCCCGGGAGCGGGGCGTGACGGTCGTCGCCGCTCTGCACGACCTCAACCTCGCCGCGCGGTTCGCCGACCGGATCGTCGTGCTCTTTCGAGGCCGGCGGGTCGCCGACGGACCTCCGACGGAGGTTCTCTCAGAGGAGCTCCTCGCGCGAGTCTGGGGCGTAGTCGCCGACCTGCGACGCGACCCCCGGACCGGCGTCCCGTACCTTCTCCCGCATCACCTCCTCCCCCCGGCGGCGAGCGGACCGGCCCCCCTCCTCGAGAAGGGTCCGGTCCACGTTGTCGGGGGAGGAGGAGCGGGAGCGGCGTACCTCCGGGCCCTTTCGGAGGCCGGGTTCCGGGTCACGGCCGGCGCTCTCCACCTTCTCGATTCTGACCTCGAGACCGCGGAGAGCCTCGGTGCCGTCACCGCGGTCGAGGTCCCCTTCGCACCGATCGGGCCCGAGGTGCGCGCGCGGCTCAAGGCGCTCTTGGGGGCCGCCCGCGCGATTGTGGTCGCCCCCTTCCCGGTCGGCCCGTCGAACCTCCCGAACCTCGAGGAAGTGCGCTCATCCCTTGGCCACACACCGATCTTCCTCGTTCGTCGCGCGTCGGGAGTCGAGTGGGACTTTACGGGCGGGCGGGCCTCCGCCATCGACGAGGAGCTCCGCCTCGGTGGCGCGCGCGTCGTAGAAGGCCCGGCGGACCTCCTGAGCGCGCTCGCCGGGATCTTCGGGACCCCGATCGCCTAGTGAGTCGCTCGACGCGACCGGGTGCCTCCGGGGAGGGGCGTGACCTCGAGGGGGGGAGGGGCTGGCCCGGCGAACTGCGAGAGAAGATGAGGAAGGTCCGATTCCAAGACGAGAAGGTAGCTTGGCACTCCGAGCCGGGCGGCCTCGAGGCACGCCGAGCCGGCCGCGAACCGAAGGACCTGGCGCCGTCCGGCCCGCGAGAGCGCGTGGAACGCCTCGAGTCCTTCGGCCGCCACGAGGGCCGATGGGTCGGCCGGAAGGGTCGCGCGGACGCGCTCCCCCAACCGGGGGTCGGCGAGGTCCGTAGGGGAGAGGGTGTGAATCCGGATGGGCGCTGGCGCGAGAGGGACGATCCCTTCCAGGTCCACGACCTCGACCAAGGACCCCTTGCGCCCGCCGCGGGGGACGTTCCCGCGCGACGGGCCCCCTCCACCGGGCCGCGCGGAGAGGATCCCGTTCTGGAGCTCCAGGGAGACCTCCGCCCCGGCGGCCAGGTCCTCGAGCGCGACCGCCCGGGTCGAACGAATGACGTGGACGCGCTCGGTCCGCTCCCGGACGTCGTCCGCGAGCCGGCGGAGCGTCTCGTGGAGCCAGGCCACCCCCTCGACCGTCGGTCGGTACCGACCATCCCGGACCGTCACGAGGCCGCGTCGGCGGAGCTGCCGGTACGAGTGGGAGACCGCCTGGACCGTGAGGCCGAGGCTCTCGGCGATCGGCCGGAGCTGGTTCGGCTCCCGAGTGGTGCACTCATAGAGGAACAGGAGCTCGGTCACCGACCCTCCCTTCCGCAACGCGGCGAGACCGGTCCGTTCGGTGGGACGTGCCGGGACCACGGAAGCTCCCGACGCCGTACGGACGCGGCGAGATAAAACGAGCTTTCCCCGGTGCACAAGCGCCCTTGTTCAGGGAGCGGGGGCGGCCCGGCGGGCCGGTGCCCGCGGCGGGTTCGCCCGCCGGATCTCCCGGATCCGGTCGCGGATTCGGGCCGCTTCCTCGAAGTCGAGCCGCTCGGCCGCGAGTCGCATCTCTTCCTCGAGGTTGGTGAGGAGGAGCGGGAACTTGTCCTTCCAGTACTTGCCGAGCCCGCTGGTCGAGAGCTCCCCCGAGGGAGCCTCCTCCTCGGGGGCGAGAAGCGAGCGGACCTCCTTTCGGATCGTCTCGGGAATGATTCCGTGCTCGCGGTTGAAGTCGACCTGCGTCTGGCGCCTCCGGGCCATCTCCGCGATGGCCCGTTGCATCGAGCCCGTGGCCCGGTCGGCGTAGAGGACGACCTTGCCCGCAACGTTACGACTCGCTCGACCGGCCGTCTGGACGATCGAGGTCTCGCTGCGAAGATACCCCTCCTTGTCGGCGTCGAGGATCGCGACGAAGCTCACCTCGGGGAGGTCGAGCCCTTCGCGCAGGAGGTTGATCCCGACGAGCACGTCGAACTCGCCGAGCCGCAGGTCGCGGAGGATCTCGACCCGCTTCATCGTCTCGACTTCGGAGTGAAGGTACCGGACCCGGAACCCCTGGTTCGAGAGGTAGTTCGCGAGCTCCTCGCTCGTCGCCTTCGTGAGGATCGTCACGAGCGCCCGGTCGCCGCGTTCGACGCACGAGCGGAGCTCGCGCATGAGGTCGGCGATGTGACCCTTGAGCGGACGAACCTCGATCGGAGGGTCGACGAGGCCCGTCGGCCGGATGATCTGTTCTACCATGCCCTTCGAAACCTTCCGCTCGAACGGTCCGGGGGTCGCGGAGACGAACACCGTCTGGGGGACGTGGGTGAGGAACTCCGGGAACTTGAGGGGACGGTTGTCGCGGGCCGACGGAAGACGCCACCCGAACTCGACCAGGTTGTCCTTGCGGCTCCGGTCCCCCTTGTACATCCCTTCGAGCTGAGGGATCGTTACGTGCGACTCGTCGATGAAGGCGAGGAAATCCTTCGGAAAGAAATCGAGAAGGGTGTAGGGAGGCTCGCCCGGCTTTCTCCCGGCGAAGTAGCGGCTGTAGTTCTCGACCCCCGAGCAGTAGCCGGTTTCGCGGATCATCTCGAGGTCGTAGTCGACGCGGCTCTTGATCCGCTGCGCCTCGACGATCTTCTCCTCGGCCTCGAACTCCCGGACGCGCGCGTCGCGTTCCTTCTCGATCTCCGTGAGGATCCCCCGGAGACGCTCGTCGACCGTGAGGAAATGGGTCGCCGGGAAGACCGCGAGCTCCTTCCGTGAGCGGCGTTCCTCCTGGGTGAGAGGGTCGAGTTCCACGATCTCGCCGATCGTGCTCCCGTCGAGGACGATCCGGTGGACCGTCTCCCCAGCTCCCATCACGTCGATCGTTCCGCCGCGAACGCGAAACCGACCGCGCTTGAGCTCGACGTCGTTGCGGGCGTACTTCATCCGGACGAGCTGCTCGAGGAGCGCCTGGCGCGAGATCTCCTGGCCGACCGAGAGCTCCATGACCGATGCCCGGTAGTCCTCCGGAGACCCGAGACCATAGATGCAGCTCACGGAGGCGACGATCAGCACGTCCCGGCGGGTCAGGAGCGCCTGGGTCGCGCGGTGGCGGAGGCGGTCGATCTCCTCGTTGATCGAGGCGTCCTTCTCGATGTAGAGGTCGATCTGAGGGACGTACGCCTCGGGCTGGTAGTAGTCGTAGTAGCTCACGAAATACTCGACCGCGTTCCGCGGGAAGAGCGCCCGGAACTCGCTCACGAGCTGAGCCGCGAGGGTCTTGTTGGGGCTGATCACCAGGGTCGGACGCTGGAGGCGAGCGACGGCGTGGGCCATCGTGAACGTCTTGCCGCTGCCCGTCACCCCGAGGAGTGTCACGAACTTCTCGCCGCGGTTGACGCGGTCGACGACCCCTTCGATCGCCTGAGGCTGGTCGCCCTGAGGCACGAGGTCGGTCTCGAGCTCGAAGCGCCCGGGAAGCTCGGTCGTCTCCGAGCGCCCCTCGTCTTCGGGGCTCATCGGACCACCGGAAGGGCGGCGGAGACGCCGCGATAGCCCTGAGGGTCGATCGTGACCGAGGCGAACCCCACGTCCCGGACCTCTTCGAGCAGCTCGCTCGCGAGCGGCTCGGACAGAAGGCGCGGGAGCTCGTCCGGTCCGACCTCGATCCGGGCGGATCCCCTGCGAACCCGGACGCGCACGCGCCGGAACCCTCGGCGGAGGAGGAGGCCCTCGGCTGCCTCGACCCGGGCGAGGAGCTCCGCGGTCACCGGCTCTCCATGGGCCACCCGGGAGGCGAGGCACGCGTCCGACGGCTGGTCCCAGTTGGGAAGGCCCCGGCGCCGGGCTTCGTTGCGTACCTCGGACTTTCCCCAGCCGGCCCACAGCAGCGGATGGAGGAAACCAGCCTCGTCCATCGCCCGAAGGCCCGGGCGCACGTCGCTCTGGTCGTCGCGCTGCACGCCGTCCAAGTACTGTTGGGTGCCTCGCCGGTCGCCAAATTCGCGGAGCACGGAGGTCTCCACGACGCGACAGTGGTAGCAGCGGTCCGGCCGATTCTCTCGATACTCCCGACGTGCGAGCGGGTCGACCGGGAGGATGACATGCTCGATCCCGATCGCCTTCGCGACCGTTCGGGCCCGAGCGACCTCCGCTCGGGAGACGGCCGGCCCATCGAGCGTGACGGCCGTCGCGTCCGCGCCCAGCGCCTCGAACGCGAGCGATGCGACCAGGGACGAATCGACTCCTCCCGAGAGCGCGACCACCGTCCGGCCTCCCTCCCGGATCCGGGAGACGACGGCGCGGAGGGGAGCGGGCTCGGGAGTGGTCGACATGAGGGGGGCCTTCTCTACCGTCCGCGGCGCATTACCCTTTCCTTTCCCGGATGAAATCGGCTCGGAGACGGCGACGAGCCGGGGGCGTCGCGAGTGGAACTGTCTTAGGAGCGGAACCGCTCCCGGGGTTGTCATGCAGACGGTTCGGGAGGGAAGCCGGTGGATGCTCCGGCTGGACGACGGTCAGGACCTTTTCGAGACGCTTTCCACCTTCGCGACGCGCGAGGGGATCCGGGCGGGCACCGTCGTCTTCGGGATCGGGATGTTCCGACGAGCGACGTTCGGCTACTGGGACGGGACCCAGTACCGGCCCCGCGAGATCACGATTCCGCACGAGGTCGTCTCCCTTCACGGCACGATCGCCCGTGCGGACGGAGCGCCCTCGCTCCACCTGCACGGCGCGGTCGCGGGCCCGGACCACGCCATCGTCGGCGGTCATCTCCTTCGGGCCACCGTCGGGATGCTCCAGGAGATCCTGATCGAGACGTTCCCGGGACGAACGTTCGGTCGGCCGATGGTCGAGAGCTACGGCCTGAAGATGCTCGACCTGGAACCCCCGAAGGAACCGTAGCGGCCCGTCAGCCCTTTCCGTTCCCCCCGGTTCGTAAACGGTGCGACCATGGAATCCACCGGATCGGGGTTCTCCTCGCTCGACCCTCGGCTGGCCGAGGTCGTTCGGACCCGGGGGCTCCTCGAACCCACCGAGATCCAGCGGCTCGCCTTTCCGCTGCTCGCGACCGACGTCGACGCCCTCCTTCTCTCCCCGACCGGGACCGGGAAGACGGAGGCGGTCCTCTTGCCGCTCCTCTCGCGTCGGCTCGCCGAGCCGACGCCGCCGATCTCGATTCTCTACGTGACTCCCCTGCGTGCTCTCAACCGGGACCTCGAGCATCGGATCGTCGCGCTCGTCCGAGAGGTGGGGCTGAGCGCGGCCGTCCGCCATGGGGATACGCCGGCCTCCGCCCGCTCCGCCCAGGCGCGAAAACCGCCGGACCTCCTCCTCACCACCCCCGAGACCTTGCAGCTCCTCCTGACGGGCCGGCGTCTCCGAGACTCGCTTCGGAACGTCCGATGGGTCGTCATCGACGAGGTTCACGAGCTCGTGGGATCCGACCGGGGCGCTCAGCTTTCCATCACGCTCGAGCGGCTGGACCGGCTCGCGGGGCGCACGGTCCGTCGCATCGGACTCTCCGCCACCGTCGGGAACCCTGAGGAGGTGGCCCGCTTCCTCTCTCCCCGACCCCGGGCCGTCGAGGTGCGGGTCGCGAAGGAGCGGCGTCCGCTCGAGCTGACCGCTCGGCGACCCGGAGGCGTCCGGCCGCCCCTCGACGAGGGCCTCGTTCGGGAGCTCAAGGCCGACCGGACGCTCCTCGACGGGCTTCGCGCGGTCGAGGAGGAGGTCCGCGCCCATCGGACGACGCTCATCTTCGTCAACACTCGCCCCACCGCGGAAGGGCTCGCGGCCCGCCTGCAGAAGCTTGCGCCCGACCTCCCGATCGCCGTCCACCATGGGTCGCTTTCGCGCGAGGTCCGCGAAGAGGCCGAGAAGGCGTTTCGCGAAGGCCGTCTCCGTGCCCTGGTTGCCACGTCGTCGCTGGAGCTCGGGATCGACATCGGGGTCGTCGACCACGTCGTGCAGTTCGGCTCCCCACACCAGGTCGGACGGCTGGTCCAGCGCGTGGGGCGGTCCGGCCACCGGCTCGACCGGACGATCCATGGCACCGTCCTTTCCCTGGACGATGACGACCTCGAAGAGGCGGCCGTTCTTGCGCGAAGGGCCGATGCGGGATTGATCGAGCCGGTCTCCTGGCGGACCCGAAATCGCCTCGCGGCCGCGCAGCAGATCGTCGCGACGCTGCGCGCGGAAGGGGGAATCGAAAGCTCCGAACTCCTCGCCCCGATGCGTCGCGCGGCCGCGACGGCCGACCTCTCGGACCCGGAGCTCGATGAGCTGGTCGGCTACCTGGCGGGTCTCGGGCTCGCGAAACGGATGGACGGCCGGGTCGCCCCGGGCCGCGGGACTCTCGACCGGTTCTACTCCTCGCTCTCGCTCATCCCGGACGAGCGCACGTATCGCCTCCGCGACATCGGGACGCGTCGTCTCATCGGGACGCTGGACGAGCGGTTCGTCCTCACGCAGATCCTCGCTCAACCCGAGGAGATCTTCCTCCTGCACGGGCGGACCTGGAAGGTCGTAGAGTACCGGGACGGTGAGCTCCTGGTGGAGACCGTCCAAGAGATCGGCCGCGAGCCGCGATGGGCGGGGGAGGACCTACCCGTCCCCTTCGACGTGGCCCAGGAGATCGGGAAGCTCCGGCGCGAGGGGTCGCTCGACGACTATCCCCTTTCCCCCGAGGACCGAGCGCACCTCGAGGAACGACGCTCGCCGGCGGCGGCCTCCGACCGGATCCCGACGGACCGCCGCGTGACGGTGACCTCGCACGGCCGGGTCGTCGTCTACGGCGCCTGTTTCGGGACGCGGACCAACGAAACGCTCTCGCTCGCGACCGCCGGGCTCCTCACGGCCCGTCTCGGAGCCCGGGTCGAGGTCGCCGCGGTCGAGCCGACCTGGTTCGTGCTCGAGCTCCCGATCGCGGTCGACGCTCCCACGCTCGTGAGCGCCCTCTCGATCGACCCCGCGACCCTGCGCCCTCTCGTGGAGAGACTCGTTCCTTCCGGCCTCGACTACCGATGGGTCTTCCTGGCGGTCGCCCGGAAGCTCGGGGTCGTCCCCGCCTCCGCCGACCCCCGGGACCTGAGGATCCTCGACCCCCTCTTGGCCGCGAGCCGCTCCAACCCGCTTGGCGAGGAGGTGCTCGAGAAGACCCTGCACGACCGCTACGACCTCGACCACGCGACCGAGGTTCTCGAGCGAATCCGGGAGGGGGTCATCGAGGTCGTTGCAACGCCTCCGTCTGCGTTCTCGGACGGACCGATCGAGCGGCTCGAATGGCGGACGGTCCCGGACCTTCCGCCGCCGACCCTGCTCCGGGCGGTCCAGGAACGGCTCTCGAAGGAGCCTCTGACTCTGGTGTGTTTGCGCTGCGGGTTCGTCCGGACCACGACCCCGGCGCGGTACAAGGCCGAGGGAGGGAGTCGGTGTCTGCTCTGCCACGGCTCCCTCTCGGCGGTCATCTCCCCGCGCCGAACGGAGGAGATCGACCGCTTGAGCGCCTACGCCAAACGAAAACGCGCCCGCGAGAAGCCGGCCGGGGGCAAGAAAGCGCGACGCGAGCGAGCGCTCCCCGCCGGCACGGAGGCGCTCGTTCGGGCCGGCTACACGTCGGCAGAGCTGGTCGCGCACTACGGCGAGCGGGCCCTCTACGCGCTCGCGGGCCGTGGGATCGGGCCCGAGACGGCGCGGCGGCTCCTCATGCGGCTCTATCGGGACGACGACGCGTTCTTCACCGAGATCCTGCGGGCCGAACGGGCGTACGCGCGAACGCGGGTCTTCTGGGATTAACGGCGCGACCCAATCTGCCGGACCAGCTCTTCGACGCTCGACCGGGGAGAGTCGGTCCGGAACCCCTCGGGACGGGCGTGGGTTCTCGCGACCCGGAATCCCCGCGCACGGAGCCCGTCCTCGATCGACCGCAGGCTCGGCGGAGTAGGGATCCCGAGCCGCGAGGCGAGGACGTTCGCTTCGTAGTAGAAGGGCCGGTCGACGGCCGATTCCTCCCGAAGTCGCTCGATGAAGCGCGCGACCTCCTCCGGACGCGCCGCGTGCGGGGGAACCTCGAGGCGCCCCACGAACCCCGCATCGAAGAGCGGGCCGACCCACAACGGCCCGTAGGGACCTCGGTCGCCCAGCCATGGCCCGTCCCATCGTTCGGGGTCGATGATCTCGACCGGCGGAGGTTCGCCCGTCGGGGCGACCACTTCGAGATAGGCCCGGACGTAGTGGTCGCGCGCGTACGCAAGGAGGGGGCGGATGGACCGGCCGAGCGATCCGGCTGTCGTGACGAGGTAGGCCAGGAGGATCCGCAGTCCTCCTTCGGGACCCAGCCGTCCCCGCACGGGATGCGCGCCGTACCGATGACGGCAGGCCGCCGGTTGCGGACCGGCGAGTACCATCATGTCGGTGGCCGTGACCGCCACGACGCCTCCAAGGCGCGCCGACGCGAGGGCGGTCCGTGCGAACGCGATCGGGCTCCCGTACGGGTCGAGGTCCACGTAGTCGAACGGTGCATCGGAAGGAGCGGTGCGGGAGTCGCTTTCGAGCGCGCGAGCCCCCGGAAAGCGAGCGACGTTCCCCGAGAGGACCCGAAACGCCTCGGGGTTCGATTCGGAGAAGACGAACGACGCGAACGCCTCGCTCTCGTGGAGCAGCCGCAGGCCGCGCACCCCGGTCGCGGCGGTCATCTCCCAACCGGTCCGCCTCCCCGACGCCGGCGGAACGAGGGCGCGGGCGAACGCGACCGCCAGGTCGCGGTCGCCGGCCATCGCCGGGTTGTAGAAGACAGCGGACCGCCGACCCGGACCACGGCCGGGGGCGGACCGGGGAAGGACGAGGCGGGTCGCGCCCTCCGCGGAGGCGGTCAGTGAGCCCGTCCCGTGATGAGGTAGACGATCTTGAACGCGAGGAGGTTCTTGTTCACCGGGGTCACTTCGAGCAGGCGTAGTTCGTCCCTCCGACGGATGTCCTGGAGCNAGCGGGTTCCGCGATTTCTTGTGGAGGGTCATCACGATCGACTTCCGGGAGTCGAGCGTGTCGATCACGCTCTTCGTGAACGCCTCGCTCTCGACCTCCATCTTGCCGACCTCGTCGATCACGATCACGTCGGCCGATTCGCGCGCCTCNGGCCAGGGCGCGCGCGCCGAGCCCGTCGAGCGCGGCCACGTTGACGCCGTACCGCCCCGAGCGCACCCGTGACTTCATCCCCTCGTGGGCGAAGACCTCGTGCTCCTTCGTCATCCAGTCGACGATCTGGAACCCCGTGCGTCGCTGCTTCTCGACGATCGGCTCGGTCACCATTCCCCCGACCGTCACGCCCTCCTCCTCGAGGAGCTCGATGATCCGTAGGAGGGTCTGGGTCTTACCCGAGCCCGGAAGCCCGGTGATTCCGATCTTGACCGGAGGAGAAAGTCGACGGGGCATCGCCAATTATACCGTGAGGGTACGTTGTACGCGTGGAGCCAATAAGAAGACATCGCGCGGGGGCCCGGTCACCTCCCGCGGCTCTCGGTCGGTCGCCTCCGCCCGACGGCGCGCGCTCCGTCTATCCCCCGCGCGAGGATACGCTCCTGCTCGCGAAGTTCGCCCGGGTTCCCCGCGGGTCGACCCTCCTCGAGATCGGGACGGGGTCCGGCGAGGCGGCGCTCATCGCCGCCCATCGCGGGGCACGAGTGGTGGCGACCGACCTCAATCCTCACGCGCTCCTTCAGCTCGCGGCGCGCGCCCGGGCCGACGGCGTCGTGCTCTCCCTTGTCCGGACCGACCTCGCTCGCGGGCTCGGGCGGTTCGACCGAGTGCTCGCGAATCCGCCGTACCTTCCCACGCGGCCGGCAGAGCGGGACCCGGACCGGTGGCACAACATCGCGCTCGACGGAGGACCGGACGGCTGTCGAGTCACCGCGCGCCTGGTGCGCGAGCTTCCCGACCATCTCCTCCCCGGGGGAGAAGCGTTCGTCGTCGTCTCGTCGTTGCAGCGCTCGAGCGGGCTCGACCGGATCCGCTCGCGGTGGACCCGGCAGGGAGGGGTCATCGAGGTCGCCGACTCGCGGGATCTCGAAGGGGAGACGCTCTTCGCTTGGCGGCTCGCGCGGGGCGGTCCCTAGGTGTGCCGCTCGACGTAGGAGAGCACGGCGTCGAGGAATCGGTGGCCATCTCCGAACCCGGCCGCGGAGCCGGTCCGGGTCCAATCGGGGGCCTGGGCCCGGAAGAACGAGCGCTCGGGGTGGGGCATCAGTCCGAAGACGTTCCCCTCGACGCTGGTGAGACCGGCGATGTTCCCCTCGGAGCCGTTCGGATTCCACGGATACCGAACCGGTGAGCCGTCGGGGGAGACCCAGCGGAACAGCACCTGGCCACCCTGCTCGACCGAGCGCCGCAATTCCTCGCTCCCGAGAACGAGCTTCCCCTCGGCGTGGGCCGAGGGGAATAGGAACCGGGTCCCCTTCGGGACGCCCCGGAGGGCCGGGAACGCTCCCCCGTTCCATGCGACGAACGTCGGCCGGCACTCGAAGTGACCGGAGTCGTTGGTCATGAGGGCGGCGGTGGGGGTGCCCAGCCGGCCGTCGGGCCGTCCCGGCAAGAGCCCGAGCTCCGTCATCACCTGGAAGCCGTTGCAGATGCCCCCGACCACCCGCCCGCTCCGGACGAACTCTTCGAGTTCGGGACCGATCGACGCCCGCATGCGGGCGGCCAGGATCGCTCCCGCGCGAACGTAGTCCCCGGCGGAGAATCCACCGGGGACGAACAGCGCTTGATAGTCCGAAAGCCGCCGACGCTCCTCGGGAACGACGTCCCGTCCCTCGAGCTGCTTCAGATGCACGATCTCGGGCCGGGCTCCGAGGGTGGCGAACGCTTCCCGGAGCTCGTCGTCGCAGTTCGTCCCCTCGATCGAAAGGATCGCGAGAGCGAGGTCACGACGGCCCACGTCGCGTCGAGGCGACGTGCCGCTTAACGGTTGTTCTCGGACTCCGCGAACCCTCGGGGCGGAGCGGCGGGGCCGAGCGGGGGATGGAGGAGGTGGACCCGGACCCGTTCTCCGCGGTGGACGACCCGCCGGCCCGGCGGGAGCATCGCGAACGCCTTCGCTCCTGAGAGGCTCGTGATGACGGAGGAGCCCCGGTACGTCGTGAAGGCGCGGCCGTCTTGGAAACGCAAGGGGACGACGGTCGCAAGCCCGGGAGAAGGGGCGACCGCGTCACTTCCGAGCGTGGCCCAGCCGTCCGTCCAGCCCGGGCCCGGCCGGTGCCCGAGTCGACGGAGGACCGGGAGCATCAGCCAGTACATGTTCACCAGGCACGAGGTGGGATGCCCGGGCATCCCGACGACCAGCTTGGGCCCGCAGCGGGCCGCGAGCGTCGGCTTTCCGGCCCGGACCGCGATCCCGTGGAACAGGAGCGTGCCCAGTCGGGGCAAGATCCGCGGGAGATGGTCCCGTTCCCCGACGGAGCTCCCGCCGGTGGCGAGGACCAGGTCGGCGCGGGCGAGAGCGACGCGGATCGCCTTCTCGATTCGTTCGGCACGGTCGGGGAGAGGCGGATGCAGGAGGGGGATCGCCCCGGTCGCTCGGATGACCGAAGCGAGGGAGGCGTTGTTGCTCTCGTAGATCTGTCCCGGCCGCGGGGCGTCTCCCGGAGAGACCAGCTCGTTCCCGTTCGGGATCACCGCGACCCGTGGGAGCGCATAGACCGGGACTTCGGCGATGCCGCACGCCGCGATCGCACCCGCGGTCGGAGCGCTGACTTCCTCTCCCTTCCGACCCAGGACCGCGCCGCGCGGGAAGTCGTGCCCCGGCGGGGAGATCCGGTCCCCTCTCTTGACCGGACGCGAGAGCCGGACCCGTCCGTCCGCGAGGTCGACCTCTTCGAAGATGACGACCGCGTCGGCCCCGGTCGGGATCGCGCCTCCCGTCGCGATTGCGACCGCCTCCTCTCGACGGAGGACGCCCCGAAACGTCTGCTCGGCGAAGACCTCGCCAACGACCCGAAGCTCGACGGGCCGACGGCGCGTCGCACGGGTCGTATCGCCGCTTCGCACGGCGTAGCCGTCCCAGGTCGTTCGGTAGAAGGCCGGCACCGGGGTCGGGGCCCGAATCGCTCGGGCGAGAACCCGGGAGAACGAATCGGCGACCGGAACCCCCTCGACCTGGTCGACCGGCCGGGCAGCCGCGAGGAGCCGGCGGCGGGCGGTTTCCACGGGGGTCAGTCTCCCGAACGCATGCATCTCCATCGAGCGAGCTACCTCCGACCTTCGATCCAGCGCGCCGAACTTCGGGTCCCGGCGACCAAGCAATCGCGGAGCGGTTGGCCGGAAAACCACCCGGCGTAGAATCCCCCGCGAAACGCATCCCCCGCACCGACGAGCGTTCTCACCCGGGTCGGCCGCGTTGCCCGCACGTGAAACGTGCCGTTCCGGGAGAAGGCGGAGGCTCCTCGTCGCCCTTCGGTCTGGACCACCAGTGGGACGAATTCGAGGAGCCCTTCGGGCGTTCGGACGGCGAGGAACTCCATCGCGCGTGCGACCTCGGCGCGATTGCCGAACAGGATCTCTGAGTTCCGGACGAGGACCCCGAGGGACCGGCGGTCCCAGCGGTAGTGGATCTCCTGCGCGGGGTCCGCTGCCACGCGAAGCCCCCGGACCCTCGCGGCGCGCAGGAGCCTCAGCTGGTACGCCGGGTCGGCCGTCGTCAGATGCAACCAGGAGTACTCGCCCAGCCAACGGAGGGGAAGCCGCGCGCCGCGCGTATCGGCCATCGCGCCCTGGTCGATCAACGTCCGCTGCGCCCCGGTGCGGTCCTCGACGATGGTACAGGTGGAGGTGGGGCGTCCTCGGACTCGCTCGAGCCCCCGCACATCGACTCCCGATGCCCGAAGTCGCGCGATGTATTCCTCCGGGAAGCCGTCCCCGAGCCGGGCCACAAGCCCGGTGGCGACTCCGAGCCGCGAGGCGGAGAGCGCGATGTTCGTGGCGGTTCCGCCGAGCTCGGTCCGGCTGGCGAGGACAGGAACGGTTCGGTCGACCTCGGGGAACGACCGGACGGATAGGAACCGGTCGATGATGACGTGGCCCGAGACGAGAAGGTCCCGGGGTCGGTCGACCATCCGGTCTGTCATGGGCGCGGAATTCCGTGAACCGTCCGCTCCCATATCGCTTAGGGCGGCCCGGTGAGCGACTTAAGTCGCGGTACCGTTCCGCCTCTCGGCGTCGATGCTCGTCGTAGGGTCGATCCTGGACACCGAAGGCGCCCGCCCGGCCTACGTCCGGTTTCGGAAGGGCGTCGTCGTCGAGGTCGGGAGCCGAGGCACCGAAGGACCCGCTCGACGCGAACGCGTCGTGCACGGGATCGTCGTGCCCGCGCCAGTGAACTCCCATACCCATCTCGGCGATTCCGTCTCCGTCCGCGAGCCCCCTCCCGGACCGGTGTCGATGCTGATCCAACCCCCCCATGGGTACAAGTTTCGATTGCTGGCCGACTCTTCCCCTGCGGAGAAGGTCGGTGCGATCCGCCGGGCCCTCGCGCGGATGGAAGCCGAAGGGATCGCCGCCACCGTCGATTTCCGCGAGGAAGGCCGCGCGGGCGTCGAGCTCCTGCGCGAAGCGGCCCGCCCAACTCGGGTCCGGGTGCTCGCCCTCGGCCGTCCCGTCTCCCGTCCGGTCGATCGGAGTGAGCTCGACCGGCTCCTCGAGGTCGCCGACGGCGTCGGGCTGTCGAGCGCGCGGGACGAGACCGACGAGACCCGCTGGACGGTCGCCCGGGCGTGCCGAGCCCGAGGAAAGCGGTTCGCACTGCATGCGAGCGAGGCGGTGCGGGAAAAGCCCGAGCACTACCTCGACCCGCACCCCGACCTCCTTGTCCATCTTGCGAAAGCGACGCCGGACGACCTCGTCACGGTCCGGGACGAGCGGGTGTCGGTCGCGGTCTGCCCCCGGTCGAACGCGCTGTTCGCGCGCCAGCCGGACCTCGGCGCGATGGAACGGGTGGGCCTCTCGGTCCTCCTCGGGACGGACAACGCCATGTTCCACGCCCCGTCGATCTGGCGTGAGATGGAGTTCGCGTACGTCGCTTCCCGGCTCCGAAAGCGTCCCGCCTCCGCGTCGTTCCTCGCGCGATCCGCCCTCGTCGAGCCGTGGAACTGGCTCGGGGAACCCGAGTCGGCGCTCGTCGCTCCCGAGATGCCCGTGGCGCCGCTCGTCCTCCGGCTCCCGCCCGACGACCCGGCGTACCAGGTCGTGACGCGCGCCACCGAACACCTTATGGTCCGGACCCGGCCGGGGAGCCGCCGAACGAGGTCCGCACGATGAAGAGCGACGAGCTGTTCGCCCTGCTGCGCCGCCGGGGCGTCTTCTGGCCGTCGGCGGAGATCTACGGCGGTGCGCAAGGGCTGTTCGACTACGGACCGCTCGGCGCTGCGCTCAAGCGAAGGGTCGAAGAGGCGTGGTCCGCATGGTTCGTGGGCCTCTCGCGGGACTACTATCAGTTGGAACCGGCCGAGATCCTCCCCGAAGCGGTCGTCCGGGCTTCGGGCCACCTCGAAAACTTCACCGACCCCGAAGTGACCTGCGATACGTGCCACGCCGCCTTCCGGGCCGATACCGTCCTCGAGAAGGTGCGGCCTCAGGGGGTGGACGGCCTCACCCCGGTCGAGATCGAGAAGCTCGTCCGCGATACCGGTGCGAAATGCCCGAGCTGCGGCGCCAAGACGCTCAGCGTGCCGGTGCCGTTCAACATGATGTTCGGGGTCGACTTCGGCGTGACGGGTCACGAACGGGCGTACCTCCGGCCCGAGACCGCGCAGAGCAGCTACCTCTCGTTCCCCCGGATGTGGGACGTCGGGCGGCGTGCGCTCCCGCTCGGGATCGCCATCGTAGGGAAGGCGTACCGGAACGAGATCGCGCCCCGTCAGCTCCTCTTGCGGATGCGCGCGTTCACGCAGGCGGAGCTCCAGATCTTCTTCGACCCAGAACACTTTCCTCTCCCGTTCGAGCGAGTCCGGGACGAGGGTCTTCCCGTGGTCCGCGCCGCGAAGCGCATCGCCGGGTCGGAAGCGGTGGAGATGGTCTCGGCCGGCGACCTCGTGCGCGTCGTGGGCCTCCCCGAGTTCTACGTCTACCACCTCGTCCACACCTACCGGTTCTTCCGGGACGTCCTGGGGATTCCTCCGGAGCGGATCCGGCTCTTCGAGAAGTCCGACCAGGAGCGCGCGTTCTACAACCGGATCCAGTTCGACGTCGAGGTGTTCGTGGGGAGCATGGGGGGCTTCAAGGAGATCGGCGCCGTCCACTACCGGGGCGACTACGACCTCGGACGCCACAGCCAGGGTTCGGGAAAGGACCTCTCGGTCACCCTCACCGGGGGTCGGACGGTGCTCCCCCACGTTCTCGAGCTCACGTACGGGGTCGACCGGAGCATCTGGGCGCTCGCCGACGTCCACCTTCGGAAGGACGGCGACCGTACCGTCTGGAGCCTTCCGAGCTACCTCGCCCCGGTGCCGGTCGGAGTCTTCCCCTTGATCCCGAAAGAACAGGCCGCGTACGCGCTCGAGCTCGCGGACCGCCTCTCGGCCGCCGGCATCGAGAACTCGTTCGATGACGCGGGGACGATCGGGAAGCGGTACGCCCGGATGGACGAGGCAGGGACCCCCTTCTGCGTCACGGTGGACGGCGAGACGGTCGGGGACGGCCCGAACCAGGACACGGTGACCGTCCGCCACCGCGACTCGAAGTCGCAGGAACGACTGCGCGCCTCCGAGCTCTCCGCTCGCGTCGCCCCGGCCCTGCTCCCGCCCCGCCCACCGCGGGCCTAGGGACCGCGCGGTTTCGCGCCCGCGACAACGTCTTTATCTCGCCACCGAGTCCCGGAGTTCGATGGTACCCGGCGCAGGAGACAGCTCACAATCGACCGGGGCGGCGACCCCCCTCGCCGCCCGGAAGTCGCGCTGGATCGGCCAGCAGTATGCCGACATCACGAAACTGCGCGAGCTCGCGGCGCGTCACGACCGGGCGTCCGCGCGAGCGCAGCAGCGGGTCGCGCGCCTCAACACCCGCATCGACAAACTGCGGCACCAGGCGACCCTTCTCCGGGAGAAGGGCCAGACGGCGCTCGNGGCGCTCGCCCAGATCCCCGAGATCGAACAAGAGATGAAACAGCACGAACGCGACATCGAAGCCGCCACGAACCGGACCGGAGGGGCTCCGGTCGGGTCCGACGTGACCGGCCTCCACTATCGCGTCCGAAAGCTGCAGCAGAAGGTCGTCGACCGGCAGCAGAGGGCCCGCGCCCTCGAGCTCCGCGCGGCGACCAAGACCCAGAAGACGGCGGAGCTCAAGGTGAAGGTCGACCGGTACGTGGAGACGGCCCGGCTCGAGGAGCAGGAGGCGGTCGCGTACCGGCAGCGGGCGGACCGGCTCCAGCTCGTCACCGAGCACGACGTCGCCGATCATCTGAAGGCGACCGCGGGCGGCGCGAAGCCGCCCCCCGACGAGCCTCCGGCCACGCTATGAAACTCATCGTCACGGTCGGCATGCCCGGCTCGGGCAAGGACGAGCTCGTCGGCGTCGCCCGAACGATGGGGCTCGCGACCCTCAAGATGGGAGACCTCGTCCGGGACGAGACGCGACGGCGCGGCCTCCCGGTCACGAACCAGAACGTCGCGCGGGTCGCCTCGGAAGAGCGCGAGAAGCACGGCGCGGGGGTCTGGGCGCAGCGGGCGATCCCGAAGCTCACCGAGACCCGGATGCTCGTCGACGGATGCCGTTCGGACGCCGAAGTGACGGTCTTCCGGCACAACTTCGGCGACCTCTTCGTCCTCGGCATCTTCGCCTCCCCCGAGACCCGGCACGACCGAATGGCGAGCCGCAGCCGAGCGGACGACGCGGCGGACCTCCAGGAGTTCTACGACCGCGACCGACGCGAGCTCAAGTGGGGGATCGGGAACGCGTTCGCGCTCGCCGACGGGATGCTCGTCAACGAAGGGTCGCTCGACGAGTTCCGGCGCGCGGGCCGGGCGATGCTCGAGAAGATCCTCGCCCGCGAAGAGTAGCCGTCGCGCCGCTCAGGCGATCGTCCCGGACGAGCCCGGGTTCAAGAGCGCCCGGACCGAATCGAACCGCTCCCGGTCGACGACCACCGCCACGCGTTGTCCGTCGCTCGTGAGCAGGGGGATCCGGCGCGCGAGGAACTCGTCCCGGGCGTCCGCGTAGTTTCGCGAGCCGCGCCCCGAGGCGATCTGCCGGTCCCATTCGAGCGCGAACTCGTCCGGCGAGGACGGGGTCGGCGGGTTGCGGGAGACTCGGCGCTCTCGAACGGTCCGCCGCACGAGCTCGAGGTAGCCGATGTGCTCCGCGAACAACGCCGCCGTATGGTCGTCGTCCGGGTCGATCGCCTCGACGGGGACGCCGCGAGGAGCGGCCCACCGTAGGACCTCGACGAATGACGGGTTCGGGACCCGGACCTCTCCGAATCGGACGAGCCCCCACACCTCGCTCGACTCGTTCGATGTGAGCGGGACGACCGGCTCCGCGTCGGCGACCACGAAGAAGTCCCGAAGGCTCGCGAGCTCTCCGCTGGACACCCCGAGCCCCACCCTCGCCGGACGGTAGTCTTCCAGCGCTGCGACGAGCTGGGTCGCCTCCGATGCGAGCCCGCGGACCGGCGCGAGAAGCAGGAGTCCGGGTACGTGCTCCAGCCGCGCGGTGATCACGGGCCTTCCCGCTCGGTGATCTCCTCGAGGAGCTCGTCCGGGTCGCGATGCCGGCGGAGCTCGCTGATCGTCAGGATCGGGAGGCCGGCGTACGAGGGGCGGGGGACGGGGTCGGGCACGACGAACAGAGCGTGGCCCTCGGCGACGCGGGCGAGCCCGTGGAGGACCTCGGCCCGGTGGAGAGCGGTCCGCAGGCTCCCGGCGGCCGCCAAAAGCACATCCGGCGTTCGCGCGAGCGCGTCGAACGGCGCCCGTACCGTGACCGTCACCTCGAGCCCCATCCCGTCCAGCTGCCGGACGACGCCGTCCCGGAAGGCATCCCCGGTACGGGGCTGAGGTCGGCTGGCCGGCGGCGTTGCCTCCTTTTCCTCGGGCGTTCCTTCGCGCGCCCCCTTGCGAACGTGGACCGACCAGTCGAACAGCGCGATCGGGCGGACGATCGTCTCTCCGAGGAACGTCTCGATCCGCTCCACGACCAGCGCCTCGGCCCCGGCGCCCTCTTCGTAGAGCTGGATCGCCCGGCGGGAGACTCCCGCGATGCTTGCGAGCGTCCCGAGGGAGAGGCTCCGCTCGTCCCGAAGCTCGCGGAGCCGCTGTCCATCCACCTGGGCGAACGTCCCGCCGGGGCTCGCGTAGAGGAACGGAGGGAGCGCCTTCTCGAGATACTCTTCCAGGGTCTCCTCGTTGATGATCGGAACGCCGTAGCGCGTATAGACGACCCCCGGGTCGAGCTCCGACGCGCCGGAGGTCTGGCCGATCACGACGGTGATGGCGGGGAAGAGGTCGCCGAGCTCGCGCAGCCGAGCGGCTTCTTCCGAGTCGAGCGCATCGATGTTCTTCAGCACCTTGACGAGGAGGAGGGTGGCATCGCGACGGGCCGCGAGGTCGAAGCTCGTCGGACGGATCGCGTGGGTGTCCGCCACGTAGAACCCGGCCCGCTCGAGGAGCGAGCGGATCTGCTCGATCGACCGTTCCCGGGGTGACTGCGCGGCCATTTTCTCCTCATAAACCAATTACCTCTCATATATAAATGCGGACGGTCGATGCTCTCGGAGAGATGGTTTGGGCTCGACCGGGAACGGTCTTCCCCCGCTTCGGCTAGCGGGACCGTGGAGAGCCCGCTTCGGCCGGTCCCGGACGCACCCGCGTTGGTGGTCGACCCGACCGGGCCCACGACCCCGAGAACGCTCATCGTCTCGGACGTGCATCTCGGTCTCGGGAGCACCCCCGAGCGTCCGCTCGGACCTCCCGAGGCTTCGGCCGACCGACTCGTGACCGAGCTCATTGGGCTCGCGCGCTCGACCCGCTCGAAGAGCGTGCTCGTCGCGGGGGACGTGAAGCACCCGATCGTCGGCACGCCCCCCTCGCTCCGACCCGTCGTCTTCGATTTCTTCTCGGAGATCCTCCGCGAGGGGCTGGAGGCGGAGGTCGTTCTCGGGAACCACGACGTCGGGATCGTCCGGTATCTTCCGAGAGAGGTCGCGGTTCATCCTTCGACCGGGGTCGTGCGGGGTGATGTCGGAGTGTTCCACGGTCATCGCTGGCCGTCGAACGCGGTCCTCCGGGCCCCGCGGCTCGTCGCGGGGCACCTTCACCCGGGCTATCGTCTCGCACCGACCGCGGGCGACCCGGAGGGAAAGCGCCGATGCTGGGTCCGCGTCGCGCGCCCGCCTCCCCCGAAGGCGAAGAGGCGCCGCCGCATCCACGCGGAGCCGAGGGCTCGCGAGATCGTCGTCCTCCCGGCGTTCAACCCGATCGCCGGCACCGAGTCGCTCAATCGGGAGGAGCCGGCCCGGGGGAGGTCGTTCCTCTACCAGCGGTTCCTCACGCTCGGTGTCGCACGCGCCTACCTTCTCGACGGGACGGACCTAGGCGTGCTCACGGTGCGTCCGACGGACGACCGCCCGAGGCAAGGAGGCGGCCGAGCGCGGCCGGCTCGCTGACCGGGGGCGCGCACGAGGTACCGGAACAGACGAGCGCCCGGGGTTCGGTCGTCGACCCGACCCCTTCGAGACCCGCGGGGAGCGAGAAGGGTGGGGGCGGATGCCCCGAAAAGACCCACACGTTGGGGTGCCATGCGCGCCGGGCCGTTCGGAGGAGCGCCGCCGCGCGCGGGCCCTCCCCTTCCACGACGACCGTCACAGGGGCCGTCGTGAGGAGACCGACCGCGAGCGCGGAGCCGGCGGCGAAGAGGCCCGAATCTCCCACCCGCCGGACCGCGCTCGCGAGAATCCCTTCCGCCTTCTCCCGCCACCGATCGTCGTGCGTGAGCGACGCGAGCCGCAGGAAGGTGGTCGCGGCCGAGGCGTTCGCCGAGAGGTGGGGGCTGTCCTCGAGAGGATACGATGGCTCGGACACGCCGGCGACATCCGGTCCGTCGTAGAGGCGGGGCGAGAGGTCCCGGAGAAGGCCCCCCTCCCCTCGGAACTCCGCGTCGATGAGCTCGAGGAGGCTCCCGGCGACCGCGAGGTACTTCGGCTCGGCCAACGTCCCCGCGAGCTCCAGAAGACCCGAGGCGACCGCGACCTGGTCCTCGAGGAGCCCGAACCCCTTGGAGGAGCCTCCGTCGACCCGGTGCGCGACGCCTCGTCCCGGCTGGTACGCCTCCGCCAGGATCCGGTCCGCCGCCCGCCGGGCGTCTGCGACGACGGTCTCATCGCCGAGGAACGAGCCGGCCCGTGCGATCGATGCGATGAACCTTCCGTTGATGTCGGAGTACACCGCTCGGTCGACCGCCGGGGTCGGCCTCCGGGCGCGGACGGCCCGGAGCTTGTCGAGCGCGCGGTCCAGCGCCCGGCCGGCGCGCTCGGGGGCGTAGAGCCCTTCCGCCGCTTCGGCGAGGGAGAGCAGACGAAAGAGGACGTTGCGGTCGGGGTCGTGCGGCATCCGGCCGTCGGTGCCGACGCCGAAGAACCGGCTCACGAACCGGAACTCGTCGGCGTCGAGCGCCTCCTTGAGCTCGGCGCGGGTCCAGGTGAAGTACCCTCCGTCATCGCCCGGGGCGTTGTCGGCATCCTGGCTCGCGCCGAAGCCCCCGCGGGGGTCGGCGAGGACCGAGCGTACCCAGTCGATGGTCGACCGGACCACGTCCTCGAACCGGGAGTCGTGGAAGCGCGCCGCCCCCTCGGTGTAGGCCGAGAGAAGCGCTGCGTTGTCGACCCCCATCTTCTCGAAGTGAGGGATGTGCCAGCCCCCGTCCACGGAGTATCGATGGAACCCTCCTCCGACCTGGTCGAACATCCCTCCATCGGCCATCCGCGCAAGGGTCTCCCGGGCTCGCTCGCCGCTCTCGGCGTTTCGATTCTGGAACTCGTCCCAGAGAAGCAGCGAGACCGCGGTCGGATGCGGGAACTTGGGAGCCGTCCCGAACCCCCCGTTCGCGGGGTCGAAGCTCGACCCGACCTCCCCGACGACGCGGGAGGCGAACGAGTCGAGCGCCACGTCGACCGCGGAGCGAACCGATCGCATCCGTGCGAGGGCGCCCTGGATGGCGGCGGCGTTCTGCTGCACCCTCTCGGGTTCGTCGGACCATATCCGGGCGACCTCGGAGAGGACTCGACGGAACCCGGGTCTCCCATGGCCATCGGCCGGTGGGAAGTAGGTCCCTCCGAGGAACACCTTCCCGTCGGGCAGGAGGAAGGCCGTCAGCGGCCAGCCTCCCTCCCCCGTCAGAGCGCCGACCTGTCGCTGGAAGCGGCGGTCGACCTCGGGGTGCTCGTCCCGGTCGACCTTGACGGCCACGAAATGCTGGCCGAGGAGGCGAGCCACCTCGGGGTCCGAGTACGTCCCCTCGTCCATCACATGGCACCAATGGCACCACGAAGCGCCGATGTCGAGGAGGATCGGTCGGGCTGTCCGCCGGGCGAGCTCGAACGGTTCGGGTCCCCAGGGAAACCACTCGATCGGCTGCTCCGCCGCGCCCCGGAGGTAGGAGGAGCTTCGGTCCGAAAGGCGCCAGCCTCCCGCGCGCAGCGGACCGGGCCCGGAGGGTGGGTTCACGAGGACGGACGGCCGCGAGCGCCTCTTACGGTTGTCGGGCGGCATCGAACGGCTCTCGCGGGGCGACGGGTCCGACGTAACCGGCTCACGGAAGAGTTACTCCGCGCGCGCTCGTTATAAGGGGGACCTCAGTGCCCGGGCGAGGCGCTCACGATGGAGATGCAACCCGGCCAGATGGCCTACGACCGGGCGATCACGGTCTTCTCCCCCGACGGCCGGCTGTTCCAGGTCGAGTACGCGAGGGAAGCCGTGCGGCGGGGAGCGACCACCGCGGGGGTCGTCTACTCGGACGGGGTGGTGCTCATCGCCGACCGCCGGATTCCGAACCCGAAGCTCGCCGAGGCCGCGAGCCTCGAGAAGATCCACCAGATCGACGAGAACATCGCCTGCGCGACGGCGGGGCTCGTCGCGGACGCCCGCGTGCTGGTCGACTACGCTCGGCTCTCCGCACAGATCAACCGCGTCACGTACGCCGAACCGATGTCGGTCGAGCTCCTGGTGCGCCGGATCTGCGATTACAAGCAGCAGTACACCCAGTTCGGCGGCGTCCGACCGTTCGGCACCGCCCTGCTCGTCGGAGGGTACGACGATGGAGGAGTCCACCTGTTCGAGACCGAACCCTCCGGCTCGCTCACGAGCTTCCGGGCCGCGAGCACCGGCGGCAACAAGGGCCCGGTGATGGACCTCTTCGAGCAGAAGTACCGCTCCGGGATGGACCGCGACTCCGCGATCCTTCTCGCGCTCGAGGGACTGCGGGCGGGACTCGAGGAGGGAGGGAACCTCTCCCAGGTCGAGGTCTGCTCGGTCCAGGTCGGCGACGGGATGGTGCGGCTGCCCTCCGAGGAGATACAGAAGTACGTGCAACGCCTTCCCCCTGTTGGTGGGTCCCCCCGGTCCGGTCGCGCGTAGACCGACCGAACCCACGCACCGGTTATGGTGAAGGTCGAGGACGCGGTCATCGCCCGGTGGGATACCCAGGGGTCGCGGTTCGAGGTCCTAGTCGACCCTCAGGCGGTCCAGGACCTGAAGGACGGGAAGAAGGTCGACCTCACCGACAAGCTCGCGCTCGACCAGGTGTTCAAGGACGCGAAGAAGGGCGACAAGATCTCCGAGGAGCACCTCGAGAAGACGTTCCACACCCGCAACCTCGCCGAGATCGCCCGGATCATCATCCAGAAAGGGGAGGTCCAGGTCACCACCGAGCAGCGCCATCGACTCCAGGCGGCGAAGCACCAGCAGATCGTCGCAACGATCGCCCGGAACGCGATGAACCCCCAGACGGGGGCGCCCCATCCCCCCGCCCGCATCGAAGCGGCGATGAACGAAGCGAAGGTGCACGTCGACCCGTTCCGCCCGGTCGATGAGCAGGTCCAGGAGGTGCTCGCGAAGCTGCGACCTCTGATTCCGATCCGCCTCGACGTCGTCAAGGTCCGGATCAAGATCCCTGCCCAGTTCTACCCCCGCGTCATCGGGGAGGTGAAGGGGCTCGGCCGACTCCTCGAGGAGAACTGGCTTTCGGACGGAAGCTGGGCCGGGGTCGTCGAAATCCCCGCCGGGATGCAAACCGAGCTCTACGAGAAGCTCAGCGCCCGTACGAAGGGCGCCATCGAGACCGCTTTGGTTAAATAGGGCACTCCGGTCGAGCGGCCCGGTGCAGCACGAAAAATGTCCCGAGGTCATCGTCCGGGCCACCGAAGTCGTGGCCACGAGGGTCATCCCTCGTCTCCCTCCGGGGAGAGGACACTAGTTCTTCCCGGCGAAGAGATCCGCGCCCATGGGTTGAAGCCCGGGCCCGGAACGTACCGAACCGGTGGGAAAGTCTACGCGAGCGTGCTCGGTCTTCTCTCCGAGCGCGGCCCGGTCGTCTCCGTCGTGCCTCTCTCGGGCCGGTACATCCCGAAGCCCCACGACGTCGTCCTCGGGACCGTCACGGACGTCCAGGGGACCTTCTGGCTCCTCGACATCGGGGCGCCGCGCTGGGCCCCGCTCCACATGACCGGAACCCCGTGGAAAGTCGAGGTCGGGGAGACCGACCGCTTCCTCCGGGTCGGCGACGCGGTCATCGTCCAGGTCGAGAGCTTGGACGCGACCGGCCGCATCGGGGTCACGATGAACGGTGAAGGGCTCGGAAAGCTGGACGGGGGCACCATCGTCCGGATCTCCCCCGCGCGAGTTCCGCGCGTCGTGGGCCGCAACGGCTCGATGCTCGCGACCATCCGACGTCACACGGACGCCGAGGTCGTGGTCGGCCAGAACGGCCGAGTCTGGGTCGGCGGCTCTCCCGAGGCCATCCTTCGCGTCCGGGAGGTCCTTCGGATCATCGAGGAGAACGCACAGCGCTCGGGCCTCACCGAACGCGTCGAGAGCTACCTCCTCGCCACGACCCCCACCGGCCTTCACGGTCCGGAGCTTCCTCCCGCCGAACACGCCCACCGAGACGCCCCGCCCCGCCGGCTCGAATCGGCCGAACCGGACGAAGAGGCGATCGAGGCCGAAGACGACTCATCCGACCGGGAGGGCGCCGACTCGCCGTGAGGGGAGGGCGCGCCATCATCCATCTCCAAGGAGAACAACCATGGGAAACGTAGGAGCGAAAGAGGTCCCCGAGCTGTTGAGTCCTGAGGGACTCCGGATCGACGGACGCAAGCTGGACGAACTTCGACCGATCAAGATCCAGGTCGGCTCGCTTCACAACGCCGACGGCTCGGCGTTCGTGGAGTGGGGGGCGAACAAGGTGATGGCGGCGGTCTACGGACCCCGCGAGGTCCACCCGCGCCACCTTCAGCAGAACAACAAGGCCGTCATCCAATGCAAGTACAACATGGCCGCCTTCGCGGTGGACGAACGCAAGCGGCCCGGTCTCGACCGTCGGTCCCAGGAGATCTCGAAGGTGATCGGGGAGGCGTTCGAGTCGGTCGTGTTCGCCGAGGAATACCCCCGGACGAGCATCGACATCTACATCGAGGTCTTGCAGGCGAACGCCGGGACCCGCTGCGCGGGCCTGGTCGCGGCGTCGATGGCGCTCGCGGACGCCGGCATCCCGATGGTCGACCTTCTCCCCGCCGTCGCGGTCGGCAAGGTCGCCGGGAAGATCGCGCTCGACCTCAAGAAGGAGGAAGACAACTTCGGCGAGGCCGACCTCCCGATGGCGCTCGTCCCCCAGTCGGGTCGGCTCGTGCTCCTCCAGATGGAGGGCCACATGACCGAGGAGGAGCTCTCGCAGGCGCTCGACCTCGGGGTCCAGGGCTGCCGCGAGATCTACGAGAAGATGAAGCAGGCGCTCCGCGAGCGCTACGCGATCGGGCCGGTCGGAGGCTCGGCATGAGCGAAGAGGTTTCGGCCGAGATCCTGACGACCCACATCCTCGACCTGGCGGCCGAGGGGAAGCGTCTCGACGGGCGCGGTCCCGACGAGTACCGCCGAGTCTCGATCGAACCGGGGTTCGTCGCAACCGCGGACGGCTCCGCGCTCGTCCGCATCGGGGATACGGCCGTTCTCGGCGGCATCAAGCTCGAACCCGGAAAGCCGTTTCCCGACACGCCGAACGCGGGAGTTCTCACGACCAACGCCGAGCTGATCCCGCTCTCGAGCCCTACGTTCGAGCCCGGACCCCCCCAGCCCGGGGCGATCGAGGTCTCGCGGGTCGTCGACCGCGCCATTCGCGCCGCCGAGACGATCGACCTCACCCGGCTCTGCGTGACGCCGGGCGAGAAGAGCTGGGTCTGCTACGTCGACCTTCACGTCCTCGACCATTCGGGGAACCTGATCGACACGGCGGCCCTCGCCGCCGTCTCCGCCCTCGCTCACACGACGGTCCCCGCGAAGCGGTTCGAGGTTGGAGAGGCCGACTATCCGCTCGAGGTCGTCCACTACCCGGTCGAGTGCACGTTCGTGCGCCTCGGGGATACGATCATGGTCGACCCGACGTTCGACGAGGAGCGGGCGGCCCAGGGGCGGCTCACGGTCGCCACGGACGAGATGCGCCGGGTCGTGGCGATGCAGAAGGGGCTCGTCGGGGCGTTCTCCCCCGACGATGTGAAGGACGTCGTCCGACGTGCGTTCCGCCACGGCGACCGCCACCGCGCGCTCGCGAAAGGAGGAGGGTCGGAATGAGCAAGCGAACGAAGAAGGCCGGTCCGACCGGATGGATGGGTCCCCGCTACGGGATCCGGATCCGCCGGCGGGTCGTGGAGATCGACCGGGCCCGCGGCCCGCCCGCGCCCTGCCCGCGCTGCTCCACGGTCACTCTCCGACGGGTCGCGAGCGGCGTCTTCGAGTGCAGCCGGTGCGGGACGCGCTTCGCGTCGAACGCATACATCTTCGCCGCCCCGCCTCCGATTCAGCGGACCGAGAGGGAGCCCGGTCCCGGCAACGCTTAAAGCCCGCCGGGAGGGTCGAAGCAGCCGATGTTCCGTTGCATTCGTTGTGGGGAGGCGCTTCCCTCGGACGCGAACCTCTTCGGGGTCCGCTGCGACAACTGCGGTGGGAAGATCTTCACGAAGGAACACCCCAACGTGAAGAAGGTCCTGAAGGCGCGCTAGCGTCCGCGACTCCGTCGCTCTTCGACGGGGTAGCCCGCTCGGCGGCAGGCCCCGAGCACGAGGCGTCGCTTCTCCCCGTGCAACCGGGCGAGGTTCGCTCGGGCGGTGAGCGCGTAGAGACGAAGAGCGGCCTCGCAGCTCTCTCTCCCGCGGCTCCCATCCGTCCCCAGAGCGCTCCGCTGCGCGTCCCGGAACTCCGGCCCGGCCCAGCGGGCCCCTTTCTCCCAGAGGCCATTCTCGGTCCGCCAGAACCGTTCCAGGGGGAGGAGCCGCAGGAACACCATCTGGTTCGCGAGAAGGTTTCTCTGAACCGAGGCGGTCTCCGTTTCGCCGGTCGCGAGCGCCCGAAGCAGCTTGGCGACCTCTTCCGCCCAGCTCGCGAGCTGGGTGGCGAGGTACGCGTCGCGAGACCTTCGGACGGTCGACCACCGGAAGCGGCGGGCCTCGGCCTGGAGCCGCCTCGCGACCCCCCTCGGGTCCCGCACGATCTTCGCATCCCGCCATCCCGGGACGGCCCCGTAAAGATGGAGCGGGTGCCGCATCTCCCGTCGCTCGTCCGCGGCCGTTCCGTACTTCACTGCGACGAGATACCCCTCCCGCTCCAGGTACTTCCGGCGGTCAGGTGGTCCGACGACCCAGAGGTCGATGTCCGAGAGCTCGTGGGCGTCCCCGGTCGACCAGCTACCGGCGAGCACGACGGCCGCTCGTCCGCTGGGGTCGACCTCGTCCGGCAGGTGGGCGACGATGCGAGCCACTTGGCGGTACTGCGCGGGGCTGGCCGGGGGGTTCCGGCGGTCCACGCTCCGGTCCCTCTTCGGGACGCCGGGTCGGTGCGCCATCGCCCGGTACTCAGACGGAGACCCCGAAAAGGTACGTTGACCGCCCACGACAAACCGTTTCAGGGTCGCCCCGTTCCCTCCCGCGTGAAGGGGCCCACCGTCCGGTTCCTCGGCGGCGTTCGGGAGATCGGCGGGAACAAGATCCTGGTCGAGGATGGGCCGGACCGGATCCTGTTCGACTTCGGCCCCTCGTTCTCCCCCCGAGTGGAGGAGTTCTACGTCAATTTCCTCCAGCCCCGGTCGACGAATCCGGCCAAGGACCTCCTCGAGTTCGACCTCCTCCCGCGCCTCCCCGGACTCTACTCACGCGACGCCCTGGGGGATGGGGAGTTCCCGTACACCCCCCCGGAGGTTCACGCGATCTTCCTGAGCCACGCCCATGCCGACCACGCGGCCTACCTCGGCCTGGTCGACCCCGACATTCCGGTCTACGTGGGCGACGGGACCCGAACGCTGCTCTCCGCGATCGAGACTTCGACGCGGACGAAGTACGGTACCCACCCCTGGAGAGTCTTCTCAGACCGACGCGGGATCCGGGTCGGGAACCTCGAGGTCGTCCCCTACCCCGTCGACCATTCGATCCCGTTCGCCTACGGATTCCTCGTTCGGACTCGAGAGGGGACCTTAGCCTACACGGGGGACTTTCGGCACCACGGGCCTCGCGCCGCCGACACTCACGCGTTCTTCGACGCCGTGGCCCGGGAGAAGGTCGACGCCCTGTTGATCGAGGGGACCCGGGCGGGGCCGGACCCTCGCAAGAACCTCACCGAGGCCGGGGTCCGCGGCGCGGTGGACCGCGTTCTGACCTCGAACCCCGAGCTCGCCCTCGCCTGCACCTACCCGCGGGACATCGACCGGCTTCGAACGCTCTACTCCGCCGCGGTCGCCGCGGACCGGGAGCTCGTGGTCTCGACGCGGACCGCACATCTACTCTCCCAGGTGGCTCCGCGGTTCCCCCGGGACGAGATCCCCCTTCCGGGAACTTCCTCCGGGCTTCGGGTCCACGTGCGCAAGAAGCGGGTGTCGTACCTGTGGGAGCGGCCGTTCCTCGATGAAGCGCTTCCCTCGGAAGAGGTGCGCCGGAACGGACGCAAGTACCTGCTCGCCCTCGACCTCGCGCACTTCCCCGAGCTCATCGACCTTCGACCCCCGCGTGGCTGCCCGTTCCTCCATTCGATGAGCGAACCGTTCAGCGAGGACGACGTCGACGACCACGTGATGCACAACTGGCTCGACCATTTCGGTCTCGAGTTCCACCAGCTGCACGCGAGCGGCCACGCCTCGGGCCCGGAGCTCCTCGAGATCGTCCGGGCGACCGGCGCCCGAACCGTCTACCCCATCCACACCGAGCATCCGGAGGCGTTCGAGACCGCCGGACCGTCCGTCCGGTGTCCCGAGCTCGGCCGGGTCTACCCTCTCTCGGGATAGCGGGCGACGCCGATGGAGAGGTTAACCCCGTGAGCGGTGTCGGGGCGCCGATGGGACCGGACCGCGTTCCCACGGGAATCGCCTCGGTCGACCGCCTCCTCGGGGGGGGTCTCGAGGCCGACTGCGTCACCGAGCTCTACGGCGAGGGCGGGAGCGGGAAGACGCTGTTCTGCCTCCAGGTGGCGTACCGGGTGGCGCTCGAGAACCGCTGGGTCTTCTACATCGATACCGAGGGCGTCAGCGTCGACCGCCTTCGTTCGATCGCCGGAGAGAACCTCGACCGCGTTCTGAAGCGATGGCTCCTCTCCACCCCGAAGGACCTGGCCGAACAGGGGAAAGCGATCGCCACCGCGTGCGCGCTCGCGCGCGAGGGCAGCCGACCGGTCGGGCTCATCGTGGTCGACTCGGGGACGTTCTTCTACCGGCTCTCGCTCTCGGGGCCGGACGAGGACGACGCGCGACAATCGCTTTCCATCGCGGTCGCGGACCTGGTCTCGGCCGCGCTTCGCGCCCATCTTCCGGTCCTCTTCACGAATCAGGTCTGGCGGAACATGCGGGACGGCATGCTCGAGCCCCTGGGCGGTTCCTTCCTCAACCATGCGGCGAAGACGATCCTCCGCTTCGACCGACTTCCCCGGGCGCTGCGGCGGG
>OCOJ01053463.1_pt2 | contig 65202 bp, 67 predicted proteins | sample 1539251 | NCBI WGS metagenome assembly OCOJ01 (sample SAMN01911457, study PRJEB22624) | soil metagenome | biome: Soil | place: Malaysia | collected 2012-04-30 | depth RA_metagenome m
GTATAGCGGGTCACGCCCGTACAAAGGTCAGTATGCTGCCCTGTCAACAAGCTACAGATTGGCAGAACGGCAGCGACCCGGGTTCGAAATCGCGCGACGAAAATCCCGGCCAGGGCGCCAGAAACTAGCCCAGATTGCACTCCATTCAACTGACGGCGCCCAGAACGCGATATTCGGTGCTGGTGCTGGGGCTCGAAGTGGTATCTCGGGTTCAGATCCCGGCGGCCGCTCATCCTACTTTCTCTTAGTGGGAGCTAGGAGCTGAAGGACTAACTGCGGCAGGATTTTTCGAGAGATTCTACGCAATTAGACAAACAAAACCCGGGGTCCTTACGAGGCAGAAGAAGAAACTCGCAAGGACGAAGCTAAGAGCGTTAACGACCCAATCACACACTATGTAGGGTATACAACTCAGGACCGACCAATCAAGCGAGTCCGAACATGGGGCGATGTCAGCGCGTCACCTCGTTGCCTTGTTCCCAGGCTCGGAAGCGGATGAGGATAACGCGAAGTGCTACTCCTTATGTCCCAAATGCGGGGGCAGCTTGTGGTACTACACAGACACGGGCACAGACTCGGAAGGGCGCAAGTGGACACACGGACACCCAGACATCCCCGCCAAAATCGCTGGTTGAATCTCTCTTGTATCTCACAGCGTCGGTTAAATCATCAGTAGGTCATAATGTGCAGATGCCAAGTTCCAACTATGACGACAGAATCGTAAATGAACTGAGAAAGAGGCTCTGGAAGACAACGTTCGGCTTCGCACGAGAGGTGCGTGATGATAACGAAGGAAAGAGTTCCGTTTCGGGGCTTGAACTGCTGATGGCACTACACCAGATGATTGAAGAGACACACCATCACTGGATTGAAGACAACAAAAGGTTGAATGACATTCTAGGCCGTTCTCATGAGTAGGCGTATATCGGAGGTATCTTCCTTTCACGGCTTCGATTGAAGAACGAAATGCTCGCGGTGATACTAGTGGTTCTCGTGACGGGGAGTCTGGGCGTGGGTTATCTTGCGGGCGGTCAGATGAATGTCAGGACTATCACTTCAACCGCGTTCGTTTCATCGACCGCGACCGCATTCTCAGTCGTAACCTCGACCCAAACTATCACGACGACACTACCTCAAGCACCGCCTGCAGGGATTAGTCTGCAGGTATCGGTCAACGGGACAACCATGGCCGAAGGAGATGACGTCGCAATTACGGCGACCTTGTTCAGCTCGCCCATCGGACAAGACAACATTGTTTCCCCATCTGACAACTGGCCCGTCTACGGCCTTTTGATGTTCAACCAGAACTTCCCCCCCTGCCTATTTCATTCTCCATTCGAATTGGTGGTGCTCAAGGGCGATTATTCATCGAGCCAGTTGATGGCAATGGGTTCGACAGGCACGCCAGCGTATACGTGCATGGAGAACACATATGTTATCGGCTTCACTTTCGCCCCCAATTCCACCTTGGCCCGCATCACCAGCCTTTATGACGTAACAGACGGCATCTCGACCTACGGCCCTGTGAACGCAAGCGTGACTGTGACGACCAACGGTTACTGGGACAACAGCAGTAGCATGGCCTATTCAGTCGCGTATAGCGGTCTAGGTAATTACAACCAATTTCCCGCAGAGCATCCATTCGTAGAAGGAGTCTACACGATAGCAATCGGTGATGAATGGGGGCAACTTGTGGTCATTCACATTACTGTGGAGTAGCCTTCACAGGCCAACCCCACCAAGACCGCAGAGGTCGTTCTCAACAGTAGAACTTTACACCCTTTGCAGCTACCCTCTGAGGCATGAGAAACGGGGCTGTTGCCCCTCTGTTAGTGGTGGCAATACTAGCGGGTGCAGGGGCGGGTTATTTCATTGGCACTTCTACCCGAGGCACAGTAACATCGACTCTGACTTCCCACCTGTATCAGGTGGAGTTCATTCAGGAATCGAATTGTCCCTACGGGTCTTGGCGCATCCCTTGGGGAGTCGTGATGAATCATCAGACGGTTGTTCAACCATCAAATGCAACTCTGCCGCTATCATACGACGCAAGCCGCCTAACTGGCGACAGCTCCTACTCGACCATCTGGCTCTCTCTTCCTAACGGAACCTACACTTACTCAATACTCCCGAAGAATATCTTTGGACAGGAGCAAACGGGTAACGTGACAGTCGATGGTAGCAACGCCGTCGTGCAAGTATACGCCTTTGTCACACCCTTCGGATGTTCCACTACTTCCACTGGCAATGGATAGATGTCCAGCCCTGCCAAAATCGCCCTATCCCCCCAGACCCCCCTTCCCCACATAGCCGCCACCTAGCAGCCACTTAGGGCCGCTTTAGGGGAGCTAGGCGAGAGATTTGGAGAGAGAACGCGGGGGGCGTAATAGCACACACCTTAAGAAATTAAGCGGGTCCCTTCGAATTCGAACCCCTGGTCGGGCGCTTGCAATGCATGGATTAAGTTCGGCCAGGGGCTTGATTAGCTCACGACGAAGCCATAGCGCCAGACGGCGAGCGCCGAATTGCTGTCCCAACGTGGCGGGTCAGTCGCACCGTGAGTCGCAACGTTGACAAGTGCCCTGCCTATGAGGCTGGCCGTTGGCCAAGGAAACTGTTACGGGCATTCTGGTGAGGGCAAAGGACAACCTCATCGTCATGGAGACGACTGTTGGTAGCGCGGCTGCAGCCAGAGGAGGCTGGGAAACACGGGAAGTGGAATCGCCATGGCCCGAGGACTCGAAATACCTGAAGCCTTTCTTGCACACCCCGCGCAGAGAGGTAACGGTCACAATCGTAGATGGCGTGGCTAAATCGCTGAGCTGGACTGTGCCGAAGTCAAGCTGGAAGGAGATGGAGATCATCGTGGATCCCTACTTCAATATAGAAATAGCAAGATTGCCCAGGTGGCAAAGGGGAACAAAGGGAAAGAGGAACAAAAAGAACTAGGAAAAGGGCGCGCGCTCTAGTTCTCCAGCAGCTATCCCGTCAAGTCGGGTGCTTGCAGTTCGTCGATTGAGCTCGGTCAGTGACTTTCGCCCAGCCAGGCCCTATGAGGTTACGACTGATTGCGCGATGGGGCCAAGGTTCATGCGTATGTCCGGGAAGAAACATCCGGAACAGATCTTCGACAGGTGCTGAATCTTAAATGAGGCCAGATCGTCGGAATTTTCATGTTTCAAAGGAAAGAAGAGTACTTCGAATTCGTGAGCTCTGCAAAAGCCGCTCTCAAGGACTACCCTCTGAATTCGAGTGGGTTTGCGGTAGAGGTAACTGGGTCACTATCGAGAGGGGAACTCAGGCCACCGTATTCTGACATTGATCTCTTGCTGGTTTGTCAGAAAGGGTATGGGGTCAGGCTTCGCGATGAAATGGTAAGAATAGCTGGTTCGCTGAACACGAGGTTGCTTACAATCTTTGTCGACCCATTTTCCTCCGATGCCTGTTTTTGTTCCATCTACTCAGGGCCGCTGAAGGTCGACTGGTTGACCGCCGAGGAGGAGGTGGTGGATTCGAGACCAGTTAGATCGATTGTCTGGCGAGGCGACAATCCGCCTCCGTACGACTGGAAGTCACATCCCTGGGACTGGATCTGGTGGCTGTGGTGCAAGTTGTGCAAAGGTGACATCAATCTTGTTAGGACCGACCTCCCGAGACTGTGGCAATTCCTAGTACTGCGGGGGACCGAGCCTAGGAGCTTCCCCGACTCCATTCGAAGTTCCGTGACCAGTGGAGAGTTGCAGACCCATCTACTTGCTACGTTGGATCTTCTTCCGGCCCAGGAAACTCCTTTGGCCGTGGAAATCAGGAGGGGGATAGAGCAGGCCCGGGCCATGCTTTCTTGACTTGGATAGAAAACGCCTGATTCGAGACTCGTGCGTATCTCCACTTCGGCGGCGGAGCCGGTACGGGCTCCGGTGGCATTCCAAGAAGGGTGCCCACGATGCACCGATTAGGCTCGGCTGCAACGCCTCTCCATCGGTCCCTTTGTCAAATCAAAGCCCCTGGTGGACGTCTGCGAGCTTTGACACCTTAAGACCCGCGCTTCCGCTTTCTATTTATCAGGATGCTAACGAGCGCCCAACCTGGGCTGGAACGAGAATGGTGGACCGAGTTTACAAGGAAGACTTGCCTCGATTGAGGAACAAGCTTGAGAATTTGAGAGCTGACTTCTCCGAACTTGGTCCTTCGGGNGGCTATTTGGGCAGGACTGAGAATTGATCCGCTGCTGAAGCATTTGGACACCCTAGAGCGCCTGATGCACTCTGAACAATTCTCGGGCGAGTTCTCGAGACTGACAAAGGGTGTTGAACTGTTCCATTCCGACCTCGTCTACCTCAGACAGAACGTCAAGGGGTTGCAGAAGCTTCTCCTTTCCGAAAGGAGACATCAGAGGTAATGGGCGCCTAACCGATGCTCAGGCGACCAGTTGCCTCCTGTCTTGCTCGCGTCTTAAATACGCCAGAGATGGCGCACGCCTGGACTGTTAATTCGAATGAACTTCATGCCGATTAGTAGGGTCCGCCGGGAGGACCGACAGCATCACTTCAGGGAGGCTTGACTCTGGAAAGCTTCGACGAACTAAGGCTCAAGCCGGCAGTCAGGAAGGGAGTCGACGCCGCTGGGTACAGGAGGCCCTTTCCCATCCAGGCTGAGGCCATAGGTCCGCTGCTTGAGGGGAGGAATCTCATTGGCCAAGCGAAGGCAGGCTCGGGGAAGACGCTCGCCTTCGGCATCCCCCTAATACAGGCGACGGACGAGAACCAGGCCTGGGTCCAGGGGCTCGTTCTCGCTCCCACGAGGGAGCTTGCAGTGCAGATCACACTCGAGCTCCAGAAAATCGCCTCCTACACGGGAGTGAGGATAGTCACGATTTACGGCGGACAGTCGATGAACGTTCAGCTCGACGCCCTCAGGCGCGGCGCCCACATCGTTGTCGGCACGCCGGGAAGGACCATCGACCACATCAGACGCGGGACCCTGAGGCTCGACGCGGTGCGCTTCGTCGTAATAGACGAAGCCGACGTGATGCTCGACATGGGCTTCATCGACGACGTCGACTACATCCTCGGCAAGACACCTCCAGGGAGGCAGATGGGCTTGTTCTCGGCTACTATGCCCAGGTCTATCGTGCAACTCTCCCAGAGGTACATGGCCGATGCAGTAAGGGTCATGATCGACGAGAACGAGCCATCCGCGGAGACTCTGGAACAGTTCTACGCCCGAGTGGAAAGAGACCAGAAGCTGGAGCTTCTGATTGACATCCTACAGAAAGAGAACAGGAAGAGCGCAGTCGTATTCTGCCGGACGCGGCACGGCACCATAAGGCTGGCCAGGGAACTAGAGCGGAGGTTCATGAGCGTCGTCTCTCTGCACGGGGACCTGAGCCAGAAGCAACGCGATTACTCGATGGGGCTCTTCAGGTCGGGAAGGGCGGACGTGCTCGTGGCTACCGACGTTGCCAGCAGGGGGATCGATGTGAGGCAGGTCGACTGCGTCATCAACTACGACGTCCCCGAGGACCCGACCGTCTACTTCCATAGGGTGGGGAGGACGGCCAGGGCTGGCGACATTGGCAGGTCCTACACTTTCGTCAGCCGTGACGAAAGCGCAGACTTCGCCCGCATAGCGGCGCTTGCCAGGGCTCCCATCAAGCCCCTGAGAGAGGAAGACTCGAGGGCGCCAAAGACCCCGACGCTCTCTTCGCTTGGCCCCAGACCCTGGCGCCATGGAAAAAGGGAGAGGCGCAGAGGCAACCCCCGTCACTTCCAAAGATACAGATGAGTGGGGTCAATTTCGCGTCTCCGAGCGCTTAATACGCACGAAATTAGGGCGGAGGACGAAACACGTTGGGAAAAAGGAAGGTCCTCAGCGAGGCCAATCTGAAGGAGCTCGTGATGCCCCAGCAGGGGGAGATCNGCGTGGCCCCAGACCCTGGCGACACGGCAGAAGCGAGAGGCGAAGAGGCAACCCCCGACACTTCCGAAGATACAGATGAATGCGACAGGTTGCTCGTCTCAGAGCCCTTAATATGCACGTTATTCGGGCGAAGGGCGAAAGGCGTTGGGAAAGAGAAAGGTCCTGAGCGAGGCCAATCTGAAGGAGCTCGTGATGCCCCAGCAGGGGGAGATCCTAGGCAGGGCCATCAAGATGACAGGCGGGGACCAGGTCATTGTCAAGTGCGCTGATGGAGTCACCCGTCAGTGCAGGATAAGGGGAAAGCTGAAGCGGAGGATGTGGATCAGAGAAGGGGACATCGTTCTAGTCGCACCTTGGGACTTCGACAACAGCAAAGCGGACATCATCTGGAGATACATCAGGGCACACATGGAGTGGCTCGAAGCCAACGGGTATCTGAAGGGCATCTAGGACAAGTGCGTAAAACCCCCGTAGATCTGCCCCACGTCGATGGAGAAGCAGGCCGATTTCGACATCATCGTCATCGGAGCGGGGGTGCTTGGCGTCACCCTAAGCTACTGGCTTTCCTCCCTCTATCAATGCAGAATAGCGCTCCTCGATAGCGCCCGGGTAGCCGCAGCACACACCTCCTCTCGCAACACCGGGGTCATCCACCGGCCCTTCTACTTGGACCCCTTGAAGAAGCGGATCTTCGCCAAGACTTCTCTAATCTCCCACCCCATGTGGGAGAACCTGGCTAAGACAGAGGGCCTTCCGTGGAGGCCCATAGGGACGTTCAACGTCGCAGCCGAGGAAGGGGAGGTAAAGACCCTGGAAAGGTACAGGCGCTGGGGTGTGGAGAATGGCATGGGAGAGGATGAGCTCGATCTGCTCGACGGAAAGGAGGTGCATGACCTCGAACCTGAAGTGAATTGCAGGGCGGCCCTCGTCTCGAAGACCGACGTCTCAGTCGACTTCGGGGTATTCACGCGCCATCTGTGGAGGCATCTCGCCCAACAGGGGGTGAGCTTCTTCGGGGGCCACAGAGCTGTGAAGGTCGAAGAGAGGAACGGGTCAGCAAACGTACAGACGAGCACAAGTTCAGGACCCGCCACATTCCGTTCCCGGTTCCTAATCAACGCCGCAGGCGGCGGGTCGCTTGAGATTGCCCACTACTGCGGGCTCGCGAATCAGTATGCGTCTCTCAACTTCAGAGGGGAGTACTGGGTTGTGGACGAACCCCTCGCCTCCAGGGTCGCGTCGAACATCTACCGTCCTCCAAGATTCCCTCAGTACCCTTTCCTCGACCCCCACTTCGTCGTTCGGGCAGACGGTACCAGGCAGATAGGTCCGAATGCAGTGCTAATCCCTGGACCCTACGTCTATTCGGGGATAGGGCTCTCCAAGCTCACCGCCTTCCTCGAGAGGCCCATGTTGCCGAAGGCGAGGCTGTTGATGAACAGAGACTTCGTAGCCCTGGTTGCGGGGGAGTGGAGGAGCTCCCTGTCGAAGAAGGCAATGTCCGACCGGGTCCGGAAGTTCGTCCCTGCACTGAACGCAGGGATGCTCAACAGGAGGGCGGTATTCGGGGTGAGGAGCTCTGTCATAGACTCCTCCGGCTTCGTCCCAGAAGCAATTCTACTGAAGGGTGAGGCATCGGCTCATATCATCAACTTCAACTCTCCTGGAGCCACAGGCGCGCCTGCCTATTCGGCCATGGTGTTGAGTCAACTTCGCGAGGAAGGACGGCTGGGGTGGCTTTCCCCCAAAGAATTCTGGTCCCCGATTCCGGGCTGGGACTTCGGCAAGGTGCTGGCTCAGTTTTAGAGTTTCATTCGAGTACGCGTATGTTCCGCTTCGCGCACATGTCCTTCAGGATCTTGGGCCACACGGCAACGCTCACCTCTCCGAGATGCGCCTTCTTCAGTAGGAGCATCAGGGTCCGCGACTGTCCGATTCCCCCTCCGATTGAGAGTGGGAGCTCGCCGCTCATGATACCCTTGTGGTAGTCGAACTTCAGCGAGTCGAGCTGACCGCTTATCTCGAGCTGCTTGCGGAGGCTCGCCGCGTCCACCCTTATCCCCATGGAGCTCAGCTCATGCCTCCTTTTCGTCACCGGGTTCCAAACAAGGATGTCGCCGTTCAGGCCGTGGAACGCCCTCCCATCCTTCGCCCTCGTCTCCGTCACCCAGTCATCGTAGTCGGCAGCCCTCATCTCGTGTGGGAAGCCGTTCTTCAGCACCCACCCGATCCCTACGATGAAGACCGCGGGATGCTCTTTGAGCAGAGCGGTCTCCCTCTCCTTCCGGGGGAGCTTGGGGAACATCTCGAGGACTTCTTCGGCGTGGATGAACTCTATCTTGTCAGCCATCTCAGGATACTTCTCTTTCAGCTTCGGGAAGGAATCGTGGACGTGCGTCTCGGCGCCCTTCAGGACCTTCCAGATCTTCTTCACCGTCTGTTCCAAGTAGGGTAGATTCCTCTGGTCCGCAGAAATGACCCTCTCCCAGTCCCACTGGTCCACGTAGGCGCTATGATCGTGGTCTAGGAAGTAGTCCTTCCTTACTGCCCTCATGTCCGTGCATATCCCCTCCCCCATCTCAATGCCCAGTTCCTTCAGAGCGAAGCGCTTCCATTTCGTGGCGGCCTGGACGACCTGGGCGTCGACTGGGTGCTTGTTGTAGTCATTGGATATGTGGAACTGGACCGGTGTCCGGGACCCGTCCCTGTCAAGCATGTCGTTTATTCCGCTCTCCGCATCGACGATTAGTGGGACCGTGACCATCATCAGATTCAGCTCCCTGCAAAGGTGCTTCTCGATGTACTCCTTCGCCTCGAATATCGCTTTCTGGGTCTCCTTCCTGTCAAGGAGTGACCTGTACCCCGTCGGGAGGATCTTCTCCACTTCTTCGTAACTTCCGATGCCCGGGCCCGCAAGGTCGTCCCTGCCATGAGCTGATTGCATGAAGCGGCCGAGGCCCATTTCGTGATTTAAGCCTCGCGCCGAATCGGCGTGACGCTCCGTTCCGCATCAGCCTATCTCGACCGCTTCCGGCCGCAGTAGGCAAAAACTACCCCGGCCGTCAGGGAAGAGGCGGCCATGGTCTCGAACCCTCTGTGCTCCATGGCCTCAACGACTTCCTTATCCCACGACGTTCCGTCGACAATTTGGGGGAGCCTCTCGAAGGCGAAGGCGGCTCCTTTCTTTGTTTTCCGCAGGACGAAACCTATGACGCGGAGTCCGACCTGGATGTAGGGCTCGAGCAGGGGCGCGGAGATTCCACGAGGCTTGGCGAAGTCGTAAAGCACGACCCTTGCGCCTGGCTTGACGACTCTGGCCAGTTCGCCCGCGAGTCTGGTCATGCTCACGTACTTGGGAACATAGCAGCTCACGGCCGCGTCGAATGTCCTGTCAGGGAAGGGCAGGGTTTCGGCGTCGCCGTTTATCACGAGGGGGACGTTGGCCAATCCCTTCGTCCAGCCTATCCTTGCCATCTCAGGCGTCACGTCGAGGCCCACGAACCTGCAGTTAGACCCGCCCATTCTCTCCTCGAAAAGGAGGGTACCACACCCGAGGTCCAGGACTAGGGCCCCGTCCGGCAGAGCAGCATTCTCGGTGGCCCACCTCTTCCAGTACCTGTCCTGGTAGAGTGTGGCGTAGTCCACTGTCCTGTCGTAGGAGGCCGCGAGTCCGCGGAAGAGCTTCTGAGCGACGTCGCGTTCCCTTTCCGGGTCCGGCATCGATCTCTTGAAGCAAATCCTGCCCCTTTATGTTGTTCCTCCCCTCCGCAAACAGTTCAATAGTCAAGGGGCCGAGTGCATCACACTTGGAAGGAGAAGAAACCCGCGCCAATGAATTCTATGTTCCCCGGAGAGGCCCCAAGAGGTTCCGCCTGTTGGTGGGTCTTTCATTTTGGCCCTACACCCTCATGAATGCGAGCTACGTCCTAATCGGGTCTCTCCTCGCTCCAACCGTCCACTACGATTGGATGGGGGAGATGGCGCTGGTCTATCTCCTGGCCGTGGGGGTGTCGGCTCACTCCCTCGACGCAATGTCCCCGAACAAGCCATGGGGCAACTTTCTATCGAGACGGCAGTTGCTCGCGATGGCGGTCGGGGCGATGGTTCCTGCGCTCGCCCTCGGCCTCTACCTCGCAGTCTCGTACGCTCCGCTGTTGATCCCCCTCGGGCTTGTAGAGCTCTTCTTCCTCCTCGCCTACAACCTGGAGCTCTTTTCTGGGAGGTTCCACACGGACTTCTGGTTTTCTCTCTCTTGGGGCTTTCTCCCGGTGCTCGTCGGATTCGTAGTCCAGACCAACACAGTTACGGTGCCCGCCCTGGCTGGAGGGCTGTTCGGGTTCTTCACTGCCTTCGTCGAGATAAATGCCTCGAGGCCCTACAAGGCCCTGAGACGGCAGCCAGGGGGCGTCACTTCCCCCTTGGCAGCCAGGTTCGAGTCGATACTCAAGGGAGTGGTGGCGAGCGTTCTCTCGGTGGCCGCGCTCCTCCTCGCGCTTGCCCTTCTCCGATGAAGGATGCCCTGGACAGCTACTCTACCGTGATGAAGAAGTAGGCTGTTTGCTGTGTTACGCCGCTCGTCAGGGTCACCGCGAGAGTGTAGTCTCCGGGTCTGACCGTCTGCGCAATGAAGACCCTCGCGCCCAGCTGATATGGTGTTGTGTCCCCTGTTGGCACCCCTGACACGCTCGGAACAATCCGAATGAGCTTGGGTGTGGAGGTCAGATTCTCGGAGTCAGACACGGCAACCCCGAGAGGCAAGCTCCAGCTTCCCGTGATGCTCATCGCGAAAGACGTGTTCCCACCCGGCTGTACAGTTGCCGAATCCGCACCGGCGACTACGATTCTCCATCCTGGGTCGTAGGTGCCATCCACGAACCCCACGTAGTTCCCCGTCAGAGAAGTGAACCAAACCCCGCCATCTGCGACTGCGATGGAGAGGTCGTTCTGAATTTCTGTGTAGTTAGTCGCTGGCGGCTTGGACTCGCTGTACTCTGTCAATATGTTTGATTCAGGGTCTACCACCCCAATCTTGTTGGCGTAGTGCTCGTTGAACCAGACCTTCCCGCCCTGGGCAGCCGTCGCCAGAGGGAGGGTGATCGGCACGTAGGGGACTGTAGACGTGGGATACGCCGTCCACGTTCCAGCACCGATGTCGAATCTCATCACATTTGATGAGTCATGCTGGGCGACCCACAGGTTTCCTCCTGAGTATGCGGCGGAGGTTGGCAGAGTGAGGTTGAACCCTGGGCCTACAACTTCGGGTGTAATCGTAGTCGATACGTTGGCGGGGTCGAAAGAGTAAATGTGCCCGCCCTCATCGGAGATATTTACCGAAGATATGTAAGCCAGGGTAGAGTTGACGAAGTCCAGAGTCAGGGGTTCGTCATTTCCCATTCCCAAGAGGTCGATAATCTGCATTGACATATCAGGCGTGATTCTCCCTAGCCTCGCCGGTGTGTTGTCGGACGTGAACCAGAGATTGCCATCCGGTCCCACGGCGAGCCAGTACGGATAGTCCGCTCTGGCCGAGGTGTTGAGCGACACAGACTTCCCATCGGAGGGGTTCACCCCGATTATGACGTTTCCATACTCGTCGGCTCCCCACACCCGTCCGTTCCAGAGTGCGATACCCGAGACCTGTGCCGAAGGAATGCAATCCGGCGGCTGGGGCGTAGGGTAGTTCGGCCAGGCGTACTGAACGACTGTGTCGTTGCTCGGATACAAGTGCGCCACCCCCGGCGCCTCGTCTTCCGCGAACCAGACCGAGCCATCCGGGGCCGTAACGACTGCATTCGGGTACCTGTCAACTCCCGGGAGCTGGTACTCGGTCACAGCGCCGAACTGGGATTCAGAGGTCTGGATTCTGGCCTCGCTCCCTGCTGGAATCGCCCCACACGGCAAGCCGCCAGTGTAGAACAGCTCGTAGACAGAGAACGAAGCGACGGCTACGATCGCCAGCACCGCAACGGCTGCAATCGCCCTCCTTCTTGTCATCACAACCACGGTACTGCGGCTCAGGAGTATGCTTCGAAGCTCTTCCCGAGGGACCCGAGAGCCATCTTCTGCTCAAGGATCTCATTGGCGCCTTCGTAAATCATCGTGACCCTGCTGTCAGCTAGGTGCCTCGCCGGCCTGTTCTCGAGAGAGTAGCCGTTCGCGCCGAATATCTGCACGGCCCTGTTGGCCGAGTCGAAGGACTTGTTCGCCGCGAAATACTTCGCCTTGGTCACCGAGAGATCTGTTGCGTCCCGGAGTTCTGAGCTCTTCGGGTTCTCCTCGTACTTCTGCTTGATGAATGCAGCCTTCAGCAGGAGGAGCTTCGCCGCGTCGAGATTCATCGACATCATCCCTATGTGCCTTTGGATCAACTGGTGCTTGCCGATGAGCTTGCCGTGCTGGAACCGCACGCCGGCGTACCTGACGGCTTCATCGAGGCAGTCCTGCATCACCCCGACGCACCCCGCCGCCACGCTCAGCCTCCCGTTCATGAGCCCCGAGAGCGCGACGGACATTCCCTTCCCGGGAGAACCGAGCATGTCCTCCTTTGCGACCTCAGCTCTGTCGAGGTAGACGGTCGAAGTGTCTGCTGTGGGGAGCCCAAGCTTGTGAGGGATGATTTCCGCCTTGTACCCGGGCGTCGACGTGTCCATCACGAAGGCGCACATCCCCTCCCTCTTCCCCTTCGGGTAGGCGAAGACGAGGATTTTGTTGGCGGTTGATCCGAGAGAGATCCACATCTTCTGCCCAGTGAGCAAGTACTTCCCCTCCTTCTCTTCGAAGTAGGTGGTGAGGGCGGCTGGGTCGCTCCCTGCGCCAGGCTCAGTCAATCCGAAGGCGAGAATGTTATCCCCCTTGGTCGCGGCAGGGAGGAACCTCGCCTTCTGCTCCTCGGTCCCCCAGTGCTGTATGGTCATCTGCCCCAGAGCCATATGGACAGAGAAGAAAGTCCTAAGGCCCGTGCCCTCTCTGCCAATCCGTTCCACAGCGAGAGCATAGGTCACCATGTCCGCTCCCTGACCGTCGCCGTACTTCCTCGAAACAGGGAGGCCGAGCAGGTGTGCTCTGGCGAAGAAGGGCTTCACCTGGTCGTTGATCCTGTGTTCCAGGTAGCACTTGTCCTCTATTGGCCGGAATTCCTTGCAAGCTCTGTCGACCTGCTCTAGGATCATAGTCTGCTCCTCAGAGATATCGAAGTTCATCTTTGACAGATTCATGAACTCGTCTTGTTCTAGCATGACCGATCTACTCCTTCCACCTTTCCTTTGCGACCCGACCTCTCACGTGTTCCACAATCTCTTCGAAGGAACTCCCCGGTCCGTAGAGCCCGGTGATGCCGAGCCTGAGGAGCTTCGGCTTGTCCTCTTCGGGGATTATCCCTCCACCAACGACAACGATGTCCTTGCCTCCCATCTTGTCAATCAGCCTCTTGACCTTCGGGAACGCCGTCATGTGCGCCCCGTTGAGGAGCGACAGCGCGACGACGTCAACATCTTCGTCTATGGCCATCTGAGCTACCTGTTCCGGCGAGGGGAGGAGGCCACTGTAAATTACTTCCATGCCTGCATCTCTGAATGCTCTCGCAAGCACCAGAACTCCTCTATCGTGGCCGTCGAGCCCGGGCTTGGCGACCAGAATCCTGATTTTCTTCTGAACAACGGCGGTCTTTTTCGCCATGTCTGTCACCGACGCGACTCGGAGGGATTCAAAACCTTTGCTAGAGATTGCATTTGCGGCCCCCGCGCTCTCTCTCCAAAATCCTGCCGACTAGCTCAGCTAGGCGGCACAAAGAGGCGCAAGGTGGTCCTATGCGTCCAGTGGGGGAAGGCTGGGGGATAGGGCCTAGGCGATTTTGGTAGGGTTGGGCGGTGTTCTATGCTTACGAGTCCGCTTTCACGTTGGCGCCAAGAAGTACAAGGGGATTAGAACAAGAAGCACCACTGCTACAAAGACAAGCAGGATTATCAGCAGCCTCACCCATCGTTCCAATTTGCTCTGCGTCTCGCCTTTGAGTGTGACAGTTCGATCTGATATACGCTTACGCATCAGAACGGCTTAGAGGATCTGGCGCGGTTGGACGCTGAATGGCTTAAATCGGTAGGAGCCGAATAACGACGAGTTGCCTTCTTGCTGGAACTGCGGACACTTCACTGTGCCAAGTTTGAAGGACTGCCCAAAATGCAAAGCGCCGGTGGTCTGCTGGAGTTGCGGTAGCACTGCCCTGACCAGTGAAGGACGTTGCTCCAACTGCAATGCCAACATGCGCAGCAGACTCCGAAGTGGAACCCTTCTTGATGAGTTCTTCTAGCTGGTCTTAATCAGAGCGCGGAGCCGCCACCACAATCTCTTCCAAAGCCTTTGCTAGCAAGGGGCTGGAGACGAGACCTGGCTTCCAGTAGCAAACGCCAGCGTGGTACAGACCGAATGTCACGAGATTTTTCCCCCGGGTTCCGTTACTATAGGAGCAATGGTTCCTTGAACCCCCCAAAGACAGTTCGCCCTACGTCGACGATTTCCCCGAGGGTGGCGTACTGCGTCACAGCCTCCAGCATGGGATAGATTGCGTTTGCATCCTCGTTTTCAAACGCCCTCTCCATTTTCGCCAGGGCTGCTTTCGCCTTGGCGCTGTTCCGATCGCGTTTTACTGCTGCGAGCCTTCTTAGCTGCGCCTTCTGGGCCTTGAAGTTGATTTTCAGGAACTCGATCGGCTCCTTCTCTGGCTTGATGTACTTGTTGACCCCCACCACCGAGTCCTTGCCTTCCTCCACGCGCTTGGACAGCCTGTATGAGTTCTCTGCTATCTCCCGCTGCAGGTACCCTGTTTTGATGGCCTTTAGAAGCCCCCCGGCCGCCTCAATCCTGTCGAAATACTTGTAGGCCTCCTCCTCCATCTGATCAGTGAGCCATTCCACGTAGTAGGAGCCCCCGAGAGGGTCGATTACGTTCGGCACTCCTGTCTCCTCTGCGATGATCTGCTGCGTCCGAAGCGCCACCTCCACGGCCTGCTCCGTCGGGAGCGCCCAGGCTTCGTCGAAGGAGTTGGTGTGCAGGGACTGGGTCCCGCCCAGCACCCCGGCCAACGCCTCTATCGCGGTCCTGACGACATTGTTAAGCGGCTGCTGCCAGGTGAGCGACGCCCCGGATGTCTGCGTGTGGAATCTCATGAGAAGACTCCGCTTGTCCTTCACGCCGTACTTCTCGCTGAGAACCTTCGCCCATATCCTTCTGGCCGCCCTGAACTTCGCAATCTCTTCGAAGAAGTCCATCGTCGAGTTGAAGAAGAAGCTGAGCCGGGGCGCAAACTGCTCCACCTTCAGCCCCGCCTCGAGGCCCAGCTCCACGTAGCCGAAGCCGTCGGCGAGCGTGAACGCCAGCTCCTGCACCGCGCTCGACCCTGCCTCCCTGATGTGATACCCGCTTATGCTGATGTAGTTCCACAGCGGCATCTCCTTGGTGGAAAAGACCATCAAGTCCCTTACGAGCCTCAGGTGCGCCTCGGGGGGGTAGACCCACTCCTTCTGGGCGATGTACTCCTTGAGCATGTCTGCCTGGACCGTCCCCCTGAGTTTCGCCATGGGCACCCCCTGTTTCTTCGCCACTCCCGCGTACATGCAGGTCAGGACGGTCGCCGGTGCGTTGATGGTCATCGAAGTGCTTACCTTGTCCAACGGGATTCCGTCGAAGATCACCTCCATGTCCCTGAGGGAGGACACGTTGACCCCGCACCTTCCCACCTCTCCGTGGGCCCTCTTGTGGTCGCAGTCGTAGCCGTACAGGGTCGGCATGTCGAAGGCGATGCTGAGGCCCGTCTCGCCGTGATCGAGGAGGAGCTTGAGTCTCCTGTTGGTGTCTTCGGGGGTGCCAAAGCCGGAAAACATCCTCATGGTCCACTTCTTCCCCCTGTACATGTTCGGATAGACGCCTCTGAGAAACGGATAGACGCCCGGGAACCCCTGGTCAGAATAGTCCGAATTCGAAACGTCCCCCGGAGTGTAGAGCGGCTTCAGAGGGATCCCCGAGGCAGTCTGGAAGTGTTCGCTAGCCCCTGGCGCCTTCTCTCCTCCTTCGCTGAAGATTGTCTCCTGCCACTGCCTCAAGCCCTTTCGGACGTTCTCCAGAGCCTTGGTGTCGTAGAGGGTGCCCGCGCGCGCCCTTTCCTCGACGAATTCTTTGGCCTTCCTTCTCCAATAGGCTTCCTTCCCTCCTCTGAGCAATCTACCCGAACGCCACCACCCCCTAGAGATAAAGAATCCTTCAACCAGTTAAAAGGGTCGGCTGACGGGCGTCGAGGCGGCTTTGCAGGTCAGGGAACTAGTTTCGAGGATAAAGAAGGGAAACAGGATCGCCCTGGCGAAGGGGATTACTCTGGCCGAAAACGACCCCGCTGGCGCCTCGAAGCTGCTCGGCCAAATGGGGCCTCCAGGGAAGGCGTTCGTGGTAGGGATAACAGGTCCCCCTGGAACGGGCAAGAGTAGTTTGGTTGACCGGCTGATTGAAGCTTATCGCAGGGAGGGGCTGAAAGTGGCTGTCATCGCTGTGGATCCCTCCAGCCCGATAACCGGCGGCGCTCTCCTCGGAGACAGGATCAGAATGTCAGCCCACGCAGGGGACCTTAACGTCTTCATCCGTAGCATGGCGTCCCGGGGATGGTCCGGGGGACTGTCAAGGGCCACCTCCCAGGTGATCAGGCTGATGGACGCTGCAGGCTACGACATCATTCTCCTTGAGACTGTCGGCATCGGGCAGTCGGACATCGAGGTGGTCGGGGTCTCCCACGCGGTGATTGTAGTTCTTATGCCCGGCCTCGGGGACGACATACAGGTCTCGAAGGCCGGACTGATGGAGATTGGCGACATCTACGTGGTGAACAAGTCAGACCTCGAGGGCGCAGACCTGATGGTGGTCACCCTGCTTTCTCTTTTCAGAGGCAGTCCCCGGTCCCCTCCTGTCCTGAAGGTCTCCGCGCTTTCTGGTGAGGGGATCGACCCGCTTCACGACGCCGTTGAGAGAATCCGTGTTTCCTTCATAGCGGGGAACGCCGACCTGCGGCTGAAGAGCATCAGGGGGATGATCATCGAGACAGCGAGAGGTGCAGCCATGGAGCGACTCGCGGGCGTTTCGGAGTCCAAGGCCGAGGGGCTCGCGAGGCAGGTGCTCGCCGGAAAGACAACCATCGAGGCAGCAGCGGCCAGGCTGTCAGCCTAGGGTCCTGTCTTCGATGGGGACGTACTTCAGCGCCGAGGGACCCACGTATGTCGAATCGGGCCTGATCAGCTTATTGTCCTCCAGCTGCTCATTATAGTGCGCCATCCAACCGAAGATTCTGCAGGCAGAGAAGATGGGAGTGTACAGCGGGACTTCGATCCCCAGAGAATAGAATATGGGGGCGGCGTAAAAGTCAAGGTTCGGCGGTATCCGCTTCTCCCTCCACATTTCTGTTTCCATAGCCTCGCAGAGCCTGTATAGGGTGTCGTCCCCTCCCCTCCTTGTGAGCATCTCTCTGAGGTACTCCTTGCAGAGCCGGGCGCGGGGGTCGAACTCCTTGTACACTCTGTGCCCGAACCCCATGATCTTTCTTTTCTCCTTGAAGGCTACCTTAAGGAACTCTCCTGCCTTCGCCGGGTCCTTGATTCGGAGAAGCATCTCCATCGCAGCCTCGTTCGCTCCTCCATGAAGCGGACCCTTGAGGGAGGCCAGCCCCGCCGAAGCGGCGGCGTAGGGGTCTGCCAGGGTGGATGCGACTGCCCTGACGGTGAAGGAGGAGGCGTTCAGGTCGTGTTCCAGGTAAAGCATCATCACCCGCTCGAACACCCTGCGCTCGTATTCGGTTGCCTCCTTTGTAGTCAACATCTGAAGTAGGTTGTCAGAGAAACGGAGATTTCTCTTGGGATACCTTGGGGCCTCTCCACGTGGGACCCTGTGGGAGTTGGCGGCCAGCACTGACATCTTGGCCTCCAATGACATCTGCTTCCCCTGCATATCCTCCTCTGAGTCTATGCTCCCAAGTGCCGAGACCGCAGTCCTGATCACGTCGATCGGATCCGCGTTCCTCCCTAACTCCCGCATTATCCCTAGGACCTTCGGCTGCACCTTCGCCCTTTCCCGAAGGCCCTCGGTGAACGATTCGAGCTGACTCCCCGTAGGGAGCTTCCCGTTCAGAATTAGGTATGCCGTCTCCTCGAACCCCGCGTTTGTCGCGATTTCCCAAATCGGGTAACCCCTGTAGATCAGAGACCCGTCTGCGTCGCTCTTCGAAATTCGAGTGTCAGCTACGGAGACCCCCGCGAGTCCCTTCTGCGCCTTGGTAGGGTCTGGTGCACCCGTCATCGATCCCTTCTCCTGATTCGCCTCGCGGCGCGCAGCGCCTTCGCGTCCTCCTCCTCGTATCTGTAGTAGTCGATCAGCTCGTAGAACTCCTTCCTCGACATCAATGTCCCGAGCATCCCCTTCTGCGTCCCCTCTGCCTTGAGCTGGGCGAACGTTTTCTTGACAGCCTGCATCATCGCTCTGAACGCAGTCACCGGAAAGATGACTATTTCGTACCCGAGTTCCTCGAACTCCTTCGCCGACATGTAGGGCGTCCTGCCGAATTCAGTCATGTTCGCCATAAGAGGCAGCCTTACCTTCTTTCTGAACTCCCTGAACTCCTCTTTGGTTTCAAGCGCCTCAGGGAATATCATGTCCGCCCCCGCCTTCGAGTAGACCTCTGCTCTTTCGATGGCCGCGTCCAGCCCCTCCACCGTCCTCGCGTCTGTCCTCGCGATGATTAGCAGGTCCCTCGCCGCGGCCTCCTTTGCCGAGATGAGCTTCTTGACCATCTGATCGACATCCACCAGTTCCTTCCCCTCGAGGTGCCCGCACCTCTTGGGGAGCACCTGATCTTCGATGTGGATGGCCGCCGCGCCGGCTGCCTTCATCTCCCGTACTGTCCGGGAGACGTTCAGCGCCTCGCCGAAGCCAGTGTCTGCGTCTACGACCAGGGGAACGCTGACCTGCGATGTTATCTGCCGAGTCGCATAGGCGACCTCCGTAAGGGTCGTTATCCCGAGGTCGGGGAGGGCGAGCAAGTTGGAGAATCCGGCCCCTGAGAAGTAAAGTGCCCTGAACCCTGCCTTTTCGGCGAGCTTCGCTACCGAAGGGCTGAAAACGCCGGGCGCGACCAAAATTCTCTTCCCAATGAGCCTGCGTAGGGCATCTGCCTGTGTTGCCAAAACTGACGGGCGACCACGCTTCGGACTAGTGCTATATGTTTGTCCCCGCCCTGAATCCCGTCACCATTAAATCAAGCGGGGGATGGTCCCGCCCTGTGCTCAACTTCATCTCGCACGGCGCCCCCTACGACACCGTCTTCGTTCATGGCGCCGGAGGGAACAGCCTCCTTTGGAGACGGATGCTGGAGGGACTCTCCGGTAGTTCAAGGGCTTTGGCCGTCGACCTCCCAGGACACCCCAGCGGAGAGATAACCTGCAGTAGCGTGGGGCAGTACGCCGAGGCAGTGCACCAGTTCCTTGTCGACGCTCACCTTGACCGCCCTGTCTTGGTGGGACACTCCATGGGGGGCGCAACGGTGCTTACCCTTGCCCTCACTCACCCTGACAGCGTCGGCGGACTCATCCTAGTGGGGACCGGCGCTAAACTGGGCGTCGCCCCCGAGATAATGGAGGGGCTCAAGAGCGATCCTATGCGCACCATCGAGAACATCATCACCCCCTGGAGCTTCTATTCCATCAACCTCAGCCTAGCCCGAGAGTCACGGGTGGCCCTGTCCGTCTCTAACCTTCCCGTCTTCCTTAACGACTACCTGGCATGTACGACCTTCGACGCCCGGAAGGACCTCCCCAGGATCTCTGCAAGGACGCTGGTCGTGTGCGGGGACAAGGACAGGATGACACCCCCCAGGTTCTCGCATTACCTCAGCGCCAACATCCCTGATTCCGAGCTCCGCTTCATCAAGGACTCGGGGCACATGCTGCCCCTGGAGAAACCCGAAGCCCTCGCCTCCCTGGTCCAGCCTTTCCTTACAAGCTTCACTCGGTGAACTCTTCGCCGCCCCTGGCTATCCTCGACATTTCCCCGACGAGGGCGACCATCCCCTCACGGGTGGTCGAAGAGACCGGGTACAGATCGGCTCCGAAGGAAAGCCTTCGGATGCCCCGAAAGAGCTCGGAGTAAAGGGAATATGCCTCCCCGTTCTTCGTCCCCGCCAGCGCGTCTTCGAAGGCCCTGGTGTCCTTGCTCCACTCGGCTATCTGCTTGACTCTGTCTTTCGCGATGTCCCTCTTGGTCAGGACAGTTATCTTTGGGATGTTCAGCCTCAGGCCCACAGACGCGGAAAGGAGGGCGAGCGAGAGGAAGTTTGAAGGCGTGCTCGCCAGCAGGGGGTCCACCAGGAACAGGAGAAGCTTGGAGTCTGCCTTCAGCTCGCTCACGATGAACTCCCCGCTCTCCCGGTAGGCGAAGAGCTCCGTCTGCCCGGGAGTGTCTATGATAACGTTCTCCGCGTTGTGGGACTCTATCTGCTCCTGCAGCTCCCCCAGTTTTGTCGCGACCATGTCAGCGGCGAGTATCAGCGCGCCGTTTGGTCCCAGGCCGTACTCTTCCATTACGTCCTGGAGCTGCACGCTCTCCCTGACGTCCACATCGGGTTCGTAGGGGAGCTCCACGACACCCGGGTCCAGGTTGACGGCTATGGCGTCCTCCCCCCTGTTGACATACCAGTCCTTCAGGGCCCCCGTCAGGAGCGACTTCCCGGACCCCGCTGTCCCTGTTACGAATGCCACGTCCAATGCTAGCCCTCGAGCCCCCTGGCAGACTTCACGCTCCCGCCTGCGTGCTCAATTTCCCTCCGCATATCGGTGGCGATTTCCTCTCCCTCGTCGTCTGTCCTTCGAACGTCCTCCCCTACCACTGCGATGTCGAGCTCGATCCTCGAGACCCCCTCCCTTATCCCCCTCGGGTGCGACTTGATGTACGCCCCCGGGTGTTTCTTCATCTCCTTCGTGATCACGGGGGCCAGAGCCGACTCGAGGATTCCTTCCAGCTTCATCGTGACGTACTTCCTGTGCAAGTTCCCCAGTCTTTTTCTTATCTCAGGCTCGACGGTCCTCCTGAATATTCCCCGCATCTCCACGGGGACACCGGGGAGGCAATAGATAGTAGTCCTTCCCTCGACCAGCCTCACCCCTGGCGCGGTTCCGGCGTCGTTGAAGACCGCCTCGGCCCCGGTCGGTAGCTTCGCCATTTTCAGACGTGCGGGGGTCAGCTCAATCTGCGCCATGCCCCTCCTCGCGTAGTGCTCCCTGATTAGTGCGAGAGCCTTTTCACTCCTGCGAAGCGTCACCCCCATACCCTCGGCAATGCCCCTGAGGGTCATGTCGTCGGGCGTAGGCCCTAGCCCTCCTACCACAACAAGAAAGTCGGGGTTTCTCCTTACGGCTGCCCTGTAGGCAGAAGCGATTTCGTCGAGGTCGTCGTCAACCGTCGTGATTTCCTTCAGCATGGTGCCCATCCTTGCGAGCCGCTTACCTATCCAATGCGCGTTCGAGTTCATTGTCCTGCCTATGAGAAGTTCCTTCCCCACGGCAAGCATCTCGACCCTGACCACGGCGTGACGCTCCCCGCCTCACGCTTAAAATGAGTGCGAAGGACGATGCCCAACGATGGAAGCTCCGCGCAGATATCCCACGAGGCCCCTGGTGGGTGCTGGGGCGGTGGTCCACCGAAGGGGGCGGGTCTTGCTTGTGAAGCGGAAGAACCCCCCTAACGAGGGGAGGTGGGCCATCCCTGGAGGCCTGGTAGAGCTGGGGGAAGCAGTCCAGGACGCAGCCATTCGAGAGATAAGGGAGGAGACAGGCCTCACTGTGAAGATCGAGAGGCTCCTCGACGTACAGACAGACCTGCACACCGATGAGCGTTCGAGAATCGAGTACCACTACATTTTGGTCGATTATCTGGCGAGACCTGTCTCGGGCAGGCTCAGGCTCAACGCCGAATCTTCCGACGCCGGCTGGTTCACGCTGGCCCAGCTCGGACGGCTCGCAATGAGCAGGGGAACGAAGACCGTCCTGAAGATGTTTTTCGACAATCGGCTACGCTAGACGCGTACCGCGTCAGTACCGTCCCGCGGTTGTTACTTCTCCTTGTTCCCGCTGAGCCACCATTCGAGGTAGTCGGCTTGCTGCCTTGACCGCTTGCGCCTCTCGTCTTCCTCAGGGGTCTTTGCCTTGAACCTTGCGTCGGAGAGCTGGTCTCTAGTGAGGAACGCTCCGCAGTTCTTGCAACCGTACCTCTTTGTTGGCGCGTCATACAGCATTATCCCGACGTGGCATTCGGGACAGATTTGATCCAAGATAGTTCGGTCCCTGCCTTCTCTCGGTGTCCTTAATGCTTTCCCTCGGCCCTGTGCCTTTGGGTTCTCACTCAGACTTGTTAAATAGCAACGGGGGCGGAGCCCGTTTGAGCGACAGGTGGCCGAAAAGCTAGTCCTGGCGGGCCCTGCCTCCGAGGAGCTGGGGCGTTCCTTGTCGGAGAAACTTGGTCTTCCCATGCTAGCCGCCGAGTTCAGGGTCTTCGCCGACGGCGAATCGAAGTTCACCCTCCATGAGAAGGTCGAAGGAAAGAGCGTCTTCCTCGTCCAGTCGACCTACAACCCCGTCGACCAGCATATGTTCCAGCTTCTCCTGGCCTCTCACCAGCTAAGCGAAGCGGGGGCCAAGGTGACTGCGGTAGTCCCGTACCTTGCTTACGCCCGGCAGGACAAGGAGTTTCTTCCCGGCGAGGGAGTTACGCTGGGCGTCATAGCGCACCTTATGCGTTCAATGGGCGTGCGCAGGCTGGTGACCGTTGACATTCACTCCGCAGAAGGTCTCGCACTGTTCTCGTTCCCGACATACAGCGTCTCCGCTATTCCGAGCCTCGTGGAGTACGTGAAGGCTGAGTTAGGCCTGAAGAACCCGGTGGTCATGTCCCCCGACTTCGGTGGCTCGAAGAGGACGGAAGCCTTCGCTCAGCTATACGGCGCGAAATTCATCCAACTCAGCAAGAGCAGGGACAGGGCAACCGGCGGGGTCAGCATGAAAGAGTCGAGGCTGGAAGTGGCTGACAAGGAGGTGATCATCGTCGACGACATAATCAGCCAGGGGGACACGGTAAAGGCGGCGGCCGACGCGGTCCTCAAACAGGGTGCGAAGAGGGTTCTGGCGGTCTGTGTCCATGGTCTGTTCGTCGCGGACGCGCTCCAGAAGCTGGAGAAGGCTACAGTCGAACCCATCGTCTGTACGAACACTGTCCCCAGCAGGTTCAGCAAGGTGGACGTTTCCGAGGCCCTGGCGTCCCATCTCGGAACTCTTGAAGAATAGGTCGCTGGTGCTCCTGTCGGGGGAGAGGATCACTGTCCCGGCCTCTGAGGCGAAAGCTCTTTTCCTCGCCGCAGACCCCGGATCCACCTTCGACGCGCCGGAGCCCAGAGTGCTGATTGCCGATTCCAAGGCTGACCCCCTGGCGGTTGGCGCGCGGGTCGCGTTTGCAAGGAGGGTGGGATACCTTCTGCGATCCCCCCCTGATGCGAGCGAATTCCTGACAGGCCACCGTGTCCGGTTCAGGTCGTTCGATTTGAGCCCAAGGATGTCGAAGCCAGACCCGGGTGAGTACCTAGAAGGAATCGGCGCCGCCGTCGACCTCACCGACCCGGAATACGAGCTTACTCTTGTAAGGGGCGAAAGGGACTACCTGGCTGTCACCGCTCCATCCCACATGCTGCAGGGATGGTCGCGGCGCAGACCAAGGTCCCGACCGTTCTTCCATCCGTCGGCCATCTTCCCCAAGCTCTCCAGGGCCCTGGTCAACATGTCCCGCTGCAAGCAGGGAGACCTCTTCCTGGAGCCTTTCGCGGGAACGGGGAGCATAGCAATCGAGGCCTCGTTGGTGGGAGCCGAGGTCGTGGCCATTGACCTCGCTGACGAGATGGTACGGGGTGCATCTTCAAACATGAGGCACTACGGGCAGGACTGGTTGGGGGTCGTTCGCGCTGATTCCGTCGACATCCCGGTTCGCGGGGTGCGTGCCGTAGCCACGGACATCCCCTATGGCAGAGCATCTAGCACCCGTGGACGCTCCCCTGAGCTGTTGCTTGCGCTAGTACTTCCAGAGCTCGCAGGCGCCATGTACCAGGGCTCCTTCCTCGTCCTCATGCACCACAAGGGGTTGGCAGTGGAGCCGACTTCCGAATTCGCGATTGAAGAGGAGCACCACCTCCAGGTTCATAAGTTGCTTACCAGGACAATCACCGTTCTGAAGAGGAAATAACTTGGTTAAGCTCGTCGTGACATTTCTTGGGACGAGCGCCGCCGCCCCCACGGCCAATAGGGGGCTCCCTGCTGTTGCGTTAAGGCGAGAGGGGGAGGTTGTCCTCATGGATTGCGGCGAGGGGGTCCAGCGGAGAGTGCTTTCCGAGTCTCTGGGGCTTGGGAGCGACATGACAATTCTGATCACCCATCTCCACGGCGATCATGTGACAGGGCTGTTGGGCCTCCTTCAGACCATGAGCCTCGCCCAGCGACGCAAGCCCTTGAACGTGGTCGGCCCAGAAAAGCTCCTGAAGTGGCTGGAGGTCACCGCCGAACTACTCCACATCGGCCTCACCTTCCCCATCCGTTTCTCAGTCGCGAAACCGGGGGTGGTTCTCCGGACGAGCGGCTTCCGCGTCAGGGCCGCCAGGGCCGCCCACTCCGTCGAGGCGTTCTCCTACGTCGTAGAAGAGCTTGGCCGGCCGGGGGTCTTTTATCCGGAGAAGGCCAAGTCCCTCGGGGTGCCTGAAGGAAAGCTCTGGTCTAGGCTTCAGAAGGGAAACTCCGTCACCATTGGGGGGAGAAAAATCCAGCCTTCTGAAGTCACGGGTCCGCCCCGCCCAGGCAGGAAGATAGGCTATTCTGGCGATACACGTCCATCGGCGAGGCTCGCCCGATTCTTCTCCGGCTGCGACCTCTTGATATTCGATTCAACATTCAGAGATAGCGACAGGGAGAAGGCGATAGAGAGGAAGCACAGCACGAGCCTCGAAGCGGCGGAGCTGGCAAGGAAGGCCAAGGTCCGTGAGCTGGTGCTGACACACTTCAGCGCAAGGTACACTAGCGTCTCGAGCCTGGTCAGGGAGGCGCGCAGGGTTTTCCCCGATACCATTGCTGCATCAGATGGGCTATCGATCGATGTGGCCTACCCGACATAAGCCGTCAGCCAATCCACCACGTTTCCGATTTTCTCCGATTCCAGGGTGAGATATATGGGCCCCAGAGGCGATTCCTCTGGGCTTCCGCAAAGGGCGACGACGCCAGCGGTGGCCGCCTGCCTATTGAGCATAAGAAAGGTCGAGCGCCCTGAGTTCTTTAGGAGCATCTGCCTCCTCGCGGCAGAGCGCACATGCCTGTCTCTCAGCTGATCCCTTATGTGGACCAGTGCCCTCGGGTCCTCCGTCACAAGTCTCACGGAATGGGAGTCCGTGGCAACGTCGCATTGGGCTTCCCCTACGACGTTCTTTATGGCCTGCAAGATCTTCGCAGGGTCTTCGGATGGTGAAACTGTCGCATCCAATTCAACCTTCGCTTTGAGCTCAGGCGTTGACATGCTTGTCCCACCGCTCGACAACTTGGGCAATTTCTGCGGCCAACCTTTCAGGTGTCGCGTGTTGGTTCGAAACTGTCTCATCGGCAAGTGCGATTGCCCTCCCGATTCCGACTCCAAGTTCACGCCTGTCCCTCTCAACGAACATTTGGTAAGTGATAGGGTCGTCTTTCCTTCCTCTTTCCTTCAGGAGCTGGAAGCGCCTCTCCGGGGACGCGTCAACAGCGACCAGGAGGACCGCCGCATTCCTCCGAAAGGCCTCCACCTCGGCCATGGACCTTATTCCGTCTATCACCACTTTCTCTGCCTTCAGTTTCGCAATCGTCTCAAGGCAGAGGTCAGCTACTGCAGACTCCCCCTTTTCCCTCCTCAAGAGGTTCATAACCTCACCTGTGTTCTTTGCATCGGGCTCCAGTCCGCGCCGCCTAGTCTCTGCCCTAATCACGTCCCCCATCACCACACGCGTCCACCCGAGCTCGGCGAGCGCCTGTGCGGCCGTCGACTTCCCTGCTCCTGGCATCCCAGTAATCGCTACGATTCGAAGCAACCTATTCGCTTCCCGGCCGACAGGTAGCGGATTTAAAGGAAGCAGTACTGGCCAGGCTCGTGCGCGCCTTCGTTGCGCTCGAGGTCCCGGGAGCCGTTGTCGACTCCCTCATCCAGGTCCAGAAGGAGCTGGATGCAACAGGGGCGGACGTCAAGCTGGTCGAGCGCGAGAACCTCCACCTGAACCTGAAGTTCCTTGGCGAACTCAGAGATGCGGAGGTTTCAGAGGCGAAGTCCCGGCTCGGCAGACTTTCGCTCAAGGGCGGAGACGTCACCATCAGAGGCGTCGGCGCATTTCCTACCTCCGCCAGGCCGAGAGTAGTATGGGCAGGAATCGCGCCAGAGGACGAGCCCCTAGTCACCCCCATCGCAAGGGGAGTCATCAGCGCCCTCGAGGGCATAGGAGAAAGGGATGACAGGCCGTTCAGGCCCCACATCACGTTGGCGAGGGTCCGCTCCGGCCGGAACATGCGCGAGCTCACAGGGGTCCTGCGACAGATTGCGGCACTGGAATTCGGGATCGCAAGTCTGAGGGAAATCAAACTGAAGTCCAGCACGCTCACGCCGAACGGTCCGATCTACAGAGACGAGGGGGTTTACCTGCTTTCATGAGCCCACTCGGCACCGTGCTAAAGCAAGCCACCAAGCTTGTTGTCCCTTCCGCGGCCGAAACCGCGAAGATTAGCAGGCTGGCGAGGAAGCTCCTCCGGAACACAAGGCGGGCCGCGGAGAGGTTCCCCGAGGCGAGAGGTGTATTGATGGGGGGCTCTTTCGCAAAGGGGACGTGGCTGCCGAACCATGTCGATCTTGATATTTTTGTCAAGATCGACCCAGCAACTCCCGTCGCGCGGTTTGAGAAGGTGGGGCTAGACATCGGCGCCGCTGCCACCAGGGGCTATCCAATGGGAAAGAAGTACGCGCAGCATCCCTACACCGAGGCGACCGTCGAAGGAGTGCGGGTGAACATCGTCCCCTGCTTCGCAGTGAGGGCTGGCGAGTGGAAGAGCGCAGCAGACAGGTCCCCGTTCCACGTCGAGCTCGTTGATGGGCTCCCCAAGGATAGGAAGAACCAGATCAGGCTCCTGAAGCTCTTTATGAACGGTGTCGGAGCCTACGGGGCCGAAATCCAACGGCAGGGGTTCAGTGGATACGTCGCCGAGGTTCTGGTGATTAAGCACGGGGGCTTTGAGTCGGTGATTCGGTGGTTCGCCGACTACAATATGCCAGCAAACGGGAGGATCTTCAGCCTGCCTGACCCCGTCGATGAGGGGCGAGACCTTGGGATAGCAGTGTCCGGTGACAGCCTTGGGAGAATGGTCCTGGCATGCAGAGAGTTTCTAAGACGGCCAAGTCTGGCCTACTTCGGCGAAATGAAAGGGAAGGTCCATCCGTCGCTCGAAAGAGAGGTCTACGCCGTCCTCTTCTCCCACAGGGAAATGAGCGAAGACACCCTCTGGGGAGAGCTCCGCAAGACGCTCAAGCATGTCGTCCGGCATCTGGAGGTCCAGGGCTTCGCCATATCCCGTGCAATGGCGGCGTCGGACAACGTCTCGGAGAGCGCAATCCTCCTGATACCCGAGTTCACCGAGCTCCCCGCGTTGGAGCAACGGGTCGGCCCCACGGTGGACAGGAGAAAGGACGTCGCGGCCTTCATCTCCACGAACTCGAAGCAGTCGCGCCTCGTCTGGGTTGATGATGACGCTCGTGTCCGGCTGCTGAGGCCCCGAAGGTACACGCGTCTGCCTGACCTCCTTGGGGACGTTATCGGGGGCAAGGCCGGCCCCATCGGCGCTTCGAAGGAGATTGAGGACGGCATGAAGAAGAGCGCCGTCCTGTTGCAGGGGCGCCACCTCACAAAAGCCGCATCATCCTCGAAATGGCTGCGCGACGGAGTCAGGGAAATCACTTCTGATGCAATCGGAACGCGCTAGGCCGGAAGACCTGTCAAGGACGCCGTACATCCAAGTACTCACCTACCCGAAGATCTCGCTTCATCAGGCGAAGTCTAGGATAAAGCAATTGGAACGGCTCGGGGTTGACGAGCTGGTGTTCGAAGGGCACGCCAGGGTCGGGCGGCTAGGCATCCTCGGTCTTGGCACGGTAGGAATCGTCGTAAGGGCCCAGGCGAGAAACAGGCTCTGCGCCCTGAAGATCAGAAGGACCGACGCCAACAGGCCGAACATGGAAGAGGAAGTCAGAATTGCGACCCTCGCAAACCGAGTGGGGGTGGGCCCCGAGATTTACGCGCACACCAAGGACATGATCCTCATGAAGCTACTGGAGTCGCAGGAAATCGTCGACTGGCTGAAGGGCCTTCACGGTAGGGGCAGGAGAAACGAAGTCAGAGAGATGCTCCACTCCCTGCTCAACCAGTGCCGCACGCTCGACATAATGGGGATTGACCATGGTCAGCTCAGCAACCTGAGGAAACACGCCGTCATCGCCGAAGGTAAGCCCTGGATCATAGACTTCGAGTCTGCTGGAACCAAGCGGAAGCCGAGGAACGTGACGACAGCCGCCCAGTACTTGCTTGTCGGGGGAGGCCTGTCTCCGTTGATGAGAAGGGCATTGGGATTTCGCGACATCGAGAGCTTGAAGAGGCTCCTCGGCGAGTACAAAAGAGACCTGTCAGATTACGCCTACTCCAAGATACTCGATTGCCTGAAGCTCGCGCCGCCGTGAAGAACACCTTCGGCCATTCCTCCCCTCTGGACGTCTACACGACAGCTTGGCTTATTACCAGCTATCCGCGTCCATCTCTTCCATGAACGGCGAAGTAGGACACTTCGAAATACCGGCCAAAGACTTCAAGCGCGCCAAGGCGTTTTATTCACAGGTGTTTGGTTGGAAAATCAGCGAATCCGCGATGCCGTCCGGTGAGACATACACCTCCCTGCAGACGACCGAGGTCGACTCAGACAACAGACCGAAGTCCCCGGGAGCGATAAATGGTGGGCTGGTCAAGAAGAAGGATCCGAACACCGCCCCCGTTATCACGATAGTGGCAGACGATATCGGCGCTTCCCTGAAGCTCGTCGTAAAGAATGGTGGGGAGACGGTGGTGAAGCGCACCGAAATGGGCCAGTACGGCGCCTACGCCTATTTCAGAGACACCGAAGGGAATCTTATGGGGCTCTACGAGTATCCCAAGATGTGACCAGACAATAAGCCCGCCTAACCTTTAAACCGACTGCGACTTCGGGCAGCATTTATGGGGCCGTAGTGTAGCTTGGTCCAGCATACCAGAGTGAACGGAATTCACGGTGAGCCTGGGGCGCTGGCGATCTCGAGTTCAAATCTCGACGGCCCCACATCTAAACAGCTCGGAATGCCCTCCGCCAGGCGAATGGGGCTCAGTTCTACCTAATCAGGTACTTGGGTGACGAGACCGAGCTTTCTCATTCGCTTCTGGTATCCTCGCAAATCGTTTTAACATCCGGGATAATCGTTCGCTCAGGGACCACAGTGGCAGAGGGCGAGCGGAGACTCGCAGCGATAATGTTCACGGACATTGTTGGCTATACATCTCTTACCCAAAAGGACGAGTCGTCTACTCTTCAGGCACTGGAAAAGCATCGAAGTCTGGTTCGACCACTTTTCACAAGCCACGGAGGACGAGAAGTCAAGACGATAGGTGATGCCTTCTTAGTCGAGTTTCAAAGTGCCCTTAATGCCGTGTTATGCTCAATCGCCATCCAGCAGACAATGCATGACAGGAAGATTGCAACAGGCGAGATGATTTCCCTTCGGATTGGCATTCATGTGGGGGATGTGGTGGAGAAAGGTGGCGACATCCTTGGCGACGCCGTCAACACAGCTTCAAGGATTGAGCCGCTGGCAGAACCCGGAGGAATCTGCATTTCAGATGAGGTGTACAGACAGGTAAGAAACAAGTCTGACCTTCACTTCGTCTCCCTCGGTGAGAAATCTCTGAAGAACATGGGCACTCCCATCCAGGTGTACTCTGTTCGAATGCCATGGGGGCAACAAACCCTGCCGTCGATGGCGGCTCCGCTCTCACCAAGTAACATCGCCATCCTTCCCTTCGCGAACTTCAGCCCGGATCCGAACGATGAATACTTCGCTGACGGCATAACAGACGAGATAATTTCTGCGGTAGCGGGCATCAGTGGCCTCAGCGTGATCTCGAGGACTTCGGTGATGGGCTACAAGGGGACAACTAAGAATGTGAAAGAGATTGGTCGAGAGCTGGAAGTTGGCTCAGTTCTAGAAGGGAGCTTCAAGAAGGCTGGAAACAAGATTCGAGTCACCACGCAGCTCATTGACGTGGCTCGCGATAGGCATCTCTGGGCTCAGAACTATGACAGGAACCTTGACGATATCTTCGAGGTCCAGAGTGATGTCGCGAAGCAGATAGCCGATGCGCTTCGCGTCAGAATACTCTCGCCCGAAAAAGAACGAATCGAGAAGAAGCCCACCGAGAGCACGACAGCATATACTCTCTACCTCAAGGGCAGGTATCTATGGAGCAAGAGAGGGATCGAGAACGTCAAGAAAGCTCGCGAGTATTTCGAACTTGCCGTGCATGAAGATCCGAACTTCGCCTTGGGCTACGTCGGGCAGGCGGACTGCTGCCTAATATTTCGCGACTGGTGGCTCGACCTCGAGGCGAATCTGGAGAAGGCCAAGACGATGGTGGTCAGAGCCTTGGAGCTCGACCCAGGACTGGCCGAGGCACACACGACTGAGGGGCTTCTGCTGATGGACCAATACAACCTTCGACAGGCGGAGGAGGAGTACAGAACGGCCATCGGGCTGAAGCCAAGTTATGCCACCGCCCACCACTGGTATTTCCTGCTGTTGCTCGCCCAGGTGAGGTGGGACGAAGCACTTGAGCAGATTGAGAAGGCTGTGGAACTCGATCCGTTGTCGCCAGTAATCAACTTCAACAACGGATTTTACTATTATGCCAAGGGGGATTATGGGAAGGCTCTAGAACTATTCAAGAAGGTCGTTGCAATGGATCCTGACTACCCTGCTGTACATGCTCACATGGTTTACCTTTACGGAAGGATGAAGATGTACAATGATATGAGACGCGAGGCCGCAGTCGTTGTGGAGCTCCTCCAGGGCTCCTATTCTCGTATTAGGACATTAATGGACGCACTCCTCGCGTTCCTCGAGGACGATAAGCAAACTCTCAGAAGACTCCTGCCCGAACTTGAGGCCCATGTTCAGGAACCAGGGGGTAGCGCAGGCGATGTCGCTGCAAACTACTTTTGCCTTGGCGAGAGTGGCAAAGGGTTCGAGTGGCTGGAGCGAGCATACTCCAGGAGAGAGGATCTCAGTGGCATCAAGTGGGACCGAGCCTGGGATGGCATCCGCACGGACCCGAGATACCTCGACCTCCTGAAGAGGCTCGGCTTGTCCTAAGCCCCNCAGTACTTCTGGAATCCATTTTTCGGACCCATCTGGGGCGGACCCTGCCTGTGCTTTGTCTTGGTTCTAGAGTGGCGAACATATGATTAGGAGCAGGCTCGACCGTATTCGAACCCAGTTTGGATTTGCACGGTAAACTGGTTGGGTCCGACGGACCCGCCTCTAAACAGCTCAGAATGAACCCCAATCGATAAACGCACCTTGATTCTGGTCCCTCAGGTCCGGGCGTCCAATAGTCGAATAACTCTACCAATGTTTAACTCAGAAGTCTCACAGACAAACGTGTTTGGCTTCCTGCGGGATTCCCGCTCTCGACAAGTTGTTGGCTGATGGCTATCCGGACAAGTCCGCTGTGTTAGTTGTAGGCCCTCCAGGCATAGGCAAGGAAGCATTGGGATACTGGTTCACACAAATGGGTCTCCTCCAAGGAGACTTCTGCCTCTACGTGACTAGATTGCCTGTTCGGGAGGTAATGCAGGATGTCAAGGGATTCGGAATTGATATGCGGCAAAAGGTTCCCCTTTGGATGGCCGGCGATGGCGGGCAGATCAGGTACAACGTCAACGATTTGGCGTCTCTTTCGTATAACATCAAAGACATTTTGAAGCAAAACGCTGACCGGCGCATCAGAGTCGTCTTGGATGTTCTCTCTTCCTTATTGATGCTGAACCAGCCAGAGACGATTTACAAGTTTTTCGACCAATTACTCGCTGACGCCAAACAGTACGATGCCGTTGTCCTGGCGACACTCGAAGAAGGTATGCACAGGCCAGAAGTTCTCGCTGCAATGGAGCAATTGTTCGACGGGGTTGTGGAACTCAGGCTTTACGAAGAAGGCCTCAGGGTTCTGCCCCTGCTTAGGATAAGAAAGATGAGGGGTCTCCCTCCGCAACCAGGCTACTACAACTTCTCTTTTACGAAAGGAGGAATGGAGTTGACCGCACATGTCAAGTAACATCGACCTCGGATTCTTGGTGGTAACGGCGGAGTTCCTCGTGGTTGCTTTCTTAGCTGCGCGAGCCGGATACTTGGCTCTTACCGTGCGACGCGCGCTATTCGTCAGATTGTATCGGAATCAGGGGCTAAGCATATCCGTCGCCGCCCTCGCAACTGGAATCCTCACGCTCGTCGGTCTGGTCACCTCTCCTGCCTCGAACCAAACCAGTCCATCTTCAGGCCCCGGCCAAGTCTTGGGTCCACTCCTGCTGTTCGGGCTGTACCTGGCGCTATTCTACACCGTGGATACCTTCGCTCGGGTCGCAAGATACTCCGACCCTCTCCTCAGGGACACCTTGCACTGGAGCAAGGTACGAGGCATCGTATGGGCCCTCGACTTCATTGCAGTCGCCTATGTCGTGACACTAGGAATCGTTACTGGTCAAGAAACTGCGGTGTTTATTTTTCCAATAACAATTCCACTTGTTTCAGGCGTTCTGCTGTTTTCGGTGAACGCGCGGCGAACCCGCGACCCAGCTCTGCGCCGGCATCTAGCGTGGCTAGGACCGTTCTTCCTATTGTCATTCGTTGGTTTCTTCCTTGCATTTGGAAGCGTACAATTATCCGGTTTGATCTGGATTGTCGCGGCGTTCTGCCTGTACAAGAGCGCCAGGTCGCTTGCTCCCCTTAACCTGATAGAGTCAGACCTGCAGGTGACCTAGAACTAACCGAAAGTGCCGAATATTGAACCTGAATGGCAACGGGCCCCGTCGGGCACGAACCCGGTTCGGATCTACACAGTAAACCGGTTGGGTCTCGACGGTCCCACGTCTAAATAGCTCAGAACAGACTCCGCTTGCCAGACAGAGCTCATTTCGAGCCAATCAATGCATCGCAATCAGCTCGAATAGACCTGGCCGTACTTGCCTCGGGCAACCATAAGTCTCCTTCGGACGCGCTGAACCCGTAATACACACTGATGTCTCTCCCGACGGTGTGCAAGAGCACACTGTGGTCTTGATTACCGGAGCATCGTCCGGACTTGGAAAGAGTTCGGCGGAACTTCTTTCGGCCAAAGGCATGAGGGTGTTTGGAACCAGCAGGAAGACGAAGGGGGAGAGAGTTGACGGTTACGACCTGCTTCCGCTGGACGTGGACTCCGACTCCTCGGTCGACAGATGCGTGAAGAGCGTGATGGAGAAGACCGACCGCCTTGACGTCTTGGTAAACAACGCAGGACAGTTTCCGCTGGGTGCAATCGAGGAGACTACGATAGTGGAGGCCAGATCGGTCTTCGAAACGAACTTCTTCGGCGCAGTCAGGATGGTCAACGCGGTCCTCCCGATGATGAAAAAGCAGAAGGAGGGGCTGATAATCAATATATCCTCCGTAGCTGCAATGATCGCGGCTCCGACCAGGGCTTACTATTCTGCCAGCAAGGCAGCTTTGGGCAGTTACTCGGACGTTCTTCGCTATGAGGTGCGCCGCTTCGGCATTCACGTTTGTGCGGTCTACCCTGGGTTCTTCAACACCGGTGGAGAAGAACGAACGTTGCTTCCCAGCGTTCCCCTCGACGAATACAAGCAGATGCGAAATAACGTCATAACAATACGTGCGAACGACCTGCAGAACGGCGACAGTCCAAAGCTGCTAGCAGAAACAATTCTTCACATAATCAGAACGAAGTCGCCCAAGGCTAGGTACGTGGTCGGCAAAGGAAGCTACATGGTCGGCATGCAGAGCATACTGCCTCGTTCGACCTTTGAATCGCTCATTGAAGGGCATTACAAGTTGAATGGCTGAGCAGAGTGCCACTCTGCAATTCGCCGAGGTACCTCGACCTCCTAAAGAGGCTCTGACTGGGCCAGACTGCATAGCCGACAAGCCGGGGCACTTACACACGCACCGATTAAGCTCGGCCAGTAACCTGCATCCCCATGCTTCATTAGCACCTAAAGAACAAGAACCGTTTCCGACTAGACTTCCCGCAGAGTTTTGCCACTATCCCGAGCTAATGGTTTCGGCAGGGTCAGCAATCTTCAGGAGTTGTTTCCCGAAGTTCTCACCGGTGAACAACCGGGTGAATGCCTCGGGCGCGTTTTCGAGCCCTAGGACGATGTCCTCCTTCTGCTTTAGACGGCCCCCCTGGAACCACTCAAAGAGGGCTTGGATAGCCTCAAGGTAACGTTCTTCGTAGTCCGTGACGAGAAACCCTTCCATCCGGCCACGCCGAACCACCAAGTTGGAGGTGTTTTTCAGCCCATAGGGCACTTCGGAATTGTACTGCGAGATTGCACCACAGAGAACTACCCGAGCATGCAGGTTGATTCGTTTGAGAACCTCGTCCAGAATCGGTCCTCCGACGTTGTCGAAATACACGTCTATGCCATTGGGACAGAGCTGGGTTAGGCGTTTTCCGACGTCCTCTGAATGATAATCGATTGCGCCGTCAAAACCAGCTTCTCCGACGACCCAATCACACTTGGCTTTTCCTCCGGCGATTCCTATGACCCTGCAGCCCTTGATCTTGGCTATCTGGCCCGCGACAGACCCAACAGCGCCCGCCGCAGCCGAGACGACGAATGTCTCCCCGGCCTTGCATTGGCTGATGTCATTCACGCCGAAGTAGGCGGTAATGCCTGTAAGACCAAACAGCCCCAGTGCCATGGTCGGCGGCAGCCCTGCGGGTATCCTGCGCATGCCTACAATGCCTCCGCCGTTGGTTGCGATGTAGTCTTGCCATCCAAACAAACCCAGGACAAGTTCGCCAGTCTCGTAGTCAGGTTTGCGTGATTGGACCACCTGACCGACAGCCAGTCCTCTCATCACTTCGCCCAGGGGAATCATGGGAATGTAAGTCTCCTTTGACATCCAGCCACGCTGGGTCGGGTCAAAGGACAGCCAGAGGTTTCGAATAAGCACCTCCCCGTCCGAGGGAGCTGGAACAGGAGATTCGGTCCAGCGGAAGTTGCTCTGATCAACCATGCCCTCTGGCCTGGAAGCCAGCAGCCACTGTCGGTTCACCCTCTCTGTCAAATGTCGACAGAAAACAAAGTCATCGTCGTATTTACGAGTTCAGCCGAAGGGGCTAGTGGTTGGGTAGGCCTCTAGACGCAACTACTCAGTCTGAACCCAAGACAGGCAGAAAGCTGTAGTAGATACCCAATCCCAAACTCAGCGAGGGGTGAGTGAGTGCCGAAAGTTGGCGTAAATGACATTCAGATGTACTACGAGGTGAAGGGCGAAGCCTTTCCTTTAGTAATGATAATGGGGCTAGGCGGAAATCTGGACTGGTGGGACCTACGTTTGATTCAGGAACCTTCCAAGAGAGCCTCCACATCTTCATACTGCTATAATCAAGGTTGAGCTCACTGCGGTTTAGTTTTGATGCTTGTGGTGCAAAAGTCTATCCATTGGCCGAGCATCGCAGCAGAAACCCTGGCGAAGTGGATGACGGGCGCCGTTACCCTGGTGAGATAGACTGTTGTACCACAAGGAACTATTAGCGTTTGACCCAAACAGAGTTCAATGACTCCGGAAAAGCCATCAGGGTCGCGCAGGGTCGCCATCATTTTGCTGCTCTCCGCTTTGTTCCTCGGTTCCGCAGCAGCCTTCGTCAGCGCACAGTCGTCCAGCACCCAGTCTTCAACGATAGCAAGCCTTCAGAGCACAATCACTTCCCTTGAGAGCAGCAACTCCGCGCTGCAGAAGCAGCAAGCCTCAGTTGGCACCAACTCCTCCTTCTCGTCAAAGCTGTCAGCCCAGCAAATCTACGCGTACTCAAGCAGGAGCGTCGTCACCGTGCAGGGCGATCAGCTAACAACAACAAACACAATCTTCGGACTTCAGTCTTCAGTGACATCGGTGCTGGGCTCGGGCTTCGTCACAACCTACCGGAACATGACGTACGTAGTCACGAACTTCCATGTCGTTACGGGCGACTCGAACCTAACCGTGACCTTCCCAGACGGAAGCGCCTACCCGGCGACTGTCATCGGTAAGGATCCCTACAGTGATCTGGCCGTCCTGACGGTCGCTGGGGCGCCGGCGTCAGAGTTCTTCCCGCTTCAAGTTGCCTCCTCCTCAGGTCTGAGCGTGGGCCAAGAAGTGTACGCCATAGGCAACCCCTATGGCCTGTCGGGCTCGATGACCTTTGGCATAATCAGCCAGCTCGGAAGGACGATCCAGGACCCTGTAGCGGGCAACTTCTCGGTTGCAGGTGCGATTCAGTTCAGTGCGCCGATAAACCCAGGAAACTCTGGCGGACCACTGCTTAACACGGACGGTCAAGTCATCGGGATAACCACTGCTACGGTCTCCAGCTCACAGGGCATTGGTTTCGCCATACCATCCAGTGCCATCCTCCGTGACCTTCCGTCTCTGGTCTCGAAGGGAACCTACTCCCAATACTCCTACCTGGGAATAGGCACCGTTGACATGAACTACCAACTGGCGCAGGCGTCGCATACCGCTGTGACCTATGGTGTTCTCGTAGAGGGCGTGGTCGCCGGTGGCCCCGCCGCCAAAGCCGGCATACTTCCAAGCACCGCGCCAGTGGTGGTCGGCGGGTCGCAGTACTTGGTGGGTGGGGACATCACCATATCAGCGAACGGGACAAGGATAGTGAACCAGGACGCGCTCTCGACCTACCTGGCGCTGGACACAGTCGCCGGGCAGACCGTCAACCTGGGAGTGATTAGGGCGGGGAATATGATCACCGTTCCAGTGGTGCTCGGAACAAGGCCACCCGCGTGATTTCAAACGGGCCACAAACGATGCTCTTGACGTTCCGTGGGCCCTGCTGCAAGACATCCTTAAACCACATGGCAGAGCACTTGGAATGTTGTCCACCGGGCCTCTCTGGGCTCCTAACCCGTGGATGCAGTGGCCCGATGACGCCGGGATTCGGTTCCCGCCATCCTCCGGTACTCAGCCGGCCGGGGCACCTGAAGCGACACGGCAGAAGATCATCGCCTACATCACTTCTCATCCCGGGGTGCACCTGAGGCAGGTGTGCAGGGAACTGGGGCTTGCTATGGGCGACGTCCAGTATCATATCCACAGGCTGGAGAAGGAAGGCCAGGTCACCTCGATGAGGCGGGGGTTCTACAAGTTCTTCTATCCGTCGGCTCTCTTTGGAGAGAAACAGAGAGACATCCTGTCGGTGCTGACGCTGGACACGCCGAGGGAGCTCCTGCTGACGATCGTGGACAAGCCAGCCAGCACCCAGGAAGAACTCGCCCGCGCCGTGGGAGTTTCACAGCCGACCGCCTCCTGGCACCTGAGGCGCCTCAATGAGCTCGGGATCGTGTCAAGAGCGCAGAGGGGAAGAAGCACCACCTACAGCCTTGCAGGGCCCAGCGCCCTCGAGATAGCCACGTTCATCAGGAACTATCACCCGTCATCGTGGGAGAGGTGGTCCAGCAGGCTTGCGGACATTTTTATCTCATATTCCGTTGAGGAGGAACCAGGGGAGAAGTAATGATCCATCTCTTGTCCATGACGGCTCCTTTGGTTGTCAACTTCGATCAGGAATTTGAAACGGAAGAGCTGCTGAACTTCGCGATTGGCGCGTTCGCTGTCGTCCTGATGGTACTCTCCCTTTCGGCCTATCGACGGACCCACCTCAACAGGATGCTGTTGGTGTCTGCCGCCTTCGGCCTGTTTGCCGTTGAGGTCGTGGTCGATCAGCTGGACTTCTTCGTTCTTCCCCTGAGCGAGAACGCGGAGGGCGCCATAACCGCACTGCTGAGCTTCGCGATCCTGCTGTTGTTCTTCTTCGCAGTGGTGAGGGGGGACCAAGGGAAGACCTCTCCGTCGTAGGGCCTCTCGCCCCACAGACATCGCGACCTGTAGCGCACGGCGAAGCAGTGCCATGGGGAGGGGGAACAAGCCGTGACTGTTTCCGATTAGAGGGCAGGCACTACCCATTTGATGGAATCGCGCTTCCAAGGTGCCGAGAAGTTCACACTTAGACGATTGCACCACAACGTCTTATTACGAAAGAACCGGCTCGTTCTACTAACTCTTGGAATCAAGTCCATCCCCGGGTTTTGTCGATTCCGGCAATTCGAAGAGACTCCCGTGCGGCGGAAACTGCGGAGATTGCGCCAAAGCTGCTCGGAGTTCGGCTGGGAACGTACAGCCGAGCGCGGTTCCGTCATCTGGCAAACGTTCCGCGCCAGGCCAATTCAGACGGCTCCAGTCCCTCGCTGGGGTTATGCTCCTCCTTTCTTCCGGAGTGGGGACTTGCCTGCTGGCGACCGATGCGTCCCTGTGGCTCCTGGCCTTCTCCCACGCCGTGGGGCTGATGATGATTGTGGCCATAGACCTAGTGCTAGGGCTGTACAGCCTGGCGTCGCCCAAGTCGGCGTATCTGCCATCCGCAGCGGCCGCGTTCCTTGGGTTCATGCTGCAGTTGGGGGACGTGTTTACGGCACCGCAGTACAACATGACCATTCCATACTTCGCCCACTATCTCTTCGGGCTCTGGGCCTTCGACCTGCTCCTCGGGTTGCAGCTCGCTGTGGTCATATTGGGGGTAGTCGCACGGCCGCACGCAAGATACCTCGCGAGGCGGAGGACGAAAAGAGGACAGGAGCTCGACTATTCCAGGCGGGGCCTGTTGAAGGCGATGGGGGGCCTGGCAGGTTTGATAGGGGTAGGGGTGCTGCTCGGCTCCTTGAAGCTGGCTGGTCCCGTAACCCAGGGCACCCAGACTTCTCAGAGCTCAACGGCCACGACGACCAAATCCGGAGCCGGTATCATTGCCAACATCAATTCGCTCCAGGTCGGGACGCCGGTCTTCTTCAGTTATCCCGCGGGGTATCCGAGCGCGCTTGTGAAGAACCAGGACGGGTCGTTGACGGCAGTGAGCATGCTCTGCACGCACGTCTGCTGCCAATGCTCCTACGATGCCGCCTCCAAGGTCTATTACTGCCCGTGCCATGGATCGGTCTTCGACCTGACAGGAAGGGTAGTCAGGGGGCCGGCTTCGACGGACCTCCCGACCATCCAGCTGAGAATTGACGGGTCTGGAGACGTTTTCCCCATCGGGGTGACCAATCCGGGGCCCTGTCAGGTTTAGGCCGAAGTCGGCGGAGCGCCAGCCCGGGCAAAGTGGGACTCGGAATGGGTCACGCCATGAACAGCGCAGCACTGCGGTCTGGAAGGTCCTTCAGGACCGGCAATATCACGCGGCTGTGTTTTCGGGCCCACGCCCAGAGCGAACCAGGCGCTCGCGCTATCCGACCGGATTGGCCAGCTCTTGGCGGGATGCGAATCCTGTCCTGGTCCGATTAATGGGCGACAAGTTGCCTATAGGAAGCGTGCCTGGTTTCCAGGGGGCCCCAGGGCCCGATGCTCATCTTCAGCATCAGCGCTTGTGCCCTCGTGCGGCCGTTTGCTCCCGTTCAGATCTTAGCCGCGTTCACGCAAAGTGATGTCAGACAGCTTTCATTCCGAGCCTGAAGAGACGGAACCCCGCAGCGACTGAGAAAATGAAGAGCCAGAAGATTCCGATTGGAATGAAGGTTCCCATGAACCCTGTAGCTGGGAAGAAGAACAGGATTGAAGAGACGGCGAAGAACGCGCAGAGAACAAGGCCAGACCAACCGATCCATCTCCACTTCTTCCGCAACACGGCAGAGATGATGGCTAGACCGGTGAAGCTTCCCGCGAAACTGTAAGGGAAGGCGAACTCGGTGAACATGACCATGTTCTGTGCAGAAACGAAGTATGCCGCCTTCATGACTGGGTCCGTTGCTGCGGCCCAGCTATCAGCGAGCGAAGTCGCTGTGAAAAACCCCACCTCGGCGACAGCCGCGTCGAGAACTGCGGCCATGAACAGGAGAATCAACCCTACAAGGAGCGTATCTCTCTTGACGTTCTTGAATGCGTAGTAAAGAGCGACTATGACCGGTATGAAAAGGAAGTCGATGATTGTGAAGAATCCCCACGAAGAATAGGCTTTCTGTGAATTAGCCAGGGTATTGATGAACGTCTCGGCGGAGACTCCGGGAGGAGACGCCCAACCGTTGTTTCCAGGCAGGAAGCTGATCAGGTTGGCAAGTAGCTCGCAGATTCCAATGAGCACGAGCATGATACCTCCGAACATGAAGAGAACCTTGTGACCAGGGTCGGCGAAGGACTCCGACTTCGGTACTCTTTTCGGCCATGGCCCGCGCAGTCAGAATTGGATACTTAGGGAGGGCGACGATTACCAACTCTGAGAAGGACCATGGCCTAATCCGTTTGCAAAAAAAATCGGTTATGCCGTCTCGACCGGTGAACCAAGGACATCGAACAGCACAGCGTTTCGAACCCAGTTTGGATTTGCACAGTAAACCGGTTTTTGCATCTCGGGACGCGGGCGGACTGGCGTGCGTGTGCGCAGTTCTTGTGCTAGGTTGCGCTTAGCTGTGCGTTGTTGTGCCATGAGCGGACGTGTGGTAGGTGCGGTTTGGGCGGGAATGTGTGGTAGAGGTGCGGAGCTAAGGCGGAGTATTCAGAGAAGAAGCAAGACTCTAGTGTTTGGTTACGGTCAAATACACATTAGGCTTTGACTTGATGTCAGAACCAAATCTGTCAACATCTCTGATGATTCCGATATCATAAACCACGAAGTTAATTCTTGGGCCCGACGTAAAGGATGTCGTTAGAGATGTTGCTGGTCCCAATAAAGCCTGCGAGGTAGAGAAAGAAGAAAATGAAGACAATCAGGCCATAGGCAGCTGTCAGACTGAACCTTACCCAATCCATGCGCTCCGTCTCGTGGATTTGTTATCTAAAGTTGATGTCTTCGGCGAAAAAGGCGATGCCCTGATATCAGGCCAGTTGTGGCCTAGGTTTGGGCATGAGGCCACGCACACGAAGACTCTTGAGGTCGCTTATTGTCTTTCTCGCAATCGTGGAAGCGGCGCTGTTAATTTTCGTGCCGAACATCCCGCTCGGGCAAGCGCCATCTGTCTTTTACGTCGAGCCGTCAAGCGTATTTGGCTTGGCGTTCCAACGTCCAATCTATGCCAGCACGGAGGTTCCTGCGCAGACGACACTCAATATTGTTGTCACCGTCCCTGCTCAAGTAAGTGGTAACTATGTCTCTGTAACAAACGTCCTCATCTACAACGATTCCGAATTCAACAAGATAACTCAGGCCAATGGGTTCTACGCTAGTCCTACCGCGAACATCGCAATCAAGCCGAATACCACCGTCACCTACCAAGTCACATCGGCAGGGATTTACCACTTCGAGTTCAGCGGGTATCAATCACAATACGCGACCCCTGCGGCATTCGCCGTCTTTGCCCAACCAACGAACTACCTCGGCATACCATTCACTCAGGGATTGGGTTTTGCAGTGGCAGCAGTGCTTGCAGTTCTCACAGACGCAGTTGCCGAGTCAAGAGCGACAACTTCGAAGATACTATTGTCGCGCTTCAGAGAGAATGGCATGTGGTTCCTTAGAATCCGATGCATGGAAGGCACCATTGATGCGTGCACCGTGAAATTCGACAAGACCCCACTAATGACAAAGGACAAAGCCCAACCAGAGATTCAGATGACAGCAGGGGAAGGAGCGAACTGGATGTTTTGGGCAGCCGACCCGCCACAAAACAATGACGAACGAGAGATAACTGTGTTTGACAGAGGGAAGCGAATATTCAGACGTTCATTTGGCGAACTTACGGAGACTCCCGCCTAAGAAACTCCAAAACCAACTATTCCGATAGTTTCGAAAGGGACTCTCTCCTCAGATTCCGCATATTTCCAGGCTCCTCTCTTATACTCGCCCGCACCGTTCAAGCCTGTGCAGACTCCGCCTCACTATCAACGCGCTATGGCAGAGCACGACCGCTTTTGTCGAATGTGCGCCCACTACGAGCAGGGGTATTGCGCTGAGTTCCAAGTTCCAGTGGACCATAACTTCACCTGCGACAGCTGGAAGCGAAACTGGAACGCGTCGGAACACCCATAGGCCGTTCTCAAGAGTAGAACTAAACACCCCAAGAGGATACCCTCTGAGGCATGAGACGGAGAACAAAGGCGATAATCGTAGGAATAGTAGTCATCTTTGCCTTTGTCTTGTTCGTCCCCATCATTCCATCAACATTTACCACTAATGGGGCGATGCCATGCGCCCTGGAAGGCTACCCCTGTCCTCTCGGCCCCATATCCAGCTGGAACCCGTCGGGTTACGTCGTTACGTATCACCTATGGTCGTCATTAAGCTACTCCGTATGGGGCGTGGGAATCGTTTATTCGCCAGATTTCGGCGTAGTTTGGCTACAACAATCTCACTCCAATTATCAATAGAGCGCAATACCGTCCAACCCCACCAAAATCGCTCTATTGCACACCTAGGCACAACTTAGCACAACTTGGCGTCGCACCTGCGCACACGCACGCCAGTCCGCCCGCGTCCCGAGATGCAAAACACAGTAAACCGGTTGGGTCTCGACGGCCCCCCGTCTAAGCAGCTCAGAATGAACTCCATTCGGCTGGCGGCGCCTGATAATGTCTTGATTGCTGAGCGTCCCAACCATTGATATCCGCCTTGGGGTTCTCGGTGACCAACGCGCCTTTGGTTCTTTCATTGATCCACGTACCCAATTAGGGAAACGCCGTATACCAAGACCGCATCGCCGCGAGAACGGGGGGTGGGGTTCCCATGGGCATGAAACCGCTTTCCCAGTTCTACTACACCTATCGCAGATTCCGGAAGCAGCTTGCAATTCTCGCTGCGGTCATAGGACCAGGAATCATCGTGATGGTGGCGGACAACGACGCGGGGGGAATCACCACCTACATGGTTACTGGTTCCCAATTCTCCTACAGCTTCGTGTGGGTGCTTCTTCTCCTGGCGCCGGTAGCCTATACTTGCCAAGAGATGTGCGTTCGCCTTGGAGCTCTTACGAAGCGCGGTCACGCGGAAGCGATCTTTGACGCCTTTGGTTCGTTCTGGGGATGGTTCTCACTCTCAGACCTCACACTAACCGACGTCCTGACCATCGTGACAGAATTCATAGGTATGACTGCGGCGATGAGCATCTTCGGCGTCCCTCCCTACCTCACTGAGATCCTAGTCATCGTCTTCATTATGGCGATAGTTGTCAACGGCAGGTACTGGACATGGGAGAAGATAGTACTCGCCCTCTGCGTGGTGAACCTGATCTATATCCCCGCTGCCTTCCTAGTCCATCCTGACCTCTCGAAGATCTTCTGGACAGGGGTAGTGCCGGGGTTTCCCTTCGGTTTCACGAGCCCCGTCATCTTCCTTTTGATGGCCAACGTGGGTACCACAATTGCCCCATGGATGATTTTCTTTCACCAAAGCTCCGTGGTTGACAAGGGTCTAAGGGCAAAGGATGTTCCATACGAGCGAGTGGATACTGCCCTGGGTTCCACCTTCACTGTCGTGACGGCCAGCGTCCTGGTCGTAGTTGCAGGCACGCTCCTAGCCGGGAGAGCCGTAGACTCGGCGGCAACCGCTTCTAGGCTCCTGATGCCGATAAACAGTTATGTTGGGACGTTTGTGGCCATCGGACTCTTCGACGCAGGGCTCCTCGGCGCCATTGCGATTTCAATGACGAGCGCCTGGGCTTTCGGCGAGGTGTTCGGGTGGTCCCACTCCCTGAACAACAGGATGGGCCAGTCGCCGTGGTTCACCATCTTCCGCCTCTTCGTTCTGGTAGTCGCCGCTTTGATAGTGTTGATTCCTGGTGCTCCACTCGTGACGATAACTCTGTTCGTACAGGTCATAGCCGTTACTCTCCTTCCATCGGCTCTCGTCTTCCTGATTCTTCTCCTGAACCAGGAAGAGCTGGTTGGTAAGTTCAAGAACAGCAGGAAGCAAAATCTACTGGCAGGAAGCATAGTCGTTGTCATTATCGTACTCTCTACGCTCTACGGACTCGGGACACTGTTCCCAGGGATGTTTGGAGGATCGGGTTGAATCCCCTTAAGAGGGCCGTCGCCAAGATCAGGGAGATCAATAGGAGATACGCTACTCCCAGGATAAAGCTGTCAAGATGGGTACGTCTCGCTCTTCTAGCCCTCAGGCTCTACCTGATCATGCTCGTCATTCTTCTGGCGTACAAGTTCTTCACACTCCTGAGGTTTTGAGCTTGGAGCACGCCGATAGGGGTATGGGAGAGGGGCGTCAAGGGTCGGCGGGGGTTCCGATGTCCTCCACTTCCGCCCCGGGGAAGATAGGAAACCGTAGGAATGACCTCGTGAGCAACGGCCACGCACGAAGCCTGATGCTAGGCGAACTCATCGGCAAGCGGGTAGAGACGGAATCAAGGGTCAGACTAGGGAAGCTGAAGGATATGGTCTTCATGGACGACCCGAAGTATGCCGAAGTGACCTACATTGTGGTTGGTCGACCTTTCGGCGACCCATCTCTGAAGATACCCTGGAACCAGGTGGTAGATGCGCAGGCGGGTGCGGTAGTGGTGCGAGCATTGCCGGACGGGGAATACCCAGAGATAAGCGCTGATGAAGATCTCCTCCTTTTGAAGGACAAGATTGTCGACAAGAGGATTCTCGACACCGGTGGTTTCGCGGTCGAGGTCGTATATGACATTCAGCTCCTCCTGGTTGACAAGAAACTCTTCATTGTGGCGGCCGACGTTAGCCGCGGCGCCCTTATGCGGAGGCTAGGCATTGGGAGGTTCGGTAGGCGCCTCCCAGTTGACGGCGGACTTGAAGGGTTTATCCCGTGGAAGTATGTCCAACCCCTGGGCCCCGACCTTACACCCACAAAGGGAGATGTCAGGCTTACGGTCGCTAGGGAGCGCCTCGCCGACATTCATCCCGAGGATCTTGCCGATATTCTGGAAGAGCTCGACCGTGAAGAGAGAATCCACATATTCAATGTCCTCGACACAAAGGCCGCTGCGGCCACGCTGGATGCGGTCGAGCCGAAGGTCCAGAGAGAGATCCTCGCCAACACGAGCGCCGAACGCGTAGCGCAGATATTCGCCCACTTATCCGCGGTCGAAATCTCGGATGTGATCTCCATTCTTCCAAAGGACGATGCGGACGAGTTCTTGAGGACCCTGAGCGGAGACAGGGCGGCGAGAGTCCAGGAGCTGCTGACTCAGCACGAGGTCCCTGCATCGGTGATTGCGACAACACACTTTCTACAATTCCCCGGCGGCCTGACGGTCGAGGAGGCCTTCGCCAGATTCAGGAAAGAAGCACCGACATCGCTCGTTAACATGTACATCTACGTAATCGATGAAGGACGCCGTCTGAAGGGAGTAATCGACATCAACGAACTCGTCCAGGCATCTCCCAGTAGCAGGCTCGAGCAGATAATGACTAGAAGCGTTGTCACCGTCGATCCAGAGACCCGTCGCTCAGAGCTTGAGGCACTGTTCAGGCGGTATCGGTTCAGAGGGATTCCGGTGGTAGACCGAGAAAGCAAAATCATTGGTGTCGTGAGAGAAAAGGACGCCTTCTCGGCCGGGGACGAGATTCGTCTTTCAAGGTGAACATGAACTGTTGGTTCTCCCTCCACGAGACGCGGTCCCTCACCTATGCCCTGACCTACCCTTCGTCTTGGTCAATAACTAAAAGAGCCAAGCGAGACCAGTTCTCTGTTTGAGGGGCGGTTACGTCGTTGCCGGAGTCATGTTGTGCCTTATCGGCGTCGGAATCGTGTACTACCAGGAGCAGGTCTTGACAAGGCCTGCTCCCCGCATATATAGCCACCCTAAACGCGAACAGCAGCGACCTTGGCGCCATTGATCAGCGAGTACACCGGAGTGAGGGAGGCCCTCGAACTTGTCATCGCTCGCATCCGGGCGAGCAAGAAAATCGAGTCCGTCGACACGCTCCAGTCATATGGCAGAGTCCTGGCCACTGACGTGGTTGCTCCGGAAAATGTTCCTGCAGCTCCGACCTCTCACATGGACGGATATGCAGTAGTCTCCAGCGACCTGATGGGTGCGACGCCGTCCAAACCAGCCATCCTTACGGTGGTCGACGCAATTGGCCCCGGTAATCGGTCCAGACGCCACCTCTTGAGCGGACAGGCAATCATGGTGGCGACCGGGGCGACCCTCCCAGCGGGAGCGGACGCTGTTGTCCCCGTCGAGTCGGCGAAGGCGGAGGGTAACGAGGTGCGTGTGGGATTCTCGCCTAGTCCGGGGGAGCACGTCCACAAGGCGGGTCAGGACATTGTGCGCGGGGAACTCATCCTGGCAGAGGGTCACAGAATCAGGGCACAGGATGTGGGCATTCTTGTCTCACTCGGGTTTCACAAGGTCCGCGTCAGGAAAAAGGTCACAGTGGCTGTGCTGGCCACAGGTAACGAGCTGACTCCTGCGAGCAGACCAATGAAAGGCAAGACGGTGGAGAGCCATTCACCGATCTTCCTGCGGCTTGCAGAAGCCCTCGGCTGCGCCACCCTGGACATGGGCATCGCCCGAGACGATCCAAAGGCACTGCGGGACGCCCTTAGCCCCGCCCTTGCGAAGTCCGACTTCCTGGTGACGCTCGGTGGAACGTCAGCGGGAAGACGCGACCTCGTGGTGGATGCTGTCTCGAGCCTTCGACCCGACGCCCTCGTCCACGGACTCCGGTTGGATAGAGGAAGGGTCACGGGGCTCGCTTCGGTGAAGGGAAAGCCAATCCTGATGCTGCCTGGGCCTATCCAAGCCGCTTCGAACGCCTTCTTAGTGGTGGGGGTTCCTATCATCAAAGAGCTTACCGGGAGCAAAGACATTGGACTCATCGTCCCTTGCGTCCTAGGCGCGCCCTGGGAGACGAGGAGGAAATTCTCAGATTTTCAGAAGGTCGTCTACGTGAAACTGAGGGCCGGTCCGCCGGCCGTGGCCGAGCCAATTACTGGCGAAACAGAGTCAATGAAGCTCCTAGCAAACGCGGACGGCTACATCCTTGTCCCTGAGGACATTAAGAGGCTCGAGGTTGGCGACCGGGTGAACGTCTGTCTCGTGCCCGGCTTCTCTTTCGTCTAACTGACATCATCCCGATCAGATCCGAAGGCGTGTCAATGTCGACCAGCACCCCAACATCAGACACCTCGACCTCCAGAACGTCTGCAGCGTTCTTCTGAACCACCGACTTGGCCCCTGTGTCGCCGCGAATCGATAAGATTTGGGGGAAGGCACTTTTGTCGAAGAGGACAGGGTTTCCTCTCGACCCTTGATACGTGGGGATGATTATTCGGGCTCTGGATTTCTCATAGGCCGCCACCAACTTGTCGATCGTCCGGGGAAGCACGAATGGCTGGTCCCCCAGGGCAACAATGACAGCTTCTGCCTCCCTGCCGACATGTCTCAGCCCGAGCCTTAGGGAACTGCTCATCCCCTCGGCAAATCCTGAGTTGACCACTACCAATTCATCGGCGAACTTGACGTGCTTCCTCACTTCTACTGCGTTAGCTCCGAGGACGACAACTACCCTTCCGACATTCGATCTACGGAGGATCTTCAGAACCCTCTCCAACATCGGCACCCCGTTGAGAGGGAGAATCTGCTTGGGTCCCCCCATACGCGACGAGACCCCAGCGGCGAGCACAATTACCGCAATCAACGCTTCTCGCATAGCTCCAGGGTTAGAATAAGTAATAAAGTGGGGACAACGTGCTGAGAAGCAGCCATGAAGCAGGCAGAGTTTGCGAAGATTATGGACTCCCTCGCCAGCAGAGGGGCTCCCTTCGCCGTAGCGACTGTCGTGAGCATTGAAGGCTCTTCACTCGGGAAGCCGGGGTTCAAGGTAATCATCTCAGGCACTGGGGAAGTCCTCTACGGCACTCTGGGGGGAGTCTGCCCCGAATCGGCCATAGTGTCGGCAGCGAAGATGACGATGAGAACCGGGACTCCCAAAATGGTCAAGGTCTTTCTAGAAGGAGTCGAGAACTCCGTGGGCGCGGTTCTCAAGAGTCAGAGCGAAGACGAAGTGCATGTGGAGACGAATTGCGGCGGCAAAATGGACATTTACGTCGAACCCTACCTCCCTCAACAGAGACTGATTCTAATCGGAGAGGGCGGCAAGGACGACGTGGAAGATGCCCTTGTGAAGCTGGGGAAGAACTTAGACTTTGACGTCGTGGTAATCGACCACAGCCCGGTGCTCAGCGAGCAGCCTGATGAACTCATCAAGGACGTCGATTACGATCTGAGCAAGTTCCAGTTTGTCAACACGGACTCCGTGGTCGTGCTGACAAGAGGGGAGAGGGATGTGGAGACGCTAGTGGCGCTTTCGAAGGTCAAGCTGAGGTACGTCGGGATGATGGGGAGTCGCCAGCGGGTCAGGGAGGATTTCGCGAAGCTCAGAAATGCTGGTGCGGGGGAGCAATTTATCTCGGACCTCAGGGCGCCCATCGGGGCAGACATCGGGGCGGTGACCGCGACCGAAATTGCTCTCAGCATTCTGTCTGAGATTGTCGCGGCGAAGTACGGCAAGGAAGTACTCCGCAAAGCCCTGTCTGAAGGCAAGCCCAAAGAGATTCCGAGCTAGCGCCTAGGCTTCTATGGGGGTCCCCTTCACCCATGTCTGGGCGCCCCCTTTGAAGCGCTCCTTCTTCCACATGGGCAGCGTGCTCTTTATGGTGTCTATTGCATATCTGCACGCTTCGAACGCCTCTGTCCTGTGCTCGCACGACACCGCCACGGCGACACTCACTTCTCCCACCCTCAGGTCACCGTACCTGTGCACCGTGGCTATCTTCAGCACCGGCCATTTCCTTTTCACCTTCTCTTCTATCTCCTCCATCTTCTTCTCTGCCATCTCTTTGTAGACCTCGTAGGTGAGCCCCTCCACCATCTTCCCTCCGCTCCTCAGTCGAATTGTCCCTACGAACAGCACGGCCCCCCCAGCCTCCTTGCCCCCTACCGATGCCAACACCCGGGCAGGATTGATAGGCTGTCGGGTGATGCGGACTGGCTTCATGACTAGCCCCCCGCAACCGGCGGGAGGACCGCCACTTCGTCCCCGTCGTGAAGTGACGCGTTACTCTCTGCGATCTCGAAGTTGACCGAGTACCTAATTGTTTGCTCGATGCTCTTCAGGTCGGGGTGGAGCCGAAGGATTTCGGTTGCCGCATCCCTTACGGTGCTGCCTTCCTTCAGGCGCATGTTTTCGCTCTTCAGGTTTGCCAGGCCCTGGGCCGAGGCGAAATAGAGCACCTTCACATTCAATCCTCTCTATCCCCCTATTGCGTTCATGTTCCTTGGCTTCGCCCACCCGTCTTTGATCCAGGGCATGTACCCCACCCCATCAGGCTTCTTCCAGACCGCCTTGAGCATGTCGTCAGAAAGCGCTTCGTCTGTCCCACCATTGCGGACGATGTGCCGAAGGTCATGGTAGTCGGTGTCGAAGAGGCACGAAAGCAGCTTCCCGTCAGCAGTCAGCCTGATTCTGTCGCAGTCATCGCAGAATGGTTCACTCATAGGAGTGATCAACCCCAGGTCCCCCCTGCCATCCTTGAAACGCCAGATGGACGACGTCTCGCTGCTCCCCCTTCCTTGGGCTTCGAGCGGGTACGCACGATGAACGGTGTCGACAATCTCCTTACCAGGGACGACCCTATCGTAGTTCCACATGCCCAGGCCGTCGAGCGGCATGAACTCGATGAAACGGATGGAGATTCTCCTCTCCCTCGCGTACTCAATGAGGTCTAGTATCTCGTCATCGTTGTAACCTCTGATGGCGACCGAGTTGATTTTCACGGGGTTAAGGCCCACGTCGAGCGCCCTTTCAACGCCCCGGAGGACCCTTGGGAGGGCATCCACGCCCGAGATCTTGGCGAACCTGTCGCTCCTCAGGCTGTGAAGGCTTACAGTGACGCCTCTGAGCCCGGATCTTCGCATGGCCTCAGCCTTCGAATCTAGGTGCCAGCCATTGGTGGTCATGTCAACCGATCGGATTCCATTGAGGGATGTGATTTTGTCCACCAACTCCTCAAGGTTCTTCCTGAGCAAGGGCTCTCCACCAGTGATTCTCACCCTCTGTATCCCAAGGGACGCCAGTACCCTGACAATTCTCTCTATCTCATCGAAGTTGAGGATGTCTTCGCTCGGTATCCAGCTGATTTTGTCTTTCTCGGGCATACAGAACAAGCATGCAAAGTTACACCTGTCGGTGACCGATACTCTCAGCTTCCGTGCTATTCTGCCCTTCCTATCGCGGAGCAGCTTTTCCGCCTGGTTTCCCGACTCCTGCAAAGAGAGCCGAGAATCGGCATTTCATGGGTAAAAACGTTCCTGAGCCGCGCAGGAGAACCTATAACGGGTCAGAGATGAAATGGTGCTCGTGCGTTTCAAGCAGGTGGACATATCGAACAAGCCTGTCGTGTACAGGGAGGCCACGGCAGCAGGCAGGATCAAGCTGAAGCCCAGCACCATCAGTCTCATCAGGAAGGGGGGCCTCGAGAAAGGGGATCCGGTTGCCCTGGCCTCCACGGCTGCGATACTTGCTGTGAAATCGACCCCGAGCATCGTGGCCCTAGCCCATCCCCTGAAGGTGGAAAGAACCGAACCCGTGGTGAAGCTGGGGAAGGACTGGGTCGAGGTGACAGTGACCGTCGCAGCACACGAGAAGACCGGGGTCGAGATGGAGGCGCTTACAGCAGTTTCAGCAGCTCTGCTCAATATCTGGGACGTGACCAAGGCGTACGAGAAGGACAATGAGGGGCAGTACCCCTCGACCGCAATCGAATGGATTAGGGTCACCAAGAAGGTGAAGAGATAGATGCGGCCGCACGAGCAGCACCAAAAACTAGGGGAGGGGCGGCTTCGAGTCGTAGTAATCACCGTGAGCAGTAGCCGCTATGCTAAGATGAAGGCAGGTGCCGAATATACTGATGAAAGCGGGGACGCGGCAGTTGAGGAAACTCGGAGGGCTGGTCACAACGTCTCGCGAAGGGTGCTTATCTCCGACCACAGGGCGATGCTCCGCAGAGAAGTTAAGAGATTCCTCAGAGGGAAAGACGACGTTCTTCTCTTCACCGGGGGAACGGGTCTGTCCCCCAGAGATCTGACTGTCGAAACCGTTAGGCCGTACTTTGACAAAGAACTCGACGGGTTCGGGGAGCTGGTGAGGAGGCTGGGCTACGACGAGATAGGAAGCGCGGCCGTGCTGACCAGGGCGACTGCTGGAGTCGCCTCGGGTAAGCTGATTGTGTGCATGCCGGGTTCGCCAGGCGGAGTGAGGACTTCTATGCGGGCATTCGTTAGGGAGTTCCCACATGCTGTCTTCATCGCAGGAAGCTGAGTCAGTCTAGGGAAGGGCCACTGGACACGTCAGAAAGCTCTGTTCCTCGGGTTTCCCTCATGAGTCGTAGCCCTCCAACGAGGGCAGCGATAGGGACTGCGATAATCCAGAGGAACCCCGCGTAAATGTTTCCTATCAAAAGTGCGAGCCACGGAGCAATCAGGAGCGTCCCGTCACCGATGTCCCCCGTACCAACTCCATAGGATATAGCCAGCGACGTGTACCGAATCCTCGTCGGGAACGACTCGACGAGGTAGGCTCCCAGTGGCCCGTAAACCATCGCCGAAACGAAAACCTGAACGAAGGCAAGGCCTGCCAGTCCGACGATATTAGGAGGGCTCGAAAGTGCGTGCAGGCCGATGAAGACCGGAAGGAAACCAAGACCGAGCAGGTTACCCAGGAGAATGACCTTCTTTCGTCCAACGCGGTCCGATAACCAACCGAAAAAGACGAAGAACGGCGAGCCGAGTGCGAGCGCCGTCACAGTCACTGCGCTCGCGTCTGTAAAGCTCAACTTGAGAGTGGTCTGCATGAACACGGACGAATAGAACTGGGCGGTATGCCAGATAACTGACGACCCCGAGATGACGAGAAGAGCGACGAGGAGGGTCCTCATGTTCCCCCTGTCCGCGAAAGTCTCCCTTATTGGCGCCTTGGAGGTCTTCCCCCTTACTAGCAGCTCGGCAAACAGCGGAGTCTCCGTCAGCTTCAATCTCAGCCAGACCGCTGCGACGACGAGGACGGCCGAGAATAGGAAAGGAATGCGCCACCCCCAATCGGCAAATGCGGATTGGCTGAGCGATAGCCGAGCGGCAAGGACTACAGAGGAGGCGATAAGTAGACCCACGGTACCGGATGCCTGAACTAGCGACGTCCACTTTCCCCTAGAGGACTTGGGTGCGTGCTCCGCAAGGTAGACCGTCGCACCCCCGACTTCCCCCCCGAGGGCGAGTCCCTCCAGAACTCTAAGGGCCACCAGAAGCAATGGTGCGAATACGCCGATGGCTGCGTACGTTGGGAGCACCCCCGTGAAAGATGCCCCCGCCCCCATGACAATGACCGTAAGTAGAAAGGCTCGTTTGCGTCCCATGCGGTCTCCAATCCGCCCGAACACAGCGCCGCCGAGCGGTCGCACAGCGGCTCCCGCTACGAACGCTCCGAGAGCCAGCAAGATCGAGTCAGAAGGGTTCTGGGCCGGAAAGAATACACTCGATAGCACCACAACAAGAGATCCGTATACGAATAGGTCGTACCACTCTATTATGCTGCCCATTACAGACGCGGCTGCGACGAAACGCAGCGAGCTCAAGACAGGTCCAGTCGGCTATGATTGCTTTTAAGGGAGAGGCAACGATATATCGTTGCACATGGCGCACGGGTCCCTAACTGAATCTCAGTACCTAGTCCTTACCTGCCGGGGGAAGGGCATGACTCAAAAGGAGACAGCAAAGGCACTGGCGACCACCAGGGCTAACGTCTCCATGATCGAACTGAGGGCGAGGAGGAAGGTGGCCCAAGCGAGGGAAACGCTGGTCGCCTACCAGTCCACTCTTACGGACCACGTCCTGAGCATCCCGAAGGGGACAAGGTTCTACGACGTTCCGCCTCTCGTCCTGGGCGAAGGGGACAAGCGGGGGGTTCACATCCAAAGCAACATCGTGGAGATAGTCCGAATGGTGAAGGTCTTGCGCCCAGCTTGCCTGAAGAATGGGAAGACGACTCGCACTATCACCTTCGTCTTCAATAGAGCTGGGAAACTCAAGATTGGAAGTCCGAGCCCGTGAATCTGCGGTTCAGTACAACGGGACCGTGGGGTCAACCTCTTCCGCCCACGCCCTAATCCCGCCCTTCAGGTTGCGGACTCTCGCGAAGCCCATCGAAGACAGAATTTCCGTCGCCGTCGCGCTGCGGGCCCCAACGTGACAGTAGACCACTATGTCTGCGCTCTTGTCAAGCTCCCCGGCCCTTCTTCTGAGCTCTCTCAGGGGGATGAGCCTGGCGCCCTCAATCCTGCAGAGGTTGTACTCGAAAGGTTCCCTAACATCTAGGAGCGCAATCCCTCCCTTGTTATCCATCAGATGCTTCAACTCAATGGGCGTTATCTCCTTCACGGCAGGGGGCGCCTTCACGCCGCAGAACGCATCGTAGTCTATCAGTGACCTGATCGTGGGGGTCTTTCCGCACACTGGGCAGTTGGGGTTCTTCTTGAACCTCAGCTCGTTGAATGACATGTCAGTCGCGTTGAGGAGGAGCAGTCTTCCGAGAAGCGGCTCACCCCGGCCCAACATCAGCTTCATTGCCTCGACTGCCTGTATGCTCCCCATGATCCCTGGAAGCACACCGAGGACCCCCGCCACCGCACAGTCTTGCACGCTGTCAGGGGGCGGAGGCTCGGGGAACAAGCACCGGTAGCAGGGACCCTTCTCCGCGTAGAAAACAGACGCCTGACCGTCGAACCTGAAGATGCTGGCGTAAACATCGGGCTTCCTGAGTAGGACGCAAGCGTCGTTAATCAGATATCTGGCTGGGAAGTTGTCCGTGCAGTCTACCACCACGTCATATCCCTTGAGGATGTCCAGGGCGTTCGCCGAAGAGAGCCTCGCATTGTGGGGTTCCACGGTGACGTAGGGGTTGACCTTGCGCAGTCGTTCCCCTGCGACCTGCGACTTTGGTCTTCCGACATCGCCATCTGAGTAAATCGTCTGGCGGTGCAGGTTGCTCTTTTCGATGACGTCCTCGTCCACGATTCCTATTCTCCCGACGCCGGCCGCAGTCAGGTAGGTCGCCGCGGGGATCCCCAGCCCCCCGGCACCGACGATGAGCACGGACGACTGCTTCAGCTTCTGCTGTCCCGCAATGCCGAGCTCGGGCAGAACCAGCTGTCTGCTGTACCTCTCAACTTCCGCCTGCGTGAGGCCCCTGCTGACTGATGATTCCGACAATCGGGAACCTTCGTTCTGTCAATTCGCTTGATAAAAAAGTTCGGAGCGCCCGTCTCGCAAGAAACGTGCACCATATATATCGCAGGTGTCATGAAACGTGTGTTTGATTCGGGTGCGACTTACAGCCCAGCTTCGGGACTACACCCATGGGGCCAGGGAGTTGAAACTCGATTCCGCCCCGGATCTTCAGGCGATGGTGGCACTGCTGGAAAAGTCGTTCCCGGGCATCGGCGGAAGGATTGTTGACGACCAGGGAAAGATAAGGCCCCACGTCAACGTGTTCGTAAACTCCGAGAACTCCAGGGAGCTAGAAAACGAGAAGACCCCACTAAAGGACGGCGACGTGGTGCATATATTGCCGTCCGTTGCAGGTGGATAGAGGAGGATTCTGATTGCCAGCTAACAAGGGGAGAGTATGCCTGCTGGTGGGGACGAGGAAGGGCGGCTTCGTCTTCACCTCCGACTCGAGCCGAAAGGAATGGAAGGTTTCAGGCCCGCACATGAAGGGGAACGAGATCTACCACATNGGCCTTCGATAAGAGGAGCGGCGCCATGCTCGCATCAATGATTAGCGGTCACTGGGGGCCTACAGTCGCCCGCAGCGACGACATGGGGAAGACCTGGAAAGAGTCCAGGACTCCTCCGAAGTTCCCAAAGGGCTCGGGGCTCTCGGTAGCCAGGGTCTGGCATATCAGGCCTGGCAGCGACGACGAACCGGGGGTGGTGTATGCCGGGGTCGAGCCCGCCTGCCTGTTCAAGTCGGAGGACGGGGGGAGGAGCTGGAAGGTCAACGAGAGCCTCATGAACCAGAAGACCCGGAAGAAGTGGCAGCCGGGTGCAGGGGGCCTCTGTCTTCACACAATTCTGCCGAACAGCAAAAGGCCGAAGATGATGCACGTCGCCATCTCCGCGGTCGGGACGATGCGCACCGAAGACGGGGGGCAAAGCTGGAAGTTCCAAAACAAGAACGTCCTGGCCGGCTTCCTACCAGAGAAATACCCTGAATACGGCACGTGCGTCCACAAGCTCGCGAGCAATCCATCAAGGCCTGACGTGATATTCCATCAGAACCACACCGGAGTCTACAGAAGCGACGACGCGGGGGAGAATTGGATAGATATCAGGAACAACCTGCCGTCCCGCTTCGGGTTCCCCATAGCGGTGGACGCCAACGAGCCGAGGCGCGCCTACGTTGCCCCCCTGGAAGGGGATTTCTCGCGGATACCGTTGGGCGGGCACTTCGCCGTCTGGGGAACGGACAACGGCGGCAAGGAGTGGTTCAAGCTGGACTCGGGGCTCCCATCGGTCTCCTACTACACGGTGCTGAGAGACGGGATGGTCACTGACACGGAGGACCCATGCGGCCTCTACTTCGGCACCACCACCGGCCACCTGTTCGTCAGCCGGGACCAGGGCAACCACTGGCAGAACCTGTCAGACGGTCTCCCTCCAATACTGTCCGTATCCGTCTCGGGCACCTGATCATTTCACTCCCTCTCCAAGGAATAAATAGAGTCAAGTGCCCTTCGTCTCCCGATGAGCGATCGCCAGCATCTGATTGCGACCATCAAGGAGCACGTCAAGAAGAGGCACGAGGCGAAAGACAGGGAGTTCCTATTTGGCGCAGAACGGGTCGACCTCCGAAGGGTGGACCACCTGAAGGTCGAGGTCCGGAAAAGACACTTCACCTTCTACGTGGACGAACCGGCAGAAAGAGGCGGCACCGACCAGGGACCGAACCCACTCGCCTATTTTATCGCAGGGGCCGCTTCCTGCCTGATTAACCAGTTCCTCACCGACGCAATCTACAGGGGCGTGAGGCTGGAAGAAGTGGAGATGGCAGCCAGGGGCCACTTCGACAGACGCATGGGGGGCGCCTTCAAGGAGATCATCTACGACCTGAGACTCACCAGTCCTTCTGCGAGGAAGGACATCCTGTCTCTTGCCAGGGAGGCGGAAGAGATGTGCTACGCCCACCAGACCCTGAAGAAGGCAGGCGTAAAGATGATAACCAACATCTTCCTGAACGGGGAGCCCATCGGCTGACTTCGGTCAGAAGTGCGTGACGCGTTCGGCCCTCGTCTCTGCCACAATCCTGCCTCGCTTGATTACGGCCAGCCGGTCAGGTTGGAGCCGCAGAGCATCGCGAACCCCTCCCGAGTCGAGGAGTACCAGATCTGCACAGTCCCCAATCCGGACTCCGTAACGTTCGATCCTCATCCCCTTCGCCGCGTTGTAGGTTACCATATCGAAAGCGGACTCGAGCTCTCGCGGCGCACCAAGGTGGGCTGCATGGCACATCACGAACGCCAGCTCCAGCATGTCCCCCCTTCCGAACGGGTAGTAGGGGTCGTCAATGTCATCCTGCGCCACCGCCACATTCACCCCTGCTTCGAGGAACTCCCTGACTCGGGTAACCCCTCGCCTGACGGGATGTCCATCTGTTCTCCCATACATGAAGAGGCTGATGTGGGAGTTTTCGACGACGGTGAGGCCGGCCTCCTTCGCCAGTCCCACAATCTTCCTCGCGTAGGCGTCGTCTGGAGAGTCGAGGGCTCCCCTGCAGTGGGAGGCGGCCACGCGACCGCCGTACCCCTCCGCGATCGACTTCCGAATGAAGTACTCCAGATTTTTGGAGGAAGGATCGGTGTTGTCGTCGATGAGTGTGTGGATGTCCTTGTTGTGCTTCTTCGCGATGCCGAAGACGATGTCAGTATGCCTCGCGGCCGCATCGCTATCCTTCTCGTACCAAGGGATGCCCCCAACAACATCCGCGCCCAGTTCCATGCTCTTTTCTAGAAGTTCCTCCGCGCCCTCGTCCCTGACGAGTCCCTCCTGGGGGAAAGCGACCACCTGCATGTCCAGGACGTCCTTGAACTTCTCTTTGACGCTCAACAGGCTCCTGACCGGGAGCAACCCTCCTGTAGTATCGACGTCGGCGAACGCCCTGACCGCGGTGGTGCCTGCAATCACCGACGACTTGAGCGCCCTGCTCGCACGGTCGACGATGTCAGACTCTGTAAACCGTTCCTTCACCCGCGTCGCGGACGGAATTGCCTGAGGAGAGCCGGTTTTGGCTGTCTCCCAGACATCCGCCCATGAGCTGGTAAGGCACTTGTCCAGATGACAGTGAATGTCGACGAACCCAGGGGTGAGGAGCCTCCCGTCCGCTTCTATCTCCTCCTCGGCCATGTCCCTCAGGTGCTCTTCTATTGCCGCTATCCTCCCCTTCTCCACGCCGACGTCGTGCCGACCCCTCGCTCCTCGCAGGCACGCGCCTCTCACGATAAGGTCCAATGCCCGTGTCCTCACTTTGCCTCAGGCGGCCCGGCCCAACCCGATTGGACTTCCATCCTCTGCCTTTCGTCCCTGCGCCTTATGAGAAGGTAGACGAGAATGGCACCGACGGCGACCACCGCCACGCCGATGAATATCGCTACCAGGAAGGTCCTGTTCCTCGCGGCGTCGAACACCGTTATCTGATGATAGTGTGTAGCGTAGAGCTCCTGGGACTTGGTGTCGACCGCCAGCCCTGCCACCTGGCTCTCGACCTGGTAGCGCTGCACGACGCCTCCGGATGTATCCAGCTCAAGAATCGACCCCCCGGGTGAAGAGGCCACATAGACGCGCCCCGTCATGTTGTCAACCGCTATGGTGTTGGTCGAATTTTGGTCGGACGAGGCTACTTGGAAGCTTTTCACAAACGTGTCCGTTCGGGTGTTCACAACATACACCTCGTTGGTCCCCGTCGCCGCATACAGCATCTGGGTTCCGTCGTCGAGGGCAAACTGGAGGGCGCAGCAACCCGGGAGCCCGATGGTGGCAACAGGCACCAGGCTCGCTGCTTCGAGGACAGAGATTCCGCCCTGGGGGTACTGGCCCACGTAGAGTCGCCCGTTGGAAGAATCCAATATGATTCCATCTACGCTGTTTGCAAAAGTCGCATTCCCTACCACTTCTCCAGTCTGCGTGTTGATTGCAAACACTTGGTAGCCCGACGTGACGTAGAGGTCTGGGGAGACAGAACTGTCGAAGGCCATCGAAAGGATGGGCTTCCCGACGTTGATCTGACGCGCAAAAGTCTGGCTGGCCACGTCGAAGATTGCTATCGTCGTGTTGCCCGCGACGTAGACATTACCGGTCTTTTGGTCGAGGGCCATCGGCCCGGGTAATACATCGAGAGGGAGGACCTTGGCCACTTCATGAGTGCTGGCATTGATGACTCCGAAGGAGAACCCCGTGGGCGGGTACTCCCCCGAAGTGGCATCGAAATACACCAGTCCCCTGGCAGAATCCACAACGACGGATAGCGGCCACGAGCGCCCCGGCGTGATTGTCAGAGGGTATGTGGACGCGCCGACTGGCTGTGCGAGAAATAGAATCACAACAACCAACGAGAGTAACTTGGTCTTCACGAGGTTCCCCTTCTTTTCATTTCAACAACGTAGCAAAAAACACTTTCTCCTTCAAGGGACTCTTCGGGTCTTCTTAGAAGTGATTACCTTTAACAATGCATGGAGTGGCTCATGATTCATTTTGACTTCGACCGATGAGGAGCAGAAGAATCCGAAGACACTCTCTGGTATCGAGGTGAAGAGATTCTACTCTCCGGGAGAATCTCGCCCACTACAGGAGGAGCCGGGAAAGTATCCCTACACTCGGGGAATCTATCCGGAGATGTATCGAAGGCGGCTCTGGACAGTCAGAGAGTACTCTGGGTTCGGCACCTCTGCAGAGACGAACAAAAGGCTGCGCTTCATGCTCGACCAGGGCCAGACAGGGCTTAGCCTCGCCTTCGACCTCCCGACTCAGTTGGGCCTCGATTCTGACAACCCGAGGTCAATGGGGGAGATAGGGAGGGTCGGGGTGGCAGTTAGTATCCTGGATGACGTCCAGGCAATCTTCCGGGGGATCGACTTGGGAAAGGTGAGCACGTCGATGACTATCAATTCGACGGCGCCCATCCTCTTCTCGATGTACGCTGCGGCCGCGGAGGGCTCGGGGCTGCCGAAGTCTGAGGTAAGGGGGACCGTTCAGAACGACGTCCTCAAGGAGTTCATCGCCAGGAACACTTACATCTATCCTCCTGGTCCTTCCCTCTCCCTCGCCATCGATTTGGTGGAGTACTCTGTCAAGAACTATTCGAAGTGGCACCCGATAAGTATCAGCGGCTACCACATCAGGGAGGCAGGGTCCACCGCCGTGCAAGAGCTCGCCTACACTTTCTCTGACGCCATAACCTACACCAACGCCGCTCTCCAGAGGGGGTTGTCCCTCGAGCAGTTCGCCCCCCACTTCTCCTTCTTCTTTGCCTCGAACAACGACTTCATCGAAGAGGTGGCCAAGTTCAGGGCTGCCCGGAGGATATGGGCGCGCATCATGAAGGAAAGGTTCGGTGCCGGGGATGACGAGTCCACGAAGCTGAAGTTCCATACTCAGACTGCCGGAGAGACACTGACCGCGCAGGATCCCGAGAACAATGCTGTCAGGGTGACCGTACAGGCCCTGGCAGCTGTCCTGGGAGGAACACAGTCGCTCCACACGAACTCCATGGATGAGGCCCTCTCTCTCCCGTCGGAGGAGGCGGCGAAGCTCGCTCTTAGGACTCAGCAGGTAATAGCCAACGAGTCCGGAGTCACTCTCACAGCCGACCCACTCGGTGGCTCCTACTACCTGGAGTATCTGACGGACAAACTAGAGAGCTTGGCATTCGAAGAGATAGAAAGGGTGGAAAGGATGGGCGGGATGCTGAAGGCTATCGAAAGCGGGTACGTGAAGAAGGAGATTCTGAACGCGGCCTATCTGAAGCAATTGGACATCGAGTCAAAGAAGAGGATCATAGTCGGGGTGAACGCGTACCAACCCTCCTCCCCATCAAAAAGGAAAGTACTGATCCTTCCCCAGCGGATCCAGAGCGAAAGAGTCAGGGCACTCAAGGCTGCAAAAAGAAAGAGAGATACATTCGAAGTGACAGAGAAGCTCGAACGGCTGAAGAGCGCCGCACAAAGAGATGAGAACATGCTCCCGTCAATTTCTGATGCCGTGAAAGCAAGGTGTACCGTAGGCGAGATCAGCGATGCTCTGCGGGAGGTGCACGGCGTCTACAGGGCGAGGCAGGTGTTCTAGCGGATGACGATGAAATTCGACCATGTCGGGGTCGCCGTGAAAAGCGTAGATCAGATGCTCGCCATCTACGGCAAGATTGGCGACTTCCAAGTGAAAAAGACGGAGGTCCCTGGTCAGAAGGCAAAGGTCGCCCTCTTGAAAGCAGGGGAGACAAGCGTCGAGTTCCTGGAACCGACCAGCGAGGACAGCACCCTTGCGAAGTTCATCAGGGAGAAGGGGGAGGGGCTGCACCACATCGCCTTCGAGGTAGACGATATCGAGAAGACGACCGAAGAGCTAAAGGCGCGAGGCTTTCGGTTCATCTACGACAAGCCGGCGGATGGGAAGTTCGGGAGCAGGGTGAACTTCATGCATCCAAAGTCTACGGGCGGGATTCTCGTTGAATTGACTCAGAACGCCGGTCGTTGAGCGCTCCTAGAGCACGCCTGCGCCTCTGAATGCCTCGATGAGCTTGACCCTCGTTTGGACGGGCTCGATAATCTCGTCCACGTACCCCTCCCTCACGCCTATGGATGGGTCCATCTGCTGCACGAAGGCGGCAGACGCCTTCTCTAGCTCGGCCTTCCTTTCCTCGTCTTTCATTGCCTCGAGCCTCCTCTTCAGGAAGATTTCAGAGTAGGCTGGAAGGCTCAGCACAGAAATCCTCGCTGTTGGGTAGGCATAGACCTTCTTGGAGCCCAGGGCCTTGCTGGCGAAACCAACGAAGGCACCTCCATAGGCCTCCCCCGTGATGACCGTGACCTTCGGGCATCCGGAAGATGCATACTCCTTAATGGCCTCCCCGCTCGCCCTTATCAGCCCCGCCCTCTCCTGATCCGCGGCCGGGTAGACGCCAGGGCAGTCGAGGAACGTCACCATCGGCATGCCCAGGATGTTGCACATCGATGCGAACCGGGACATCTTTCTGCAAGCGTCGACGTCGAGGAAGCCTCTCATCACCTCCTTGTTCGAGGCAACCACTCCGAATGTCTTTCCCTCGAGCAGGGCCAATCCTGTGACGACGCTTTGGGCATAACCGCTTCTGAATTCGATGAACGAGCCAGGATCGAAGGCTGACTCTATGAGTTCCAGAGGGGCTGCCGTCCCAGTCCTCGATGCCTTTGGAATCGCCCTCTCGCCTCGCCCCCTGAAATACGCGAGCAGCCTCCTCACAACCTCCAAGCACTCCTCCTCGCTCTCCACAACGTGAGATGCTGTCCCGTTGGAACTGTGCACTTGCCATCCGCCAAGCTCTTCTATCCCGACCTCCCGCTTGGTCTCGGCTTTGGCGACCCCCGGTCCCCATACGAATAGGCTGCTCTTCCCCTTGATCATTACTATCGCGTCTCCCATGTAGGCGGAGTAGGCCGCCGCGCCGCTGACCGTCCCCATTATCACGCTTATCACCGGCACGACCTCCCTCGCCTTGATCAGGTGGCCGACGAGCGCGCTAGCCTCCTCGAGGGAATGCCCTCCCTCTTGCACCCTGACACCCCCCGAGTCGTAGAAGCCTATGATTGGGAGGTTGCTTTCTGCGGCCACGGAAACGAGCCGCTCGAGGCGCTTGGTGTGCCCCAGCCCCATCGTCCCACCCTTGTAGGTGGGCTCCTGGGCGAAAACGGCGGCCTCAGCGCCTCCGACCCGCACTATCCCGGCGATGGCCCCATCGTCGTGGGCCACAGTGTCCGGCGGGAGAGGTTTCCTGAGGTCGATCTCGGTACCTTCTACATCGGTCAGCTTCCCGTCATCGGCAATGCCCAGTAGCCAGCCCACGGAGGGGGTTTCCATTTCGAGCGTCCGTCTCCTTCCCTGAACTACTCCACGAAGGCTACGACCCTGGCGAAGGCCGCCTCTCCACCCTTGAAGAGCCACGGGAAGCAGCCAATGGTGGTCCTGAACGCCTTGCGATTGCCAAGGACCTCTTCGATTTGTCCGCCGATATTCTCGATGTGGATGCAGTCACGGGGGAATAGGATGTTGTGGGTAACCTGATAGTCATCTTCTGGGAAGAGCTTGTCCACGTTGTCCTTCCCGAACTTCTTCTCCGCCGCTGCTCTCACCTTGGTGCAGACCCTGGGCAGGAACCTTCCGATTGGGAGGTTCATGGGGTGGTCGGTGGAGACCGCGTCTACTCCCCAGATGTGGATTTTCTTCTCGAGGAGGTAGTCGCAGAAGGCTCTCGTAGGGCCAGGATGCATGTGGATGTATCTCTCCTCATCTGCCGTCCCGTTCGGCTTGGGAGGCTGGTACCAGGCGTACTTGCTCCATCCGGTGTACAGGATAAGGAGATCCCCGTCTTTGACCCCCCCTGCCTCCTTGGCGTTCCTTTCTACAATCTCCTTGGTGTAGATTCCGAGGTCTCCGACCTCGCTGACGTCCACGATTATGCCCGGGCCGTAGAGCCAGGTCAGCGGGATTTGGTCGATGGTCTTGCCGTTGGTCACGAAGTGGAGCGGCGCGTCAAGGTGCGTCCCCATGTGGTTCGAAGTCATGATGTACTGGGCGTTCACCCCCTGCTCGGGTTTTCTCTTGATGAATTTGACCTCGAACGGAGGATAGAGAGGCCAGAATGGCGTCTCTTGGTTCAGTGGCTGCGACAGGTCATACAGCTTCATGGTTCCGGCGACGCCTCATGCGGTATAAAAAACATCATCAATCCAGGGTTTATCCTAGGCACAGCCGGCATCCCGTAGCACGGCCCTGGGATCTTTCCCCCTGGACTACCCCTACACTTCTACTTCCTTCGGAGGAACGACCTTCTCGGCCGTCCGGAGGACGTCCGGAGGCGCGGGCCTTATGGGAAGCCTGTCCCTCAGCATCGGCTTCACAAACCTGTCCCAGTCCTCCTTCGTCGTGAAGAATATCCTGGATCCTCCGAGCTCGTGCTGCATCTCTGGGTATGGCTTCTGGTGTTGGGCATACTTGATGCCCCAGTACCTGAACCCGGTGTAGCTCTCGTAGGTCGCCCACCATTCCTTCATGTTCATCAGGTCGAAGGCGTACTCCGCCTTCGCCGCGTACATGGTGGCTCCGATTCCAGCCCTCCTCTTGAAGGTGAGTGTGTGGAGGCTGATGGCGACGTCATTGTCCCATAGCCTGAAGTTCCCAATGGCCGCAAGCTCACCGTTGATGATGCCAAGGAGAGAGACGTGGTCCTTCATCCTGCTTCTATACCATCCGAGGAACTCGGAGTAGACCCTGGACGAAACCAGGTCGAAGAAGTCGGTGTCGTGGTCGAACAGCTTCATTGCTGTTTGCATGACGACCGGCGCCTCTTCCTTCTTGGCGCGGCGGATCACCATCTTCTCACCTGTTGGGAGATTGACGTAGCCGGCGGGATATTCGACTTTCAGGAGCGGGGATTCGAAGCCTCTGAGGATTGGTTCGATGTCTTCGACGTTGATTTTGACTTCACGAAGGGTTACCTTTTCGGGCGGTGACCAATCAGATGACATGGCCGACGACGACTCCCGATTCGCTATAAGCCTGTCGCAGTGTCACATCTGCACGAATCATCTGTCCTACATGCACCGACATGCTCCGGGGTCAGCCGAGCAAAGCGAGTCTGCTCGGATTTGTCTCCTGTGCTCGCTCTATCTTGCGCCTCAGCTTCGTAAGGCTGTCTATCTGGTCCCTTATACTGTCCCGACAGACGAATATCGAATCCCTTACCAGCCATTCGTCCTCGAGCCCATCGGCGACTTCGCCAAGCCTGACGACCGCCCCTCCAAGGGACGCAACGGCTATGTTCAGTTCCCTCGAGATTCTCCGGACCCTCCGATCGGTGGCCTCAGGGTCTCCCAAGAGGAAGCCCGGGCCCGACGTGTACCTTTCCCTGGCCTGCTTCCTGCGGATGATTCTCCTGACCTCCCTGAGGGACAGGCCCTCAGAGCCTATTTCCTCGGCCATCTCCTCGGCGTCGTCGTCGTTCAGCATGGTCAGTTCCTGTGCCACGCTTGGAGCTATTCGGCGCCGCATGATTTCGTCCTGAACCCTCTGCGGAAGTGAAAGGAGCCCTATCCTCCTGCTGACGTATTCTTGACTCTTCCCTATCCTTCGGGCAAGCTCCGTCTCCCCTCCATAACCGAATTCCTCGACGTAGTTCCTGAAGGCCCTGGCCTCTTCGATCGGGTTCAACGTCTCACGCTGGATGTTCTCCAGAAGGGAGACCTCGAAGGCTTCTCTGTCGTCCAACTCAACCACGTGAGCCGGAAGCCTGCGCCAACCAAGCTTCTTGCAAGCCTCAAACCTCCTCATGCCGGCTACGACCTCGAACCCGTCCTCTGCAGGTCTCACGATGATGGGCTCGAGCAGTCCCTTGTCCCTTATCGATAGCATGAGCCCTTTGATGGGGCCGCTGTCCGTCCTAAGCATCACCCTTGGGGGTCGTATCATTCGGACCTCCACGGACTCGAGAAAGCCTGCCAGAGGGTTTGCTTTCATGCAGCAGAGCCGATATGGACTCGCTATATCCCCTGTCCCTAACGTCTTTGGTTCA
>OCOJ01054249.1_pt1 | contig 65090 bp, 52 predicted proteins | sample 1539251 | NCBI WGS metagenome assembly OCOJ01 (sample SAMN01911457, study PRJEB22624) | soil metagenome | biome: Soil | place: Malaysia | collected 2012-04-30 | depth RA_metagenome m
GAGGAGGAGTTGGCGATCTCGAATTCTCATTGCCGTTGCGAGGAAGTCAACAGAGCCAGATGCCGTCAAGGTGCAGGAGGTGATCAATCTCAAGTTTGGGCGCGGAACGATGGAGGGGAACTTAAAGTGTCTTCCCGGCAAGGGATGGGTCGAACAGCTGCAAAGTCTGCTTTGCAGAAGCCAGCAGAGCCTTCCAACGCTTGAAGTCTCCGGCGTTCTCGGTAATCAGCGTGGCTCCGGCCCGTACGGCTTCGAGCGCGATCAGAAGATCTCGAAAATGGCGCACAAAGTCCATCTGCCCGAACGTCCGCCGGGCACACTGCAGCAGAATGCCGGTTTCAATCCATGCCGCGGCCGGCGGGGAGGTAAAGTGGCCCAGTGCGCGGTGGGCCCGGCACAATGTATCCAAGAGCCGCTTTTCCCGGTGGTCGCGAGTTCCGGCGTAGAGCTCAGCAGCCACTACCGCGGTCAGAATGGTGCGCTGGAAGACGCGAGCGTCCTCTCCCAGCCATGGATAGCGCTCTCCCCGGCTATACCGGACGTAAACGCCGGTGTCAAAGAGCAGCGGACCCGCGGGCAGGGCAATCATCAGGCCTTCGCCCGTGTGCGCACGAATGCGTCTTCCAGACCTCCAAGCTTTCGCAGGTTCTGTAGGGCGTTCAGCCCCGCTTCTACTGCCAGTCGTTCCTCGATCACGCGCCGCACCGCCTCAGAATTGCTGCGTGAGCGGAGAGCTTTGCGAAGACGCCGGACCTTTCCGGTTTCAAGCAACAGATTCGTGCGCGTCAATGCCGCCCTGCTCATGACATCCTCCAGTGTGTAGGTTCAAAACAAACTATACACACTGGCCCCGCCGCTTACAAGGCAGGACTTTCGTCCAGCCCGCTCTGGGAGGGTTTCCGTTCTTTTTCGGTTGCATTTTGCCTCGCCGCGAAACGAGTCGCGAGGGCTGGGACCGCGCGGAGGCGGAATTCCGCGGAGCCAACGGACAAGCAGGAACCTTTAATGGGCAGCCTGGCATGAAATGCGTGGCCTTCCGACGAGGTGCACAGCACAAGTATCGGCTTCTTGCAGGAATCACCTCGAATGGCGCTTGAGCGCCTCGAGCTCCTCGAGCGTGCGCGGCCAGTCCGCTTTCAGCAAGCGGGAGAGCCCGCGGTCTGCAAGCAGTCTTCCGCCCGTCTGGCAGCGCGGGCAGTAGTTGGTTTCGTTATCGGCGTAGCGGATGCGCTGGACCTTTTCGCCGCACCTTGAGCAAGGCTTTCCATAGCGGCCATGCACAGCCATCCCTTCGCGAAACGCGGTTACTTTTTCTGGAAAACCGGCCTGCGCTTCCGATCGAAGCCGCCCGATCCATAGCTCCAGCGTCTGGCGCGTCGCGGCAAAGAGCTTTTCCCATTCCTCCGCGTTCAGTTTGCGCGTGAGTGCGACGGGAGAAAGTTGCGCGGCGTGCAGGATTTCATCCGAGTAAGCGTTGCCGATCCCGCTCACCAGCCGTGGATCCGTGAGCGCCCGCTTGAGCGTCCGGTTTTCGGCGGTTAGCGCGGCGCGGAACGCCCTCAGGTCGCCGTCGAACACGTCGATGCCGCCGGGATCGATGGACCGCAATCCCGCCTCGCCCGCAAGCAGATGCAGCGACGTGCGGCGCTTCGTGCCTGCTTCCGTCAGCACCAGCGAACCGTTGGGAAAGTCGAACGCCGCGAGGGCTTGGCGTCCCGCCAGCTTTGCCCCCGGCGTCCGCCAGTGCAGCCTCCCGGCAATCATCAAGTGCAGCACCAGCCAGAGATCGCCCTCCACGCCGATGGCAATCCGCTTGCCGATGCGCCTGAGTTCGCGCACCGCTTGACCCTCGACGTCCGAAAGGGGCGGCTCTGTGGTGCGCAGCAGGAACGGGCTCGCCAGCCGTATCCGCTCGAGCGGCCGGCCGAGGACGCGTGGTTCAAGCGCCGTGATATACGCGGCAATGTCCGGCAATTCCGGCATTCCCGTTAGATTGCCAGCCACACCCCGCCGTTACTCCAGTGGCAGCAGGCGGCGCGCCTCGTTAACCGTAACGCGCCCCTTGATATCAAGAGGCGGCGCCATTGAATCTTTCCTGTGGCAAGAGATCTTAGATGCGATGAGGCCAAACGTCCTGCTGGAAGTAGTTGGAAGTCAGGCGCTTTGACCGGTTCGGCCATGGGAAGTCATTCATGCAGGCAGCACGTTCTGCAATCTAACTTGCCGGGCAGGACCGATGAAGAATGGTCGAGGCAATTGGTCCCGGTTCCGAAGTCCCGCTGCTTCGGGATCGGGATTCGGAATGCCCGCCCACCGTATTCTGGTGGGAACCACCGATCCCGCCCTGCGGGATCCCGAACTAGATTCCAGCCCTGGTGAAATCTACGGAAACCTGAGGGCCGCAACTGCTTTCGCTTGTACCTGATGGCTGCCTCTTGTTGAACGCCGGGGAGTCCCATCGGTTCTGGGTGTGCTCACAGCTACAAATTCATCTACATCCAAACACGTCCTTGCACGCGGCCGAGTCACGTAGCGCGCGCTCCATGTCGACTCTTGCGGCGATGCTTTTTGCCTGCGCCTCCCTCCGGCCAGCGGTCTTTAAGGGGCGACTTTGAGACAGGTTCAACTTTCACGCCTGAAGAGAACTTGCCGCTCATTTCATTCAGCAAATGCACATAAAAGGGGAGAATTCTAAGCGGCAAGGATTCAATTTCCTTGTCTCGACCTGAGCCAGTGACCTCGTACCAGGAAAAGTGTTCCCAGGATGGTCTCTTTTTAGGATTGCGATCATGCCGGTCGATCTGTTTGGAGAATATGCCCCCGCCGATGTACACGGGCATGGTTCCGTTGCAGAGAGCAACGACCCCGTTACATCCCTCAAGTCTTTCTTTGTTAGCCGCTTCAGATTCTTTGGTATGCTGGTCCACTACTTACCATGCTTTCCAACGGACCCGTTCTTGGCCCTGTTGTGCGCCATATCCCTTGCGGCTAGGCCAGCGGCAGCACTTTCTTGTGTCGTCCGCTGCAACGTGCTTCGANNNATCGACGTTTGCTCACGGCAAACAAGAAAAGCCGCGCTTCCTCCAAGCTTCGCACCTGTAAAACCGGGGCTTCATGATTCCTTTCCTTCTCCCGACGCTTCGCTCAGAAACTTGTCCCCTAGCTCCGCGGGATTGCCTCCAGCCGCTTTGCTCATCGCAACTTTCTTCCGAGCCCCAGACTCTCCGACGCGAAGGGGCTCGTTTTGCGAGCCAGCCCGATGGGCTGCGATCATGGCTTGTCCCAAGCAGAGGCCGCCATCCCCCGGCGGAACCTCGGCGTGGGAGAATACTTCGAAGCCGCCTGCCTCCAGGCGCTTGGTCAGGCGCTCCGATAGATAAATGTTCTGGCACGTGCCACCGCTCAGACAGACGCGGTTCAGTTTCGTACCTTCACGGAGAAGCGCCGCCATTCGGGCGATCCCTTCCGCGAGCCCATTGTGGAAACGCCGGCTGATCACGCCCACCGATGTCCCTTCGGTGAGGTCCCTCACCAATTCCTCGAACAGAGGAAGTGTGTTGATTTCCCATCCCGATTCCATTTTGGTGAGAGTCAGGCGGTAAGCGGAGCCGTCGTCTGCGCCGTCGATGGCCATTTCGAGTTCAATTGCCGCCTGGGCCTCGTAGTTCACTTGTTCTCTTATCCCTGCCAGCGCAGCAACGGCATCGAAGAGGCGCCCGCAGCTTGAGGTCAGCGGTGCGTTCAGCCCTCGCTCTGTCATTCGCAGCACAGTGGCGAGCCGCCGGCGGTCAAGCCGCCTGACGAATGGAATATCAAGATCCAAAAACGCCTCTCCAAAGTAATGCATCAGGTAGCTGACCGCCATGCGCCATGGTTCGCGGATGGCCCTGGCACTGCCGGGCATGCGCACGTAATTAAAGTGGGCAGCACGTTCGAACTCGCTGTAGGTCGCCAGGAGTATCTCCCCGCCCCAGATGTTTCCGTCCGTGCCGAACCCGGTGCCATCCAGCGCGATGCCCATGACCCGGCCGTCCAGATGATTCTCCGCCATGCATGCGGCGATGTGCGCGTGGTGGTGCTGCACGCCGACGTGCTCCACACCCGTCTGGGAGAGGGCCCAGCGCGTGGAGAAGTAGTCCGGGTGCAGGTCGTAGGCCACGATGCGCGGCTCAATCTCCAGGATGCGCTTGAAGTGTGCGACCACCTCTTCGAAAAAACGGTAGCTCTCCAGATTCTCCAGGTCGCCGATGTGCTGGCTGAGATATGCGTGGGACCCACGGGCGAGACAGATCGTGTTCTTCAATTCGCCCCCGGCGGCGAGAATCGGCGGGACTTCCTTGTGGAGAAACACCGGGGCGGGCACGTAACCGCGCGACCGGCGCAACTGGCGGACTCGTCCCTTCGCGACGCGCACCACCGAATCATCCGAACGCAGAAGGATTTCGCGGTTATGCAGGAGGAAGAAATCCGCGAGCCCGCGCAACCGGTCGAGGGCTTCCTGATTCCCTATGGCGATGGGCTCTTCGCTCAGGTTTCCGCTGGTCATCACCAGCGGAGTTGAATGGCCGGCCGCCAAGAGCAGATGGTGCACCGGGGTGTACGGCAGGAAAACGCCAAGGTAGCGGTTGAACGGCGCGACACCGTCAGCAATGGGGCTGCACGGCTTTTTGTGCAGAAGCACAATGGGACGCTCCGGCCGCCGCAGCAGCTCGCGGGACCGCTCGTCCAGTTCGCAGAACGCCTCGGCCGCATGGAGGCTGGGCGCCATGACGGCAAACGGCTTCTCGACTCTCCGCTTTCGCGCGCGCAACCCCGCGACGGCCTTGCCATTTGTCGCATCGCAGGCGAGATGAAAGCCGCCGAGCCCCCTGACGGCGATGACGGCTCCGGTCTGGATCTCCGCCGCCGCCACCGCGAACGGATCGCGTGCTTCGATGCGCTGCCCCGCGCTGTCACGGAGCTCCACCTGGGGCCCGCATTCCCAGCAGGCGTTCGGCTGAGCGTGGAAACGCCGGTTAGCAGGATCATCGTACTCGGCTTGGCAGAGGCGACACATCGAAAAGACGTTCATCGAGGTGCGCGCCCGGTCGTAAGGAATGCCTCGCAAGATTGTGTACCGCGGGCCGCAGTTTGTGCAGTTGATGAAGGGATACAGGTAGCGCCGGTCAGACGCGTCAAACAGTTCGCGCAGGCAGTCGTCGCAAATGGCTACGTCGGGGGAAATCAAAACCCGGGGCTCCGCACCCGCCTGGCTGGCAGCAATCCGGAAATGTTCGTCGTGCCCGCAAGCCAAAGTGCGCACGGCCAGATCCGTGATACGCGCCAGCGGCGGCGCCTCCCGGGGCAGGCGTTCCAGGAAGTCGACGACGGCTTTCGCATCGCCTTGCACTTCGATTTCCACGCCGGACCCGGTGTTTCGGATCCAGCCGCTCAAGTGGCGTTCGGTGGCCAGGCGGTAGACGTAAGGACGGAAACCCACGCCTTGCACAATTCCCGTAACTTCGATTCCGCGGCGGATCGTCCGGCTTGGTTCCCCGCAGGAGTGCATGAGTTATTGCGCGGCCCCCTCCGCGCACGCTTTTCGGCAGCGCCGCGTAAGCCAGCTGCGCCAATCCGCCAGCCCCGCGCCGGTCAAGCAGGAGAGCTCCAGGATTTCAATTGCGGGATTGATCCGCCGGGCGTTTTCCCTGGCGCGGGCGAGGTCGAAGGGCACATGCGGGAGCAGGTCGATCTTTGTCAGCACCAGCAGCTCGGACTTGAAGAAGATGGACGGATATTTGAGCGGCTTGTCGTCACCCTCGGTCACGCTCAACAGCACAATCTTCGCGTCCTCACCCAGGTCATAGCTGGAAGGACAGACGAGATTGCCAACGTTCTCGATGAACAAAATCTCCAGGGCGTCCAGGTTCCACTGCCCCAGCGCTCGATCGATCATCTGCGCGTTCAGATGGCAAGTGCCGCCGGTAGTGATCTGCTGAACCGGAAAACCAAAGCCGGCCAGCCGCTTGGCGTCATTATCCGNTCTGGATGTCGCCCGTCAGCACCGCCGCACGCGCCTGCTTCTCCAGTGTCTGCAGGGTTCGCTCCAGAAGAGTCGTTTTGCCGGCGCCCGGTGAGCTGATCAGGTTCAGGCAGAGGATGTCCCGGGCCTGAAACCGCGCGCGCAACTCTGCGGCGAGCCGGTCATTTTCGCTGAGCACCTTGCTCTCCATCGGCATGCGGACGGTCATAAATCCTCCAGCTCGAGATAGCTCAGTTCCAGCTCGGTGCCACCCGTGCATTCCGTGCGGTCCATCCCGCATGACGGACACACCGTGTTGTAGTCCACGACCAGGAACGTGCCACGGCAGGCGGGACAGGTGTGGCGCCGGGGGCAAAACTGGATTTCGAGGGGCAGCGGCTCGAACGGGGAGTCTTTCACCAGGCACTCAAAACAAAACCGCAGGGAATCCGGATCCACGCCGGAGAGTTCGCCAATCCGCAATCCCACGCTTCGCACTCGCGCGCCGGCATGCCGCAGCGACTCGGCCTGGATGGCTTCAAGAAGCGAGTTGGCGATGCTGAGCTCGTGCATAGCAGGGCTCAACAAATGCGCGGCAATTGATCACCGGAGAGCAGGTCCACAATGCGCGTTGTGCCCAGGACGGTGCGCATCGTAACCATGCCGGGCTGCGCCTCGGTCACCGCCCCGATGATTTGCGCCTCGCGACCCAGGGGGTGGCGCCGCATGGCGGCCAGAATGGACTCGGCGCCTTCCGGCGCGACCATGGCCACCAATTTCCCTTCGTTGGCGACGTACAGCGGATCGAGTCCTAGAAGTTCACAGGCGCCCAGCACCTCTTCCCGGATAGGAATCGACCGTTCTTCGAGTGTAATGCCCACGCGCGATTGCGCGGCGATTTCGTTCACTGCGCTGGAGAGCCCGCCGCGGGTCGGGTCGCGCAGGCAACGGATGGCGTGGCCCGTTTGCAGCATGGCCTGCACCAGGGTGTGCAGCGGCGCCGAGTCACTCTGGATGGGGCTTTCAAATTCCAATCCTTCCCGCTGGGCCAGAATGGCCATCCCGTGCTCACCCAGGGAGCCGCTGAGCAGGACGCGGTCGCCCGGCCGCGCCCGGTCGGCAGAAAGGTGCAAGCCGTCGGGAACCAAGCCGATGCCGGATGTATTGATGAAGAGCCCGTCGCCACTGCCCTTCTCGACCACCTTGGTGTCGCCCGTGACCACTACCACGCCCGCATCGCGCGCCGCAGTGCGGAGCGATTCGACCACGCGCCGCAGCGTTTCCATGGAAAATCCTTCCTCGATGATGAACGCCGTGCTGAGGAAAAGCGGTTGCGCGCCGCCCATGGCCAGATCGTTGACCGTGCCGTGCACGGCAAGCCCGCCAATGTCGCCCCCTGGGAAAAAGAGCGGCTTCACGACGAACGAATCGGTGGTGAAGGCCAGCCGCAGGCCGTTGAATTGCANAGATGGCTTGATCGTCCAGACGTGCCAATGCCGGGTTTTCGAATGCCGGAAGGAAAAGTTCATGAATCAACTGCGCGCTCAGGCGCCCGCCGCTTCCATGTCCCAGCAGGACACTGTCTCGCGCGGGCAGTGGCAGGGGGCAACTGAAGGTCACGACCTTGGGTTCATCGGCCAAGCAATTCTCCTAAGGGGCGGCCACATGACGCCGGTACTGGTAGTACGCTGCGCATGCGCCTTCTGCGGAAACCATCGGCGCGCCCAGCGGATTGTCCGGCGTGCAACGCCGGCCGAATGCCGGGCAATCCACCGGCCTCTTCAAGCCCTGCAGCACCTGGGCGCTAATGCACTCCGCGGGTTCTTCGACCCGCATCTCGCCAAGTCCGAAGATCTTTTCCGCGTCGTACGCAGCGAACTGCGGGCGCAAGCGCAACCCGCTGCCGGGGATGGGTCCGATCCCGCGCCACTTCCGATCACACACCTCGTACACTTCCGCCATGATGCGTTGCGCCGGGAGATTGCCATCGTAACTGACGCTGCGCGCGTACTGGTTCTCCACCTCGGCGCGCCCGGCCTCTAGTTGCGCGACCAGCATGGAGATGGCTTCCAGCAAATCCACGGGCTCGAACCCTCCAACCACGATGGGAACATGGAACTCGCGGGCCAGCGTCTCGTACTCCCGGTAGCCGACCACGGTGCACACGTGCCCGGGCGCAATAAAGCCCTGGACCCGGTTTTGCGGCGAGCGGAGCAGCAGGCGGATCGCGGGCGGCACAAGCACATGAGAAACCAGCATCGAGAAGTTCTGCAGCCCTTCCCGCCGGGCCTGCCAGGCGGCCATCGCATTGGCCGGCGCGGTGGTTTCGAATCCGATGGCGAAAAAGACCACACGGCGTCCCGGCAAGGCCCGCGCAATTTTCACCGCCTCCGCCGGTGAATAAACGACCCGGACATCTCCCCCGGCGCCCTTCACGCGAAACAAATCCGAGCGGGACCCCGGGACCCGCAGCATGTCGCCGTAGGAGACAAACGTGACGTCTGGCTGGGACGCAATGGCGATCGCCATGTCCACCGTTTCGAGCGGCGTAACGCACACCGGGCAGCCCGGTCCGTGCACCAGTTCAACTCCGGGCGGCAGCAATTCATCCAGCCCGTAGCGCATGATCGTGTGCGTCTGACCGCCGCAGATCTCCATCAGCACCCAGTCTCGGGTCGTGCGGCGGGCAATCTCATCGGTCAGGAGGCGGGCGATGCGCTGATGGCGATACTCATCCAGGTATTTCATCACTGCCTCGCCGCGGGCGGCACTGCGGACCGGGAAGAATGCGGAATCCGCGGAGATGCCACGCCCCACCTTCCGACGAAGTCTGATCCGGAGGGACACAACCGGCTGTGAGGTGTGTCACAAAGGGAAATGATGGACGCGAAAGCGCTCATAATAAACGCTGTCCCAGCGTAATCAGGCCGGCGACAATGCAGAACAGAGCCACTGCTGCCGTGCTCCAGCGGAAAAACAGGCGCTGGTTGTTTACGCTCTCGGAAGTTTTCCCCAGCAGCGATCCGGCAGCCAAGCCGTAAGCCATCATGGAAGCGGCAATGCCCACCGTAAACGCGGTGATGCGCAGCAGCGAGACGGTGGCCGTCGCCGCCAGGGCCACGGGCACGATCACCAGCAGGCTGCGGGCGCCGCCCAGCGCAAACAATCCGCCCAGGGCAAAAGCGAGTTTGCCATGACGGTGGCCGTGTTCCGCTTGGTGGTGAAAGTGTGCGTGCAAATGTTCGTGCCTTCCGCCCGCATGCGCGTGCTCATGAGCGTGGATGGAAATCTTGCCCGTGGCCAGCGCCAGCAGCAGGACAACTCCCGTGAGCAACAGGACCCCGGCTGCGGTCAGGTCAAAACGGCGTTCCCAGGAGAGCGGCAAGGCGGTACGGCCGAAGTGCGCAGCTAGCGCGGCAGCCGCCATTACCAGGGCGTGCCCCCCGGCAAAGCGCACAGAAAAAAAAGTAATCCGGCGGAAGTTCCGGCCGGCTACAGCACCAAAAGCCGTGATCGCCGCCAAGTGGTCGGGGCCGAGCCCGTGCAGCACGCCAGCAAAAAAGATCATGGCCAGCACCAGCATGCTTCAGCCTCCGGCCGGCGGCAGTTCTCCTTCCAGGAGTCCCATGCTTTCCAGGGCCTGGTAGGTGCGCGCGGCTTCTTCCGCATCCACGCGGCTGATGGCAAACCCGACGTGTACCATCACATAGTCACCCGATTGCGCTTCCGGAACGAAGTCGAGGTAGGCCTCGCGCGTAATNGCCGCCGAATTGCACCCGCGCGATGCGGCTGCCGTTCCGTTCGGCGGTGTCCAGGATCTTGCCGGGGATGGCCAAGCACATGGTTCCCTCGCTTTGCGCGTTCCGCGGGCCTAGGAGGCCTCTCTGGACTTGCCCAGTTCGGCTTCGGCTCCCGGCTGCTCTACATGGCGATGCTTGTGCAGCGCGTAAAAGCATCGCCGCCCGACCAGCTTGCGCACCAGACATTGATCACGGAAATAGATCCCGCACTGCAGGCACACTTCTTCCGGCCGTGCGTTGTGGTCGACGATCCCGGCAGAGAGCCGGTCGAGGATCTCCGCCGCGCGCTTCAGCTCGGCCGGCGAGAAAGAGCGGAAGACCTCGGCAAGCCTTTGATCGCGAGCCGCATCGTAGGCAGCCAGCAGGCGCTGCGCGCGGGGCGGGAGCGACAATTCTGCGGCTCTGCGGTCCTCCTGGCCTTCCGTTCGGACCAGCAGCTTGCGCCGCACCAGCTTGTCCACGGCTTTGCTGGCGGCTGCGTTGCTCACGCCCAAGAAGGCAGCGACGTCGCCGATGGAATGCGCATCGGTATTCGCGACCAGTTTGAGCAGCTTGAATTGCGAGAGCGTGAGCGTTTCGCCCGCCACTTGGTGCAGCAGCTTCTCTTCCACGATCTCGGTCACTGCCGTGGCAAAGACTTGCGCGCTCCCCAGGAAGTCGTACACGAGCTGCGGCGAAACGCCACTGCTCGTCAAACCTCCCTGCCCTGTAGGTAAAGTCTCCATGCCGGCTCCTCGTTATCTCCTGTGGCCTGAGATCACTGCGTCACCACCATCGCAAGCGATTGCTTTCGGGGCGAACCGCTCTTTTCCTCCCTTGCTCCCGGCCCCATCATGGCCACCCGCGTGAAGTATTCTCCCACAATCCACTGGGCGGCTGAACTCACAGCCCGCTGCACGGCATCGGACAGTCCGACGCTGACCTGGTCCGGCAGGGGCGCCGTCTGACAAGCCAGCACACGCACCTCGACCCCGCACTGCTCTTGCAACTCCCGGAGCAGGTTGGAGGTGGGCACCTGGTGCATCGAGAAGTCGTCACACTTGATGGCCGGGATTTCGGCCGGGTCGATTTCAAAAACCTCGCCGGGCAGGCGGCCTACGTCGAACGCGTCCACGATCAGCAGGCGCCGGGGCCGTACTGGGCTCAGGCAGAGCGTAAACAAAAGTTTGCGGACGCCGGTGCCGGCCTCGGCGATGCACGCCTCCTCCGGCACCGATCCGCTGGTTTCCAGGTGTTGAACGACGGCGCATCCGAAGCCGTCGTCGCCGAACAGGATGTTGCCGCACCCCAGGATCAGCGTGGATTTCTGGCAGAACTCCGGCACTTCGAGCATGTCGTTTTCCGCCACTGCCACCTCCTGGTGTTTCGCCGGCCCCTAATTCGCCAGCGACTCCAGCAACTTCCCGTCTGCGTCGAGGATGTCCAGGCGCACGCCGAGCTTGCCGTCCAGCCGATGCGTTGCGCAGGAGAGGCAGGGGTCGTAGGCGCGGATGGACATCTCCACCCGATTCAAGATGCCCTGGTCGTACTTCCCGTCGCGAATCAGGCTCTTGGCAGCCTGGGTCACCGACATGTTGATCGGAGCGTTGTTGTGCGTGGTGCCCACGATCATGTTCACGTTGGTCACCGTGCCATCCGCATCCGTGGTGTAGTCGTGGATCAGCGTGCCGCGCGGCGCCTCGACGCACCCGACGCCGCGGGCGGCCCGTGGGGTCACATTGACACGCGTTTCGACGCTGGTGATCTCGGGATCATCGAGCAGGCGCACCGCGTTCTCCGCGTTGTAGAGAAGTTCGATCAGCCGGGCCCAGTGGTACAGCAGGGTGAGCTGCGCCGGGCGCCCGAACTTGCCGCGGAACTCCTCGAGTTCCTTCTGCGCCAGCGGTGTATCAATGTGGTCGCACACATTGATGCGCGCCAGAGTGTTGGCGCGGTAGATGCCGCCGGGCTTTTCCAGGTCCATCGAGAAGCTTCCCCATTTATCGGCATAGGGGAACTTCAGGTAGCTCCAGGATTCGATGTGCTCCTTGATGTGCTCGGTGTATTTCTCGTAGGGGAAGTCCGCGTAGGTTCCGTCCGGCGCCATCAAGCGCAGCTTGCCGTCATAGAGGTTCAACGCGCCGTCGTCTTTGACGGTGCCGAGGAAGCCGGTGGTGATGACCCCGAGAGACTTCACCACGTCGAGGTACTTGGGGAAGACGTTCTCCTTGGCGAAGGCGATGGAGAACTTGGCCAGTTCCAGCGCCTCGTCGGCCATCTTCCGCAATTGGTCGCGCTCGGCGGGCAGCAAAGGCTTGGAGAACCCGCCGGGCACGGCTGTCTGCGGGTGGATGGGCTTGCCAGCGAGGATTTCCAGCATTTTGGCGCACATGTGGCGCACGCGCACCACGCGCCTGGCCACGTCGGGCGCGGCCTGCAGGATGCCCAGGACGTTGCGGACCGAGTAGTCGGCGTCGGGACCGAGCAGGAAGTCCGCTCCAGCGAGGAAGTAAAAGTGCAGGATGTGTTCCTCCATGTAAGCCGTGCTGTTACACAGCTCGCGGAGTTTCTTCCCTGCGGGAGGAGGTTCGACGCCGAAGACGGCATCGCAGGCCTTGGCCGCAGCCAGGTGGTGCGACCACGGGCAGACGCCGCAGATCCTCGGCGTAATCCGTGGCATGTCTTCCACCGGCCGGCCCTGGCAGAACTTCTCGAAGCCGCGCAGCTCGATCACGTTCACCCGCGCGGTATCCACGTTGCCCGCGTCGTCGAGCTGGATGGTGACTTTGGCGTGGCCTTCGATTCGCGTGACGGGCTGGATGACCAGTTTCTTTCCCATCGCTCACCTCCGTGGCGTCGGACGCAGGCGGCCTGCGCCGGCAAAGCGGTTGAAGGTTGCCGCACGATCGGATATCTGCTTCGGGTCCAGGCCGATCGTCGAAAGCGCGGACATCATGTCCACCATGGGGTTGGCTTTCTCGGAGAGCGGGCCGAAGCAGCCCTCGCAGGGCATATAGGCGCGGATGCAGCGCGGGGTTCCTTNCGCTGCCGCCACACCCGGTGCGCGTGGCGGGGCCGAGGCACAGGAAACCCTGCTCCATCAGGCAACGCATTTGGTTGAGCGGCTGCCCCGGCTTGAATTCCGGCGGTCCAAGACGCCGTTTCAAGGTGGACACCGCCTTCTTTTCGCGGATGAGCGGGCAATCGTCGCACACGCTCTTGGTCGGCAACTCAAACTTCTTGCCTTCCACCAGCGCGGTGAGCGCGCCCGCCACCATTTCCGGCGTGGTCGGGCAACCGGGGAGGCTGAGGTCTACCTTGACGACTTCGCTCACGGCGTAAACCCGGTCGGTCATGGCGGGGATGTCTACACTGGGCAGGCCGTCGGGTTCTGTGGTGACGCAATCGCGGTAGACCTTATTCAGGAGTTCCTCGGTCTGGTACTGATTGGCCAGCGCGGGAATGCCGCCATAGCAGGCGCAGGAGCCGAGCGCAATCAGCGTCTTGCACTTCTTGCGCATCTCCAGTGCCAGCTTGCGGTGCTCCTCGCTGCGGATGCCGCCCGCGATCAGCCCCACTTCGGCCTCCGGAATTTCCAATTCCGTCCCTTCCCCGGTTTGGCCGAACAGCTTGTGGTCCATGAGCACAGGCATATGGACGATGTTGACTTTCTCCAGCAGATCGAGCAGGGGTTCGCCGACGTCCAGAATCGTGACTTCACAGCCGCCACAGATGGCGAACCACTCCTCGGCAAGTCGAACCGGCATGCTGCACCTCCTTCTTAGAGATCAAAAAAAAGGACTCCGGCGCTTTTCCTGCCCACCTCCTCGTTATTCCACTACGACGTGCGATAAGGACTGGGTCCGAGCTTCCGAATCTGCTCGACCATCGAAGTCATCACTTCGGCGAAGCGCGGGCCTTCGGCCGCAGAGACCCATTCCAGGCGAAAACGCTCCGGCTCCAGGCCGAAATCGCCCAGCATCAAGTCAATGGCCTCGGCGCGCGCCTTGGCGCGGAGATTGCCTTCGAGATAATGGCAATCGCCGGGGTGGCAGCCGAGCATCAGCACGCCATCGGCTCCTTTGGTAAGCGCTTCGATGACCAGGTTCGGGTGCACCATTCCGGTGCACTGCACGCGGATGATCCGGGCGTTCGGCGGATACTGGATGCGCGAGGTGCCCGCCAGGTCGGCGCCCCCATATGCGCACCAGTAGCAGCAAAAGGCCAGGATCAGGGGCTCGAACTGCTCGCCGACCGCGGCCACTGCTCCGGTTGTGCTGCTGGAATTCTCCATCGCCTCACTCCACGTTCAGCGCTGCATGAATTTCCGTTAGCAACTGTTCCGGACGGAAATGCCACACGTAGATGGCGCCCTTGGGGCAGGTGGCCTGACAGGTGCCGCAACCCTTGCACACGGCTTCGTTCACTTGCACGCGCCTCTTCGTTTCGCCGTCCGCCTCGTACTCGACCAGCGTGATGGCCTTGAAAGGACACGGGTCCACGCAGTAGGCACACCCGTCGCACTTCTCCTCGATCACGTGCGAAATTGTGGGTTCCAGATCGATCGCGTCGCGTGAAAGGATGGTTCCGGCGCGGGCCGCAGCACCGGTGGCCTGCGCCACCGCCTCGCGCAGCGCCATGGGCGAATACGCCCCTCCACACAGGAAGATTCCGTCCGTGGCGAAGTCAATGGGGCGCAACTTGCGGTGTGCTTCCAGGAAGAAACCATCTTCGCCCAGCGGCACTTTGAGCAGTTGTGCCAGCCCCTTGTTTCCGGGATTGGCCACGGTGGCCACCGACAGCACCACCAAGTCCGCAGGAATTTGCACGGTCATTCCCAGGGTCGAATCAAACACGGAGACACGCAGCCCGCCGCTGTTGCGCGAAACCTCCGGTTTGCGTTCCTCGTCGTACCGGGCGAAGACCACTCCTTTTTGCCGCGCCAGTGTGTAATAGCTCTCGTTGAAACCGTAGGTCCGGATATCGCGGTACAGGACGGAGACGTGCGTTTCGGGGGAGAGCGTTTTGATCCTCAGCGCGTTCTTGATGGCTTCGGCGCAACACACCCGCGAACAATAGGGCCGCTCGCGCTCTCGTGACCCCACGCATTGGATCATGACCACGCTCTTGGGGCGGCCGTTGCCGTTCGCAGCCAGGAACGCGGCATCCCCGGCCAGCCGCTGTTCCAATTCCCACTGCGTGAGGATCTCCGGATGCTGCCCGTAGAGATATTCGGTCGGCCGGTATTCGGCAGCGCCGGTGGCCACGATCACCGCGCCGTGAGCGATCTCGGTGGTTTCGCCGCGGGCCGAAATTTTCGTGTGGAAATCGCCGATGGAGCCCTTCATCTCCTCGATGCTGGCTCCCGTGAACACATGAATTATGCCGTTCTGCCGGATCTGCTGGATCAGGCGTCTCAATTCGTCCTGTGGCTGCTCCCCGTTGAGCAGGAAGTGGACTTGCCGCAGCTTGCCCCCCAGTTCTTCTTCTTTTTCCACCAGGTAGGCCTCAAAACCCTGACCCGCCAGGGCCAGGGCTGCAGTCATTCCGCTCAGCCCGCCCCCCACCACCAGGCAGGATTTCTTGATATTGAGCGGCCGGGCTTGAAGCCGTTCGTTGAGCCGAGCCTTCGCCACTGCCATCCGCAGCAGGTCCTTGGCCTTCTCGGTGGCGCGCTCAGGCTCGTTCCTGTGCACCCAGGAGCACTGGTCGCGGATATTCGCCATCTCAAACAGATACGGGTTAAGCCCTCCCTCTCGAATGGTGTTGCGGAACAAAGCCTCGTGCGTCCGGGGCGTGCAGGAGGCGACCACGACGCGGTTCAGGCCGTGCTCACTCAGCTTTTCCTTGATTCGTACCTGCGTGTCGTTGGAGCAAGTGTACAGATTGTTTTCGGCGTACACGACGTTGGGCAGCGTCCTGGCGTACTCCACCACGGCGGGAATGTTGATCACCCCGGCGATATTGCTCCCGCAATGACAGACAAAAACTCCGACCCGGGGCTCCTCGCCGCTTATGTCTCGTTCGGGCGGATAGACCTTTGGAGCGATTAGCTGCCCCCGGACGTCCTTCAGGAGCGACTGCACCCCCGCCGCTGCTGCCGAGGCCTGCACCACGGTTTCGGGGATGTCTTTTGGTTCGGAGAAGGGTCCGGCGACAAAGATTCCTTCGCGGGAGGTTTCCGTGGGCCGGAACTCGGAGGTGCTGCAGAAGTTGAAGGGGTTGAGGCTGAAGCCGAACCGCTCGGCGAGTTGGGCGGCCTCTTTGGGCGGCTGCATGCCCACAGAAAGCACTACCAAGTCGTACTCCTGCCAGACTTTCTTATCGTTTTCGGCCAGATATTTGATGGTCAGCGCCCTGGTCGCGGGGTTTTCTTCGACCCTTGGCACCCGGCAGCGGATATACCTCACCCCCAGCTCTTTGGCGCGCAGGTAGTACTGCTCGAAGCCCTTGCCGAAGGCGCGCAGGTCCATAAAGAAGATGTCGCACTGCAGCTCCAGGCCCAGGTGCTCTTTGGCGATAATGGCTTCCTTGGTGGCATACATGCAGCATGCCGAGGAGCAGTAATCCCTTTCGCAATCGCGCGAACCCACGCACTGAATAAAGGCAATGCGCTTCGGCTCCTGCTTGTCACTTGGCCGCAGCACGTGACCCATATAGGGTCCTGAGGGCGACAGGATGCGTTCAAATTCAACCGCGGTGATCACATTCTGGTAGCGGCCGTATCCCAGCTCCTTCTTCGCGCGGGCATCGTAGGCTTCATAGCCCGGCGCGAGCACAATCGCCCCCACGTTCAGCTCCACAATTTCTTCTTTCTGTTCGTAATCGATGGCCTTGGCCTGGCACACCGCCTGGCAGATTCCGCAATCGCCAAAGCGCATGTGGACGCAAACGTTCGGGTCGATCGCGGGCTTATTGGGCACCGCCTGCGGGTACAGGATGGAAATAGCGGCCTTCTGGTCCAGCCCCAGGTTGTATTGGTTGGGAATGGGAATCAGTGTCTGCGCGCTGGTCAGCGAGGACACTCGTTTGCCGGTAGGGCACACGAAATTACAGGCGCCGCAGGTCCAGCAGACCGGGTTGTCTTTCCCGAACGGCGGTTCGAGTTTCTTCCGTGGGCCCCGCCCGGAGAAGCCGATGGCGCTGCGGCCCATTCTCTGCTCGCACACCCGCACACAGAGACCGCAATAGATGCAGTCATCGTGCTTCTTGCTGACGCGGGTCTCGCGGACTCCCAATTCTGCCGCGATCCGCTGCACGGGCTCAGCATCTTCACAGCGCGCCAAGAGCAGCTCGGCCACGATGCGTCGTGCCCGTACGACCCGGTCCGTATGAGTAAGAACGCTGAGCCCCTCCAGGGCCGGATACGAACAGGAAGCCTGGATGGCGGGAGGCCTGCCCGGAACCTGTATTTCCACGATGCAAAGCCGGCACGCCCCGTACGGGGTCAGCGCCTTGTGGTGGCACAGCGTCGGCACCTTGACGCCAGCGGCCTCGATGGCCTCCAGGAGCTTGGCCCCCTCCGGCACTTCCACCGTTGCGTTGTTGATGCTCAGCTTGGGCATTGCTCAACCTTGTGGGGGCGGGGTTCCCGCTGCCTTTTCCCGGGCTCGGCGCGCCTTCCACTCTTTCGCAAGGATCGGGGCGTCCAGAGATTTCAGTTCCCGGGCCTCCCGGCCCGAAAGTTTCACCACTGCGGAAACCTTGGGCGGGCAAACCTCCAGGCATTCGCCGCACTTCGTGCACACCTTCTGGTCGATCACGTGGATGTGCTTGCTTTCGCCCTTGATCGCCCCAGAGGGGCAATTTTTCAGACACAACTGGCACCCGGGGCATTTGTCCGGGTCGATGTAATACTTGATGAGGGCCTTGCACACCTTAGCGGGACAGTCCTTGTCCACCACGTGGGACACATATTCATCTCGGAAGTATTTCACCGTGGACAGCACGGGATTGGGCAGCGTCTGCCCCAGGCCGCACATGGAGGCGTCCTTCACCGCCGGACCCAGCTCTTCGAGGAATTCCACATCCCCTTCGCGCCCCTCCCCATTGGTGATTCGGGTCAAGACTTCGAGCAGCGCGTCACTCCCATCCCGGCATGCCGAGCATTTGCCGCAGGATTCGTCGTTGGTGAACTGGATGAAGAACTTGGACACATCCACCATGCAGGTGTTCTCATCCATCACGATCATCCCGCCCGAGCCCATCATGGACCCGGCTTCCTTCAGGCTTTCGTAATCGATCGGAAGATCCATCAGGCTGCTGGGAATGCAGCCCCCGGAGGGCCCGCCGGTCTGCACGGCTTTGAACTGTTTGTTTCCCGGAATCCCCCCTCCGATTTCGTAAACGATTTCGCGCAGCGTAATGCCCATGGGAACTTCGATGAGGCCGGTGTTGTTGATCTTTCCCACCAGGGAAAATATCTTTGTGCCCTTGCTGCTTGGAGTCCCGATCTGCGCATACCATTCCGCGCCCCGCGTCAGGATGGTGGGCAGGTTGGCCAGAGTTTCCACATTGTTGATGACTGTGGGGAAGCCCCAAAGCCCGGCCTGTGCGGGAAAGGGAGGCCGCTGCCGGGGTTCGGGGCTTTCTCCTTCGATGGAATGGATCAAGGAAGTTTCCTCGCCGCAGACGAAGGCTCCCGAGCCTTCTCGGATCTCCAGGTCGAAATCAAACCCCGAGCCCAGAATCTTCTTCCCCAGCAGGCCGTGCGCGCGCGCCTGGGTGATGGCTTTTTGCAGGCGCTCGATGGCCAAGGGATACTCGGTGCGTACGTACACAAATCCCTGAGCCGCTCCGATGGCATAGGCAGCGATCGTGATCCCTTCCACCAGCGAGTGTGGGTCTGATTCCAGCAAGCTGCGGTCCATATAGGCGCCGGGATCCCCTTCGTCGCAGTTCCCGACAATGTACTTAGGCGTCCGTTTCTCCCCGCGGCACACGCGCCACTTGATGCCCGTCGGGAATCCCGCGCCGCCCCGGCCGCGCAGTCCCGAGCGGGTCACTTCTTCGATTACTTCTTCGGCGGTCAGCGAGGTAAGCACCTTTTCCAGGGCCACGTAACCATCCCGGGCGAGATACTCCTCGATCCTTTCCGGGTCGATGAGCCCCTTATTCCTGAGGACCAGCGGTCTCTGCTTCTTGAAAAAGGGTATGTCGCACACCAGGGGAATCGGCTCTTTCTTATCGGAGGGCGTGAACATGAACTTCCGGACCGGCTGGCCCTTCAGGAGATGCTCTTCCACGAGCGTGGCCGCATGTTCCGGCTTGAGCCAGCCGTAAAAGTTTCCTTCCGGCAGGACCACGAGCAGAGGCCCCTGGCCGCAAAACCCGTTGCAACCGGTGGGCACCACGCGCACGCGGTCTCCCAGTCCGCGCGATTCGATTTCTTGCTCGATGGCCTTCTTGATTCGAAATGCGCCGCCGGCCACACACCCCGTGCCGCAGCACACCATCACGTCCTTCACCTTGCCGGTGCGCAAACAGACTTCCTGCTTGGCCGCCTCTCGCTTCTCGCGCAGTGTCTCTACCTCAAGCGGCATGTCCAACAGCCTCCCTGCATTTCTGCAAGATGTTGGGCACTTCCTTGCGCGTCAGGTTGCCGTACACCTCCGGCCCCACCGTGACCGCGGGAGCCAGCCCGCAACATCCAATGCAGCGCACGCTTTTCAGGGTGAACTGCATGTCCGGAGTGGTTTCCTCCTGCCTGATGCCCAGCGTCTCGCTGAACTTTTCCATCAGCCGCCCGCTGCCGCGCACGTAGCAGGTGGTCCCCATGCACACGTTGATCACATACTTGCCGCGCGGGACCACGCTGAAGGCGCTGTAAAAGGTCGCAATCCTGTAAATGTGGGAGAGCGGATATCCGGTTTCCTGAGCTACGTACCGCAGCACGCTTTCGGGGAAATAATTAAAGTTCGCGTTGATCTCCTGAAGAATGGGCATGAGCGGCCCTGTACGGTTGCGGTTGCGCGCCAGGATGCCGGCCACTTTTTCTCGATAGGCGGGCTCCAGCTCCACCCGCAGCGTCTCGGGAGGTTGTACCTGATTCCTCACCGGGCAATGGGCCACGCAGGTTCCACAGCCGGTGCATTTGGACTCGTTCACGAAACGCGGCCGCTTTTTGATGGTCACCGTGAAATTTCCCGGCTGGCCGCGGACTGCTTGCACTTCGCTCAGGGTCAGGATTTCGATGTCCCGGTGCCGGCCGATCTCCACCAGGCGTGGCGCCATCGTGCACATGGCGCAGTCGTTGGTGGGGAAGGTCTTGTCGAGCTGCGACATCACCCCCCCAATGGCCGCTTTGCTTTCTGCCAGGTAGACCTTGATGCCACCGGCGGCCAGATCCAGCGCCGCTTGCATTCCGCCGATTCCGCCGCCGACCACTAAGGCTGCGCCGACTGGCTGGGTCTGGGATTCCTCACGCGGCATTGGGAACTGCCTCCTCCGCAGGGATTTGCCGCGCGGCCCGTTCCTTGACCGCCTCGAAGTAGAGCGCCAGCGGCCGGTAAAGCATGTGCGACCATCTTCCGAAAGGCAGCTCGACGAGCAGCATGGGCGTGGCGATCACCACGTGCAACGCATAGAGAAAGTGACATGTCAGTCCGAAGCCGGCGTAACGGGAAACATGCACGGCCATTCCGCTGAGCGCTGTGGACAGGAGCAGGATAGGAAAGATCAAGTCCTCAAACCGCGTCTCCTTGTGGAACACCTTCTGCGCTCGAATCCGGCCCGCAAAGATGTCACCGATTCCGTAAACAATGCAGGCCGCGGCCAGGTATCCGAGCCAGCGCTGGGGATGGTAGAAGGCGAGGATGGCATCGGTTTGAAACCAGCGGAGCGCCACCAGCTTGATACTCAGCATCAGCGCCGTCCCGAAGGCGAGCAGCCAGTGGCCCCGCCACCGGCTCCGGTCCGCGCACTCCCGCATGCGCAACTGCATGACTGCGTTGCGCATATTCGTCCACGCCTCGGCTGCATAAACAGAATAAGGAATGCGCCCGCGTGCTTCCCCCCGCATGGTCAACCGCCAGATGCGATAAATACGGGACAGCAAGAGCACCAGCGGAAGGAGCAGTACCGTGACCGTGTAGTAGGTCATCAGGGGGAACATATGTTCCAGTCCGAGTGCCGTGGTCGTGAAGTCCGAGAAGGGCATGTGCACGTACCACAGGTGATACAGCACAATCAGCCCCAGGGTGAGCAGGGTCATGAAGCTCAGCAAACCGACATGCCATGCCCGGGAACTAAGGACTTTGCCGGATAACCGCGTCCAGTCGTACTGCGCGCTGAGGAAGCTGCGCACCGTCATCATGGAGATGCGTGGCTCCGCCTGGCGCGGACAGATGAGGGAGCAGTCCCCGCAGTCCTGGCAGAGCCACGGTTCCAGGCTCGCCGCGAGCGGCTCTCTTAAGCCAAGCAGGACATAGCGAATGATTTTCCGAGGGAAGGTGCCGGTGTCCGTGACCAGATCGCAGGTGAGGGTACAGCTTCCGCACTGATAACAGCCGCTGGTGTCGAACTTCCCGTACCTGCGAAGGTCGGACAGCAAGGTGGGATCGCTCTGGACCGTGAGGATTGGCCCGTCGCTCATGATTCTTGCCACCTTCGCTGTGGGGGTGGACAGCTTGTGGCTTCGGCGCGGCCCAGGGAGACCTAACCCCTGGATCGACGGCCACCACGAGCGTGGCAACTGCGCCACCCTCACTTATTTAACTACACTAAAAATCAACCCAACGAAATATTTGTATAGTTGAATTTCAAACCATTGTCAAGCATTTTTTTCCTTCCCTCCCGGGAAGCGCTTTCCGGCGCACGGCTGTTTCGCCCGTCCCGCACCGCGGCCCGGGAATGATCCCCGTGCCCGGGTTCACGCGTGCCGCAGACCCAAACTGTACGCTACGAGCGAAGTCCCCAGAGGCACAGGAGAGTGATGGAATACGATTGCTGCCCAGCTCCAGGCGCCGAGATTGAAAACCAGCAAGATCTTCTAGATTTCGATGATTCTCCCGCGGAGATGATCCGTAACATCGCTAAGCAAGACTCTTGGAGGAAAGCGAGCAGATGATCTAATGGTCGACAACCGGGGCCTTTGCGTCAGAGGGCTCCTCCAAAGGTTCTTACTAACGAAAATCGCACCTGGAGCGGTTCGGCGGGATGGAAAACATTTGTGAACGCCGGCGCGGCTGTTGGCGTGATTCGGGAGACATACGCGTAGGTAATGTCGTCATTGCGGCGATTCAGCAAATTCAAAATATCCGCCGATATGCGCCATTGCTTATTCAATTTATAACCGATCCCCGCGTTAAACAATAACGCTGCATGTGAGCGATTGATTCCGTCGGAGGTCAAGTCGCGCGGGCCAAAGTAGCGCAGGCGGATAGTCGACGTAAAGCCTTTGTAATCGCGCAATGTGATGCCCGATGCAATCACCACCCTAACCGCTTCGGGAACTAGCTTGCCACCCGGGCCTTGCACAGGATACGGGGCGCCAGGCACCTTGGCATACGCCGCATCATCGGGGTCTCTTTGGAAAAATTGGGCGCGGGAGTCCGCCATGTCTAAATCCAAAACCAAATGTTCCGTCGGAGTATAGTAATTGGCCCATTCGATGCCATAGCGGTTGCTCGGCGACATGGAAGCAACCGTGCCTCCGGTGTCGCCATCCTGCTGCAGTTCGGAATTGCTGCGGAGATACCAGAGCGAAAGAGTGCTTTGCAGATGTGGAACGACCGCAGTGCGCACGCCGAATTCCCCGCCTTTCGTTTCGACTAGGGGGGAAATGGGGGTGCTGGACGTTGGGAAAGGATAGTCCGGCGAAATCGGTTCAACCCTTTGCGTTGCGCCGCGCGCGTCGTTGCTGTGAAAACTGAATCCACCCTGTGCGTAGAACTCCGTCTTGGACCACGGGCCGAAAATCAAACTCGCTTTTGGGCTGGGCAGGAACTTGCTGGCCGTGCCGGAATTGGGCGCCGCAAAGTTGACCACCGGAGTGCCGGGCAATTCGGTGGCGACATAAGGGGGAGTCAAGCTGGTGACGTTATAGATTGCTNTCGTCGCCGCGCAGGCCCAGGACCGAGCGGAATCTTTCCGCCCAGTGGATTGTATTTTCCACATAAAAACCAAGCATCGTGTCGGTGAATTCGTTCAAATCCGTGTCCGCGGGCAAAATCGGATATTTTCCGTTGATGGTCCCGTCGGGGTCGCAGCCGGGGATGGGGTTGGTATAGCAGGCCACGATATCAAGCTTGTCCGTGCGCGCACGATCTTCCGTGCGGTAAAGGCCGTTGTGGACCCAATCGTTGCGGACCTGCAGGCCGAACGTATTTTCCACCTTGCGCCCAAACCATTGGCTGAAAATCGTGTGGCCTGCGTCCACACCAGCCACCCAGCGCCTGTCCTGCTGTTCGAACTGATCACCCTTATCGGGGTCATTCAGGTGGTAAGTGAAATCGGAGAACAAATTGAGATCGTAATAAAATCCGTAGGCCGTGATTTTCGTCTCGGAGTTTTCGTTCTGGCGATGCCATTCACCCTGCAAGCTGTAACGCTGTGACTCGCCACCGTCGTCCGGGTTCAGTGCGCCGAAGTAACCGACGAGGGGAATGGCGTCAACGGGAATTTGATCGCTCGAGTGCCATGTTCCACGGTAAGCGCGGGCCGTGATGCTGAAACCATCGGCGTCTCCGCCCTGGCTATAGGTTGCCAGGCCGTTGAATTTGTAATAGTTGTCCTCATGCGTCCAGGGGCCGTTATCGTGATACGCTTCTCCGCCGTAAAGCAAATTGCCCGAGCCCAGCTTTTGCGATACGCCGAAAACGGTGCGCCCAAAGCCATACATCCCGCCTTCCACCTGGACGAAGTTCTCGGGTAGCGTCTTGAAAAATGCCAGATGGGCCGCTCCAGCGGAGCCAAAATTGCCGACATCCGCGCAATACGGGCCTTTCTCGTAATTCACCCCCTGCACAAACTCCGGGATGACGGTGTTCATGTCCGAGTACCCCTCGCCATGCGCGTGCGACGGCAGGTTTAGCGGCATATCGTCGATGAAAATGGCGAAATCCGTGCCGTGGTCGAGATTGAAACCGCGAAGAAAATATTGGTTGGCCTTGCCGCCGCCGGCGTGTTGCGTGATGATGAGACCGGGAAGCGCCTCCAGAATTTCTCCCGCACGAAGAATCGGACGATCTTGGATTTCCGCTGCGCCCACCGTTCCCTGGGTGGCGGAATCGGCAGTTCCGATGAGGCTTTCCTCCCGGCCCTGCACGTTTACGGTGGTGCTCACGGGGCTGACAGCCAGAGAGATGCGCAGCGGGGCCGGCGCCTCGATGCTCCCTATGCTGACGGCTGCTTCTTTCGTTTCAAACCTGGAATTAGATACGACGAGTCGATAATTGCCTGCCGGGAGTCCAGAGATAATGAACGAGCCGTTCGTGTCCGATTGTGTCGTTATTATTACAGCGCCGTTCGCGCTCCGAACCTGCACGGTAGCCCCGGCAATCACCGCGCCAGAGGCGTCAACGACAGTTCCGGATAGCTGAGGCGGATCGGCTTTTTCACTTGCGGCGGCCGGCGCCTTCTCCTGCGCGGCAACCGGAAGTGAAATGAGCATCATGGCTAACAGAGATAGAGACGACCAAAGGGCGATTGCAGTGCTCCCTTCTAGCTTAGACAGTCAGGGCCCCGTTTTTTAGTACAGCCGCGAAAGCCAGGAAGGCCTCGTGCGGGGTGCGGTTTTGGACGCCCCAGTCAGGCCGCTCGTGATTGTACTCCTCGATCCAGCGGGCCATGCTGTCCCGCGCTTCGTCTAAGCCGCGCTACTCCCCCCGTCCAGACTTTCTCTTCCTTCAAGCTGCGATCGAAGGGATTTCCGCACGTTGATCACACGGCTGGCCAGCGACCTCGCGGTTGGATGTGCATCAGGGGGGTGAGTCGCAGTTCGCCTGGGAAGGCCCCTGCGTGCCACGACAAGTCTCGCTTCCGGACTTAGAAGGTCTAGCGAAAAAACTCTCAAAGTGCGCCAGAAAATGGGGGCCGCTCATGATCGAGTGCGCGGAATCAGGAGGCAGGTCACACCGACCGGCTTTTTGTTCGCTGTTTCGAAGACTTGATGATTAGCTCCCCGCGGCCTGATCCGGCAAGTGGGATCGTGACTTTGCCAGCAGCAGCGGTCAGGAGCGAGTCAACTTCAGGCCGAAGCAGATCTTTGCTTGCTTCGATCCGGATATAGCGCGTCTGGCGTCCGTCGCCCCGTAGGATCCTATGAGGATCCGGAAGACTCGGTCCGTGATTAAAGAAAAGACGGACTCCACTGGCGTCTGCGGACATCGCCACGATTGCATCTGATCCACGCTCATTCGGTGAGTAGGAGATCACCAGGGATTTAGCGTAATCGTAAATCAATTCATTCACCACAGGGAATCTCTTTCGGAGCACTCTGCGCATAGACTGAACGAGCTTCTGGGTTTTGGGCTCTAATTTGGCAATGAGTCCAGCGAGCTGTAGTTCAGCCGAAGGAGGAGTCTGGTCAGTTGTATTTTCGTGTCGCATCGTTCTACATGCGTTTTTGCTGGCCCTGGCAAACGTATTCAGTGATCATACTGCTGCAAATCATCAAATGGGCCTTTTATTTTTTGCAGGCGGGCGGCCATGCCTGCGCTACTCGTTTTTGTCCTGATGGCAAGCCATCGTGGGACGATACCACCACAATAGTTCACCGCAGAGTTATGAATAACGGGATGGCCATCCTTCCACGCGGATTTCCGGGAAGGGTGAGGCTTTTCGTCTGGAGGCAATGCCCGTGAGACTCAAATGGTCGAAGCGACTGGATTTGAACTTACGCCGAATGCGAGCGTCGGAGTCCGCAGGTGAAATCCCAAGCGGAGAGGAGGGACCTTGAAAGAATTGTCGGGGCGAGTGGTCCCGAGGCGTCGGGATGAACCACAGGTTGAAAATGGTCGGGGCGAGTGGATTTGAACCACCGACCTCCTGGTCCCGAACCAGGCGCTCTAGCCANGGCTGAGCCACGCCCCGACTGACGACACTCGGGCGTCGTGGAACGCCCGCAGGAACAAGTTAAGGATAGCACATCCTCCCGCCACTCCTGAAACCTGGGCCGCGGATTCCGGCAGCTCACGCCCGCGGATGCGCCTTGTCGAACACTTCCATCAGATGGCGGATCGAGGCATGCGTATATTTCTGCGTGCTGGAAAGCGAGCTGTGTCCCAGCAGTTCCTGGATGGCCCGCAGGTCTGCGCCTTCCGTCAAGAGATGCGTGGCAAAAGCGTGGCGCAGCGCATGCGCGTGCGCATTCCACCCGGTCCCCAGCAGGCGCGCGTACTTCTTCACGATGCGGTCCACGGAGCGCGCCCGCAGCCGGCTGCCCGTATAATTCAGAAACACCGCCTGCTCGCAGCCGTTCTTTGGCCCGCCATCTAGAAGCGTGGAGCGCAGCGCCGCGTAGTTTTCGAGCGCCTGCCGCGCCTTGGCTCCATAGGGAACGAGGCGTTCTTTGCGTCCCTTGCCGCGCACGCGCAGCGTCTGCGAGCCGCGGTCCATGTCCTCCAGGTTCAGTCCCACCAGTTCGCTCACACGCAGTCCGGAGCTGTAAAGCAGCTCCAGGATGGCACGATCGCGCTCCACAAGCACCTGGCTGGAGACTTTCGTCCCTTCGGCAGCCTCATCTTTCTCCGCGGTCTTGCGTTTGCGCTGCGGCTGCACTGCAGCCATGCTGTCCAGAAAACGGTTCACCTCTTCAGTTCCGGGGACTTCCGGCAGGCGCCGTGGCATCTTGGGCGAGGGTACCAGCCGCGCTGGATTCGCCTTCATCCTCCCCTCGCGCACGCAGTACCGGAAAAAAGACCGCAACGCCGCCAGCTTTCGCCCGATCGAGGCGCGTTCCAGTCCCTGGTCGTAGAGCCGGCCGGTGTATTCGCGGATCAGGTGGTGATCAATCTCCGCCAGGGGAGGCGGCTGGGCCCCCGGCGGCGTTAGGTATTCAAGAAACTGGCGCAGGTCGCTCTCGTAATTCCGCAGGGTATGGGGCGAAGCGTTGCGCACGTTCCGCAGGTCGTGGAGATACTTTCGTATGGCCGCTTCCATGCCGCGCATCCGGGAGAATTTTATGATGCGCCACGCGGCCGCCAGGCTACGCGCAGCCGGTCCGGTGTCCAAACAGTGTCCGTGGGTTCGCGGCGCGTGCGGAGCCGCTCAGGCTTTTGCGGGTGCGCCGGCCGGCACGACGACGGCTTCACGCTCCGCCGGCTTTTCCTCGGGCAGCGGCATCTCCCAATCGCATTTCTCGTTCAGGCACGCGCGCACAGGCGGGCCGTTCTTGGAGCGTTTCTCCACCGTAAACGCCGCTCCGCACTTCGGGCACGGCTCGGCCACCGGGCGGTGCGGCGTCGTGAAATCGCATTCCGGATACTTGCTGCAGCCGTAGAAGACGCGCATGCGGCCCTTGCGCGCGCGCCGCTCCACAAACTCGCCCTCGCCGCATTTCGGGCATTTGATCCCCAGCGTCTTCGAGCGGATGAACTTGCACTTGGGGTATCCCGAGCAGCCGATGAACTCCCCGTAACGGCCGTGCTTGAGCAGCAGCGGCTGGCCGCACTCCGGACAATTCTCGCCGGTGGGCTGATCCGCCGGCCGCGCCTTGCGCGTGCCCTGCACCATCCGCCGCGTGGTCTTGCACTCCGGATAGCCGGTGCAGGCCAGGAACGGCCCCCACTTGCCGCGCTTGATGGTCATCTCCCGTCCACAGTTGTCGCAGTATTCCGGCCCCGCCTCGCTTTCCAGTTCCTCGCTCGGGACCTCCGGAGACAGATCGCGGATGTAGTCGCATTCCGGATACCGGCTGCAGCCCAGGAAAAAGCCGTGGCGGCTAATGCGCTCGAGCAGTTCCCCCTGGCCGCACTTTTCGCACTTCTGTCCCGTGGGGATGCCCGCCTTGTACGAGGCCATCTCTCCCTTGGCCTTCTCCAGGTCTTCCACGAAGGGCTTGTAAAAATCCGCCACGGACTTCCGCCAGGGCATTTTTCCTTCTTCGATCTCGTCGAGTTCCTCCTCCATGCGCGCGGTGAACCCGACGTCGAAGATGTCCGCGAAGCTCACCACCAGCAGGTCGCTCACTTTTTCACCCAGCATGGTGGGTGTGAACCGCCCCTGGTCCTTGTTTACGTATTCGCGCTCGACGATGGTGGAAATGATGTTCGCGTAGGTGGACGGCCGCCCGATGCCTTTTTCTTCCAGCTCTTTTACCAGCGTTGCTTCCGTATACCTGGGCGGCGGCTCCGTGAAATGCTGTTCGGGACGCATCTTCTCCAGATGCAGCGTCTCGCCTTCCGCTACTTGCGGCAGCGAGCGGCCCTCGCCTTCCGCCTCTTCGTCTTTCTCTTCCTCTTCCACCGCGGCCTGATAGACCGCCAGGTAGCCCTTGAATTTCTCCACGGAGCCGGACGCGCGGAACGTGTAGTCGCCTGCGGCGATGTCAATCGTGGTCTGGTCGAACACCGCGGGAACCATCTGCGACGCGACGAAGCGCTGCCAGATGAGCTGGTAGAGCTTGAAGACGTCGTCCTCCAGGTACTTGCGCACGTCCTCCGGCCTGCGCGCGACGTCCGTCGGCCGGATGGCTTCGTGCGCTTCCTGCGCTTCCTTCTTCGATTTGTAAAAGTTGGGCTTCTCGGGCAGGTACTCGGAGCCAAAGGCCGCGGGAATCAGTTCGCGCACCTGGTTCAGCGCGTCGGCAGAAACGCGCACGGAATCCGTGCGCATGTATGTAATCAGCGCGACCGCGCCCTCTTCGCCCAGCTCCACGCCTTCATAGAGTCGCTGCGCCAGCGCCATAGTCCGTTTGGCGGTGAAGCGCAGCCGGTTGTAAGCCGCCTGCTGCAGCTTCGAGGTGGTGAACGGCGGGGGAGCAAACCGCCGGCGCTCTTTCTGGGTTACCGAAGCCACTTGCCAGCGCGCTTTTTCGGCTTCCGAGACGATGCGCCGGGCCTCCGCCTCGTTGGGCACTTCGATTTCTTCGCCCTTGTAGCGCGCCAGTTTGGCTTCAAACGCCGGCGGCGCGCCCGCCTCCACCAGGGCATGGATGGTCCAGTATTCCCTGGGCACGAAGGCGCGAATCTCCTTTTCGCGTTCCACGATCAGCCGCAGCGCCACTGTCTGTACGCGCCCCGCGGAAAGCCCCCGGCGCACCTTGTCCCACAGCAGCGGCGAAATCCTGTAGCCCACGATGCGGTCCAGCACGCGCCTGGCCTGTTGCGCATCCACCAGCTTCGTGTCCACTTTGCCGGGCTTTTCAAACGCCGCGCGGATGGCCTTCGGTGTAATTTCGTTGAAGGTCACTCGGAAAATCTTCCTGGGATCCGCGGCGCGCAGCGGTTCTTTGGCCGCCGCTTTCTCTTTCACCGCCGGCTTCTTCTCCCCTTTGTCGCCGTTCTTCCCGTTTTCCGCCGCCTCGTCGATGGTGAACCGCGCCGGCTTGGAAAGCACCAGCGCCAGGTGCGCGGAGATGGCTTCGCCCTCCCGGTCCGGGTCCGCGGCCAGAAAGATGGCCTCGGCGGAATTCGCCGCCTTTCGCAGGTCCGTGATGATTTTTCCCTTGCCCGGAATGATTTGCAGCGTGGGCTCGAAGACGTTTTCATCTTCGAGCGACACCGGTCTTGCGGCTCGCTTTTCCTCTTTGGCTTTCGCCTGGGCGGCCTTGCCCCGCTTTTTCCTGCTCGGCGCGTCGTCGGGCATGATGATGCCCAGCGCCTTTTTCGGCAGGTCCATCACGTGGCCGTAGGACGCCTTCACCACGTAATCGCGTCCCAGGTACTTGTTGATGGTTTTCGCCTTGGCGGGCGATTCGACGATGACCAGCGAGCGTGCCATATCCTCTTATTAGATGCCGCGCAATCTTTTCGCGCTCAATGGATGCTTCCCCGCGCGGAAAGGTTACCGCCTTCCGCCTCCCCTGGCGGATGGACTCATGTTAGCCACAGATGGGTAAAGGCTTACAAGAGGGATTTCACAAAGTGTTTCCCGGGCATCTGCCGGATGGCCCCGCGCATTTCCAGATCGAACAGCGTGGCCAGCACTTCGCTCGAACTCAGGCCGGACAGCTCCATTAATTCGTCCACGTGCCGCGGCGTATCCGCGCTCAACAAGCTGTAGAGCGTTCTCTCTCCCTCCGTAAAGGACTGCTCCAGAAGCGTGGCCCGCTCGGCGGAAGAAACGCTCTCTGCCGGGAAGAGTTCCGCGCGGATGTCCGTGGGCAGCTCCTCGACCACGTCCTCCCAGCCAGTCACCAGCTTCGCCCCTTGTTTGATGAGCTGGTTGGGTCCGAAGCTGCCTTCGTGGGTGACATTGCCCGGCACTCCATACACCTCGCGCCCGAATTCCATCGCCAGGCGCGCGGTAATCAGCGACCCGGAATATTGCGCCCCTTCCACCACCACCACGCCCAGCGCCATCCCGGCGATCACGCGGTTGCGCACAGGGAAATTCTGCGGCGCGGCGAAGCTGCCCAGCGGAAACTCGGAAATCAGGCAGCCGTGCGTCCCCGCTTCTTCATGCAGCTTGCGGTTCTCTTTCGGATAGATGACGTCGATGCCCGTGCCCAGCACGCCCACCGTGGCCCCGCGCCCGCTCTGCTTCTGTCCGTCCAGCGCGCCGCGGTGCGCGGAGGCGTCAATCCCGCGCGCCATGCCGCTCACAATCACCAGTCCCCGCCCCGCCAGCTCGCGTCCCAGCTTTTCCGCCATCTGCACGCCGTAGGGCGAAGGCTTCCGGGAGCCCACGATGGAAATGGAGTGCTGCGCCAGCAGTTCCGGATTGCCGCGCAGGTACAGCACCGGCGGGGGATCGTAGATTTCGCGCAGGCGGCGGGGATAGGCGGGATCATCCCAGGTGAGCAGCTTCACGCCCAGCTCGCGGACCCGCGCAAGCTCTTTTTCCGCGGTCTGCAGTGGTTTCTGCGAATGGATGGCCTGCGCCGCTTCTGCGGAAATCTGGCAGGCCTCCAAAGCCGTGAGCGAGGCCGCGAACACAGCTTCCGGCGAGCCGAACTCGCGCAGCAGCTTTCCCGCCAGCCTGGCCCCCAGGCCCGGCGTCAGCCCCAGCGCCAGCCAGCCCAGGTACGTATCGGATGGCATGACCCCGCGGCAGAATCTATGCGCCCATTACTGTTCTGTCAAGAACCCCCCGCGTAGCTCCGCCGCCCGTAGTAGCAGAGGCTCTCAGCCTGTGCGCCTTTCCACCGCGAACCCGCGTTTCTCTGGAATCCGTGGAGTTCGTTTTACGAAGCGAATCTCGATAGCCGGTAGGGAGACAGCATCTCCACCTGCGCGCCATCCAGAATTTCCATGGCCGCAAACTGCCCCACCACCGGCGCCAGCGTCACTCCGCTGTGCGTCGCCGCAATATACAGGTTCGGGCAGGAGTCCGCGAAGCCGAGGATGGGATATTCATCCCGCGGCATCACCCGCCATCCCAGGGTTACCTGCTCCAGATTCACCCGCGCGATTTCAGGCAGGTATTGCGCCGCGCGCGCCACCAGTTTCTCTCCAAACGCGTGGCTCGTGTCCGTTACCGGAGTGCCGCCAAAATCGCTCCCAGTTACCACCCGCCCATCCGGGTTCTGTTTGAGATGTGCCTGCGGACCCAGGGCCACGCGGTCCAGCAGCGGGGCCACCGGAGCGGTGTGCGCCAGCACCCCGGGGGAGTCCTTCAGCGGCACCTTCACCCCGGCCATCGCCGCCAGGCGCGGCGTGTCCACTCCGGAAGCGAGCACCAGCGCCTCCAGCGCCAACCTTCCGTGCGTGGTCTCCAGGGCCTGCACCCGGCTCCCGCTGAGCACCAGATTGCTGGCCTCGCAGGGGTAGAACACTTGCGCGCCGAGTTGTTGCGCGCGCGACAGGATTGTCTGAGTCGTGCGCACCGGATCCAGCGTTCCTTCCCGCTCGCTGTAGCTAGCTGCGGCGAACGGCCCGGGAAGAATGAAGGGGAGCAATCGGCGGAACTCGACGAGGTTCACCGAGTGGGCCGCGTAGCCCCAGTCCCGCAGGCGGGCCACCTCGCCGCGCAGCAGTTCCGCTTTCCGCCCGGGCGGATACCACTCCACGCAGCCGCCCCACTGGATCGGCAAGTCCCCGGAGAATTCCCGGTCCAGCCGCCGCCAGCCCTCCATGCCCAAAACGTTCAGCTCGTGGTAATGCCGTGGCTGCTTGGAGAAGGTGGCGTTGATCCAGGCAAATGACTTTCCCGTGGCGCCCGCCGCCGGATGTTCCTTCTCGCAAAGCGTCACCTGCGCCCCGCGCCGCACCAGGTGATACGCAATCGATGCGCCGACGATTCCACCGCCCACTACCACGACACTCTGTGGGGCGGACCGCGCGCTTGTGGGCAAGAGCGCGGCTACGGAAAAGCCCGCGGAAATTTCCATGAAGCGGCGGCGATCCATCAATTCCTTATTCTAAGCGCTGCGCGGTGCGAGGCGGGGTGCTCACAAAGCCGGCGGTTCCTCTGTGGCATCGCACACCCAGGGCGAAAGCGCGGACGGGCCGGTGCCGATGGGCTGGCCCTCTGGAATTTCAGTGGCCGGCGCGGGCTTCCAGTCCTTCGGATTCTTCTGGAATTGTGCAATCCGCGCGGCGGCGTAGTAGAAATGTTCGCGCTGCGCGGGATCGGTAGTGGTTTGCTGCGCGCCCCATTTGCGCAGTTCCTCGAGCTTCCAGTTGGCCACCGCGCGCACCTGTGCCGGAGCTTTCTCGTCCGCCGCCAGCAGGAACAGTTTTTCCAGCGCCACGTCGTCCACCGTGCGGCCCACTTCTCCCGCGTAGCCGGCCGTGCGCGGCGCCTTCCAGGTGGCTGCCAGCAGCCGGTCAATGATTTCTTCCAGGCCCGGCATCTGCGCGTCTTCGGCGTGGCCTTCCACCAACCGGGCTGCGCGCTCCCCATTTAGCAGCAGGCCGATGACGTGACTCGCCGCCGCCTCCGCCGGCGCCAGCGCGTCCAACGTCAGCCCGGTGTGCCCATGAAAATCTTCGCGGTCACGCTGGTAGAACGGCGGCTTCGGAGGAATCAGCCGTAAGACTTGCTCCGGAAGCGCCAGCGCGGCGGAATCCAGTGTTTTCAGCACCGCCTCCAGCGCCCGGCGCTGCTCGGCTGCGGTCACCGGCACCGCCGGCTTCTGCCCGTCTCCGCGCAGGGCAAACGTGTAATCCAGCCCTCCGATTTCCTTGATCGCCGCTTCCACCTGGTAGCGGTGAAAGAGGTACACCGGCACCAGCACGTCCTCCAGCGTGGCCATTGGAGCGCCTTCGCGGATGTCGCGCTCGGAAAAGCGCTTCAACGCGGCCGCGCGCACTGCCATCACCCGGCCCAACTCATCCACTGGATTCGTGCCGTTATCCCACAGATGCGCGATGGGGCTGGCTCCGCCCGGCGGACGCGCATCCTGGTCCGTCAGGTAGCGCAGCCCGCGGCTTTGTGCGTCGTGGAGGATGGCGTTCAGGGCCTTGTGCTCGTCCGTGCCCGCGGGAAAATCCTGGTAGCCATAGGCGATGGTCACTTTGTCCCACTCGCCGATGCCGGTGGCATAGGCATTCGAAAGATCCGGCACGCCGTCTTTTCCCAGCGTTACCAGCGGATGCGGGTAGTCCATCACCGAAGCGCGGTTGGATATGCTCGCCGCGAAGTTGTGCATCAGCCCCAGCGTGTGGCCCACTTCATGCGCCGCCAGTTGCCGCAGCCGCGCTACCGACATCTCCAGCATCGCGTCCGGCACGAGCGCTCCATCCGCGAACGGCGCCAGCAGCCCGGTCGCGATCAGGTAATCCTGTCGCACGCGCAGCGAGCCTAGCGTCACATGCCCCTTCAGGATTTCTCCCGTGCGCGGGTCCGTCACCGCGGCTCCGTAGGACCAGCCGCGCGTGGCCCGGTGCACCCATTGGATCAGGTTGTAGCGCACGTCCATCGGGTCCGCGTCTTCGGGCATCAGTTCCACGCGGAATGCGTCCTTGTAGCCGGCCGCGGTAAATGCCTGGTTCCACCAGCGCGCGCCTTCCAGCAGTGCCGAGCGGATGGGTTCCGGCGCGCCCCGGTCCAGGTAATAGACGATCGGCGCGACCGGCTCGCTCACCGCGGCCGCGGGATCCTTCTTCGCCAGCCTGTGGCGCGCGATGTAGCGCTTCATCAGCGGTTCCGGGATGGGAGTGGCATAGTCCGCGAACTGGATGCCGAAGTAGCCCGCCCGCGGATCGTAGGCGCGCATGTGGTAGCCCGGCCCCGGGAGCTTCACAAAAGAATCGTGCTCCCGCACGGTCACCGACTGCGGCGAGGGCACCACCTGCTGCAGCCAGTTCCCCGGGTCATCCCCGGTGAAGGTCAGCGTGGCCTCCACTTCCGTGTTTTGCGGGAAATTCTTCGTGCGCGGCAGGTAGAAAGCGCAGCGCGAAGCATCCAGGTGAAAGCTGCCTTGTTTGGTGCGGCGCAGCGTGGCAGTCACGTCGTGCGCGTCGTGCAGAAAAAACGTGGTGGCATCCACCAGCACGCGCCCATCCTCTTCCGCCGCTGCCTCGAATCCCCAGACCACCGATTCCGCAAACGAATCGCGCACCGCGCGCCGCTCCGCCGGATCCTCGCTCACCGCCCGGTATTCGTAGTTCGCCTGCACTAGCAGGACTTTTGGTCCGCTGCGCTCCCAGCGCACCACGCGCGTCCTTCCCAGTTGTCCCCGGTCCAGCCCGATGTCGTTCGAGCCCACGCCCGCGGGCAGCGATTCGATGTACAGGAATTCCTGTCCCCAGTTCCCCGCCTCGAGCCACATCTTTCCGGCCTTGGCGTCCCAATAGAGCGGCACGTACCCCGGCAGTTTTTCCATCCCCGCTGTTTTGGAAGTGATTGTCGCCGGGGCCGCGGGCTTTTCTCCGCTCTGCGCGCCGCCTTGTGCCCAGGCGAACTGCGCACACGCGAACAGCAAGCCAATCAGTGCGATCCACCGCTTCATGAATTTTCCTCCCTGCGCCGGGGAAACCTTTGAACAGGCTGAACGATTTGTCAAGCTCTGGTGGCGCAGCCTCCTGAGGCCTCGGGACTTGGCTGCGCGGGGTTTCCCGCCAGTTACGCCCCTGTGCCCGGCCATTTTCTTCCCTCGTAGGAGCGGACTCGCCGCGGCGAGTGTCCGCCCTCTTGCGTCAAACGTTGCCCCCGCATCACCTTCATATGTTACAATGCTTACAAGAGTTACGTTTTGGCAGGAGGCCTCATGCGCAAAACCCGCTCGGTCGTCGTCAGTATGCGCCTCCCGGCTTATAGCGGAAGCCGTCTCACCCGAATGGCGAATCGCCATGGATGGACCACCAGCGACGCCGGCGCCCGGCTGGTCGAGGAAGGTCTCCGCCGCTCGGAATTTGCCTTCATCGACTTTCGCGATTCCCCCGCCGGCCGGCAGGCCTGCATTCAGGGCAGCACGCTCTCCGTGTGGGAGGTCGTCCTTTTAGCTCACAGCTATAAGGCTGACGTTCCGGCCGTGGCCCGGCACCTCAAATGGCCGGAAGCCAAGGTCCAGGCCGCGGTCAATTACGCCAAGGCCTTCCCTGAAGAAATCGAGCGCGCGCTATCGGAGAACGCGGCTATGGACTTTGAGACGGTAAAGCGCATGCTGCCGCAGGCTTTCGAATCCCGCTCCACGCCGGCCTCAAAAAAGTGAAATGCTCAGGCTCCTCCTGGACGAGCATATCTCGCCGGATGTGGCGGAGACTCTTCGCCGCCGGCACCGCTCGCTGGTCGTCGTCTGCATTGTGGAATGGGAAGGCGGCGAATTTCTGGGTCAGGCGGATTGGGCATGCCTCGAACAGGCCGCCGCCGAGCGTTTGACGCTCGTTACCTACGATCGCCGGACCATTCCTCCCCTGCTAAAGAATTGGGCGGAAGAAGGGCGCAAGCACGGCGGAGTGATCTTCGTTGACGAAAAGACGATCTCGCCTTCCGATCATGGCGGCCTCGCCCGCGCATTAGGCAACCTGCGGCGCAAAACGCCCAAATGGGATTGGACCGATCGCGTCTGCTTTCTGCGGAGCTAATAAACAGCTACCCCCTCCTCTTGGCAACCCCACCGGCGCCGCCAAACCTTTCAAGAGCTTCGAAATTGTTTACCACGATTCATCATCCTGCCGCGCCGAACCCCGCCACGGCGGGGCGAAGGCGGGTCGCTGCATGCTATAGTCAACATTCTGCGGAAGGGCAGGGCCATGGGCCGTTTGCGCATCTCCATCGTGCAGTATCTGAACACCGCGCCGCTGGTGTGGGGCTTCACCCACGGGCCGCTTCAGGGCCGCTACGATCTGTCGTTTACCGTGCCTTCGCAGTGTGCGGAGCAACTGGCGCGCGGGAACGTGGACGTGGCCATCATCCCGGCCATCGAATACCAGCGTATCCCCGGCCTGGTGGCGCTGCCGGGCATGGCCATCGCTTCGAAACACGCCGTGCGCAGTTTGCTGGTCATTTCCAGGAAGCCCATCGAGCAGGTGCGCCGGCTGGCTCTCGATTTGAGCTCCCGCAGCACGGAGGCGCTCGTCCGCCTGCTCGCCGCTGGCCGTTGGCGCGCCCCGGGGGCGCCGCCCATCGAATTCACTTCCGCTTCGCCGGACCTTGCGGCCATGCTTTCGGAAAACGATGCCGCCCTCATCATCGGCGATCCAGCCCTGCGCCTGGCGGAGCGACACGATGCCGGCGAGCCGCTCCTGCCCGGAATCACCCGGCTCCACGTTTACGACGTCATCACGGAATGGCGCGCCTGGACCGGGCGCCCCGGCGTGCTCGCGCTGTGGGCGGTGCGCCCCCGCGCGGTCCATCCGGAAATGGTCGCCGATTTCCAGGCTTCGAAGGACTACGGTCTCGCGCATCTCGAAGAAATAGCGGCCAATGCTGCGGCCACGCTCGGCCTGCCGCAGGCGCACCTCGAGCGCTACTTGCGCGAAAACATTGACTTCGGCCTGGACGAGGAAAACCGCGCCGGGTTGCAACTCTTCTTCGAAAAGGCTGCCGCCGCCGGGCTGATTCCCGCCGCTCGCCCGCTCGAATTTGCCGGCGCGGAGAACAAATGTAGCGCCGCCCTTTAGGGCGGCATCGTTTGTCGCTGGCCGAAAACCAGCAAGGAGCAGAAGTGAGCATCACCCACCAGCAAGCGCTCGATTGGCTCGCCTCCGGCGACCTGCTCGGCCTGGGCATGGCCGCGCAGCAGGTGCGCAACCGGAAAAACGACCCGCGCATGGCCACCTACCAGATCGACCGCAACATCAATTACACGAATTTCTGCACTGAGTACTGCTCCTTCTGCGCTTTTTACCGGCCCATGGGCTCGAACGAAGGCTACATCCGCTCGCTCGAAGAGATTTGCCGGAAGATTGAGGAAATGCTGGCGCTGGGCGGCACGGGAATCCTGCTGCAAGGCGGCCTGCACCCGGACCTGAAAATCGAATGGTACGAGGATCTGCTGCGCTCGCTCCGCGCGCGTTTTCCGCAGGTCCACCTGCACTGCTTCTCCGCGCCGGAAGTAATCAACATCGCGGAAGTTTCCGGCCTCTCGCTGCGCGACACTATTGCCCGCCTGCGCGATGCCGGCCTGGCCTCCATTCCCGGCGGCGGCGCGGAAATCCTGGACGACGAAGTGCGCCGCCGCATCTCCCGCCTGAAGTGCACCTCCGACGAATGGGAACAGGTCCACCGCACCGCGCACGCCCTGGGACTGCGCACCACCGCCACCATGATGTTCGGTTGCGGCGAAGAATTGCGCCACCGCGTCAATCATCTCGAGCGCGTCCGCCGCATCCAGGAAGACACCGGAGGCTTCACCGCATTTATTCCCTGGATCTTCGCTCCGGAAAACACTTCTCTGGGCAAGCGCGTGGCGGAAGCGACGGCAGTGGACTACCTGAAAACGCTCGCCGTGAGCCGCCTCTACCTGGACAACATTGACCACATCCAGACAAGCTGGCTCACTCCGGGCATCAAGGTCTGCCAGGTGGGCCTGCAATTCGGCGCGGATGACGTGGGCAGCATCCTCATCGAAGAAAACGTGGTTTATGCCGCCGGCGTCCGCAACCGCACCAACGAGGCGGAACTGCGCCGCATCATAACGGATGCCGGTTACATCCCGGCCCAGCGGGATACGCTCTACCGGTCGTACGTCCTGAAGAATTGACGCCGTGCCTTGTTCTCGCTGTCATCCTGAGCGAAGCGAAGGACCTGCTTTTCAGGGAGTCAGGCTCCGTCTCCACCCGTCTGTGGCACGGGCTGTTGCCGCCTGCATGCTTGTCCTGCTCGCCCTCGTCCTTCCCGCTTTCGCGCAGCACCTGAAGGATTTCGGCACCGCGACTCCGCTGCCCTCCGGCAGCACACTGATTGTCGGTTTCCTCGGCGGCATCGAACGCTGGAAGGACGAAAACCGCCCGGTGAACCAACTGGCGGAACGGCTGCGCGCCCTGCAGCTCCCGAACGTTTACATAGAAACCGCAGAGCACGCGCATCGCGGCGAAGTCCTCAAATTGATTGAAGCCGCCACCGGCAGGGTTTCACATCACCGATGCGCCCCCCAGGTCTGTCGTGACGTCCGCCTGATTCTCTACGGCCACAGCATGGGCGGGGCCGGCGTGGTCAAGCTGGCCCGCGATTTGAACCAACTCGGCCTGCCGGTGGCGCTCACCGTTCAGGTGGATAGCGTCGGAGCATCGGATGACGTCATCCCTCCCAACGTGGCCCGCGCCGCCAACCTCTATCAGACGGATAGCTGGCTGCTGCATGGCCGTACGCGCATCCGCGCGGAGGATCCGGCGCGAACCATCATCCTGGCCAACCTCCGCTACTCCTACGACGGAAAATGGATCGACCTCTCGGACGCGACGCTGCCGGAGCGTGTGGCCCATATGCGCCACTCGGAGATGGAATTTGATCCCCAGGTGTGGAACCGCGTGGAAGATTACATCCTGGATGAGTTGCACCGCGCCGGCATCCCCGGCGCGCCTGCCCCGCCGCATCCGCTCACTCCCCGGCGCTGAGGCGTCCGCCTCCAAGTGATCCCGTAGCGCCGGCACCCGAACAGTCGGGACCGCGCCGGCATTATTCGCTCCGCCGTGCAAGCGGGCGGATGGTCAGTTCGACTTCCGCGCCATCCGGCAGGTTGATGGTCCCTTCCGGCCGGAACACGCCGCCCACGTACCGCGCGCGCACATTTCTCCCCGCCGCGGCTTCGCTGCGAGCTTCGTCCGCCGCCCGGGGATTCGAATTTCGTCCGCCCGAGGCGGCTTCGATCTTCTCTCCATCCAGCGCCGCATTCACCAGCCGGTCCGCCTCGCGGTTCTTTTCCCGCGGCACGTGCGTGATTTCGAAGTGCTCGAAGCCGCGGGCCAGCCGCTCCGCGCGCTCATGCAACGGCCGCAGATCCGGACTCTTCACGCGGTACTCTCCCCGCATCTGCCGCACCATCAGTTCGGAATCGCTTTCCACGCGCAGGCGGCGCACGCCATGCTGCGCCGCCGCATCGAGCGCAGCGATCAGGCCGTAATATTCCGCCACATTGTTTGTCGCGCGCCCTACATACTTCCCCGCGGCCACCAGCGTGCTCCCATCCGCCTTCTTCAATACGATGCCGTAGGCCGCGGGTCCCGGATTTCCCCGCGCGCCCCCGTCAATATTGGCGGTCACCAGGCTGGAGCCGCCCCCGCTTCGCGCGCCGGCCGGCTCGGGAAACAGGCGGGCAATCTTCGCTCCTTCGGGCTTTTCTGAGGAACTCATGCGCTCCGCACGGCCGGTGGGATGGGCCCGCTCACTCCTGCGCGGGCTCCGGCGCGCCCGTGGGGACTTCTTCTTGCGCCGCGGCTGCGGCCACCTGGGGGGCCGGTGGCGCGGCGGGTTCCACGAGATACAGCATGCGTCCGCAGGACTCGCACTCCACAATCTCTTCGCCTTCCTGCTGGCGCAGCCGCTGCACCACGTACGGCCGCAGGTGCACGCGGCAGCCGGAGCACGTTTCTCCGTCCACGGTGGCTACCGCCACTCCATGGTGCCGCGGCGCATAGCGCTGGTATCTCTCGTAGAGCGCTTTGGGCACGGCCCCCGCGGCGCTCTCCCGCTCCGCCCGCAGTCGGGTCTGTTCACTTTCGATCGCGGACTTGGCCGCGGCCAGTTGCTCTCGCGCCGATTTCGCCGTCCGTTCCGCTTCCGCCAGCGCTTTTTCCCCCGCCTTCAGCTCGCGGTCGTGTGCTTCGCTGGCTTCCATGTGGTCCAGCACTTTGTCTTCAGCCTTGCGGATTTCCGCCTCGGCGCCCTCGATTTCGTGCACCAGCGCGCGATAGGCCTCGTTGGTTTTCACCTGGGCGGTCTGGTCTTTGTACTTGCGGATTTTTTCTTTCCAGCTTTCCACGTCCAGCTCGAGCTTCTTGCGCTCTTTCAGGCTGGCGGTCTGCGCCTCGCGAGTCTTCTCCAGCGCCGCGCGCGCCGCCGCAAGCGGCGCTTCCGCCTCTGCCAGCTTTCGCGGAAAGCGCGCCAGCTCCTGCGCCAGCTCGGCGAGCTTCAGGTCCAGCGTTTGCACGCGCAGGAGTTCGTTCAGTCCGGGATGCATGGGAAGGAAGTTTAACAGGGCAGGGAAAAAGTAGCACAGGCTTTTGACCCCTGCGGCCCGGAGCGCTTTGCGCGCGTCGCCGGGCGCGGAGCCGGCCGGGCTCCGCGAAGGGTCGGGGACTCCTCAGGGCACCGCGCGCACTTCCATGGTTTGATCCACGGCAAAGCTGGGCGGCGGCGGACTGATGGGACCCGAATAACGGGCGTTGACGGTAAATCCGCTCGTCCCCGCATCCACGGAGTAGGTGTAGCCTTCCCGGCCCGTCCGCACGATGTTCATGGCGCCGCTGTTCACCAGTTCATCGAGCGACGCGTAGCTGCCGTGCTGCGCCTGGTAGAGCCGCTCCGCCTGTGCGATGGCGATGAGATCGTTCTTGACCCCGGTGGTGTTGATTGCCTGGATGGGCGAGCCGCCCCCGTCGTTTCGCGGCAGAACCTGCCCCAGGTACTGGCGATAGATAAAGTAGCCGATCACCAGGACTACGATTAATCCTACGAGCCCGCGCATGGCTTTTTCCTTTCTCTGCGGCCAGGCCGCCGCAGCCTCACTCTGATCCAACCACCGGGTGTGCCTGAAGCGCAGTTTACCGCCACGGCCGCAGCGGCAGGAGCGTCTCCGCTGCTCCTGTGCTCAGGTAGCACAGGCTCCCGGGGCATGGGGCTTTGCTCCGCTTGCCCGCCGCACCACCGGCATCGCTTGTTCGGTCACAGGCTCCGCATCGCGGCTCCCTTCGCTGTTGCACTCCTGTTATTATGTCGCCCGGCGTTCGCCCCCGCGGAAGCCAGTTGCTGGAGCCGGCATGTCCACTTCCCCAGCCGCTCAACTCGATCTCTCGTCGCTGTTGCACCTCCGCGAGTCGGAGTTGGAAGAAGCGCGCAATCTTCAGCTCTCCCTGCTGCCCAACGCCCCGCTGCAGTTCGCCAACGCCGAATTCTCCTCGCGCTTCCAGGCGGCCGCCGCGGTGGGCGGCGATTTTCTGGATTACTTCCACCTCGGCGACACGCGCATGGGACTCTACCTGGGCGACGTGGTGGGCAAAGGCCTTTCGGCCGCCATGTACGCTGCGCTCACCGTGGGCACGCTCCGTGGTATCCACAAAACCGGCTGTCCGCCGATGACCGTGCTCTCCGCGTTGAATCGCCGCCTGCGCACCCGGGCCGTTTCCGGCCGCTACTCCGCGGTGCAGTACGCCGTTTACGACCCGGATTCGCGCGAGCTGCTCTGCGCCAATGCCGGGCTGCCCAGGCCGATCCATTTTTCGGCCGGCAAATGCGCCGAGGTCGGCCATGGCGGGCTGCCTTCCGGGTTGTTTGACGACGCGCGCTACGACCAGTACAGCATCCTGCTGGAGCCGGGTGACGCGGTGCTGTTTCTTACCGACGGGCTGATCGAGGCCCACGATTCCGAACGCGAGGAGTTCGGTGTTTCCCGGGTGATGGAGATCTGCGGCGCGCATCTGCAGTCGTCCGCGGAGGCGCTGCTCTCCCGCCTGTTTGCCGCGGTGGATGACTTCATCGGCCACACCTCTCCCCAGGACGACATCACCGCGGCTCTGCTCAAGATTTACTAAAACTCCGGCCGCGCGCGGCATCGAGATTCCCCGGGCAGAACGCCAGCCACGTGAATTGCTCGGTAACGGACGCTTCCCTGCGAGCGTCACAGAGTGTGGATCCAAAGGAGAAGCAGCCGGTTGGATGGGACGAGCATCCTAACGCTCGTCCGGCGCCCGGGTGTGCGGCCGCAAATTCCAACGTGAGAAGCCTTTCCAGCGCGCGGTCGCGGCCTTCGTTGACAGTCCATGCGGGCACGTCTACGATACTTTGCGGCCACGGGCAGCCTGCAGCCGCTTTCGTTCTGCGCGCTTCCCCTGCCTTGCCGTTCCCCAGCCAAAAGGATTTGAAATGAACCTGGGCCGGAAATTGTCATTCCTGGCGGTCGCTGCTCTGTTCTTCTGCTGCGCCCCGGTTGCACTCGGAGCGCCCGCCGAAGTTGCGCCCCGTGCACCCCAGGGGGCCGCTCCGAGCGGCGCGGCCCCGCTTGCTGCACCTGTTGAGCCGCGCCCGCTGCGCGTCGAAGGTCATACGCTGGCCAACGGTCTGCGCCTGTTCGTAGTCCAGGACCACACCACGCCCATTTTGAACCTCCAGGTTTGGTATCACGTCGGTTCCAAGGATGAGCGGCCCGGCCGCACCGGCTTCGCCCACCTCTTCGAGCACCTGATGTTTAAGGGCTCGGCGCATGTTCCCGCGGAGGAACATTCGCGCATCGTCGAGGCCGCGGGTGGCGTGGACAACGCCTATACCAATGACGATGCCACCGTGTATTGGGAAACCGTTCCCAGCAACTTCCTCGAGCGCGTGCTGTGGCTGGAGGCGGACCGCATGGCCTCCCTCAACGTGGACGAGGCCAACTTCCATTCCGAGCGCGAAGTGGTGAAAGAGGAGCGCCGGATGCGCGTGGAGGATCCTCCCTACGGCCGCGTCTTTGAAGATCTTTACGCCGCCGCCTTCACCGTCCATCCTTATCACCACACCACCATCGGAAGCATGGATGACCTCAACCAGGCTACGCTCGCGGATGTCCGCGAGTTCTACAAGACCTTTTACCGTCCGGACAACGCCACGGTGGTCATCGTCGGGGACGTGTCGCCCGAAGATTGCTGGGCCGCGGCGCAGAAATACTTCGGCGGCATTCCCAAGCCGGATCAGCCCGTGCCGCGGCAAAAGCTGGTTGAGCCTCCGCAAACCGGGGAAAAACAGCTCACCAAGTCCTACGGCGCCAGCTCGCCTTTGCCCGCGGTGATCGAAGGCTACAAGATCACCGCGGCTTTCACGCCGGACTACTATCCGCTGAACCTGGCGTCGAATATCCTTTCGGCGGGCGAAAGCAGCCGCCTCTACCGCCGCTTGGTTTATGAAACGCAAATCGCCGCCCAGACCGCGGGCGTCGGAAACTTTACCGAGGACCCCAACCTCTTTCTCCTTTTCGCGGTCATGAACCAGGGAAAGACCGCCGAGGAGGGCCGCGCGGCCATCGAAGCCGTGCTCGCGGACATGAAAAGCGGCCCGGTGAGCTCGAGCGAACTGGTCAAGGCCAAGAACCAGATGATGGCTGGATACATCTTCGGCCGCGCGGCCGACCAGCAGACCGCCGACTCCCTGGGTTTGGCCGCGGTCATCGGGGGCAATCCGGAACTGCTGAACAGTGATCCCGGAACTTTTCTGCGCGTCACCCCGGAGGATGTTCAGCGCGTGGCCCGGGAGTATTTCGTTTCCGCGCGCTGCACGCTGATGTTCATTACTCCGCCGCGGCCGCGTTGATTCGCCGCCCGTGGCGAAAGCTAAAACGAGACGATGAGCTCAGGCCAACCAAGACCTCCAGCGGAGCGGACCGTGCGCCGCGCGCCGGCCATTCTGATTCTGTTGCTGTTGGCTTTTCCCCCACCTGGGCTGGCGGGCCCGCGGCAGCCGGCTCCGCCCTCACTCCCTTACTCCGCGGGACCACAGTCTGCTGATCAGAACCCCGCGGCCATCCCGCCCGGCGTCCGGCTGGAGCCGCAGATGCCCGCCGGCGCCGCGCCGCGGCCGTTTGATTTTCCCAAGCCGGCCTCGCGTGTGCTTCCCAACGGCCTGCAGGTGTTTGTCATCCCGCGCGCGCGCCAGCCCATGATCACGGTGGATCTGCTCATCCCCGCAGCCGGCTCTTTCTTTGATCCCCCCGGCAAACCGGGCGTGGCTGCGCTCACCGCGGCGCTGCTGCCGGAGGGCACCCGCCGCCGCTCCGCCCAGGAGGTGGCCGAGGCCATTGATTTCGTCGGCGGCTCCTTGAACACTGCCGCGGAGAGCGATGCCACAAGCGCCGTGGTGACGGTGGTGCAGCGCGACTTTTCGCTGGCCATGGATCTTCTCTCCGACGTGGTGCGGCATCCCTCTTTCCGCGCCGAAGAGGTGGAACGCAAACGCCGCCAGGCGCTCTCCAATCTGGAGCTGGAATATGCGGATAACGGCTACCTGGCGCAGGTGGTCGCCGCGCGCTCGCTGTACGGCCAGCACCCCTACGGCCTTCCCGAGGACGGCACGCCCGAGTCCGTTCGCGCCATCCAGCGCGACGACCTGGTGGAGTTCTGGAAATCCCGCTACGTTCCTCAGGGCGCGCTGCTGGCCATTGCCGGTGATGTGACTCCGAACGAGGCATTCGCCGCCGCGGAAAAGTTCTTCGGGGAATGGGCAGGTGTGCCGCCCGTCTTCACCGCGCCGGCCATTCCGGAAGAGCCCGCCGGCCTGCATTTCGTGCTGCTGGATAAACCGGACGCGCAACAGACCCAGATCCGCGTGAGCCGCCTGGCCGTCCCCCGCAATCATCCGGACTACATTCCGCTCTACGTTGCCAACCGGATTTTTGGCGGCGGCTTCAACAGCCGGCTCAACACCAAGATTCGCCAGGAAAAAGGGCTCACCTACGGCGCCAGTTCGCAGCTCTCCAGCCGCGCGCGTGCGGGCAGTTTTGTGGCCGGCCTGTCCACGCGCACGGACGCCACTCTCGAGTCCCTGCGCTTGCTGGTGGGCCTGTTCGGGCAGATGGGCACCGGAGAGGTCACGGCGGACGAGATGCGCTTCGCCAAAGACTACCTGATTGGCGCCTTCCCCATGCAGTCGGAAACGCCGGAGCAAATTGCGGCCCGCGTTCTGGCCATCTCCCTCTATGCTTTGCCTCCGGGCTTCTATCAGACCTACCGGGAGAACATTCAGGCCGTCAGCGCCGCGCAGTTGAAGAGCCTGGTGCCGAGATATTTCAGCGCGACGAATCTTTCCATCGTGCTGGTGGGAAATCTGGCCGCGTTCCGCGCACCTTTGAAGCATGCGTATCCCGATGCGCAATTCGAAGAACTTCCGGCCTCCGAACTGGATCTGCTGACGCCGGACTTGCGCAGGAAGTCTTCCGGCGGCTCTCCGGGATCCGGCGCTCCTTCCGCGACGCCGGAATCCCTGGAGAAAGGCCGCGAGTTGCTGGCCTCCGCCGCTAAGACCGCGGGCGGTGAAGCCCTTTCCGGGGTCAAGACCTTGGACGTGGCTGCAAAAGGGAAGCTCTATCAGCAAGTGGGTCAAGACGAGATCGCGCTCCACCTCCAGGTCTCCTATCCCGATTCCATGCGCCTGGAGATGAAATTGCCCAGCGCCGATCTCACCCAGGGCTTTGACGGCAGCACGGGCTGGCTCCAGTTCCCCGGCGGCGTTTCCGAAGTTGCTGCCGACGCCGTCAGCGAGTTCCGCCGCTCGATTCTGCTCACCGGGGGCATCGGTCTGGCCAGCGCGGCGCAGGCTGGCTCGCTGGAAGTGCAGTATCTGGGCGAAGAGGAGGTGGACGGGAAGAAGGCCCTGGCCGCTCTGTGGAAAGGGCCCTCAGGCCCCGTGCGCTTGTACGTGGATTCCTCCACGCATCTCCTGCTGGCGGCGCGATTTCTATCCGCCGGCCAGCGCGGCGCAGCGGAGACACTTCAGGTGTGGGATGATTACCGCCCAGTCGAAGCTGTGCAGTTCCCGTTTCACTCGGTCACCTACCAGAATGGCGAGCGCCATTCCGAAATCTTCGTCCAGGAAGTTCATTTCAACCAGCCCATGGACTCCTCGCTCTTCGCCAAGCCCGGCAATTAGCGCCGAAAATTCCGCTGCCCGTCCGGCCGTCGCCGCGAGGCGCGCGGCCGCTGCCACCTTGCAGCGCGATGGGCGCGCCAAGGGCGCGAGTTCGCCGCTGATTCAGCGGCTCAAGTGCATTATGTGCAGCGGCGAGCGGGTTTGCGCCACCGGCACAGGGGTAACGCCCTTGATGCTGAGCCACAGGATTTCATTGAATAGTGTGTCATTCACCCGGTCAGGCGCGCTCAGGTCTATCCCCTCGGACATTCTGGCCGCAGCCGTCTGCGGCGCGTTCATCTCGTTACGGTCCCATTCCGGCTCCACGGCGGTATAGGGCGAAAGATCCGGCGCCGCCGCGAACACATTCGCCAGCGACCGGCTGAAGTAATCGAACTTCGAGAGCCGGTCCATGCCCAGGATGTCTTCAATCGCCGCCACCACGTCCGTGGTGTTCGCAAAACGGTGCAGCAATCCCCCGCGGCTGTAAGCGGAAATCACCAGCAGGGGCGACCGGTGGCTATCCACGTGGTCCGGGCCGGATTGCGCATCGTCCTCCAGGACAAACACCACCGTGTCCTTCCAATAGGCGGATTTCGAGAGCGCTTCCACGATTCGTCCCAGCGCCAGATCGTTGTCCGCCATAAACGCCCGTGGCGTGTGATAACCCGCGCGGGCCCCGGCGGTATGGTCGCTCGGCAGGTGCAGCACTTCCAGTTGCGGCATGTTGCCGTCTTTTTCGAACTGATGGAGCTCGGCGATCCAGGCATCCGCCCGCGCCTGGTCGGGGATCTTCAGGTCGAAGGCCGGATACGCGGTGCTGATGTCCGGCCCCAGTTGGCGCTGGGTCACCGGCCAGCCCTCCGGCACAGCGATCATTTCCCCATAATCGCGAAACGAGATTCCGCTCTTCGCCGCCAGCGTCCACAGGAATCCGCCCTCCGGCTCATCAATTTCCTCGCCGTCGGTGCCCGCGCGTTTTCCGGCATAAGCGGAAGGAACCAGCTTTTCGCCGTACTCCGTCACGTAAGCCGCGGTGGACCAGATGTGTCCTTGCGAGCTGACCTCGGCGTTGGTGAAAAACCGGTCGAAGAGCCCGAAGCGCAGCGCCAGCGCGCGATGATTGGGCGCAACTTTGGGCCCGAAGTACACCAGTTCGGGATCTCCGTCGCCCTCCGTGAGGTCTCCCAGGACTTGGTCGTAGGTCCGATTCTCTTTGATGATGTAAACCACGTGCTTGAATGGCGGGTAGCGGCTTGCAGACCGCGGCCGCTCCCAGCCATTTGCATCGGCAACGCGTTTGGAGAACGCCGCGAGTTGCTCGCTGCCCACGCCGGCAGGCAGCGCCCGCAGCGAGCCGTTGAGTTGTCCGAGTGTGTATCCCAGCCGCCGTTTGTACCCGTCACCGGGGATCGGTCCGTCCGGATTCAAGTGGGACCCGTGCCCCTTCCCGCACAACACCAGCAGCTTCCCCGCGGAGTTGAGCACGGCCGTAGGATACCAATCGGTCGGTATCCTTCCGGCGGGGGGCCGCGTCGTGGCCGCGGTGGTGCCGGCGCCTTCCGGGGAGAGGTCGAAAACGGCGATGGCGTTGTTGTCCGCTTCCGCCACGTACAGTTTCGTTTCCTCGGGTGAGAGCGCCAGGGCGTTTGGCGTGCTGCCCTCCGCAGGCCCGCCCGGTGCGGCGTCTTTCAGGTAGCGCAGCACCCTGTTTGCGCGGGTGTCGATTACCGCGATCTGGTCGCTCCCGGAAAGCGTGGCGAAGAGCCGCGAGCCATTCCGATTCAAAAGCAGCGCGGAGGGATGCCGCCCCACGCGCAGCCGGCGCTGATAAAACAGCGTCCCGTCCGCGCGCGCGTGAAGGATGGAAACCGTCTCGCTGCCCCAGGCGGAGACATAGATCTGGCCGTCGGATCCGGCTTCCACCGCGTAGGGATAGTGATCTGTGGGAAACCTGGCGACTGCCTCCCCACTCTCCACGTTTACCACCGCCAGGCTGTCGCCCACGTTTTCCGCAACGTACAAGTACTTTCCGTTCCGGGACACGGCAAGACCCGCCGGGTAACGCGAACCTGTCTTGTCCTCCTTTTGCTTCCCCAGCACGATGGACTTTTGGAAAATGGCGGCGCCTTCGCGCCAGGCGTAGCAATAGATGGAATCCGTGTTCCCGCCGGAAACATACAGCGCCTTCCCGTCGGGCGAGAAGGCCACGCCGTAAAACGCTCCGTCCTGTGGAAGCGTCTGCGTTACGCGCAGGGACTTCAAGTCCACCACCTGCAGGCCCTGCTCGCGCCAGCCGCTCAGAACCACCACCAGCTTGTCCCTTTCCGGCGCCAGCGCCATGGCCACGGGCATGCTGCCCAGGTCCACGAATTCCCCGGCGGGATCCAGGCGCACTCCCGTAGACAACGGCGTGGTGTAGCTTGTCTGCGGATTGGCAGCTCCCGCGGCCGCCAGAGACGGCAGCAAGAAGACACCCAGTGCTCCGGCAAGCATCCTTCCGGCGATTGTCCTTGTTACATGCATGGCTCTCTCCCGCTGCGCCGCAGAGTCCCTCACCGCTTTGTCTCCGGGCAATATCCAGTTAGCGGATTTTTGCTTACACCGTCAGCACCACCTTGCCCACGTTTTGCCTGCTTTGGATATACCGGTGCGCCTCCGCGGCTTTCTCCAGCGGGAAGGTCTTGCCCACCACCGGCCGGACCGCCCCCGCGGAATACAGGCGCATAATTTCTTCCGTCTGGCGGGCCAGCACCGCCTCGCGCCCCTGCATGCGGCCCAGGTGCACGCCGATCACCGCAAGGTTCCGCTCCATCAGCTTCAGCGGCGATATGCGCGGCATCTGGAAATAAGCCTTCGCGGCCCGCACGGCGCTGCGCCTGCCCGATGGTCCGGCCGCGGCGGAAAAGCCGAAAACCACCAGCCGTCCCATCGTCCCCAGGCAGCGCAGGCTGCGCGCCCAGGATTTTCCGCCGATGGGATCCATCACCATCTCGATCCCCCGCGGCGCCGCGCTTCTTACGGCTTCAACGAAATCCTCGCGCGAGTAATCAATCGGGTGGTCCACGCCGATTTTCCGCAGGAAGTCCTGCTTGGAAGGGCCCGCGGTGCCAAAGGTTTCCAGGCCGCGCGCCCGCGCCAGTTGCACCGCGGCCACCCCCACCCCTCCCGCCGCGCCGTGGATCAGCACGCGGTCGCCCGCCCGCAGGTTGCCCATCTCGAACATGGAGTGATACGCCGTCAGGTAATTCACCGGGATGGCTGCAGCGCTCTCAAACGACAGTTCGTCCGGGATCGGAATCGTCCCTTCCGCGGGGCATGCCGCTAATTCGGCGTAGGCGTTGAACCGTGTCATCGCCATCACGCGCTGCCCCACGCGCAACTCCATGGCTTCCCGTTTTTCGATTTCCGAATTTCGATCCTCGAGTTTCGCAGTTGGTTCCCCCGGGGCACGTTCTATGATTCCCGCCACCTCGAATCCGGGTATAAACGGCGGCCGCGGCGTGCCCGGATAGACCCCCATGCGCTGCAGCAGGTCGGCAAAATTGATGCCCACGGCGCGCACCCGCACCAGGCACTCCCCGGCCTTCAACTGCGGCTCCGGCCAGTCCCGCAGCTCGAGATTCTCTGGCGGGCCGTACCTCCGCACAACCATTGCGCGCATCGTAATCTCCTGCGGCGCGTGCGGGGCTGGACATTCCGCGTCCCGCGCGGTTCTTTGTTCCCGGATCCCGGCGCCGCCTTTAGGTTTTTCGCCGCCGCTGACATACACTATATGTCTTTGACAATCCTATGACAGCCTCCACTGTGCGCACGCATCTGCAAATCCTTTCGCTCGTTTGTTTCACTGCCGCGGCCTCTTCCCCCTGTCTTGCAGGCCTGCCGGCAGGCGGGGCGGGCGCCGCATTCAAACGATTCCCCCGGGGCCTCGCTGCCCAGAAGCCGGCGAAGAGCGGCTCGAAATCCGTGATTATCCAGGCGATGGAGCAAGAGCTCGACCGCTCCATGTCTGCGCTTTCCAAGGCCGATCCGCCTCCCTATTTCATAAGCTACAGTCTCACCGAGCAGCAGCGCGCCGACGTCCAGGGTTCCAACGGGGCGCTGCTTTCCAGTGAGGAGAGCCGCCGGCGCTGGCTGCAGACCGCGGTGCGCGTGGGCAGCTACGACCTGGACAATACCCGCCGCGTTGGCGGGCGCGACTCCGGATTCGAAGCGAGTTTTGGCACCTCCGCTCCATTGGATGACGACCCGGCCGTGCTCCGCCGCCTGCTGTGGGAAGAGACGGACCGGCAATACCGCGGGGCCACAGAAGCTCTGCTGCGCATCCAGACCAGCAAGGACGTGAAGGTGGAATCCTCGGACGCGCGCGCGCCGGATTTCTCCCATGAAGAGCCGCACGTCTACTTCGGTCCTCACGCCTCCTTTCAGGTGGATCGCCGTCCCTGGGAGCAGAAAGTCCGCCGGTACACGGACTACTTCCGCTCATCCGCCGCGGTGCTCAACTCCATCGTTTCGTTTTCCGCCCTGGCGGAAAACAGTTACATTGTCACCAGCGAAGGCACGCGGCTCCAGTTTGGCGACGTCAAATACCGTCTCGAGCTGTTCATCCAGGGCAAAGCCCCGGACGGCATGGACCTCAATCGCTACGCGAACTTCGACTGGGTAGAACCCGCCGAGCAGCCGGATGACCAGACCGTCCTCGCCCAGGCCGCCGAGCTGGTGAAGCAGATGGAAGCGCTCATCCGGGCTCCGCTCGTGGAGCCCTACGCCGGGCCGGCCATGCTTACCGGCCGCGCTGCCGCCGTTTTCTTCCACGAAGTGTTCGGCCACCGCGCCGAAGGTCATCGTCAAAAGGACGTGAGCGAAGGACAGACCTTCGCCAAGAAAGTGGGTGAGCAGATTTTCCCGGGCTTTCTCTCTGTGTACGATGATCCCACGCAGGAGCATCTCGGCAAGATTGACCTCCTCGGCCACTACCTTTACGACGACGAAGGCGAGCCGGCCCAGCATGTGCCCCTCGTGGACCACGGCGTTCTGAAAGGTTTTCTCATGTCCCGTTCGCCGCTCATTGGCTTCCCCCACTCCAACGGACACGGCCGCGCCCAGATGGGCCTTCCTTCCGTCTCCCGGCAGGGCAATCTGGTGGTCCAGAGCAGCAAGCAGGTGTCCAATGCCGAGCTGCGCAAGATGCTGCTGGAAGAGGTGAAAAAGCAGGGAAAGCCGTTCGGCCTGCTGATTGACGATATTGCCGGCGGCTTCACCATGACCGGCCGCGGCCAGCCCCAGGCCTTCCAGGTCACGCCCCTGGTGGTCTATCGCGTTTACCCCGATGGACGTCCCGACGAAATGGTGCGCGGCGTGGATATCGTGGGCACTCCCCTGGTCTCCCTGACGAAAATCATCGCCACCGGCGACAAGCCGGAAGTGTTCAACGGCTACTGTGGCGCGGAATCGGGCTCCGTGCCCGTCGCCGCGGTTTCTCCGGCGATTCTGATCAGCGAGCTGGAGGTGCAGAAGAAGCAGACCTCCACGGACCGGCCGCCCATCCTGCCGCCGCCGGCCCACGACACCGCGGCTCCTGGAGGGCGTCCATGATCCGGCCGCGTTTCGTTGCACAGATCCTTTGCGGCGCGCTCGGCCTTTGCGCCGTGCTCTCCTGTGCCAGCGCCCTGGCTCGTCCGCTGCCCGCGGCCGATTCGGACGATAAGGATCAGACCCTGCATGCCATGCGCGACGAATTGGCCCGCTCCCGCGAGCGCCTGGTCCTCCCGCCGCAACCCAAGCCCTACTACCTCGAGTACCGCCTGCTGGATATCGAGCAGCGCAGCGTCTCTGCAACGTTCGGGGCGCTGCTGCTCAGCACCAGGGCCAGGAACCGCTTCATGGATGTAAACGTGCGCGTCGGCGACTATCAGCTCGACAACTCGAATTTCGTCAGCGGCGACAACTTTCAGGGATTCATCGGCTCGACCGGCGGAGTGGGAATTGATGGCGACTACAACTCGTTGCGCCAGGACCTCTGGCTGGCCACCGACCAGGCGTACAAGGAAGCCCTGAGCCAGCTCTCCAATAAGCGCGCGTTTCTGCTCAACCTTACCCGCCCGCCCGACATTCCCGATTTCTCCCACGAACGGCCGGTGGTGGACGTCGAGCCCAAGCTTGCCGCGGACTGGTCTTCGCGCGATTGGGAGCAGGAAGCGCGCGAGGTTTCCGCGGGACTCCGCGCCTTTCCGGATCTGTTCAGCTCCCGGGTCAATTATCAGATGGCGGTGATGAACTACTATCTGATGACCAGCGAGGGCACGGAAATCCGCGTCCCTCGCGTGGTCGCCGCCATCGAAGCCAGCCTGGAGACGCAATCCGCCGACGGCCGGCCGCTGCACAACTTCTACACCGCCTATGCTCCCAGCCCGGCCCAGCTCCCCTCTCCTGCCGTGGTCCGCGCAGCGCTGGAGAAGGCCGCGCGCGAACTGATGGCCCTGCGGGACGGCTCCAATGCCCCGGATTATTCCGGCCCCGTGCTGTTCGAGGCGCCCGCCGCAGGCGCGCTGCTCGCCCAGTTGCTCGGGCCCTCGGTCACCGGCTCGCGGCCTCCTCTGGCCGCCATGCAGGGATTCGAACAGTTGCTGGAACGCGTGGGCGGCCGCAGTGAATGGTCCGGAAGGCTCGGCACCCGCGCGCTTCCCGCGAACGTGAGCCTGGTGGACGATCCCGGGCAAAAAGATTATCAGGGCGCTCCGCTCATCGGTGGCTACCAGGTGGACGAGGAAGGCGTCCGCGAGCAGCGCGTCCAGCTCGTGGATGATGGCATCCTGAAGCGTTTCCTCATGTCGCGCCGCCCCGGCCCGGATTTCGATGTCTCCAACGGACACGGTCGCGGCTACTACCTCAGCGATCCCCGCGCCTCCATGAGCAACCTCTTCTTCCAGGCCACAGCGACGCAAAGTCCGGACGCCCTGCGCAAGCGCTTTTTGGATCTCTGCCGCGAAGAGGGGCGGTCCTGGTGCGTGTTGGTGCGCAAGATGGATAATCCGGCGGTGGCCATTACCCGGCAGGAGGATTCATCGGAATACATCCGCGAGATGGCCGGGGCCGCCGGGGCCGGCGACCGCCTGCCCCTGCTCCTTTATCGCGTGAACGTGAGCGATGGCAGTGAGGAGCCCATGCGCGGCGCGCTCTTGCAGCGCCTGAATCTGCGGGCTCTGCGTGCCATCGCAGGCATCGGCAGCGACGCGGCCGTTTTCAATTACATGCAGAGCCAGCAATTCGGCTTTGCCGGCACCGCGCTCTCTGCCTTCGGCAGCGTGCAGGGCGGCCTGCCTACCTCCGTCGTGGCCCCTTCGCTTCTGCTCGACGATGTGGACGTGCGCGGAGCCCGCGGCGAGCCCCGCCGCGCTCCATTGCTTCCCCCGCCACCCTTCAATTAAGCTGCGGAGCATCCCGGCTCGGCCGGCCTGATGGAGGGGTCCATGAACATCGCAGGGAGCGTGCTGCCCGCGGTCCTGTGCAGCGCGTGGCCTGTGGCTGCGCCGGAGCCGCCGTCATGGATATGGCCGGGGTTTCCTGCTTCCTGATGGCCCTTCTGTACATGAACCAGTTTAAGGACTGAGCGCCGGAGATTTTCCGGCGGGCGGCGATCACAACGTGTGGAACCAGGAACAACAGCACGAGATGCGGGAGAAGCGGCTGGCGGCGGGCGCTTCCGTTCTATCCGCCGTAGTGCTCGTGGGGCTCAAGGCTTTTCTCTCCTATTCCACCGGCAGTCTCGGCGTGCTCTCCGAGGCGCTGCATTCTACTTTCGATTTGATCGCCGCCGTGATCACCTACCTTTCCGTCCAGGCCGCTGGACGCCCGCCCGACCGGGATCACCTCTACGGCCACGAGAAAATCGAGAGCTTTTCGGCCTTCGTCGAGACCTTGTTGCTGCTGGCCACGGCTTTGTACATCGTCTTTGAAGCCGTCCAGCGGCTCTTCTTCGAGGGCGTGAGCATCCGGCCCAGCGTGCCGGCGGTGCTCATCCTGTGCGTTTGCCTGAGCGTGGACGTGTTCCGCGCGCGCGCGCTGATGCGGGTGGCCCGCCAATACGCCAGCGAAGCCCTGGAAGCGGACGCCCTGCACTTTTCCACGGATGTGTGGAGCACGCTGGTGGTGATCGGCGGCTTGGTGCTGGCCGCAGTGGGCGCGCGCTACGGCATGCCCTGGCTGCGCTACGCGGACGCTCTCGCCGGCCTCTTTGTGGCCGCGGTGGTCATCCGTATCGGTTCGCGCCTCGGCCGCAAGACGCTGGATACCTTGCTGGACGCGGCTCCCCGCGGCCTCCAGGAGCAGATTGCGGGCAGCATCCGCGGAATCGAGGGGATCCTGGCGGCCGAGCGCATCCGCGTTCGCCGCGCCGGCAGCCGCTATTTCGTGGACGTCACCATCAGCGTCTCGCGCACCGCCACCTTCGAGCAGGTTCACGCTGTAAGCGACGCCGTCGAGACCCGCATTCGCGAGATCATTCCTGCGGACGTCATGGTGCATATGGAGCCCCGCGCCGGCTCCCACGAAAACGTGTTCGACCGCGTGCGCGCCATCGCCCAGCGCCGCGGCCTGGCTATTCACGAGGTTTCCGCCAATCAGCTCGATGGCAAGCTCTTTCTCGACCTGCACCTGGAAGTGGATGAAGGTCTCACCTTGGTCCAGGCGCACCAGGCGGCCAGCGAGCTCGAGCGCGATCTTCTGGCGGAGGTTCCTCGCGCGGGCCAGGTAAATATTCATATCGAGCCGCTCGGAGCGCACATCCCCCCGGCGGACACGCTCAAAGATCTGGGACGCGCCGTGCAGCAGTACATCAGCGGCCTCTCCAGCGAGTTCCACGAAATGCGTGGCTGCACGGATGTTCAGGTGCGCCGCGCGGAAAACCGCATCGTGGTGTCCTGCAAATGCACCCTGCCGGGCGATCTGCCGATTACCGAAGTCCATGAGGTGACCGCGGCCCTGGAGGACCGGGTCCGCGAGCGGTTTCCGCAGATCGCCCGCGTCACCATTCATCCCGAGCCGCCGGGAGAGAGTTCATAGCGGCGCCGGCGAGGAGTAGAATCCTGTGGCCATGCGATGTGCATCCAACCCGGGCAAGAGCGGCAACGGGAAGTGGGTGCGTGCTCTTGTGGGTTCCTTTTGTCTGGCGCTGCCCGCCTTTGCCTGCTTGCCGGCCTACCTGCGCGCCGCGCAGCAGGCTGGAGAACTTGCTTTGCCGCAGGAGCGCCACCTGCGCAACGTCCGCCAGCTAACCTTCGGCGGCGAAAACGCGGAAGCCTATTTCTCCGCGGACGACAAGCATCTGATTTTCCAGTCCCGGCCGGATACGCAATCCTGCGACCAGATTTTCACCATGGACGTGGACGGCGCGCACCGCCGCCAGGTCTCCACCGGCGGCGGCCGCACCACCTGCGGCTACTTCTATCCGGACGGGAAGCACATCCTGTACAGTTCCACGCGCGGCGCCGGACCTCAGTGCCCGCCGCCACCGGACTGGAGCCACGGCTACGTCTGGAAGCTCTATCCCGAATACGAGATTTACCGCGCGCGCCCCGATGGCTCGCATCTCGAGCAGCTCACTCATAACTTCGGTTACGACGCGGAGGCCACCATCTCCCGCGACGGCAAGACCATCGTGTTCACCTCTCTGCGCAACGGAGACCTGGATATTTACACCATGGATGCTCACGGCGGGCATCTGCGCCGGCTGACCACGGAATTGGGATACGACGGCGGACCCTTCTTTTCCTTCGACGGCAAGAAGATTGTCTATCGCGCCTATCACCCCGAAACGCCGGAGGAAGTCGAGGATTACAAGGAGCTGCTCCGCACCTACGAGCTGCATCCCCGGCGCTTTGAGATTTTCGTGATGCATGCGGATGGCTCCGAAAAGCGCCAGTTGACGCATTTCGGCGCGGCCAGCTTTGCGCCCTTTTTCCATCCCGATGGGAAGCGCATCATCTTCGCCTCCAATCGCCTGGACCCCAAAGGCCGCAACTTTGATCTCTATCTCATCAACGAAGACGGCACGGGACTCGAGCAGGTCACCTACGATCCCCAGTTCGATGCCTTCCCGATGTTCAGCTCCGATGGGAAGTTCCTGGTCTGGGCTGCGAACCGCAACGGCAAAGTCCGCGGCGAAACCAACATCTTCATCGCCGATTGGGTGGACTAGGACCTGGCTCATAAATGGGCCACGGGAAGGGCGGGGCTTTAGCCTGCCCTGAGGTCCGAACGGCTCCTGAGGCATCCTGGGTTCGCGGTCGCCCACATTCACGAGGTGACTTCAGACACCGGCGCGCGCTTGGTGGCTTGGTTCTCTCTGCCCGCCCTGCCACACCTGCGCCGCCAGCGCCAGCACCGCGGGAAAACACTCCAGCACGTAGCGCGGCTCCGGGGTTTCAATGCGTGTGAGGAACAGCGTGCGAATCACGATGTGCGCGGCCAGGAACATCGCGCCAGAAGGCTGCAGCGCAGACGGCCCTCCCCATCGCTCCGCGAGCGCGGATACGCCGGCCGGCAGCAGCGGCTGCCGCCAGCCTCTGAAAACCAGCCAGCCGCCGGCAACTGCCAGCAGCAGGTAGATCACGCCCACCAGCTCCAGACTCAGCGTCACCAGCAGGTCCTCGCGGTCGTACTCCCATTTCTCCTTGAACGGAGTCACTCGTCCGGCGTAGGGAAGCAGCTCCACGCGCGGCGTCAGCCATAGGGTTGCGACGCGCTCCAGCGGAACCCAAATCCAGGTGCGCAGGGGATGACGGTGCGTCCGTTCCTTCGCCAGCTCTGCAAACCCCTGGTCTATCTCGGGCGTCATCGTCAGCTGGTCATTATATTCGTTGAGTAATTGCTCCACGCGGGCTCGCTCCCCGGTGGAGTCGAACGCGTAGGCCGGCAGATCTCCTGGCTGAATCGGTTCCACTTCCAGCTTCCACGGGACCGCGTACACGTCTCGGAAGCGCACCAACCAGGTGTTCGTCCAGTCGTAGAATCCGCGCGGAACGAATTCACCGGGCATTTCCGCATAGCGTGTGGAAAGGAATTGCACGCGCCCCAGCGTCAGCGCGTTGCGCGTTGCCCAGGGCACGAGCGGCAGCACCAAACCCGCCCCCAGCCAAACTCCGGTGCGCACCAGGCGCTTCCACTCGCCCCGCGCCGCGCAGCACACACCGATGGCCGCGCCCGCGCCGGCCATAAGCAGCGGGGATTCCGCGCGCACCAGCGTGGTCAGTCCGGCCGTCCCGCCCGCCGCCAGCCAGCCTGCGCGGTCGCAGATTGTTCGGTCGCTTTCCTCATGTTGCCAGGCGCGCACAAGCAACAGCAGAGTCGCCCCGCTCAGGAAGGCAGCCAGCACTTCGGTCAGCGGCACGGCCGCGTAGTTCGCCAGGAAGGGGCAGAGCGCGGCCAGCCAGAGCCCCGCACGTTGCACCCGGTCGCGGCACCATTCCGGCGCCAGCCGGGCGGCCAGCGCCGCGATCACGAAACAACCGGCCAGGTCCACAACCGCCTGCGCTACCAGCAGTACGGTGTCTGTTCTTCCGCCAAGCGCATACACCGCGGCCACAAAAAGCGGATATCCGGGCGGGCGCGCGTCCGTGGGCACCATCCGGCCATCACGCATCAGGCCGAACACTTGCGCATCCAGCAGGTTCCGCGCCAGTTCCAGGTACACCGGGGTGTCTCCTCCCACCGTTGGGAAAAACCGCACGAAACCCAGGCGGAGCGCCAAACCCGTCAAGGCAGCAGCAACGGCATGTTTAGGCATCGAAATAGATGGTCGGATTGACACCTTAGTGTCCCCACGCTAGCTTGGACTGACCCGATGGCAGACAACAAGCCGGTTTTCCACGACGAACGTCGGCAACGATGGAGCGTCACACGGCGCACCCTGGAAATTAGCGGTGCGGCCCTGGCGCTGCTCCTGGTCGTTCTGGGTGTGGGAGTTTTCGGGCATCTGCAGCTTCCCGAGACCCTGTTGCCCGCGCAGAAGCCCACGATTCACCCTATCAAGGCCAAGGCCAAGCCGGTCAAGGCTACCGCAGCCCGCACCGGACGCAAGCGCCGCGTCGCGGGACTTGGAAAAATTCCCGAGAACTACGACCCGCTTCAGGCCGGGTTCTACGTGAGCTGGGACCCGACCAGTTTCGCTTCCCTGCAACAAAATTACCGCCACCTCGACCTGCTCATTCCCGAGAAATTGCACGCCATTTCCGAGGATGGCCGGCTCATCGAGGAGCCCGACCCGAAGCTGGACGGCTTCTTGCGCCGGCCCGGCGTCGAACTTCCCGTCATGCCCCTCGTCAACAACACCGATGGCGTGAATTTCCATCCTGAGAAACTGGTCAAGGCCCTCCAGAATCCCCGCGCGCGCCAGCGCTTGATCAGCGGGCTGCTCGGCTTTGCCTCCGGCCGGCGCGCCGCGGGCATCGTCGTGGACTTTGAGCTGCTGCCCGAAAGTTCTTTTCCTGTCTTCCGGCAATTTTTGGCGGAATTCGCCGATGTGATGCACCGCGCCAATCTCAAGGTCATGGTCGCGCTTCCCGCCCTCGATTTCGGGATGGACTACCGGCTCATCGCCTCGCATGTGGATGCCATCATCCTGATGAACTACGACGAGCACTGGACCACGGCTCCGGCAGGGCCCGTCGCTTCGCAGGAGTGGTACACAAAGAATTTGGATTTGGCGTTCAAGGAAGTGCCGCCCCAGAAGCTCATGGTGGCCGTGGGCAGCTACGCCTATGATTGGCCCGCCCCCACAAAGAAAGAGCGCAAACCCACCGCGCAACCCCTCAGTTTTCAGGACGCGGTGGTGCGGGCCCAGGAATCGGAATCCGAGATCGAGCTCGACTCCGACCATTTGAACGCCCATTTCACTTACTCCGACGACGATAACCGCAACCATGACGTGTGGATGGTGGATGGCGTGGCCGCGTTCAACCAGATTCGGGCCGCGGAAGTGCGCGGCGCCCGCGGCATCGCCTTATGGCGCTTGGGTTCCGAGGACCCCTCGCTCTGGTCGGTCTTTGAGGCTACTGCTTCCACCGAAGAGGTTCGCGCGCGGCTGGCCGTCATTGCACCTGGCTACGACCTGGTGCTGGAGGGAGAGGGAGACATTTGGCGGGTGCTCTCCACTCCCGCGCCGGGCGCCCGCACCTTTCAATACGACCCCTCTGTGGACCTCATCACCGGAGAGACCTACACGAAGTTCCCGGAAACCTATCGCATCCAGCAACTGGGCGCGGTCCCCGGCAAAGTGGCCATCACCTTCGATGACGGTCCGGATCCCGTCTTCACTCCGCGCATCCTGGACGTGCTGAAAGAGAAGAACGCCCCAGCCACTTTTTTCGTGATTGGCGAGCACGCCAAAGACAATCCCCGGATTTTGAAGAGGATGTACGCCGAGGGCCATGAGATCGGCAACCACACCTTCTCCCATCCGCATTTCGACGCCACGGATTTCTCCGAGACTTTCATCCGCACCCAGTTGAACCTTACCGAGCTGGTGCTGGAATCCACGCTGTTCGTGAAGAGCATCCTCTTTCGCCCGCCTTACGGCATCGATCACCAGCCGGATTCCGCCGACGAAGTTGCGCTCCTCCCCATTCCCCAGAAGTTCGGCTACCTGCTGGTGGGCGCGCGCATCGACCCGCACGACTGGGAGGTGGATAGCGCGGGAGATCCACGCGCCACTTCCAAGATTGTGAACAACGTCCTGGCCTCCTCCAGGAAAGGGCACATCATCCTCCTTCACGACGGCGGTGGGGATCGCTCGGCCACGGTTGCCGCCCTTCCCCAGATCATCGACGGCTTGCGCGCCCAGGGCCTGCAAGTTGTTTCGGTCTCGGAGCTGATCGGCCAGTCTCGCGCGGAGGTCATGCCCCAGCTTGTGGGAAACGAAAAGCTGCTGGCCCGCGCCGATTCCCTGCTTTTCGATCTTTCCAACGTCGCGGGTTTTTCCATGACTGTGCTCTATCTCGCCGGTATCGTCCTGGTCAGCGGCCGCGCGATGATTGTGGGACTGCTGGCTCTGGCGGAAAAACTTCGCCGGCGCGTCCCCGAGCACCCGGATTTTCAACCCCTGGTCAGCGTGGTGATTCCGGCGCACAACGAGGAGGCGGCCATTGAGGCCACCGTGCGTTCGGTTCTGGCTTCCGGCTATGCGCCGCTGGAAGTCGTGGTAGTCAACGACGGTTCGGCGGACGCCACCAAAGAGATTCTGGAGCGCTGCTTCTCCTCCGATGCTCGCGTGCGCCTTCATCATCAGGTGAATCGCGGAAAGCCGGCGGCGCTGAACCAGGCGCTGGCCATGGCCACGGGGGAGATTATCGTCACCATTGACGCCGACACCCGTGTGCATCCCGCCGCCATTGCCCGCCTGGTGCGTCATTTTGCCGACCCCACCATCGGCGCCGTCGCCGGCAACGTCAAAGTCGGCAATCGCACCGCCTGGATTACCCGCTGGCAGGCCCTCGAATACATCACCAGCCAGAATATGGAAAAGCGCGCCTTCGACCTTCTGAATTGCATCACCGTGGTCCCGGGAGCGCTGGGCGCCTGGCGCGCGGAGGCCATCCGCGGGGCTGGTGGCTTCGTCGCCGATACCCTGGCGGAGGACACCGACCTGACCTTTTCGATTCGTCGCCGTGGCTGGCGCATCTCCTACGAGGCGGACGCCAAGTCCTACACCGATGCTCCGGAGACGCCCGGGGCGCTCGTCCGCCAGCGCTTCCGCTGGACCTACGGCACACTCCAGGCGGTGTGGAAGCATCGCGACACCCTGGGCCGTCCCCGCTTCGGTACTCTGGGCTTCATCGCCCTGCCCAATGTGTTCCTCTTCCAGATTCTGCTGCCGCTGGTTTCTCCCGTGATTGACCTGATGTTCTTGCTCACCCTGGGAATGTGGGGCCTGGCCCAGCTCCAGTTGACGCGCTTTGGAACCATCTGGACCCAGGAAGATGTGCAGCGCTCGCTCTTCTTCTTCGCGCTCTTCATGCTGATCGATTTTGTCACCTGTGTCCTGGCTTTCGCGCTGGAATGGGACGAAGATTGGTCGCTGCTGTTTCCTCTCATCCTCCAGCGCTTTTACTACCGGCAGCTCATGTACGTGGTGTTGTTCCGCGCCGTGGTGCAGGCCTGGAAGGGCGGAGCCGTGGGCTGGCGCGGCGTCCAGCCCCAGCCGCGGCCCGATCTCCCCGCCGCCGCGCGCGGCGACTAATCGGCCGGCCGTTTCCGGAATGGCTTCCGGAAGGGACTGTGCCCGGGCCGGGAGCGCCCGATGGTAAACAGAATCCGCAAAACTGTTTTTTCGTAACCGGCGGCGCTTTCCGTGCGTCATTGCCCGGGGGGAACAATGAAGACCTCGCGAACGGTTCTTTCTTTTCTCGGATGCTCGGCGCTTTTTCTGGGAGCACCTCTCCAGCTTTCGCACGCTCAGGAGGCGCATCCTCACGAGGCCATGCAGCACCACCACTCCTGTCTCGACGAAGAGCTCGCTTCCCTCGAGCGCGGCGAGGGGTTCGGGATGGGCATGGCCGCGGATCGCAACGGCTATCCGGGCCCGCGCCACGTGATCGATCTGGCCGCCGACCTGCGCCTCACCGCGGAACAGCGCGCGGCCATGGAAAAACTCTTCGCCGGCATGCACGAAAAAGCCCTGGCGCGCGGCAAGGAATTCTTCGAGGCGCAGGCCCGCCTCGAGCAGATGTTCCGCGACGGGCGTCCGGAGGCTGATCTGCGCGAACAGGCCTTCCGCGTGGATTCCATCCACGCGGAGTTGCGCTGGATTCATCTCTCCGCGCACCTCGCCGCGCAGAAGATTCTCACCCCGCAGCAGATCGCCCAGTACACGCGCCTCCGCCACCAGCAGATGTGACCCGGGATACTCGGTCCTCTGCGTTCTCCGCTGCCCGGGACCATCGGCCAGGACGGCGTTTTCTGCTGGATTCTCTGCTGGTGTAACCACGCCTGTGCTGGTAGCATCGGAAAATTGGGCTGTATCCCGATGTATGGGAATGGCACCGGAGGCCTTATGAGCATCCTTCCTTCCGCAGGGCAATCCCATGGGCGTGTGACCGTACCCGAAATTCTCTCCCGAAAACTGATCCGTCCCGGCGAAGCGCCTCTCACCGAGCGAAAGATCACCAGCCTGACCGCGTACGACTACCCGACGGCGCGGCTTGTGGACGAAGCCGGCGTGGACATCGTTCTGGTGGGCGACTCGCTGGCCATGTGCGTGCTCGGCTGCGAAAACACTTTGCCCATCACCCTGGATGAGATGCTGCACCACACGCGCGCAGTGCGCCGGGGCGTGCGCCGCGCCTTGCTGGTGGCAGACATGCCTTACGGCACATTCCAGAACGGCGCCGCCGACGCTGTGCGCAACGCCATCCGTCTGGTCAAAGAAGCCGGCGCGGAAGCGGTGAAGATCGAAGGCGGCGAACGGCGCATGGAAGTGGTCTCGCGCCTGGTCGAGGCGGAAATCCCCGTAATGGGCCACATCGGGCTGACTCCGCAATCGCTGCACTCGCTCGGTGGTTTCCGCGTCCAGGGCAAGACCGCGGAAGCGGCCGAAGCGCTGGTGCGCGACGCGCAGGCGCTGGCCGCGGCGGGCGCGTTCTCCATCGTGCTCGAATCCATGCCCCGTGAACTGGGCGCGCGCATTACGGAGAGCGTTCCGGTGCCCACCATTGGCATCGGCGCCGGCCCCGATTGCGATGGCCAGGTGCTGGTGCTGAGCGACTTGCTGGGCCTTACCGAAGGCCACACGCCCAAATTTGCCCGGCGCTACGCGGACCTGCGGCACACCATCCACCAGGCGGTCGCTCACTACGTGGACGACGTCCGCAAGGGCGCGTTCCCGGCGGACGCGGAGTGCTATCATTTCCCGGCGCAGGGCAGGGAAACGCCCCGCGCGCGTTCCTGACCGCCGCAACGCGCAGATTCCGGAGGCGCTCGCATGACGCAGGACGAAATCCGCTCGCTCTTTGCTTACAACGCCTGGGCGAATCACCGCGTACTGGAGGCGTGTGCCGCCCTCACGCCGGCGCAGCTCAAGCAGCCTGCCGCGGGCAGCTTTCCCACGCTTTACGATACACTGCACCACATCATGGGCGTCGAGTGGCTTTACCTCGAGCGCTTTCACGGCCGGTTCCCCACGGAGCTTCTGCCCGGAGAATCCTTCGCCCACCTTGCCGCTTTCTCCGCGCGCTGGGAGCAAATCCGCAAGGGCCTCGAAGAATTCATCCGCGGCGCGGAGTTCGGCGACCCGGAGCGCATCATCGAGTACAAGAACCTGAAGGGCAAGCCGTTCCGTTATGGCCTGCGCTCCGTGTTGCAGCACGTGGTGAATCACAGCACCTATCACCGCGGCCAGGTGACCACGCAGCTCCGCGCGCTGGGCGCGAAGCCGCTCTCCACGGACCTGCTGCTCTACTACGACCATCTCGCCGGACTGCCCGTGGATTAGCTCGCCCGTGTGCGCCGCGCCTTCATGGAAATCATCCGCACCGTTGAATGGATGAAGCAGGTCTCGCGCCGCGCGCGCGCCGAAGGGCGCCTCGCCGGCTTTGTTCCCACCATGGGCGCGCTGCACGCCGGACACGCTTCGCTGGTGCGCGCTGCGCAACGCGATTGCTCTCCTGTAGTCGTGTCCGTCTTCGTCAATCCCGCGCAATTCGCTCCCGGCGAGGATTTCTCCCGTTACCCGCGCACCTTTCAGGCGGACGCGGCCTTGCTCGAATCCCTCGGCGTGGAATACCTCTTCGCCCCCGAGGCCGCGGAGATGTATCCGCCGGGTTTCTCGAGCCACGTGGAAGTCGAAGGGCTCTCCGCGCGGCTCGAAGGCCGCGCGCGTCCGGGCCACTTCCGCGGCGTGGCTACCGTGGTGCTCAAGCTTCTGGAGATCGTCGCGCCGTGGCGCGCGTACTTCGGCCGCAAGGATGCCCAGCAGGCGCGCATCATCCGGCAGTTGGTCCGCGATTTTCATCTGGATGCGCAGATCGAGGTTTGTCCCATCGTGCGCGAAGCGGATGGCTTGGCGCTCTCCAGCCGCAACGCCTATCTCTCGCCGGAAGACCGCCGCGCGGCCACGGTGCTCTGGCGCGCGCTCGCCGCGGCCAAGCAGGCCATCGAGCGCGGCGAACATGCACCGGAACGGCTGCTGGCGGTGATGCGCGAGGTGCTGGCCGCAGAGCCGCGCGCCGCGGCCGATTACGTGGAGATCGTCCGCGAGGACACCTTCGAGCGCGCCTCCGTGCTGCGCGGCAACTGCTACGCCTTGCTGGCGGTTTTTTTTGGCGGCACGCGCCTGCTGGACAACCTGCTCATCGAAGAGCGCAGCGGCGACTTCCGCTGCACATTGTAGCGGCTGCATGGCCCTGTCATTCCGAACCCGCTGCGGAGGCTTCGGGATTCTGGATGACAGCAGGCAAGCCGTCCTTTCTTCTCTGCTCCCCTCTGTGTTCTCTGCGTCTCTGCGTTATCTTTTTTCTTTTACGCTTTTGCTTAGCCCCTTCTTCTCGTCCTAGTTCTTCCTCAATCCCTCGATGGCCTCGAGCACTTCCGCGGCATGCCCTTTAGCTGCCGCTTTTTCCCACACGCGCAGCACTTTTCCGTCCGGCCCGATCAGCACGCTGCTGCGCACGATTCCCAGGAACGATTTTCCCAGGAAGGTCTTCATGCGGCGCGCGCCGTAAGCCTCGATCACCCGGAACTCGGGATCGCTCACCAGCGCGAAATTGAGTTTGTGCTTGGCGCGGAATTTGGCCATGGTGTCCGGCGGGTCTGCGCTGCAGCCCACCAGCACCGTGTCCAGCCGGTCGAACTTCGCTTTGGCGTCACGAAACTCGGACGCTTCCGTGGTTCAACCCGGCGTGAGCGCCTTCACGAAGAAATACAGAAGCACGTTCTTGCCGCGCAAGCCGGCGAGAGAGACTTGCTGCCCGTCATCGGCCGGCAAAGTAAAAGCTGGAGCCACATCTCCCGGTTGAAGCATCCCTCACCTCGATTCTGGTTCGTAACGCGCCCGCGCGCAGGCCCCGCGGACTTGTAGCGGCGGG
>OCOJ01033594.1_pt1 | contig 64865 bp, 63 predicted proteins | sample 1539251 | NCBI WGS metagenome assembly OCOJ01 (sample SAMN01911457, study PRJEB22624) | soil metagenome | biome: Soil | place: Malaysia | collected 2012-04-30 | depth RA_metagenome m
TACATCCTGAAGGCGAACCCGTACTACGTGCAGCCGAACTGCGCGGGTCTGCCGGGCTGCTACCGTGCTCCGGGCCAGTATGCCGCGACCGTCTACGTCTTCTGGGACCCGAACGACATCACGGGCGTTGAGCAGTACATCGCGGGCCAGTCGGACCTCTCGTCGTTCTTCCCGAGCGACATCCCGACGATCCTGAACCTCGTGAAGGCGGGCAAGGTCACGTTGTTCTCGATCCCGACGCTGAACTTGTTCCCCGAGGGCTTTGCGTACGCGTTCAACCCCGCGTCGACCCAGTCCGCATCGGGGCTGACGACGAACGTGCCCGGGGACTTCTTCTCGTACCCCGGGATGCGGATGTTCTTCGCGACCACGTTCCCGTACTACTCGTTCATCAACGTCGACAACCTGGTGGATGGGATTCCGTTCATCCAGGGTGAAGGCGGAGCGATCCCCCAGTACCTCGGGAACTACTACGCCGAGAACATCACCTGGCCAGGGATGAACGCGAGTGCACCCCAGTGGCCCCAGGTCTGGACGGACCCGAGCGTGACGGCACCGGCATCGTACGTCGGCAGCCCGGCATGGTGGTGGGCGAACATCACCAACCCGTCGAGCCCGCTCTACGACCCAGAGGCGGTGGCCTGTGAGTCTGGCAGCCACTGTACCTTCCCGATCGGGTCGGAGCAAGGCGCGGTACCGTTCGACTACGCGGTCGACCAGTGGTCCTCGATCATCAAGACGGTGACCGGTGGCGCGATCTCACCGACCCGGTGGGACCCGACGTTCACCTTCATCGTGACGCAGCTGGGTGACCCGCCGGGGACGAACCCCATGCCGACCTTCGTGAGCGGCTGGCTTCCGGACTACCCCGACCCGACGGACTACATGGCGCCGTTCTGGTTCCCCGATGGGTCGTACACCTACGCGCCGGCGATGGCGGAGACGCTGCTGACCGCGCCGTATGAGAACGCCGGATGCGGTGGCCAGTCCCTCACCTTCGCCAGTCTCGCCTACTGGTCGAACTACGGCGGAACGGTCATCCCGACGGCTTGCCAGGGAACCGCGTACAACGTGATGGTCTGGGCCGCCACGGTTGCCTCGAGTCTGCCGGTCGGACCGACCCGGGTGCTCTACTACAACATGGTCAGCCACATCGGCGACAAGCTGGTCCTCTTCGTCTACGTGGAGCAGCAGGTCGGTGTCGGCTCGTTCGCGGGCTGGATTAACCCGAACAGCTTCTGGTACAACGTCATGGCACCAGGGCAGCTCTGGTTCCAGTACTACGGAACCAACGTGGTCTAAGCACGGGATACCAAAGCGGACCGACCGACCCCGCGGGGAACGCCCGCGGGGCCGGAACCCTTTCCTCCCTTTCTTTTCTGCAAGAATCGAGCGAAAGAAAGCGAGCTCGCTTGGTGGGGGCCGAGAGATCGCGCAGTGTTTGCGAGCGACCGACTCCTCGGGCGAATCTACATGAACTCTTCGCGACGCGGCCCGCCCGTGGACTGTTGCGGCGTCTTCCCGTCCCGCTTCGCCCGGGAGCCCTCGGGGGTCCATCGCCCAACTTCCCTCAGCCGCCGGAAATTGGGGTGGAACGGCTTCGTCGCGCGCGCTCCCCTCTCGGGGTTCCAGCGCTCCCAGAGGTAGCTGTACAGGAGGAACTCGACGTAAATGGCCCCGGCAAGCGATAGGCCCATCGCGAGGAGGTTGGGCGGGGAGAGCCAGGAGGCAACGATCCAGGAATCAATGATGAAGAACCCGAGAACGACCCAGGTCTTGGCGCCCGAGAACAAGAACCACTCCTTCCAGGGCGGTCCCGGTTCTGCGATCGCTTCCTGCTTCTCCCGCTCGAACTCGTCCGCGGCCCTCGAGCGCGAGGCGAACGACTCGGACTCGTCGGACCCTTCCGGTTCGGAGTCGCGGGTGGAGCGCAGCATCGGCCCCATCCCCGGGTCCGGCCTACGACGAGGCGCCGGAGGACTCGGACGGCGACCCGGCGAGGGACACGAGCGACTCCACGGGCGTCGCCTCTGTACGGGGAGAGAACAGGTGGCAGGCGACGTAGTGGTCCTGCCCCATCGAGATCATCTCGGGGTCGACCTTCGAGCAGATCGGCATCACCGCCGGGCAGCGCGTGTGGAAGCGGCACCCCGACGGGGGCGCGGCCGGGCTCGGCACGTCGCCCGAGAGCACGATCCGTTCCCGCTTCGTGACCGGGTCGGGGATCGGAATCGCGGAGAGGAGCGCCTGCGTATACGGGTGGAGGGGTCGGGAGAACAGCCCGTCGGTCGGTGCGGTCTCCACGACCTTCCCGAGGTACATCACCACAACGCGATGGCTCATCGCGCGAACGACGGACAAGTGGTGCGAGATGAACAGGTACGCGAGGCCCTGCTCGTCCTGGAGGCGCTTCAGGATGTTCAGGATCTGTGCCTGGACCGAGACGTCGAGCGCGCTCGTCGGCTCGTCCAGGACGATCATCTCGGGCCGGAGCGCGAGGGCGCGCGCGATCCCGATCCGCTGGCGCTGGCCGCCCGAGAACTCGTGCGGAAATCGCCACATGTGCTCGGGGTTGAGGCCGACCTGCGCGAGGAGCTCGAGGACCCGCTGGTCGCGCTCGCGACGGTTCCCCGTGTGGTGGATTTCGAGCGGTTCCCCGATGATCTCCCGGACCAGGAGCCGCGGGCTCAGCGAGCTAAAAGGGTCCTGGAAGACGATCTGGAGCCGACCCCGAAGCTCGCGCATCTGTCGGTTGCTCCGACGGTAGAGCGAGTACTGTCGGGCGAGGTCGTCGAGCTCCTGGAGGGCCGGGGAGTCGGCCCCGCTCGGCTTCCCCGTCGCATCTCCGTTGTTGTCTCCGAGGGAGGAGTAGAGGGACTCGAGCTTGTCCATCACCTCCGGGGGAGGGCGGTAGTAGCAGTGGCCGGAGGTCGGCTCGATGAGCCTCAGCAGCACCCGGCCAAGCGTCGTCTTCCCGCAGCCGGACTCGCCGACCAGCCCAACGGTCTCGGACTCCCGCACGTCCATGCTGACGCCGTCCACGGCGCGCACATCCCCGACGTGCGACGAAAACAGCCCCCCGCGGATCGGGAAGTACTTCCGGATATTCCGAGCCGAGAGGACGACGGAGTGAGACCCGCGAATCTCCATCGAGGACCACCGTTGAGGCTACTCGACCACGTTCGGTCCGTGATATAAATAGCACGCGACCTGGTGGCTACCGCCCTCGTCGGTCATCGGCGGGCGCGTCTCGGAGCAGATCGGCATCGCGTAGGGGCAGCGCGGGTGGAACCGGCAGCCCTCCGGCGGGTTGATGAGGTTCGGGACGGACCCGGGAATCGATTCGAGCTGCTTGTTCGGCTGGTCGACCCGGGGGATCGAGGCGAGCAACCCGCGGGTGTAGGGGTGTAGCGGGTTCGCGAAGAGGCTCTGGACGGGAGCGTTCTCCACGATGTGGCCGGCATACATGATGCAGATCCGGTCGGCGACCTCCGCGAGGACCGCGAGGTCGTGGGTGATGAGGAGCGTCGAAGTCCCGATCCGCTCCTTGAGGTCCCGCATCAGCTCGAGGATCTGGGCCTGGATAGTCACGTCGAGGGCCGTCGTCGGCTCGTCGGCGATCAGAACGGCCGGCTCCGAGGAGAGGGCCATCGCGATCATGACGCGCTGGATCATGCCGCCCGAGAGCTCGAACGGGTAGCATCGCGCGACCTGCACCGGGTTCGCGATTTGGACCCCCTCGAGGAGGCCGACGGCCTCCCAGAACAACTCGTCCTTCAACGGTTTTTCGCCGCGACGGCGCAAGATTGGAATTGCAAACTGGGGATGGGTCCACTTCACCGAGATCGCCCGACGCCGGGCGCCAGCCTCGAGGAGCCGGTGCATCTGCCCCTCGCGCATCTCCTTCATGTAGACCTCGCGGAGCTCGTCCGTCTGGACGCTCTGGGTACGACGGTACTTCAGCATCGAGCGCTGGTAGCCGCCCAGTCGGAACCGATGGGTCGCTTTCTTGAGGTCGTGCACGAGAGCATCCGAATTCCCGGCGGACGCCGAGCGAGCGGCGTAGAACGCCTGGGTCCCGAACGACCGGAGATGCGCCGCCCGGCCGACCTCGACTGAGAGCTTCTTCAGCTGCTCGAGCTTCTCGCCGTTCTGCACCGCCTCGGCGAGCCGCTCGATCGCGGGTTGGAGTTCGGGCGCGTCCGGGGTTGCCTCGAGGAGCTGGTCGATGATCTCCTTGCCCCGGTGAATGGAGAGGGCCTCCCCGAGCTGGTCGTACACCGGGAAGACGGGGTTCATCGCCTGGGTGGGCTCCTGGAAGATCATCGAGATCCCGTGGCCCCGGACGGCCATCATCCGGGCGGACGCCGCCTTGATCCGGCGGAACCGCCGGACCACCTTCACCCGGACGGAGTTCTTGATCGGCTTCATCCGGGCCTCTTTGTCGAGGCCCCAAAGAAGGTCCGCGCCCCGGTAGAGGATCTTCCCGGAGACGATCCGGCCCGGCGGGTCCGGAATCAGGCGGAGGACGGAGAATGCGGTGACGCTCTTACCGCATCCGGTCTCGCCGGCGAGTCCGAGCGTCTCCCTCGTGCGGANGACGGAGAATGCGGTGACGCTCTTACCGCATCCGGTCTCGCCGGCGAGTCCGAGCGTCTCCTTCGTGCGGAGCTTGAACGAGACGCCGTCCAGGGCGCGTACGACGCCGTCGTACGTGTAGAAGTAGGTCTTCAGGTCCCGAATGTCGAGGATCACATCCCCCACGCGACGCCCCGCCTCCGAAGCCTGCGGGAGCGGAACGGCCACCTCTTCAATCNGCGGGCGTCTCTTCTGCCCCGCCTACGGGAGGGGATACCTCGGGCAACGATGCGGCAGCTGCCATTCGAACCGGCTACCTCCTCAACCGGGGGTCGAGCGCGTCGCGCAGGCCGTCGGCGAAGAAGCTCACGCTGATCGCGAAGAGGAACAGGGTCAGGCCCGGGAACAGGAACTGCCACCAGGGGAACGTGCACGCCGCTCCCTGCTGGCTCTGGCAAACCTCGATGAACCCGGACAGGACCGAGGGCTGGGAGGAGAGGGCCGCGATCGTCCCCCACTCGGGGAAGTTCGTGACCGGGAAGAGGCGGAACCCGATGAACACGATCGCGGCGATCAGGAGCGGGACGGTGCCGACGTCCAGCGACATCTGCACGAACACCGGGTAGATGCTGTTCGGCATGATGTGCTTCCGGAGGATCCGCCCGCCCCGGGCCCCGGAGGCCTTCGCCGCCTCGACGTACCGCTGCTCGCGCGTGATGAGCACCTGACTACGCACGATACGGGCGTAGGTCGGCCACCACGTCACGACGAACGCGAAGATGACGTAGCTCATTCGGCCCCAGAGGCTCGTGACCGAACCGGCGAGCACGGCGAGGACGATGATCACGAGCAGGAGTCCGGGGATCGAGAGGAAGATATCGGTAATCCGCATTACGACCTCGTCGACGACCCCACCGTAGTAGCCGGAAACGACTCCGGCAAGGATCCCGATCAACGCCCCCGAGGCCACGACGCCCACCGAAACCGTGAGCGACCACTGGGTTCCTTTCACCAGGCCGTCGAACGGGTCGTAGAACGGCGCGGAGCCCGGGTTCTGGGTCAGGGACCCGAACGGGAGCGGCCCGAGCGTGGCGGGATGCAAGTTCACCGTGGGCGCGATGACCGACGGCATACCGTTCGGGGTCGCGTAGCAGTTCGGGCCCGGCGGAAGCTCCCCCATGCCCGGCTCGTAGGTGCAGATCTGCTGCTGCGTGGCGTTCGGGTTAACCGGGTTGCCGTTGGTCGCCACATAGGTGGTCAGTTCCGTGGGGTCGGCCGGGTAGAAGAAGGACGAGACGAACAGAGCGGCGAAGAACACCAGGATCCCGAGCCCGATCATCGCGAGCGTGTTCCTGCGGAAGAAGTACCACGTCCGGCGGAACTGGTCGATCCGCGGGCTGGGGCGTCGCCGTCGGCGGGGCTGCGAAGCTTCGACCTTCTTTTCCGATTCGTCCGCCATGACCTACTACCTCAGCCCAGCCGGACCCGAGGGTCCAAGAATGCGTACAGGATGTCGACGATGATGTTCGCCGTCACGACGAGGAGCGTGAAGAGGACGGTGCTCCCGAAGATGACCCCATAGTCGTAGGGAGTCTGCGTCACGGAGTAGGCGATCATCCGCCCGACGCCGTTGAGCTGGAAGACCGTCTCGACGATGGGGAACCCTGCGATAAACCCCGCGAAGGTGAGGCCCAGCACCGTGATCGTCACGTTGAGCGAGTTGCGTCCCGCGTGCTTGTTGATCACCGTCTTCTCCGGGAGTCCCTTCGCCCGAGCGGTCCGCACAAAGTCCAAGTTCAGCACCTCGAGCATACTGTTCCGGACGAACCGAAGGAGCAACGCCACCGTCCCGTACGCGATCACGAACGCCGGGATGACCATCCGAATGATGGTGTCGAGAGCGAGGAACCACTGTCCGTGGAGGGCGGCGTCGACCGTGGGGAAGCCGGTCGGAGAGCTCTGCACGAAATGGTTCAACCATGTCGGAGAAATGCCTCCCGGGAAGCACTGCGGTGGCGGCCAGGAGCCGGTGAAGTCGGAGTACGAGGTCTGACCCGAGCAGAACGCCGAATGGACGTTCGGGCCCCCGACCAAGATCACCGCGGCCATGAGAAGCAACGACCCGAGGAGGAAACCGGGGAGGGCGTACCCCGAAAACGAAAGCACCCGCGCCGCTTGGTCGATGGGCCGGTTTCGGTTCACCGCCGAGAGATTGCCGATCGGAATGGCAATGATCAGGATCAACAGGAGAGAAAGCGCGGCGAGCTCGAGCGTGTACGGGAGGAACCAGCCGAGCACGGTCACGACTGGCTGACCTCGCGCGATCTGGACGGACGTCGAGACTCCGGACCCGTTCCCGACGTACCCCCAATTTCCCGTAAAAGTATTGTAAATGTAGACCCCCCATTGGACCTCGATCGGCCGATCAAGGCCGAGCTGATGCGTCCCGCGGATGTACGCGGGATTCAGACATGTCCCGTTTTCCCCCGGTGTGATGCGCGAGCAGGCGATGTACTGGTTCCAGGAGAGACGGGGGTTCTCGCCGAAAGCGGAGGCCAACCGGTCGGGAATCGGGAGCGCGCTTACGAGAAGGAATGTAATGGTCATGACCCCGATCACGACCGGGAAGACGAGGATAATTCGCCGTACGACGTAGACCCAAAGCCGCACGTTCTCCCCCGGACCGGCGGTCCCCGCGTCGGCCGACTCGGACTAACCAACCGCTGGTATTTAAGCATCTATCGGGAATCTTCGGCGAAAGCTCACCTGCGTCGTCATTCCCCCTTCCCGACCGGGGTCTTCGTTGTGGACCGCCCGGCTCGACCGCGGGCACGAAAGGACGTCCCGACGACACCGAGGGATCCGCGCGCCCGGCTCAACCGAGGCGTACGCGCGGGTCGAGATATGCGTAGAGGACGTCCACGATCAGGTTGGCGGTCACGATTAGGAGGGTGAAGAGGACGGTGCTTCCGAAGATGATCCCGTAATCGTACGGCGTCTGCGTGACGGAGTACGCGAGCATGATCCCAACGCCGTTCAGGTCAAACAGATACTCGATGATCGGAAAGCCTCCGAGAAACCCGACGAACACCAACCCGAGCACGGTGATCGTGACGTTGAGCGAATTGCGGCCGGCGTGCTTTTTAATGACCGTCCTCTCCGGGAGGCCCTTCGCGCGGGCACTTCGGATGAAATCGAGGTTTAGGACCTCGAGCATGCTGTTTCGGACGAAGCGCAGAAGGTCCGCCGCAGTGCCGTAGGCGATCACGAAGGCGGGGATCATTATTCGAATAATCGTGTCGAGGGCTAGCCACCACTGACCGTGGATGAGCGCGTCCACGGTCGGGAATCCGGTCGGAGAGCTGATCTGCCCCATCACGAGCCAAGACGGATAGACCCCGTTCGGGAAGCATTGGGGAGGGGGCCAAGAACCGGTGAAGTCGGTGTACGCCGACTGCCCATGACAGAACGGAGAATGGACGTTCGGACCTCCTATCACGAGGACGAACATCATCAGCATTAACGAACCGAGCATGAAATCTGGGATCGCGTACCCCGAGAACGATAAGATGCGGGAAGCCTGGTCGACCGGTCGGTTCCGATTGACGGCGGCGATGTTCCCGATCGGAACGGCCATGAAGAGCGTCATGGTTAGAGCCAGGGCCGCGAGTTCGAGGGTGTACGGAAGGAACCAGCCGAGAACGGTCAGGACCGGTTGCCCCCGTGCGATAGAGACGGTGGTCGCGACCCCGGAGTCGTTGCCGACGTACCCCCATTTTCCGGTGAGCGAATTGGACATGTAGATCGCCCACTGGTACGGGATGGGTTTGTCGAGGCCCAATTCGTGGGTCCCCCGGACCCATGCCGGATTGATGCAGGTCCCGTTCTCGTCGGGATTGATCCGGGAGCACGGAATGTACTGGTTCCAGGAGAGACGAGGGCTGACTCCGAAGGCGGAGGCCAACCGGTCGGAGGTGGGGACGGCGCTCACCAGAAGGAAGGTGAGTGTCATCACCCCTACCACCACCGGGATGACCATGATGAGGCGTCGGACGATGTAGATCCAGAGCCTCACGCGATCCTCCGGGCGGACGAGGCTGTCGTCCCCTTCACTCTACCCACGCGCTCTACTTAACCATCTGCGAAAAGCTCCGGGCGAAGCTCGGGGAACAGGGGTTCGGCCGAGGAGATTTCGGGCCTCCTCGCTGGTCCAAGGATGACCTCCGTAGCGCTCCGGGGGGGAGGGGAGAGCGGGACCGTTCGTCTCCGGCTACTCCGGTGCGCCCCTTTTTGTCCACGAACGCATGCGCAAAGACGAGCGCGGAAGCCCGATGAGCAGTCGGCCGGGGCCCAAACCGAAGAGGCTCTACATCCGCCTCGCGCGATTCGGTGGGGAGGGTCCTCCGGAATCGGAGCCGTCGCGAATCCTCGGAGAGTTCGTCCGGGAGCTCGACCGCGTGGGCCGGTTGGTCGCCCACGGCAGGCTCACGGAACCTCCCGGGGACCTTCTCATCTTCCGAGCGCTCGACCGAGCCGAGGCGACCCGCCTGTTGCGGACGGACCCGCACCGTTCCGAAGCGCCGGCCGAGTACCTGTTGCTCGAATGGAAGGTCGGCGACCTCGGCGCGGGCGTGAACGTGGAGCCACCCCCCGCTCGCGGGTCGGGCCGGCTCACTCAGGTGCAACGCGTGGGAGTGATCGTGGGGGACCAGCGGGCAGCGGTCGAGTGGTACCGGGACGTTCTCGGGATGGAGGTTCTTCGAAGTGACGCCGAGACCGAGCTCGCGGAGGTCTCTCTCGGACCGGGCACGGTCGCGCTCTCCCTCATCTCGCCCCGGCCGGAATGGGGGGAGCCGCTCTACGCGGAGGCGGTCGCACGACGGGGAACGCGCACGGGGATCGTGTTCCAGGCCGACAACGTCGACGCACTCGAGCTACGACTCCGGCACGCGCACGCCCACATCACCCAGGGGGTCGAATCGGAACCGTGGGGCGGCCGCACGATCCGGTTCACGGACCCGGACGGCAACGAGTTTCTCGCCTTCGACCGGGGCGCCCCTCGGACCTCCGAGAAGAAGGAGCTCTAGGACGTTTCGCCCGGGTCGGCGACTCTCGTCAGGGAGCCGGGCTCACAGCAGCGGCAGCCCGCCGGTGACGGCATCGATCTCGGCGACCGGCGCAGGACCGAGACCGAGGCACGTCTTAGTTCCCGGAGGGACCTCCGTGAATCCCGCGTCCTCCACCAGGACCCAGGAGATCCCGAGCGACCGCGCCTTGCGGGCGAGCGTCTCGAGCTCGAGGAGGGTCGGGACGCTGAGAGCAATCTTCTTCTGACCGCCGGCCGACCATGCCCGATAGGCTTCGGGACTGCGGTTTCGTGCTTCTTCGGCCAGGATCACCGCGGCATGGGCCACCTGCACGGCCGCCTTGCCGGCCGTGAGACGGAGTTCGCCCCGAAGCACGATGACCATCTTGTACTCGACGCCTGAGGCGACCGACTTACGAGGCATACTCCTCCTCGCGCCCCCGGGAAAGGGACGTCCGCTCGGACCGCACCGCGTCGAGCTCCCGGGTGAGACGCGCGACTTCCTCCGGGTTCCCGGCCGCTTTGCGAAGCGCATGCTCCAGCCTGCGCTCGTCGCGCCCGAGACGTTCCAGCTGTCGGTAGAGCTCCCATGCCCCCTCCTCTCCGGGACCGACCTCGGGGGTCTTCGCCGGCGGCGGGGTCCGGGAGAACCCTCCCCGCACCAGGGCAACTGCGATGCCGACCACGGAGACGCCAGCGAGAATCGATTCGAGAGTGGGGTCGCTCCACCCGGCCCCGAAGCCGCCGGGCGCGAGGTCCAGGAGCCCGTACCCCACCACGATCGTCATGCCGATGCTCGTGACGAAGGAAAGCGTGACGATCTCGAGAAGCCTCCGAGTCCCGCCCGGTCCCCGGACCCGCCACTCCGGGAACAGCGCCTTCGTCAGCGCATAGCCCGGGACGAAGAACAAGAGCGCTCCGCCGAGCAGCGCCTCCCCCACGCCCAGGGTCGTTGTCATCCTGCGCCGGTCCGTCTCAAGGGGACGGTTCTCCGCCCGCGCCGCCGAACTGCCGCTCCATCTGGCGCCGGAGGCGCCGGTTGGAGGCGAGGCCGTGGGCGGCCTTGCGGGTCGTCTCGTAGTGCTTGAGGAGGGCACGAACCTCCTGGGGTCGGTGGCCGCTCCCCCGCGCGATGCGGTGGATCCGGTCGGCCTTGATGACCTGGGGGTCGTCGAGCTCCTGGGCGGTCATCGAGTCGAGAATGACTCGAAAGCCGCGGAGCCTCTTCTGGGTCTGCTCGAGCTCCTTGTCGTCGACCTTCATCGAGCCGAACCCGGGGAAGGCCGAGAGGATTTTCGAGAACGGTCCCATCTCGCCGAGAGAATCGAGCTGGGAGCGCATGTCGCGCAGCGTGAACCGTCCGGTCATGAGCGCCTTCGCGGCCTTCTCGGCGGCCTCCTTGTTCGAAAGCTCCTCGAGCCGTTCGAGGAGGCCCTGGATGTCGCCCATTCCGAGCAGTCGGGAGACGAACCGGGTGGGTTCGAAACGGTCGAGCTCGTTCAAGTGCTCTCCCGTGCCGATGAAGAGGATCGGGGCCCCGCTCACGGCCACCGCGGAGAGCGCGCCGCCGCCCTTCGCCGAGCCGTCCAGTTTCGTGAGGATGACGCCGGTGAGGCCGACCGCCTTGTGGAACGCCTCGGCGCTCCGTCCCGCCGTCTGGCCCATCGCCGCGTCCAGGACTAGGAGAACCTCGTCCGGTTGGAGGACGGCCCGCACTCGCTTGAGCTCCTCGATGAGGTCGGGGTCGATCCCGCTTCGGCCCGCGGTGTCGACGATGACGGCCACGTGGGGCGGGAACTTCTCGAGCGCCTCCCGGACGATCTGCTCGGCCCTCGGCTCGGACCGGTTGGCGTAGAACTCGCATCCGACCTTCTTCGCGAGCTGCTCGAGCTGGTCGACCGCCGCCGGACGGTGGACGTCGGCCGCGACGAGCGCCACGCGAACCCCTCGTTTCTGAAAGTAGCGAGCGAGCTTCGCGGCGGTGGTCGTCTTTCCCTGGCCGAAGAGCCCGGCCAGCAGGATCTTCTTCGGCCGAAGGTCGAAGGGGCGTTCCTTTCCGAGGATGCCCCGGACCTCCTCGTAGATGATCCGGACGAGAAAGTCCCGGAGGCTCACACCGGCCGGGGGCTTTTCCTCCACCGCGCGGCGACGGACGCGCTGGGTCAGCTCGATCGTGAGCTGGACGTTGACGTCCGCCTGTAGGAGCGCTCGCTGGATGTCGCGCACGACCTCCGAGAGCAGCGCTTCGTCGACGACCGAGCCGCGCGCGATCTTCTGAAGAACGCCGCGGAGCGACTTTCCGAGGGAATCGAGTACCATGCGATTCTACCGGCCCGAGAGGCTTCCAGACCCCACGTGGATGGCCTATATGTCGGGAGCGAGGGCCCCCCGAGGGGCCCGAACCGTGCGAGTGTATCGCTCGCCACGGAATCCACTTAAGACCTTGCGAGGCTCCAACGGATGGGTCTATGACTCCTGACGCGGCCGCCGCACCTCCAAAGCCGGCCCCCCCCAAGCTGAACCCGGTTCGGGTCCCGATCGCCGAGGAACCGGTGGGCGTCCGCACCCAGGACTTCCGCGAGGTGTTGCATGCCTACTCGAAGGAGGACGCGGTCCTCGAGGCCAAGCGGTGCATCCAATGCCGCCGCCCGTGGTGCGTCGAGGCGTGCCCGATCACGCAAGACTGCCGGGAGTACATCCGCCTCATCGCGGACGGGAATTTCGATGGTGCGGCCCGGGTGACCCTCCGGGAGAACCCGCTCGCGACCTGCCTCTGCAAGGTCTGCTATCACTACTGTGAGGACGCCTGTGTTGTCAAGAAGAAAGGAGTTCCCATCGCGATCCGTCATCTCAAGCGGGCGTCCCTCGAATACGGGTCGAGCGAGCTCGCCTACGTCCCGTCGAAGCCGAAGCACCAGCGTGTTGCGGTCGTCGGCGCGGGCCCCGCCGGTCTGATGATGGCCTGGGAGCTCGCCGTCCGGGGCTACTCTGTCACGGTCTTCGAGCAGGAGACCCGATACGGAGGGCTCATGCAGACGATCCCCGCGTACCGGATGACCGACGCCGACGTCGAGACCGACCGGCGCAGGTTCCGGGACCTGGACGTCGCGTTCGTGGACGGGACGAAGGTCGGCCGTGACTTTCCGTTCGATAAGCTGGTCAAGGAGGACGGCTACCAAGCGGTCTTCCTCGCGATCGGTACGCCGAACCACCGCTCGCTCGGGGTCCCCGGCGAGAAGGTCCCGGGAGTGCTGCCCGCGCTCGATTTTCTGAAGGACGTGAACCAAGGGAGGCCCGTCACCGTGGGCAAGGAGGTCGTGGTCATCGGAGGCGGCGACGTCGCGATGGACTCGGTCCGCACGGCGCTTCGCGAATCGCACGGGGGACGAGTGACCTTGGTCTACCGGCGGAGCCGCCAGGAGATGCCGGCGGACGCCGAAGAGGTCCATGGCGCCGAGCAGGAGGGGATTCGCTTCTACTTCCTCAAGGCGCCGATACAGATCGTCGGGAACCAGCACGTCGAGGGACTCGTGGTCCAGACGATGGAACTTGGCCCGCCAGATGCGGGCGGTCGACGCAGTCCCATTCCCGTCCCCCATTCGGAGGAGACGATCCCGTGCGACACCGTCATCATCGCCGTGGGCCAGAAGACCGACCTCACCGGGATCGATTCGGGCCTCGACCTCAAGCTGACCTCGCAGGGTTGGCCCGAGGGAAAGGGCAAGGGCTTCGAGACCGCGGTCCCGGGCATCTTCGCCGCCGGCGGCCGTTCGGTCGTGTACGCGATGGGCGCGGCGATGGAGGCGGCGAATGCGATCGATGCGTACCTCTCCGCGAAGCGGGGCGAGACGGCCCCACCACGCCCCGACCCCCTCGGGGGAACGGAGACGTTCCACCTCCCCGCGGGGTACACCTCGCCCATTCGCGTGTAGGGAGTCCGATTCGCTCCCCGGGTGGCAAGGTTTTTCCGAGGCACCCTCCCATCCCCAAGGGATGAGGGCGTGGCGGGTCGCTTCCTGGCGTTCGTGCGCCCTGGCGGTGGGGGTCCTCGTCCTCCTCGTGGGCCCCGCGATCTTCCTATCGGGAGGCGGACCCTCGTCTTATCCCACCGACCCACGAGGTGCGGAAGCTTCTCCTCCGGACATCGCGTCGACCCATGCCCTGCCGGTGTCGTACGCCGAGTCGTTCTCCGAGCGCGCGGGGTTCGATGGGCAGGCAGTGCGAGCACTCTCCTCCGCGACCCCCGCGGTCGGGAACGAGCTCGTGGTGGTCACGTTCTATCCGTCCGACCCGTCGTTCTTCACTGCTCCGCCGGCCGGAACACCGGGGCTCACCGTCGAGAAGATTGCGGACCGGTACGGCCTCTCACCGGTCGCCTACTCCTCCGTGGAGAAGTACTTCGCATCCCAGGGGCTGACGGTCGCTCGGAGCTCCCCGGATCGCCTGTCGCTCACGGTGGAGGGACCCGCAGGGTTGGTCGGAGCCGCCTTTGGAACGGAGCTGGTCTCGGGAACCTTGGCCGGACGGCCGGTCACCCTTCCCCGGACCGCTCCGGCGTTGCCCTCGGCGATAGAACCCTGGGTCTCGTCGGTCGTCGGACTCTCGAGTGGGCTCGTCTCCTTCTCCCTGCCGACGGGGCTCCCCGATGCTCGTCTCCTGCCCGCCGGGACCGTCCCGCAAGCTGCCCCGGACCTCATCACTCCGGCGATCGCCCGGGAGATCTACGACCTTTCCTCGCTCTACAACGTCTCGGGAACCCCCCGGTACTCGGTCGGCGAAGGTGTCGCCGTCGTGTTGTGGGGGGACGGTTACGACCCGAACGACATCTCCACGTTCTTCTCGAGCGACTATCCGGCGAGCTTCCCGACGCCGAACGTTCGCGCGTTCCCGGTGGACGGGGCGCCCGCCCCCTCCGGCCGAGCGGTCTCCGACCCGAGCCAAGCCCCCCGGGAGCTGACGCTCGACCTCGAGTGGGCCGGCTCGGCGGCCCCCGGCGCGACCCTCGACGCGGTCTACGCCCCCGACGGACCCGCCAGCCAACAGTACTCCCCCATGGTCGGCGCGATGACGGACGCCCTCAGCACCGCCGTCGACCTCTCGGGAGTCTCGGTGATCTCGATGTCGTTCGGCACCCCCGAAGGGTCCAGCTCGTCGCTCCAGACCGCCTGGGCCACCGACATGGCGACCGCGACCCAGCGGGGGATTACGATGCTCGCGGCGACCGGCGACCTCGGCGGGGACGCCCAGTCGGGGTGTACCGGGGGACCGATGGTCGAGTTCCCCTCGACGTCCCCCGACGTGATCGCGGTCGGAGGGACACAACCGACGCTCGCGAGGGACCTCCTCGGGCAGGTGACGGGGCTCGCGAGCGAGTCGGCCTGGAGCGAGAGTGCCGGAGGGTACTCCTCTGACTTCCGCGCTCCGTCCTGGCAGGACGTCGGGAGCGCGGCAGGACCGATCGAATCGAACGGGGGATTCCGGGGCGTGCCGGACGTGTCCGCGACGGCGGACTACAACTCGCTCTTCTTCGCGGGTCAGAACGCGGTCGCGGCTGGCACCAGCTTCGCTACGCCTCTCTGGGCCGGTCTCATCGCGGAGATGGACGCCCACTATGGAAGCCCGCTCGGCTTCCTCACCCCGCGTCTCTACGCGGTGGGGGCAAGCCAAGAGTTGGGAAAGGACCCGGTCGGACTCGGAGACGTTTCGAGCGGCTCGACCTGCATCGGTTCGGCGGTCACGGGCTGGGACCCGGAGACTGGTTGGGGTTCACCGCGCGCGTTGCTCCTGTACGAGGACCTGACCGCGACCTTCGTCGACCTGAGCGTCTCAGCGACGCCGACCACCGTCGCGCCCGGGGGCTCGGTAACGGTCATCGTTCGGCTGACCAACCGGACGAGCGGTGCCGCCATCTCCGGTATTCCGGTCAATGTCGGCGTTGCCGCGAGCGACGGGAACGGACCGTGCGCCAACACGTGGGGTTCGGCGACCCTCGACAGCAACGCGAGTGGCGACGTGTCGTTCTCGGTCGGGGTCCCCGCCTGCTACCTCGGGAGCCACGGCACCGCTACCGCCTCCGTGACGAGCGGTGGGTACTTCGGCACGAACTCGACCACCGTCGCCGTGAATCTGCTCGGATTTGCCCCCGCCCTGGCCGGGATCGACCAGTACCCGTGGAACGTGGCGGCCTTCGCCGTGATCATGGTGATCGCTGGTGGGATCGGATACGTCCTCGGCCGACGGTCTCCGAGTTCCGTCGGCTCCTACCGGCCCCCCGCCCGGCGACCTCTGGCCGCGGCGAGAGCCGGTGCTCCCGGGACCACCGCGGTTTCTCCTCCCCCGGCAACCCCTCCGGGGCCGCCCCCGGGGTGAGAGGGACTCTTCCCGAACGGAGTTCCTTCCGACCCCTCGGCGAGGGCCGTCCCCAAAAGACTTAATCCGGCCCCTCACTCGCCTTCGCGTGCCCGAGGCATCCGGGGATGCCCCGGTCGGGGCGGCCCCGGTCGCTCTCTCGGGGCCTGAACGTTCGCTCCTTCAGGCTCTTCGGGAGCTCGAGACTCCTTCGATCGACGAGGAGTCGCTCGGCCGGAAAGTGGAGCTCCCCGCGGACCAGGTACGCGGCAGCCTGCAGCGACTCCGGTCGAAGCACCTCGCGCTCCTCGAGGAGGAGCATCGGACGACCGTCCGCCTCACACCGAAAGGCGAGAGCGCCGTGGCGAAAGGGCTTCCCGAGAGGCGGTTCCTGGCGGCACTCGAGCGACGTGGCGGGACCCTCTCTCCGGACGAGGCGGCGGAAGCGGGGCTCGACGAGGAGGAGCGGTCTGCGGCGATCGGCGTCCTGAGGCGGCGCGGGTGGCTTGCGGAGGGGGTTCCGTTTCGACTCAAGCCCGGAGCTTCGACCCCCGAGGGACCCCTCCCCGAGGAGACCGTCCTAAGACAGGTCGGGCTCGGAGAGACCGACGTCGACCCAGCAATCGTGGATGCCCTCGAACGGCGGGGACTCGTGCGCCGCGAGCATCGGTCGACCAAGCGCTGGTCCGCCTCCGAGGAGGGTCGCCGGCTTCCCTTGGTCTCGGAGGGCGAGGAGCTCCTGGGCTCCCTGACCCCCGAACTGCTCCGCACCGGCGACTGGCGGGGACGATCCTTCCGGCCGTACGACGTCCGTGCGGCCGTGCCGTACGCAACCGGCGCTCGCCCGAATGCGTACGTCGCGTGGCTCGAGGAGTTCGAGGAGATTCTGGTGGGGCTCGGCTTCGAGCAAGCCGAGGGGCCGCTCCTCGAGACCGAGTTCTGGAACAACGACGTCCTCTTCATGCCCCAGGATCACCCGGCGCGTTCCATCCACGACGCGCTCTCGGTCGAGGGGACCGAGGGGCAGCCCCCGGCGGCCGACCTCCTCGCCCGGGTGGCCGCCGTCCACGAGGGGCGCGCGCTCCCGGGGGCGACCTCGGCCCTCGGACCCGGGTGGCCCGGACCGTACGACGTGCGCGTGGCCGAGCGTCCCGTCCTTCGCTCCCAGACGACGGCGGTCTCCGCGCGGTATCTCGCGGCTCGCCCGACGCCGCCGTTCCGGATGTTCTCGATCGACCGGAACTTCCGACGGGAGGCGCTCGATGCTCGTCATCACATCGAGTTCCATCAATGCGAAGGGATCATCGGAGAGGAGGGGCTCGACCTCCGGCACCTCGTCGGGGTCTTCACGACCCTCGCGGACGCGATCGGTCTCCACGAGCTCAAGATTCGGCCCAGTTACTTCCCGTTCACCGAGCCCTCGGTGGAGGGGTACGTCCGTCATCCCCGCCTCGGGTGGATGGAGGTCTTTCCGGGGGGAATCCTGCGCCCAGAGGTGCTCGGTCCGCTCGGGGTAGACGTTCCGGTGCTGGCCTGGGGGATCGGCGTCATGCGGCTCGCGATGGTGGCGCTTGGTCGCAACGACATCCGGGACCTGTTCCAGGACGACCTCGGCGTGCTCACGGGAGGGACTCCGTAGACATGCCCCGTTCGACCTTGGATGCGGACCGGCTCTGCGCGATCGCCGGGCGGACGCTCGCGGGCGCGGCGCTCGATGACCTCCTGTTCGGCTCGAAGGCCGAAGTGGAGGCTCACGACGCAAGCGCACTCACCGTCTCGGTTACTCCCGACCGCCTCGACCTCCTCTCGGAAGGGGGTCTCGGGTTGTACTTGCAGGGAGTCCTCGGGACGGCCCGCGGTCTCCCCGACTACCGAGCGAAGCTCGAGGATACTCTCGCCGCCGGCTTCACGGTGGACCGGTCCGTGGACGCGCTTCGGCCGTCGATCGGGGGAGCGGTGGTCCGGGCCCCCGCCGGCCGGGAGCTGGACGCGGGGTTGCTCGCCGAAGCCGTACGGTTCCAGGAGATCCTCCATGCGTCGATCGGACGCAATCGTCGCGCGGCGAGTCTCGGGATCTACCCGATCGACCGGCTCGAGTTCCCGGTGCGGTACGCGCTCGAAGCGATGTCGGTGGTCCAGTTCGTTCCGCTCGATGCCTCCGACGAGGTCGGAGCTCCCGAGTTCTTCCGGGACCATCCCATGGCCCACGTGTACGGGCCAATGGGACGGGCGGGGGATTCGTGTCTCACGCTGCGGGACGCCACCGGCGTCATCCTGAGCCTTCCTCCGGTCCTCAACGGACGGACCGCGGGCGAGGCGAGAGTCGGGGACCGGGAGCTCCTGATCGAAGCGACCGGCACTCGCGAGCGTTCGGTCGCCGAGGCGGTCGGGCTGATGCTCGTCCCGTTCGTCGCGCAGGGTTGGGAGGTCGGCCCGATTCCGGTCGAACGCGTGGGACGAGAGCGCTCGGACGGAGCGGCGATCGTCGACCCGCACTCGGTGGACCTGCCGAGCCGACTGCTGCGAACGCTGGGAGGCGAAGGGTTCTCGGCGTCCGTGGTCGAACGACGACTGGCCGAGGCTCGCCTCGCGGGGCATCCCCAGCCTCACGGATGGCTCGTGGACGCGCCCCCCTGGCGGCCGGACCTCACGACTCCCGTGGACGTGGGAGAGGACGTGCTTCTGGCGGAGGGAGTGCGCCCCGAAGAGGGGATTCTCCCGTCGAGCCGGACCCGAGGCCGGCTGCGCCCCGAGACGCTCTTCCGGCGAAGGTTCGCCTCCTCCCTCCTCGGGCTCGGCCTCGCCGCGCCTCACACGACGCTCCTGGTTTCCGAGAGCGCAGTCGCCCGGCTCGGCGGCGAGCTTCCCCTCCACATCCGTAATCCGGTCTCCGCGGAGTTCGCCTACGTCCGCGACCGCCTCCTCGTCTCCCACCTCGAGGTCCTCGCGCGGAACACGCGGCATGGCTACCCCCAGCGATTGGGAGAGGTCGCCCCGGTCGTTGTTCGCGCGCCCGGGACGGAGACCGGCGCGCGCACGCGCTACCACGCGGGTCTCGTGCTGGCTCACGAGGGCGCCGGGTTCGCCGATGCCGCCTCTCTGGTCGACTATCTGCTTCGAACGGTCGACGTGACCGCGGTCCGGGAGCCGGCCGAGATCCCCGGCACGATCGCCGGACGCGCCGCTCGAGCTCGCGTCGCCGGTGAGCCGGTCGCGGAGATGGGAGAGGTCGCGCCCGACATCCTCGCGCCGCTCGGGGTCCCGGTGCCGGTCGGGTGGGCCGAGGTCGACCTCTCCGCGCTCTGGCCGCTGGTTCGCCCGCGCACAACCCATTAATAGCGTCCCCCGGTCCATCGGCGATGGCGCGGACGCGTCGGGAGCCCGCTCGGTCCGCCGCGCGCCGCCGGTGGGAACGAGCGGCGCGTCGTGCGATCGGCGCCCGGGTCGACGGCGGTCGTTTGCCCCTTCTCGTGGATTCGAGTCCCGACTCGGACGCGGCGTTCCTCGAGCAGCTCGCGTTCCCCGGCGCACCGCCGTTCACACGAGGGATTCAGCCCACGATGTACCGCGGCCGTTTCTGGACGTTCCGCCAGTACTCGGGGTTCGGAACGGCGGCGGCGACGAATGAGCGGTTCCACTTCCTTCTCGACGGGGGCCAGACCGGCCTCTCCGTGGCGTTCGACCTCCCGACGCAGAATGGGTACGACTCCGACCACCGGCGAGCGCGGGGCGAAGTGGGGCGGTGCGGCGTGCCGGTCGCCTCCCTCGGCGACATGCGCGCGCTGTTTCGCGGGATCCCGCTCGACCGGGCGACCGTCTCGATGACGATCAACGCCACGGCGCCGATCCTCCTCGCGTTCCTCGTGGCGGTCGCGGAGGAGAACGGCGTGAGCCGCTCTGAGCTCGGAGGCACGGTCCAGAACGACATCCTCAAGGAGTACATCGCGCGCGGGACGTACATCTACCCGCCCGCGCCGTCGATGCGGCTGACGGTCGACCTCATCGAGTTCGCGACCCGGGAGATGCCCCAGTGGAACTACATCTCCGTCTCCGGCTACCACATGCGGGAAGCGGGCGCCACCGCGGTCCAAGAAGTGGCGTTCACGCTCGCGAACGCGATCGCCTACGTGCGCGCCGTGCGGGAGCGGGGACTCGACCTCGACGAGTTCCTGCCGCGGCTCTCCTTCTTCTTCTCCTCGGACCGCAACTTCCTCGAGGAGGTCGCGAAGTTCCGCGCCGCCCGGCGACTTTGGTCCCGGATCGTCACGGACGAGTTCGGCGCGCGGTCGAGCCGCTCGAAGCAGCTTCGGTTCCACACGCAGACGGCCGGTTCGAGCCTGACCGCGCAGCAGCCCGAGCTGAACGTCGTCCGCACCACCCTCGAGGCTCTCGCCGCCGTCCTCGGGGGGACTCAGTCCCTCCACACGAACGCGCTCGACGAAGCGCTCGGCCTTCCGACGGAACCGTCCGCCCGCCTCGCCCTGCGCACGCAGCAGGTCCTCGCCGAAGAGTCCGGGGTCGCGAACACCGTCGACCCGCTCGGTGGTTCGTACGAGGTCGAGTACCTGACCGACCAGGTCGAGGCCGGGGCACGGGAGTACCTCGACCGGATCGAATCGATGGGAGGCGCGCAGGTCGCGATCGAGCGCGGGTTCGTCGCCGGGGAGATCGCGAAAGAAGCGTATCGGGTCGCCCGGGCCCGGGAGAAGAAAGAGGAGGTCGTGGTCGGGGTGAACGAGTTCACCGAAGGCAACCCCCAGTTCTCGCTCTTCCCGGCGGCCGGGCGGCCGGGGGTCAAGGTCCAGCGAGTGACGCCCGCGGAGGAGCGGCGGCAGGTCGTCGCGCTTCGAGCCTGGCGGTCGGAACGGGACCCGGCCAAGGTCGACCGGGCGCTCGCCGCCCTTCGCATGACGAGTCAACGGGGGACGAACGTGATGCCGGACGTTCTTCGGGCCGTCCTGGCCGGCAGCACGCTCGGCGAGATCGCCGACGTCTGGCGCGACGCGTTCGGCGAGCAGCCTCCCTCGAAGGCGTTCTGACGGAGGGGGTCGAAGGATGAAGGTCGACCACGTCGGAATCGTGGTGGCGAGCCTCCACGACGCCCTCCCCCTCTGGACGCGGCTCCTCGGAGAGCCCTCAGCCCCCGCCGAAGAGGTTCCCGGCGGCGGAGTCCGGGTCGCGTTCCTCGGTTCCGGTGAGACGCACGTCGAGCTGGTCGAGCCGACGGGACCCGATTCGCCGGTGTCGAAGTTCCTTGCGACCCGCGGCGGCGGGATCCATCACATCGCGTTCGGGGTGCCCGACGTCGACCGGGCGCTCCGGGACGTCGAGGCAAGAGGTGGGCGGCTCATCGACCGACGGGGTCGCCCCGGCGCTCGGGGACGGCGAGTCGGGTTCGCGCATCCGTTGGCCTTTGGGGGGGTTCTTGTGGAGTTCGTGGAGGAGCCGCGATGAGCCGGATCACCGACGTCGACCTATTCGGAGTGTACGATAGCCGAGCTCGACGCACGGTCGAGGCGACGGTCGTGCTCGCGTCCGGAGCGTCCGGCCGGGCGGGCGCGCCGAGCGGGGCGAGCACGGGCGTGCATGAGGTCGTCGCGTTCCCGAAGGGCGGCGTCCCCGAGGCCCTCGAGGTCTTCCGAGAGAAGGTGGCGCCGCGCCTCCTCGGACTCGAAGCATCGGACCAGGCCGCGGTGGACATGGCGCTCCACGACGCGGACGGGACGCTCGACTTCTCGACGATCGGCGGAAACACCGCGACGGCCGTCTCGGTCGCCTCGGCGATCGCGACGGCCGACGAAGCCGGAACCCCGCTCTGGCGCGTCCTTGCCCGGCCCGATGTCGACGGACGATCGTTTCCGGCGGTCGCCGGCAACTGCCTCAACGGGGGCCGACATGCGATTGGGGGACCGGACATCCAGGAGTTCCTTGCCTTCGCCGATTGCCCGCGTCCCGAGGACTCGATCCGGGCGGCGGTGCGTGTCCACGGGCTCGTTGGCGAGGCGCTCCATCGCCGCTTTCCGAAGGCGGCCCTCGGGCGAGGCGACGAGGGAGGATGGGTCGCCGCCATCTCGAACGTGGACGCGCTCGAGCTCCTCTCCGAGGCGTGTGCGGCGGCGCGCGACGAGCTCCACCTCGAAGTCCACCCGGGGCTCGACCTCGCCGCGAGCGAGTTCTTCGACGAAGGGCAGTACCGGTACCGGGAGCAAACGCTCGACAGCGAGGGGCAGATCGGGTTCGTATCGAAGCTCGTGGACCGCTTTGACCTTCGGTACGTCGAGGACCCGTTCGAGGAGGAGGCGTTCGACGCGTTCGCGGCGCTGACGAAGGCGGTCGGACGCCGGACGCTCGTGGTGGGCGACGACCTCTACGTGACGAACGAACAGCGGCTCGCCCTCGGGGTCGAGCGGCACGCCACCAACGCGGTCCTCGTCAAGGTGAACCAGGTCGGGACGCTCACCGACACGTTCCGAACGGTCGACCTCGCCCGCGGCCACGGACTCTCGACCATCACCTCGCACCGGTCCGGGGAGGTCCCGGAAGGATGGCTCGCCCATGTGGCTCTCGGGACGGGCGCGCGGGGCCTCAAGTGCGGGATTCTGGGCGGAGAACGGATGGCAAAGCTAAATGAACTCCTGCGGCTCGGCCGCGCCACCGGAATCTGACGGGATGCCCGACGAGGAAACGGCGACCGAACAACCGCTGTCGGCGAGCGACGGCCAGGACATCCAGCCCGGCGAGCTCCTGATCCCCGAGGATACCTACCTCACATCGGGCGTCCACATCGGGACGCAGCAGAAGTCGGCGTCGATGCGCCGGTTCGTCTTCAAGGTCCGATTCGACGGCCTGCACGTCCTCGACGTCCGCGAGACCGACCGGCGGATCCGGATCGCGGCCAAGTTCCTCGCTCGCTTCTCTGCCGACCGGATCCTCGTCGTGTCGCAGCGCCAGTACGGCCAGAAGCCGGTGCGGGTGTTCGCGAAGACGATCGGGGCCGTCTCGTTCGCCGAACGGTTCGTCCCCGGCTGCCTCACGAACCCGAACCTCGAGGAGTACTTCGAGCCGAAGGTGCTCGTCGTCACCGACCCGGCGACCGACCAGCAGGCGCTCAGCGAGGCGGTCTCGATCGGGATCCCGGTCGTGGGCCTGTGCGACGTGAACAACGAGACCCGCAATGTCGACCTCGTCATCCCCGCGAACAACAAGGGCCGAGTGGCGCTCGCCACCGTCTACTGGCTGCTCGCCCGCGAGGTGCTGAAGGCCCGCGCCGGCGGCGCGGAGGTCGACTACCCGCTCACGATCGAGGACTTCCAGGCGGCCCTCTAAAAACGTCTTCGACCCCTCGATTTTCCCCCGCGTGTCACCTCGACCTTTTATCGGCCCCCCGTCTTCATTCGACGTGACCGCGCCGAAGCCGGGGCTCCTCGAGCTCCTCTCCGAGCACGGGGTCCCGGAGAAGGGGGCGCGGCTCTACCTCGCCGCGTGCCGGGGCGGGGCGATGACCGCGAGCGAGCTCGCCCGCGTCTCGGCGGTGAACCGCGTCGAGGCCTACCGTCTGATCAAGCAGCTGAGCGCCGACGGCCTCCTCCGGGCCACCGGGAGCCGTCCGCAGCGGTTCGAAGCGCTCACGCCCGACGACCTCGTCGACGGCTGGATCCACCGGGCGGGGGAGCGGCTGCATCGGCTCGAGCAGGACCGGGACCGGATCCTCGCGGAGTGGGAGGAGTCGAGGACCGAACTCGAAGCCCACGACCCTCGCAAGTTCGCGGTCCTCGAGGGGACGGAAGCGATCCGCCGGTTCCTCCTGAAGCGAATCGGGGCCGCCGAGCGGGAGATCCTCGTCAGCGCGAGCGAGCGGACCCTGTCTCGGTTCATCGACCTCGGCCTCGACCGGGCGTTCCGCGAGGCGAGCGCGCGCGGCGTCAAGGTCCGGGTCGTCACCGAGGTCCACGGCCAGAACCTGGTCGAGGCGAAGCACTTCGCCGGGTTCGCGGAACTCCGGCACTCGAGCAATCCGGTCGCGAACCGAGCGGTCGTGGTCGACCGCCTCGGCTCCCTCGTCTACGTGTCCAGCGAGGACGGCCTCGGCCGGTCCGGGGAGGAGCAGGTGGCTCTCTGGTCGTCCGCGCCGATGTTCCTTCGGCTCGCGCGGGAGTATCATCGTCGACTCTGGACGCCGGCGACGCGCGCCGAGGCCCGGTTCGTCGAGCTCGAGACGCCGTCCGAGGCGGTGTTGCCGGTGGTCGCCGGAAAGGAGACCGTCCCGTTCCAACGTCTCAAGGACGTCGCCAAGCTGGGCATGCGGGCGTCCGGGGTCCGCGAGTTCCAGCTCCATCTGCCCGAGCTGATCGAGACGATCGCCCGTCAGCTGGGTCGTGAGATCGCCGAGCAGATCGACGGGCGGACCCCGGACGAGGTCGCCCGGGCTCTCGGCCTCTACTACGAGACCCACACGATGGGCCGCCTCTCGACCGTACGGGAGAAGCCTCTCACGCTGCGGGTGACCGGCTGCTTCGCCTGCACGAGCGATTCTCCCGAGATCGGACGGGTGATGTGCCCCGAACTCCTGCGGACCATCCTCGAGACCCGACTGGGCCACCGGTGGGAGGTCTCGAAACCGGACCCGACGAAGCACGCCACCCGGGGCTGCCTGTTCACCGCGACGCCCGCCTGAACCCGCATGCTACACCAGCGCATGGTGTAGCATGTGTAGCATACAAAGGATACACAAATCGCACCAATCTATAAATACTGGCCCCCGTTCTCGGAAGGCTACAAGCTATGAAGACCAGCGCACCCGCCCCTTCTGGACGTCATCCCCGCGCGACGAGCGTGAAGGCTCCCGCCCGCGCCGCCCCGACCGAGGTCGGCGCCGTGGCTCCTCCCTCCCCGCCCGTGGCCGAGATCTGCCCCAACTGCGGCTCCTCCCACCTCATCCGTGACGAGATTCGAGGCGAGATCGTGTGCGCCGACTGCGGACTCGTGGTCGACCAGAGCGCGCTCGTCAGCGACCGCGGCCAGCGCGGCTCGAAGGAGGACACGGGCCGAGAGGCCCGAGGCTGGGGTCCGGTCATCTCACCGCTGATGCCGGACAAGGGCCTGTTCAGCGAGATCGGCGTTCCGACGCGAGACTTCCAGGGCAACTCCCTTTCGAGGAACACGTCGCTGAAGTTCTACCACCTCCGAAAGCTGAACCACCGCCTCCGAGCGGCGAGGACGCACCAGCGGAACCTCGTGGTCGCTCTCGGAGAACTGAACCGCCTCGCCGGAGTCCTCGGACTCTCGCGAGAGGTCAAGGAGTCGGCGACGTACATCTACCGCCGGGCGCTCGAGCACAAGGCGACCCGCGGAAAGAAGATCGTCGCGCTCGTCGCGGCGAGCGTCTACGCCGCCTGCCGACAGTGCCATGTCCCGAGGACGATGAAGGAGATCATCGCCCACTCGAAGGCGACCAAGATCGAGGTCGGCCGCGCCTACACGCTGCTCGCGCGCGAGCTCAAGCTCGGGCTCAAGCCGGTCGAACCCCGCGACTACTTGGTCCGGTTCACGCAGGACCTGAACCTCTCGAAGGAGGTCCGCCAGAAGGTCCTCTCCCTTCTCGAGCAGGTCGAGCAGGTCTACTCGACGAGCGGGGTGCTCCCGAACGGGATCCTCGCGACGATCATCTACATCGCCTCGAACCTGATGGGCGAGCCGCGCAGCCAGGACCGGATCGCTGCGGTCGCGAACGTGACGCCCGTGACGATCCGGAACCACTACAAGGAGCTCCTCGAGCTCCTCGGGCTCCCGAAGAACCTGACCAACCCTCAGGCGCGCGGGAGCCTCCCCACCGAGGGAGCCGAGTCCGGCGAGAAGGTCGAGCTCGGGGCCCCGGCCGCGGGTCACTAGAGGAATCCGGGTCCCGGTCGCTCCGCCCCGGAAACCACATGAACCCGCGGGAAGCTCTCGGTCCGTGGCGGCGCTTCCGGCCCTGAGCTACTCCTCCTTCCGCACGTACGAGGAGTGCCCGCTCCGCTGGCGGTTCCTCTACATCGATAAGCTACCCGAGGCTCCGCGGGGCTACTTCACGTTCGGCCGGGTGATCCACTCGGTCCTCGAGCAGCTCGTCGCCCCGCTCGTCGTCCCGACCGCGCGCCGCGCCGGGGAGTCCGACCGCCAGAGGACCCTCGACGAGTTCCACGCCCGGGGACGAGACGCCACCCCCCCGCGCTGGTTTTCCCCGGACGAGCTCCTCGAAGCGTACGCCCGCGAGTGGTCGGCGGAAGGGTACTCTTCGCCGGAGGAGGAGTCCCGGTACAAGGCGCTCGGACGCGAGCTCCTCCTTCGGTACTACGACTTCCTGCTTCGGGAGCGCCCCGTCCCGGTCGCGGTCGAGGAACACCTCGAGACGCGATGGGACGGGATCCCCGTGCACGGCTACGTCGACCGGATCGACCGGACGGCGTCGGGGGGCCTCGAGATCGTCGACTACAAGACGTCCCGCGAGCTCTCGAACGACGACGCCCGCGAATCCGACCAATTGAGCCTCTATCAGGTCCTGGTCGAGAAGAACTACGCCGAGCCGGTGCATGGACTCACCCTCTATCATCTCCGGTCGCTCACCCCTCTGCGGACCGAACCGCGGGACCGCGCGTCCCTCGTCGGGCTTCACGACCGGTTCGGGACCGTTCTCGATGGAATCCGCGCCGAAGCGTTCGAGCCCGCGCCGGGCCGGCATTGCATGCGGTGCGACTTCCGCGACCGATGCCCGGAGTTCCGTACCGTGCCGCCGGTCGAGGGAGCCCGGCTCCGTTCCCTCGTCGACCGGTTCGAGTCGCTTCGGGCCGAGGAAGGTCGTCTCGAGGTCGAGCTCCGACGCACGGCCGACGAGCTCCATCGGGCCGCGGAAGAGCTCGGGGTCCATCGGGTCCCCGGCACCCGCTCGACCCTCGTGCGCCGTCGGGAGGAGGCGTGGCAGTACTCGCTCGACCCGGTCCGACCCCTGCTCGATCGCTCCGGACTTTCGACGCGCGTGGGGACCGGAAGCACCGAGGAGGTCCGGCGGCTGGTGCGAGACCCGGACGTCGACCCCGAGGTTCGTCGGAAGGTGGCGGAGACGGGGGCGCGGCGCGTGAAGTGGTACTGGGAGCTCGAGGAAGCGTCCGGCGACCGTCCGTCGTAGTCTGTCCGCGCAAAGGCTATGTTGGGTTCCCGGTACTCCCCCGTATGGGGATTCCTCTCGCCTCCGAGTCCCGCCTCGCTTCCCTGAAGGGTCGGACGCCGACCATCGCTACCCTCTGCTCGCATTCGTCCCTCCAGATCTTCCACGGTGCCCGGGCGAGGGGATTTCCGACGCTCGGGGTCTGCGTCGGTCCTCCGCCCCGGTTCTACGACGCGTTCCCGCTCGCGCGCCCCGACCGGTTCCTGTCCGTCCCCCGGGCGAAGGACCTCGTTTCGGTCGGGGACCAGCTCCGGGACGCGGGCGCGGTCCTCATCCCGACGGGCTCGTTCGTCGAGTACGTGGGAGCGGATGCGTTCGGTTCCCTCGACGTTCCGGTCTTCGGGAACCGCGCGGTCCTCGGTTGGGAGGCGGACCGCAAGAAGGAGCGGGAATGGCTCGACTCCGCCGGGGTTCCGATGCCGCGCCGGTACGACGACCCTTCGGAGGTCGACGGCCCGGTGATCGTGAAGTACTACGGAGCGAAAGGCGGCAAGGGGTTCTATCTCGCCAAGAACCGGGCGGCCCTCGACGAGTTCACCCCGACCGGACCGTACGTCATCCAGGAGTACGTCCTCGGCACACGCTACTACATGCACTTCTTCTACTCGCCGCTCGCCGACCGCGGCTACCGCGTCGGCCACGGCTCTCTCGAGCTTCTCGGAATGGACCGCCGGGACGAGGCGAACATCGACGAACTCTACAAGCTGGGCGCGCAGGAAGAGCTCCTGCGGGCCGGGATCCGGCCCACGTTCGTCGTGACCGGAAACGTTCCGGTCGTGCTGCGGGAGTCGCTCCTCCCCGCAGCGTTCGACGTCGCGGCGCGGATCATCGAGCGGTCGATCGAGCTGTTCGGCGGGATGGTCGGTCCGTTCTGCGTCGAGGGGATCATGACCGAGGAGCTCGAGTTCAAGGTCTTCGAGATCTCGACCCGGATCGTTGCCGGGACGAACCTGTTCATCTCGGGGAGCCCGTACTCCGACTTCGTCGAGCCGGGGCTCTCTACGGGCAAGAGGATCGCCCAAGAGATCGAGCGAGGGCAAGGCGAGGGCCGCCTGAACGAAGTCCTGAGCTGAGCTTCTCCGGGCTGTCAGCGGCTCCGTGGTCGGGGGTCACTCGCCGGCGGCCATCGCCGCCGCGATGTGCGGCGCGACCAGCCCCAGGCCCGAGACCGGTTTCCGGGATTCGAAAAGGGCAGGTTTATAATTCGGACCCCCCTGACACGGCGTAACATGCCTGCTCCCGGGCCGGTGCGGACGTCCGAGCGGAGCCCGCGGACAGGTTTGTCCTCGTTCTGGTCCTGGAGGCCACCCCACCGTCGTGGTCTCCTCATCGCACTTGTCGCGGCGGTCGTGCTCTCGACCCTGCTCACCTCGTTCTCGGTGCCACTGCTCCCATCCACGACAGGCCATTCCATGGTTCCCGCCACCGCCGCGACCGCACCCCCGGTCCGGGGCGCCCCTCATCCTGTCTTGGGAACTCGAGCTTCCGCTGGAGCGGTCCTGCAGTACCGCTCCGAGACTCCATCTTCGACACGGGGTGCTCCCGGCGTCGGAGTGTCGCCGATCCCGGCGACCCTCGGCGGGTCGGAGCTTTCCGAAGCCCAGGCGTCGCTCGAACAGGGGGGCGGTCCGGCGCGGGGCCTTCCCCTCTCCTGTGTGAGCGACGCAAGCACGGTGTCGGCGTCTTGCTCGCGCGCTACCCGGGACGTGGCCCCCCTCTCGCCCAGCCCACCGGAGACACCGAACCCCGGGATGAACCTCGGATGGCAAGTGCAGGGCTCCCCCAGCCAACGGGCGTACGCCACCGAAATGGTGACCTGGGACGGGGCGGACGGCTATGTGTTGCTGTTCGGCGGCTCGAATTACACGGGAGTCTACGAGGGGGACACCTGGACGTTCTCGCAGGGCGCCTGGACCGAACTGACTCCACCGGTGGCTCCGGTCGGCAGGGACTCGGCCGCACTCGTGTTCGACCCCACCGACAACTACGTCGTCCTGTTCGGAGGATACACGCCCCAGACAGGCGGTCAGTTGAACGACACGTGGACCTTCCGGGCCGGCGCCTGGCAGCTCGACTCCTACGCGTCCGCTCACGGTCCGAGCCCCCGATGGGGGTTCACGATGACCTTTGACGCCGCTACGGACTACGTGCTGTTGTTTGGCGGTGGGTCAGGACAGTGTCTCTCCGGCGGTTGGCACGACTGCAACGACACGTGGAGATTCGTCTACGGCGACTGGACCCGCCTCAGCTCCGCGCTGCCCGCTCCCCCGGCGCGAGAACAGGCGGCGATGACGTACGATGCTCGGGACGGCTATCCGATTCTGTTCGGCGGGGCGGGACCGTACTGCATCGTGAGTTCGGGAAATCTCTGCCAGGACACGTGGAAGTGGAATGCCTCCGGGTACCTCAGCAACGGTAACTGGACTCAGGTCAAGTCGGGGGGGGTCCTCTGCGGCACCCAGGCAGAGGGAAAGTGCGCTCCCTCGGTGGCTCCCGGCGAGCGCCGTCAGATTCAGTTGGCGTTCGATGTGGCCGACAACGAGGTCATCCTGTTTGGCGGTTACAACTCGAGCGTCGACGGTATGGGCGACACGTGGTCGTACGTCAGCGGCGTCTGGACGAAGCTCTCCCCCGCAGGAAACACCCCGTGGGGTCGGTGGGGCGGAGGGCTCGCCTATGACGGGACCGACGGCTACCTCATGCTTTGGGGTGGCGGGGAGATCTACTACACTCCCGTCGATATGGTCTGGAAGTTCTCTGCGGGGAACTGGACCGAGGTCACTCCCGGAACCGGGCCCCCCGAGGAGGCCGGCGGGAACATGGCCTGGGACCCCGCGGACGGCTACGTGGTCTACTTTGGCGGGTACAACGTCCACACGAGCGGGTACCTTCAGGAGACCTGGACGTACATCCATGGCGTCTGGAGCCAGCTCCCCATCCCCGGGCCGTCCCAGCCGGTCGCACGAGAGTATGGGAGCATGGTGTGGGACGCCACGGACGGCTACCTCGTGCTGTTCGGTGGCCTCGGTCCGACCGGACTCCTCAACGACACTTGGGCCTTCGTTCACGGGACTTGGACCGAAGAGTGCTCCGGCGGCGGCACCCTCTGCGGGGGGCTGTGGTCCCCCTCGCCCCGGTGGGCCGCCGGGATTGCGTACAACCCAAACGACGGATACGTCGAGATGTTCGGTGGCGAGTACTTCTTCCCGAGCCGCTACCTCAACGACACGTGGTTGTGGTTCGCGGGAGCCTGGTACAATGAGACTCTACCGACCCACGCTCCTTCCGAACGGGCGCACATGGGCATGGTCTGGGATGCGGTCGACAACGAGATCGTGCTGTTCGGCGGAGGGAACTTCTCGGGAGCCCACAACGACACCTGGGTGCTTCAGAGCTACACCGCCGGTTGGTCTCAGCTCGGGAGCTGCGGAGGGTACGGCCAAGCCGGTTGTTACGCCGGGGTACCGAGCGCTCGTTCGGGAATGATCTACTTCTACGACTCCGTCGACCAGGTGGTCGTTGTCTCCTCGGGGATATCGGGGGTCTTCTCGGGGAGCTACCAGGCCTACACCTACGTGTTTCGCGGTGGCACGTGGACGGGTTGTCCGTCGCTGTTCTGTTTGTCCGGCTTCGCGGGGTGGAGCACCTATGCAACCGATGGCGCCTCGACCTTCGACCCGGTGGATGGCTACGGTGTTGCTCGGTCCGGCTACGTCCCTTTCGGCCAGTACGGTGGTAGCAGCTACCTGAGAGACACGTGGGTCTTCGGTCCCCTCATCAGCGCGCCCGCGCCCCTCGAGACTCCCTATCTTTCCGACGCTGGCCAGCCCGAGAACCTCGCGGCATCGGCGACGGGCGGCGGGTTCGGCACCCTGAACTACGAGTGGAACGGACTCCCCGCGACGGGCTGTTCCCGAACGACCTCCACCGGCTCGGCCCTGACGTGCACTTCCACGCCGGGCGGCTACACCGAGTTCGCCGGCGCCCCCGTGTACGGGTGGTACTACGCCCTGGACAACGTGATCACGGATTCGAACGGCTTCCCGGGTATCACTACCTACACCTCGCAGTTCAGCGTGGCCCTGGACCCCGTCGTCTTCGTCAACTCCTCCGCGTCGGAAGCCGATGTGGGCCAGTCCGTGTACTTTGGAATGCTCGCGAACCAGGGGTGGGGTCCGCTCGCGATCTCCTGGAACGACCTGCCCCCGGGATGCGCGCTGGTCGCATCGACCGGGAACACCGAGCTCGAGAAGTGCACCCTACATGCGAATTCCATCGGCGCGTGGCAACCCGCGGCCATGGTCGTCGACGCAACCGGCTTCGTCGTCGATTCTTCCCCGCTCGCGCTGACGGTGTATCCCGCGGCCTCGGCGGGCGGGATCGGCGTCAACCGGGTCGCGCTCGACGCGGGCCAAACCTTCTCCGCGGACATTAGCCCTTCCGGCGGGTCGGGCTCGTACTCCTTCGCGTGGACCGGCGTACCGGCCGCGTGCCTTTCGGACTCGGCGGTTCTCTCGTGCACGGTTCCCGCCAACGAGGCCGGGAGCTACACCCCTTCGGTCACGGTGCGGGATTCCTTGGGAGAGACGTTCTCGGAGCAGTACGCCGGAGTGGTGGTGGTCTCTCCCGCTCCGGCCGTGACGGGCCTCACTGCGGACAACTCCAGCGGCGACCCCGTTTCCGCAGCGGATGTCGGACAGACCGTGACCTTCCGTCTGGCGATGACGCCCGGTTCCGGTGGCGACACCATCGGATGGAACGGGCTTCCGACGGGGTGCTCCGCATCGGGAACTCAAGCGTCGTCGGTCGTCTGTCTCCCGACGGCGAGCGGGGTGTTCGCGGTGTCGGCGACCGTCAACGACTCGAACGGAGTGACTCTGGTCGGGCCGACGTTCACCTTGACCGTATCGCCAGCGCTCAGCGGCAGCGTCTCTGCGACCGCGACCCAGCTGGATGTCGGCCAATCGGAATTCCTGGCGTCCAGCGTGTCCGGCGGTTCGGGCGGGCTCCGATTCCTCTGGAGGGGGTTGCCGGCGGGATGCACCGCCGCGGGTTCTGCCACGGTCAGCTGTTCGCCGACGGCCGCCGGTTCCAGCACTCCCTCGGTGACAGTATGGGACAGCAACGACGGGAGTGTTCAGCTCACCCTGTCGTCCGCCGTCACCGTCTCTCCCAGCCCGACCGCGACGAAGCTCTCGGTGTCGACGGCCTCGGGAACCCCGACCGGGTCGGTCGTGAGCGGCACGTCCGTGACGTTCTCCTTCACCCTGACGCCGGGGGCGGGCGGCGACACGGTCGTCTGGTCCGGCCTCCCCGGGAACTGCTCCCCTGCGAGTTCGAACGCGACCTCCGTTGCCTGCGCGCCGACGGGCGCCGGAACGTACTGGGTGTCCGCGACCGTCACCGACGCGAACGGAGGCACGACGACCACGGCCACGGTGGCGGTGACGGTGACGGAGCCGCCCGCGTCGACGCCGTTTGCCTCCTCGTTCCAGTGGCTCGAGCTCGGTCTGATCGTCGTATTCCTCGTGATCGCAGGGCTCGGGGTGCTCCTCCTCGCCCGCCGTCTACCGGTGGCGGCTCGTCGGTTCCCGTCCGAGACCTCGTCCCCGCCACCGAGCGTGGTCGGGGAGCCCCCGGGGACACCCGCGCCCTCGTCGACCAGCTCCTGGGACGAATCTCACGAACCCCCGACGCAGTCGTAGACCGCCCCCGCACTCTCGACAGCTCGCGACTTTCGTGGAGGGGTCGGACCGGTCACTTCCTCGGCAGGTCCCCCCGGCAAGCCGCACGGTTAAGAGCGGGTCCGCCAGTCGGGCGCGTCCCATGTCGTCCGCCATCGTCGCCGACCACCTCGGGAAGACGTACCCAAAATCCCGACCCGGCAAGTACGCGCTCGACGACCTCTCGCTCGAGATCCCGACCGGCCGGATCTATGGGTTGATCGGTCGAAACGGAGCGGGCAAGACGACGTTCGTCCGGATCGCCGCGACCCAGCTCGCCCCGACCCAGGGCACGGTCTACGTTCTCGGCTACGACGTGCGCAACGAGGAGCGCCAGATCCGAACCCGGATCGCCTGCGTGCCTCAGGAGTCGCGCCCCCTCTACTTCCTCAACTCGGAGGAAGTGATCTACCTCTACCTCAAGCTCCGAGGTCTCGACCCTCGAGACGCCCACCGCCGGACGATGGACGCCATGGAGGAGCTCTCGCTCCTCGACATCCGAAAGACGCTCGTGTCCCGATTGTCGGGAGGGCTCCGCCGCCGGCTCCTCTGTGCGATGGTCCTCGCCTCTGACGCCGATGTGATGTTCCTGGACGAGCCGACCACCGGCCTCGACCCTCTCGCCCGTCGCGAGGTCTGGCAGGCGATCCGGCGCGCCAGCCGGGAGAACCGAACGATCGTCTTGACGACCCATTACCTCGACGAGGCGGAGGCGCTCTCGGCCCGCCTCGCGCTCATCGAATCGGGTCGCCTCCGCCTCGAAGGCGCGCCCGCAGACCTTCGCAACCGCGTCCAGTACCCCTTCCGGGTGACGATCCAGGGTTCGTACCCCCGGGACGAGCTCGCGACGTACGGCAAGGTCTCCGAGATCGAAGGCGGGTGGCTCCTGTTCACCCGCGAGCAGGAGGCGGATGAGGTCGCGAAGCGCGCCTTGGAGCGAGGGCTCCGGATCTCCATGGGTCCCGTGAGCCTCGAGGACATCTTCCTCGACGTCGTCGGCCGGTCGATCGACGAGGAGACCGAAGCGGAGGAGCCGGAGAACGGCGCTCCGGGGGCGAAGGCATGAGCGAGCGCAACCGCCTTCGTTCCGTCCTCACGCTCGTCCAGCTCAACGGACTGATCCCGATCCGCACGACACCGCTCTACATCCTGAACACGCTCGCCTCTCCGCTGTCGTTCCTCTTCTTCATCTTCATCGTTTCCCGGGGAAGCTACCTCCTCTACGGGATCACGGGCGGGATGGTCCTGACCACGATGACGGTCGGGACGAGCCTCCAGTCCGACCTGACGCACTACCGCCACGACCTGAAGTTCCAGGACGTCGTCGTCGCGTCGCCCGTCGAAGCTCCCACGTACGTGATCGGGATGGCGCTGAGCGAGCTCGTCTACTCGCTGCCGTCCCTCGCCGTGTTCATCGCGCTCTTCCTCCTCTGGGGCCATCCCACGGCGCTGAACCTCGCCGTCCTCGGAGGGGTCTGCGTCCTCGTCTGGGCGTTCGCGAGCGCGCTGGCGTTCACGCTCGCGACGTACTTCCAGGACGTCCGCGAGACGTTCCTCTTCAGTCCGATGATCTCGCTCGTCCTGACCGTCCTTCCTCCCGTCTACTACCCGATCGCCGCCCTGCCGGCGTGGGCCCAGCTCGCCGCGCGGATCTCCCCGACGACGTACGCCGCCGAGCTCGTGCAGGGCGTCTGCGGCCTCGGGCCGCTCACGCTCACCTCCGCCGCGATCGACTGGGCCGTGCTGCTCGGGTTCACCGCCGCGCTCTTCGTCCTCGCGGCTCTGAAAGCGCGCTGGAGAGAGCCCTGAGCGTCGTGCGCGACGCCGGACGACCCCGGGGTCGGCTCCGTCGCGCGAGTCCTTATGTACCGGCCGACTGGTGGCCGCGGCGATGCTTTCGTTTGCGGACAGTCGAAGCTTCGAGCTGCCCGACGAACGGTATTCTCGGTGCCTCTTTTGCGGGAAGGAGATGGTCGTTCTCCCGGACGACCGGCGGGAGGGCGCCTGCTTCGATTGCCTCGCGCTCTCCGTTCGGCCCTCGGCCCCGTGCCCGGGCTGCGGAGAGCTGATTCCCGGCGAGGAACGCGGCGTCGGCTGCGCGAACTGTCACTGGTATCCGCTGCGCGATTAGGGTCATCCGTTCGGCCTCCGCCAACCTTATTCGCGGAGGGAGGTCCATCGTCACAGGGCGTGCCGAGGTGGCTCAGTCCGGTACGGCGCGAGTCTGGAAAGCTCGTGGCGGAATACGCCTCGGGAGTTCAAACGCCGCGGACGGCCGACCCGTTCCGGCGGAGATTCTCCCCCTCGGCGCTCCCTCCGACGTCCGCTCGTCCCGCCGGTGGAGGTAGTGTTCGATGAGCGTACCGGAGCGCGCCGCCACTCCGGCGTTGCTCCAAGCGGACGCGATCCTCTCGCGGCTTAAGGGACGTCAGGCGCTCGGGGAGGTCTGCCGATTCCTGCGGCAGTCGTTCGCGCACTATCGCTGGGTCGGGGTCTACCGCCTCGACGGGACCGACCTCGTCCTCGATGGGTGGGACGGAGCTCAGGCGACCGAGCACACTCGGATCCCGGTCGCCCGGGGAATCTGTGGTCAGGCCGTCCGGGAGGACCGGACCGTGATCGTCGACGACGTTCGGACGGACCCGAACTACCTCGCCTGCTTTCTCGAGACCCGGGCCGAGATCGTCGTGCCGATTCGTCACGACGGACGAGTCGTCGGGGAGATCGACATCGACGGGAACTCGGTCAAGGCGTACGACGCGAGCGACCGGGGGTTCCTGGAGCGGGTCGCCGACCGGCTCGGGGACGCCGTGGTGGCCTCCGCCGGCGAGCCGCCGCACGAGTGAGCCCCCGGTCGATCGTCGCGAGCGCGTCGCCGAGCGCGGCATACCGGTCGAACGGGACGAATGCGAACGGGGCCGCGCTCCGCTTCCTCCGCTCGGCGGCGCGGGCGATCTCGCGGAGCGCGCGACGGACCTCGTCGACGATGGGAAGGTCGGCCGACTGGCTCGTCCGGGAGAGCGGGTTCAGGTCGACCGAGATGACCCGCTTCCCGAGGTCCCGGAGCGCTTCCGCCCGGTCGCCATCTTCGAGCGGGACGAGGCAGACGTCCGCGACGTAGATCCCTCGTCGGTCGACCCTCGCCCGGTCAGAGGGCAGGCCGGGAATCCGGGCGGTGGCTCGCACCCCGATGACGTGGGCGACCCCGCCCGCCCGAAGAGCCGATGCGACCTGGCGAGCCCGCGTCCCCGTCCGATGGAAGAGGTTCACCTCGACCTCGAGATGAGGGATCGCCCGAACGAGTCGGGCGACCTCCCCCGAAGCGATCGCCGCGACGTTGCCGTTGACGCTCACGACGGGGTGTTCGGCGGCGAGAAGCCATTCGGCCGCGACCCGCTCCGCCGCCCGGGCGCTCGGGGTCGTCCTCTCCCCGAGGAAGTAGTCGAACGCCTCGCCCCGTCCGTGCGCGATGAGCCCCTCCGGGACGACCAGGCCGCTCGCGTGGGCCCGCGCGAGCTGGCCCCGCACTCGGAGGCTCGCGTACCGAGGGTGTCGCGGGGAAAGACGCATCGGGGAGGGGTCCCCCTCAGTGCTTGTCGGCCGGTGGGTCGGCGGACGCGGCCGTTTCGGCCGGAGCGCGCCGTCCTTCGAGGGCCGCGATCCGTTCCTCGAGAGGAGCGAGGCCCTCTTCGATCGCTTTCGTGAGCGTCAGCTTCAAGCTCTCCTCGAGCGCCACCAGGTCCCGGCCGAGGTCGATGATCCGGCGCGCGTTCTCGTTCAGGAGGAGTCGGCTCTGGGTCGAGACCCGGTACGTGTCCGAAAGGTCCTTCGTGAGCTGATGGGAGGACTGCGCGAACGTCTCGATGGACGAACCGACCGGCTTCCATTTCTCGTCCAGGTTCGACGTGATGGTCGACGAGAGCTTGTCCGAGGCGGATTGGACCCCCTGCGCGACCTCGCGCGACACCCGTTCGGCGAGCGCGGTCTCCATCCCCTCGAGCCGCGTCTTCACATCCTGGCCCAGTTCTTGGTTTCCGGACTCCACCCGCTGGAGCCGGTCCTCGAGCGACTGGAGGCGAGCGAGCAGGTTCGAGTAGGCCGTTCCGACAAGCGTGTCGACGTGCGACGTCGTGAGCTCCTGCGACCGGAGGAGCAGGTGGAGCACCCAGTGTTCCCGACCCTTCGTTTCCGCGAGGGGCCCCCGGTCGAGCCGGTCGCGGACGTCCCGGTCGTCGATGACCGACTGGAGTTCCTTCAGCACCTCCACGCGGAGGAAGGAGGTGGTTCCCCCGGTGGACGAGGGTCGTCCCGCCATCTCTCAAGGATGGGCTCCCCGGTGCTATATACGTTGGCCGGGGCGGTCGGCCTGACGGCGAGGGTGGGCCGGCGAACGGCTGGTCGCCCGTCGCGCGGGGGGTCGCGCCCGCCCTACTCGGCGAACTCCCGGCCGAGGAGTTCCCGGGCGACAATCAGTCGTCGGATCTCGGAGGTTCCCGCGCCGATCTCGAGGAGTTTCGCGTCCCGAGCGAACCGCTCGACCGGGAGCTCCCGCATGTAGCCGTAGCCGCCGTGGACCTGGATCGCCTCGAGCGCGACCCGCGTAGAGGCCTCCGAGGCGAAGGTGAGCGCCGCGGCGCTCGCCCGGAGCGCGCGTGACTCCGACCGGACCGATTCCAGCGCAGCGAACATCAGCCATCGCGACGCCTCAAGGTCGGAGTACATTTCGGCGAGCTTCGCCTGGATGAGCTGGAACCGACCGATCTTCTGACCGAACTGCTCCCGCTGGCGAGCGTAGACGACCGACCGTTCAAGACATTCAGCCATGATGCCGACCGGGAGGGCCGTCAGGACGGCCCGCTCGACGTTCAACCCGCCCATCATGATCCGAACGCCGTCGTTCTCCCGCCCGACCAGCTGGTCCCGGGGCACCTCGACGTCCTGGAACGCAAGCTCCCCGGTCGGCGAGCCCCGCATCCCCATCTTGTCGAGGCTCCTCGTGACGGAGAACCCCGGGCTCTCCTTGCGGACGAGGAACGCGCTGATCCCCTTCGACCCGCGGTCCGGGGCGGTCTTCGCGTAGACGAGCATCACGTCGGCGACCGGCCCGTTTGTGATGAACTGCTTCGTCCCGTTGAGGAGGTAGTGGTTTCCGACCCGCTCGGCCCGGGTACGGATCGACACGGCGTCCGACCCGGCATCGGGCTCGGTCAACGCGAGGGCGCCGACGCTCTCCCCGGCCGCTATAGCGGGAAGGAATGCGGCCCTCTGCTCATCGTCCGCGTTTCGGGCCACGTTGTCGGCGAAGAGGTTCGAATGCGCCCCGACGCTGAGGGCCAGGGCCGGACTGACCCGGGCGATCTCCTCGAGGACGAGGGCCTGGGCGACGTACGAGAGGCCGAGCCCCCCGAACTTCTCGGGGATGGTGATCCCAAGGAACCCGTGCTCGCCCAGTCGGCGGAAGACGTCCTTCGGGAAGTAGTCCTCGCGGTCCATCCGCTCGGCGACCGGGGCGATCTCCTTCCGGGCGAAGTGGCGCGCGGCCTCCCGAAGGTCGAGGTCCTCCTGGGAGAGAGCGAGGTCCATGCTCAGGCGACGATGCCCGAGGCAATACGCTTGTTGGACGGCCTAGAATCCGCGCGCGGGCGGTCCCGCACGCACGATCCCGACGTGCAATCGCCACTCGGGTCGCCGGTGGGGAAAGTCGGACCGGTAGTGCGCCCCGCGACTCTCCGTCCGGGTGAGCGCGGAGCGGGCGATCAGGGCGGCCGTAAGGACGGCGTTCGCGACCGGTCCCGGGGGGGCTCCTCCCGAGGGAGGCTCCGTCTTTCGCCCCAGCTCCCCGAGTTCGCGCAGCGCCGTGCGGAGTCCCTTTCCGGTCCGAACGATGCCCACGTCCTCCCAGAGGATGTCCTGGACGCGCTCGAACGCCTTCGGAAGGTCGGCCCGACCACTGCCGGGGGGCCAGCGGAACCGAACGAGGCGGCCCGGCGTCGGGACGCGTCCGGGAACCGGGTGGACGAGCTGGCGCGCGACCCGCTCCCCGAAGACGAGCCCCTCGAGGAGAGAGTTGCTCGCGAGCCGGTTCGCGCCGTGGACGCCGGTCGCGGCGACCTCCCCGCAGGCGTAGACCCCCCGGAGGCTCGTCCGACCTTCGAGGTCGGTCGTGACGCCCCCCATCATGTAGTGGGCCACCGGGGTCACGGGGATCCAGTCGCGGGACGGGTCGAGCCCGTAGGTCGCGAGAAACCGGCAGACCGAGGGGAAGCGCGCGAAGAAACGGTCCCGGGGAATCCCCGTGGCATCCAGGTACACGCAGGGATGGCCCGTTCGCTCGATCTCCCGCTCGACCGCGCGCGCGACGATGTCGCGCGGTGCGAGCTCCGCGTCCCGGTGCTGGCCGACCAGGAACCGCTCGCCGGCCTCGTTCCGGAGGACGGCACCCTCTCCGCGGACGGCCTCCGTGATAAGGTATCGGGGAGCCCCCTCGCGCCAGAAGACGGTCGGATGGAACTGAATGAACTCCATGTCCGTGAGGAGGGCTCCGGCTCGGAAGGCGATCGCCGTCCCCTCCCCCGTCGCCACCGAAGGGTTCGAGCTCTGTCGGTACAGGCTGCCGGCGCCGCCGGTCGCGAGGACCACCGCGTACGTCTCCCACTTCTCGAAGCTCCGACCCCGGTCGCTCGACACGATCGCGACGACACCGCCCCGGCCGGACGGCTCCAGCGCGCGAAGCGCGGTCCGTTCCCGGACCTCGATCCCCGCGTCGAGGACCCGACGCTTGAGCGTCTCCTCGATCGAGAGGCCGGTCGCGTCGCCTCCGGCGTGAAGGATCCGAGCCCGGGAATGAGCGGCCTCCCGCCCGAGGGCGATCTGGCCCTCGATCGTGTCGAAGGGAACCCCGTACCGAACGAGGTCCGCGATACGAGCGGGCGCTTCGGAGGTCAACGCCTTGGCCGCGGCCCGGTCGACGAGGCCGGCCCCGGCCCGCAGGGTGTCCCGAAGGTGCCGGGAGGGAGAGTCGTCGGCTCCGATCGCGGCGGCGATGCCGCCCTGAGCGTACCGGGTGTTCGCCTCCTCGAGCCGCGCCTTCGTGATCAGCGTCGGGTGCAGTCCGAGTTCCCGACAGCGGAGGGCGACGTACAGGCCCGCGATGCCGGTCCCGACGACCAGGGGACGCCCTTCGCGGTCGCGCACGACGACCGAGGAGCCGGGCGCGAGGTATAGCGGCTTCTGCCGGAGGGGGCCGTCGTATACTCTTCCGCCCTCCGGGTCCCGTGGCCGGAGGGGGGACGTTTCGCGAGTTCCCGTGGGAGGCGGTCCTCCGCGTGCGGGACGACGACCCGCTCGGGTCCGAGTTCGTCGCTCGACTCGAACGAACGACCGGCGACCGGTCCGTCGGAGTCACGGACCTTGTGTCCCTGCGCCCCGCCTTCTACCGAATGCTCGGACCCCCCGTCGCCATGCCGCCGGCGCGGCAGGCGCGGATCGACCAGGGGCGAGCGCTGCACCGCCTGCTCGGGGCTCGACTGGCCCGCGAGGGAGCTCTCGAGGCTCGGGTCCGACGAGGCGGCCTGGTCGGGCGGATCGACCTGCTCACGGACGTCCCCGTTGAGGTCAAGACCGCGGGTCAGACGGTCGAACCTTCCACGCTCCCGGCCGAGCGACCCGAACACGTCGAGCAGCTCGGGATGTACTGCGCCCTTCTCGACCGACCGGTCGGGCGTCTCCTCACACTGGTCGGCGAAGCGGGAAAGGTCCGGGACGTTCAGGCCGTCGACCTCGCGTTCGGTTCTCCCGAGAAGATCTACCTCGAAATGGCTCGTCGCGCCGACCTCCTGAGGGCCGCGTGGAAAGCCGAGAGCGTCGACGGATTGCCGCGATGCCCGTGGTTCGGACGGGGATGCGAGTTCGCGGAGGCCGGGGTGTGCTCGTGCACCGGAACGGAACCGACGTCCGTCCCGATCCCGGGGGAGGTCGTCCGCATCGACTCCCGGGAGGATATCCGGAGGCGGGTCCTCTCCGAGCTTTCCGAGCCGTTCTCCTTCGACGTGAGCGGACCCGTCTGGCGCTTCCGGGAGATCCTCTACCCGAGACGGGCCTACTTCGAGCGAGTCTCGCCCGTCCCCGAGGGGCCCTCCGGACGGGGGATCACCCTCGAGAAGGACCTCTACGCTCGGCTCACGGAGTCGCTCGAGAGCGGCCCGGCCGGGGAGGTCGCGGTCCTCCCTTCCCGCGCGACGGAGCCGATGGAAGAAGTGGTCGGGTTCCGGGGGACGCCCCTTCTCGTGCGCACCTCACGGGCGTGGCAGCCGTATCGAGCCGAGGAGCTCGTTCCGCGAGCTCCCCAGTACGCGCTCGAGCTCGGCCTCCGCTGCGCCCTCACGGGCGCCACTTCCGGATACCTGGTCCTCGGGTACGAGCGGGCGGAGACGGATCGGGACCGGCTCCAGCTCTTGACGCTCGAATTCGACACCGTCACTCCATTCTCCCGTCTCCTTCGGGAGCGCACCCGCGCCCTGTCCGATGCTCTTCGCGACGCGGCGCCCGCGTCGCTCGCGCGCTGCCCGGACTGGATGGTCGCGGACTGTCCCTACCGGTCCGAGTGCGGCTGCGGGGGTTCGCCCGCTCGGGTCACTCGGTAGATCGTCGACCGGGCGATCGGCTCGAGGCGGAACTCGCGGTACAGCCGAAGGGCCGGCTCGTTGGAGGAAGTCACCCACAGGTGGACCTTCTCGTACCCCAGGGCCCAGAGCGCTCTCAGACCCCAGCGGAAGAGGAACCGGCCGTATCCCCTCCGACGAAACTCGGGGTCGACCATGAAGCTCACGAAGATCCCCTTGCGCGGGGACCTCTCCGCCGAAAGGATCGCCCCGACGAGGTGGGGCGGCTCCGGTCGGTAGAGCGCGGTGGACGCTTCCTCGAGGAACCGTCCGAGGCTCCCCTCCCGCAACGCGGCGGTCACGCGGCGGTACTCCTCGATCCGGTTCCCGATCAGAAGGGCGTCCGAGCTCCCCCGAACGGACCTCATGTCGAGGTCGGCGAGCGCGTCCACGGTGACGTCCCGGATCGGGATGAGCTTCAGGCCGTCCGGCACGGGTCCGGGAGGCTGGCCGTCGTCGGCGCCCAAGGAGCGCTCCATTCCCATCCGCTCGATGATGGTCGCTCCCGGGCGTCCCGAGAGCCGGAGAACGAGCTCCTCCTCGTGGGCCGGAGAGAGCCCCGTGAACCCGATGCTCGCCGTTCGAACCCTGCTCGGGAGGTCGCTCACGAGGACGTCGGTCAACTGCTCGGCCCGGTCCACCGCCCCTTCCGCCTCGCGGACGTGGACGTGCCCGTAGGCGTCCGGCCCGCTCGTGGAGTAGAACGCAAGCCCGGCGCTTGGTCCCGGAGGATAGTACCAGCCGTGGGCCGCGCCGGAGCGAAGGTCCTCAGCAGTCTGCTCCACCCAATTCCCCGCCGGGGACTCGTCCCGCGCGAGCAGCGACTTTCGCACATCGTGGACGAGCTCGAGGAGGTCGTCGATCCGGGCCCCCCGTGTCGGAAATGGGTCGGTCACGATTCGACCCCGCGGGAGTCTACCCCGCCACGAGACGCTGGAGGATCTGGGCGATGTCGGGGGCGACCGATGCCTTCTCGGCCGGGTTCCCGAGAGTGTCGGTCGAGTAGACGTCCCCGACGACCGCCTTGATTCGTTCGAATGCGTCCTTCAGGAAGAGACCGTGCGTACACGCGGCGCTGATGCCGGCGGCTCCCTGCTTCTTGAGGAGCTTGGCGGCCTCGACGATCGTTCCCCCCGTCGAGATGACGTCGTCGATCAAGGCGACATGCATCCCGTCGACCGGGATGGGAAGGGTGGCGGGGACGGTGAGCTCGACATGCTCGCTGTCGATCCGCCGTTTCTCGAGGGCGAACCATGGCTTGTCGAGCAGCTGGGCCATCCGCCGGACCCGGTCGACCCCTCCTTTGTCGGGGGAGACGAGGAGGTCGAGCGGACGTTCTCGCAGGAGCCGGGCGACCGCGGGGATTCCGCTCGCCTCGAACGCCGGTTTCGTGAATTGGGTGAGGGTCTGCGACGAATGAAGGTCGACCGTCACGACGGCGTCGGCATCGAGCTCGATGTGGCGGCACATCGCGCGGGCGCTCACGGGCTCTCCCGGGAAGAACCGTCGGTCCTGGCGCGCGTACCCGAAGTAGGGAACGACCACGAACGACCGTCGTGCCCCGGCTTCCCGCACCGCGTCCTCGAGCAGGAGGAGTTCGAGGAAGTCGCTGTCGGTCCGCGTCGACTGCACGAGCACGACGTCCTCTCCCTCGAGTCGTCCGCCGATCCGAACGTAGAGCTCGTCGTCGGGGAACCGCTTCGTGAACGGGATGCCGAACGGCACGTTCCCGAGCTCCCGGGAGATCCGCTCGGCGAGCGCGGTCGATGCGGTTCCCCCGATAACGTGCATCTTTCCTTCGACGATCGCGACCCGGATTGGGCCTATAAGATTGCGCGACAGGTCCGTCGCCTCGGGAGCCCGCTCCGCGCCGGTGGTCCTACAGCTCGTCGCTGGAGTCCGTGTGCCGGGCCGTCCGCTCGGTCCGCCGGACCTGAGGCTTCGGCCGGCCGCGATGGGCGGCCGACGATCGCGTCGGCGGCGGGCGCGTGCGCCGTCGGCGGCGCTCGTCGGGCGCCTCGTCGCTCTCCTCCTCGTCCGAGGACCGGCCCCGGAGACGCTCCCAAAACCGGTGTCCGAGCGATTCGGGCGGGGGATGGGCCTCGGCCTCCGCCTGCGCCTCTCTTTCGGCCTCACGACGCAGTGGCGTCTCGATCCCTTCGCGCCGGAGCGCGTAGTGAATCGCGAAGCCGATCAGGATGGCCGCGACGATCGTGAGGCCCATGAACTGCCAGGACTGCGAGGGGACCTCCCCGGCCTGACCCTGGAGAAGGAGCTTCAACGACCCGAACCACGGGATCATCCCGCGGGCCACGCCGATGATCCAACCGGGCTCCACGAGTTCGCTGTGAGATTCACCCGCCCCCATCTGGTCCGGGAGCGAGTTCCCGTCCCCCATGGTCACGAATCCGGAATGCGCTCCCAAGAGCGCCGGCGTGAGGAAGATCGTGAGGTTGACCGAGTCCCAGCCGATGTCGAAGAGACGTAGCTCCCCCGTAAGTCCGGTGTACCCGCAGTTCGAATGGCCGTCGAGCGTTGTGTTGGAGGTCCAGTAGACGGCCCCCGGCTCGTTCCCGCAGGGGAGATTGGCAAGGCCCGTTGCGTTGTAGGAGCCTCGAGGGTCCCATTCCAGGAAAACGATCGAACGGTGGATGATGGGCGAAGAACCTTGTCCGTTCGGCCAGAAGAGAATGACGTCCCCGTACTCCCCGTACGTTGAGTATCCCGTGGTAAGGCCGGTCGTGTACGGGACGATCGAGGAGACGGGAACCTTCTGCGCCAACACGAGGTCTCCGGTGTTGATCAACCCGACCTGGTCGTTCGGGCCGTGCTGCATGCTGTTCGACTCCACGACGTAGATCGGGGGCCAGTTCTGGGTATAGGCGAACAGGGAGACGATCAGCACCACGATGATGGCGAGCGCGACCAGCGGTTCGAAGTAGAGGGAATCCCGGGCGCGCCAGTAGACGCGCGGCTTCCCGGGGGAGGTCCCCCCGGTCGGAGCCTCCGCCTCCTCCTCGTCCTCGACCTCCTCGTCGTCGGATGACCGCCAGCGACGGATTGGGGCAGGCCTCGTTCGGGGCGAGCTTCTGCGTGCCGGGGGATGGGTCCGGCGGCGCTTCGCCCTCTCCTCTTCCTCCTCGTCGTCGTCCTCCTCTCGATACTCCTCGTCCTCCTCCTCGACGTCATCGCCCCGGGACGACCGACGAGAGGAGCCGCGTCGCATCGCCCGCGGCTCTCCGGCGAACTGCTTAACCCTTCGTTTCCACCCGAACCGTGCGGAGGGGTTCGACGCTTCGGATAATCGCGCGCCTCCGAGAGAACTCTTATGGGCCGAGAAGCGCAGAACCGACCGACCGATGTCCCCGGTTCGGAATGAGAGAACCCGGGACACCGAAGCTCAAGACCGAGAAACTTCGATGCCCCGAAGTAGATCCCCGCGGCCGCTCCCCAGCGCCGGGGCCGGAGCGCGGGGGCGGGCCGGCCGACCCCCCTTCCGTCGAACGACGGGAACGAGGTAGGACCCGATGTCGGTCGCGCCCCCCGGGCCGGGAGATCACGCGCTCGTGCTCGCCACCCCGGCGTTCTACATCCTCTCCGCGACGTTCGCGCTGTTCGTGGCGATGCTTCTCGTGCTGTGGCACTATCATCCCAGCCGGAAGCGCGGCTTCGAGGGGTACTTGGACGCGGCGGGCGTCAGCCTCGCCTTCCTCGCCTTCGGCGTGGCCCTGGTCGTCCTCCTCGCGTCGCGCGACCCGAAGGGTAACGACACGGCCTTCGCGCTCTACGAGACGATCCTCACGGGCTACTGGCTTGCGTTCGCGATCCCGGTGGTCACCGTGGGGAGCTCCGTGCAGGCCCGCTCCCGGGGGGCGATCCGCTGGTTCATCCCCTCGATGCTGGTGGCGGTCGCGATGTTCTTTGGCCTCTTCGCCTACTACTACGCGGCCGCGTAGAGGGACCGGGTCCCCTAGTCGCGTTCGTCGGGCGGGAGCAGGTCGGGGATCCCGTCTGAGATCGGGTAGTCGACCTTGCAGTTCGCGCAGGTCAGCGTCCCTTCCATGACCTCGCCGCGGTCGGTCGTCCGGGCCACGAGCGTGAGCGTGCCCCGGCAGACCGGGCAGCGCAGGATCTCGAGTAGGTCGGGCTTCACTTCGCGACCCCCTCCACGATCCCGTAGCCGATGAGGCGCCATGCGTTCAGTTTCCGAGAGATCGCGACCCGGCTCCCGGGGAACACCGTGACGGCGCGGTTCAGCGAAAGCTCCAGGTCGTCGCCGCGGGCGCTCGTCACCTTCCCCGCCGCGATCGTGGTCCCGACCGTCACCGCGAGCATCTCGCTCGTCCGGATCTTTTCGACCTTGATCTCCCGCTGGGCCCCCAGCACCCGGTCGAGGAGGGTCGCGCGGAGCCGGATCTTCTGGGTGACGGGGGGAAGGGTTCCGGCGGTCCCCACCAGACGACCGGTGAGCCCGTCCCCCTTGGCGAGGGCCGGATCGAGGCTCGTGCCGATCGCGGCCAGGCCCCCCGGACGCAGCTCCTCCCACTCTTGCCCACCGGAAACGATGGACGTGATCTTGGTCGTCAACGACTCCGACCGTTCCGCGGTCGCTCCCGCCGCCGCTGGACCGGGTCGGATCTCGATCTCCTCTCCGAGCTCGAGGCGCCCCTGCAGGAGCGAGCCGCCGAGGACCCCTCCCCGCAGGGCCGAGGGGCGGGTACCGGGACGGTTGATGTCGAACGACCGGGCGACGTACATGAGCGGAGGCTTCTTCGGGTCCCGGACCGGGGTGGGGATCGTCGTCTCGATCGCGCCGATGAGGGCATCGATGTTCACTCGATGGTTGGCGCTCACCGGGACGATGGGCGCCCCGGCGATCGGGGAGGCTTTCAGGAACTCCACGATCTCCCGGTAGTTCGCCTCGGCCTCCTCCGTGGAGAGCAGGTCAATCTTGTTCTGGACGACCACGACCTTGTGGACGCCGATGATGTCGAGGGCGTAGAGGTGCTCCCGGGTCTGGGGCTGGGGGCAATGCTCGTTCGCCGCGATCAGGAGAAGCGCACCGTCCATGATCGCCGCGCCCGAGAGCATCGTCGCCATGAGCGTCTCATGGCCCGGGGCGTCCACGAACGAGACGGCCCGGAGGAACTTCGCCTCGCCGCCGCACGAGGGACAGGTCGGGGAGGTCGAGTATCCGGACGGTTCCGGGCAGTTCGGACACCTGTAGAAGGCCGCATCCGCGTACCCGAGCTTGATCGAGATTCCCCGCTTCAGTTCCTCGGAATGACGGTCGGTCCACTCCCCCGTGAGGGCTTGGGTGAGGGTCGTCTTCCCGTGGTCGACGTGTCCGACCAGGCCGATGTTCACTTCGGGCTGACGGGGGACCTTCATGCCGCCGCGAACAGCTCCGCGAGAGGCTTGGGGCCTTTCTGCTCGACGACCAGGTTGATCTGCACGGTGTCCTCGCTGATCGTGTTGCCGCGGAACGTTCGACGCCGGCGCATCCCCCTCCGCGGGGCCTCGAACCCGAACCCATCTCCGACGAAGAGACGGGTCTGCCGGGCCCCGGGAAGGTCGGGACGGAGAGGGAACCCGCTCTTGTCGGTCCCCCCGGTGATGCGGAACGTGTAGCCGACGGCTCCGATGAGCTCGCCTCCGACGGCCTCCCCGATCCTCTTCCCCAGGAAGCCGGCCGCCTGCGGGTCGCCGACCGACCGCGCGATCGACTTCTCGCGCTCGGCGATGACGAGCTTGTACTCTACCATCCGGTCCTCAAGACGCGAGTCCGCGCCAGTGGAGGACCGTTTAAAAGCCTATCCGAAAAAGGGGTGGGCCGCCGGGCGTTTCCCGCCGGGCCGGAACGCTTCGGCCACACCGAGACCCGGTGCCGGAAGCGCCCGGCCGGGGGCCCGGACCGTGGCGAAGCGCCCTCCGAGCCGCCGAGCGCGGGGGGGCCGGTCGTTGGGGCTTCAAGAGTTCGCCATCCGTTCGCGGGAAACCCTCTTAACGGCGGCCCCTCCGTCTCCGACGAGGTCGGGAGCCCTCCGAATGACGACGGACGTGTCGGGCCTTGCGGGATACGGACTCCCCGCGGTCGTCCTCCTCGTGGGCGGGTTCGGTTACGCGGCCTGGTCCGACGTTCGCGAGCGCGAGGTCCCGGACCTCCTGTGGCAGGTTCTCGGCGTCCTTGGCTTCGGGATGGGGTATCTCGCCTGGGTCCCGTTCGGCGCCCTCTCGTACGCTCTGTGGACGATCGTCGGCCTGTTCGTCCTGCAGCACCTCTTCGCTTGGGACCTGTGGCTCGGCCCGAAAGGAGAGACGTACGCCGACCTGATCGAGCTCGTCGTCTATCTTCTTGTGATCGTGATCGTGACCGGTTCCGTCTTCGTCTACGGGCTCGGGTCCGGCGGGGTCCCCGTCCCGGTCGTCGCGGTCCTCATCACCGTCCTCTTCGCCCGAGGGTTGTTCGAGGCGGGAATCCTCTTCGGCGGCGCCGACGCGAAAGCGCTCATGATTGCAGGCCTTCTCGTGCCCATGTTCCCCCACACGCTCATCGTGCTTCCGCCCGCCGTCGCGCCCATCACCCAGTACTTGCCGTTCGCCGTGAACGTCCTGATGAACTCAGCGCTGTTTTCGGTGGTCGTCCCGCTCGCGATCGCCGTGCGGAACATCCGCGCGGGGGAGTTCCGCGGGATTTCGGGATTCGTGGGATACTCGATCCCGGTGGATGACCTCCCGAAGAAGTTCGTCTGGGTGCGCGACCCGATGTTCGGGGAGGGCCGCGAGGAGGAGAAGTCGATCGAGACCTCCGACGACGATCGTCGGCGCCGGGAGACGCTCGCGCAGGAACTTCGCGCGAAGGGGGTCCAGCGAGTGTGGGTCACGCCGCAGATCCCCTTCCTGGTTCTCATGGCCCTCGGCGTCGTGGGAGCGCTCCTCGCGGGCAACCTGCTCTTCGACCTGATCTTCCTCCTCTGAACCGACTGTCCCAAAGCTTTTCTTACCGGCCTCCCGTCGGAGACCGACGGACGATGGCGAAGGCACGGGCTCCCCGGAAGCGCCCCGTTCGTGTCCTCATCGCGAAGCCCGGCCTCGACGGCCACGACCGGGGCGCGAAGGTGGTCGCGCGAGCCCTCCGGGACGCGGGCATGGAGGTGATCTACGCCGGGCTCCGGCAGACTCCGGAAGAGATCGTCCGGGCGGCCCTCGAGGAGGACGTGGACCTGATCGGCCTCTCCATCCTCTCGGGCGCTCACATGGCCCTCTTCCCCCGGATCCTGGCGCTCCTGAAGGACCAGGGCGGCCAGACGATCCCGGTCTTCGCAGGGGGGATCATTCCGGACGAGGACGCGCGCCGCCTCAAGAAAGCGGGGATTCGTGCGATCTTTGGACCCGGGACGTCCCTCGAGGAGATCGTCACGACTGCCCGGTCCCTGGTCCGACACCCGTCATGACGGGCGCCTCTTCCCGCGGGCCCGCCGCGGCCCGGGCCATCGTCGCCGGCGACCGACGTGTTCTCGCCCGAACGATCACGGCGGTCGAGAACGGGGACCCCTCGGCCGATCGGATCCTCCGGGCCCTCTATCCGCAATCGGGCCGGGCGGTCGTCGTCGGGATTACCGGGCCGCTCGGGGTGGGGAAATCGAGCCTGGTGAACGCCCTGGTCGGCCTTCTCCGCTCTCGGGGCGAAAGCGTCGGCGTGATCGGCGTCGACCCGTCGAGTCCGTTCACCGGTGGCTCGGTCCTCGGCGACCGGATCCGGCTGGAACGCCGTGCGGACGATACGGGGGTGTTCTTCCGATCGATGGCAAGCCGGGGCGCTGCCGGCGGGGTGGCCGCCGCCACCCGAGAGGTCGCTCGGCTGATGGACTCCGCGGGATTCGACGTGGTGCTCGTCGAGACCGTGGGAAGCGGCCAGGTCGACGTCGCAATCCGGGACATCGCAAGCACCAGCATCGTCGTGGTGGTTCCACACCTGGGGGACGAGGTCCAGACGCTCAAGGCGGGTCTCTTCGAGATCGCCGACATCTTCTGCGTCAACAAGACGGACCTCCCCGGCGCGGACCTCGCGGAGAAGGATCTCGCGGAATTGGTCACGCTCGGGGAACGGTCCGACGGATGGGCCCCGCCGGTCGTCGGGACCTCCACGATCGAGCCGACGCGGGGCATCCGCGAGCTCTGGGACGACGTGCTCGCGCACGAACAGTTCCTCGATACCTCCGGAGAGCGAGCGCGCGGTGAGCGTCGTCGCCTCTCGGCCGAGATCGTGGGCATCGCGCGGGACCGCATCGGTCAGGAGCTCACCCGCCGGCTCGAGCGCGACCCGTCGCTTCGACGCCTGCTCGATGAGGTCGTCGCTCACCGGATCGACCCCCGGGCCGCGGCCGAGCGCTTGGTCCGCGGGGGACGCCGGTCCCGATGACCGGCCTCGATTTCCAGCTGGCTCTCGCGATCGGGTTGTTCGTCCTGGCGGCGGTCTTCGCGTACTTCGTCTTCGCTTCGTTCCTCTTCGGGGCCGGCTACCAGCCGACCCCTCGTCGATCGGTCGAGACGATGCTTCGCTACGCGGAGGTCGGACCCCGCGATACCCTCTACGACCTGGGCGCCGGCACCGGAGCGATCGTCTTCCGGGCCGCCCGGATCTACCGGGCGCGAGTGATCGGTGTCGAGGTCGAGCCCATCCGGTACGTGATCCTGGTCCTACGACGGTCGTTCGGACCGTTCTCCGACCGGATCACCCTCCGGAGGGGGAACCTGTTCCGCCTCGACCTCCACGACGCGACGGTCGTCACCGCGTTTCTCTGGCCGGGCGCCATGGCCCGGCTTCGCCCGAAGTTCGAATCGGAACTCCCGCCGGGGGCCCGGGTCGTGAGCCACTGCCACCGGGTTCCGGGGTGGACGGCCGAGAGGTACGACTCGAAGACGGACGTCTACCTCTACCGGTGGCCCGACGCCATCGCACCGGTCACAGAGGGTGGAACGTGAGCCACACGAACGCCGCCGCCGCGAACGTCGCGAGGAGAACGATGGCCGCCGCCCACCAGCCGATGTACGCGCTTCGCTCGGACGGAGCTCGGTCCATCGGGGACATGGGGGACGGACGATCGAGCGTCCGCCCGTTTATCTCGGTTCGATACCAACCGTCGGATCCCGTTTAGGGGATGGGCGCACCGATCTGTCCGGTGATCCCGAGATACGCCACGAGCACGCCGACCACGATCGCGGCGCCGAACGTAACGATGAGGAACGTGCTCGACGGGCGAGGGGTCTCGTCCACTTCGGCCACCGGGCGTCCCATCTCCGCAGCGGTTCAAGAAGGGGCGGTTCGTTCTCGGAGGCGGACCGACGGATGGACGACTACGCACCCTCAGCGGCGGGAGGCGCCTTGGCCGCTGGGTGCGCGCCCTTCGAACCCTTCGGTTTGGTCGCCGCCGGCCCCGCACCCGCGGGTTCAGGAGCCTCGGCGGACGCCTCGCCCGGCGGGCTCGGCTCTTTCGGCTCCTTCTTCTCCGCGGTCTCCTTCTTCTCGGGGGCCGGGGTAACGTACTCTTCCACCACGCGGATGGTCTGCGGGTGAAGGTGCGTGCGCAACCGGTCGATGACCCGGGGCTTGGACGCCATCCACGCGATGTCGAACTTGGTGCGGTCGGGCACCTTCAGCGTGACGGTCTTGTCGTGCACCTCGACCTGGAATTCGGACGCACGACCGTACTGGAGCTCGATCACCGCGCGCGCTTGCTCGACCGGCTCGGTGATGCGCTCGATGACCTTGAACGTGCCCCGGACCTTGCGGCCGGCGAACGGGGGATTGAAGTCGACCCGGACGCGAGCCGCCGTGAGCGACACCACCCGGCCGCGACGTCCCTCGATCGTGAGCGTCGTGCCGATGTCGAGGTGGGCATCCTCCCGTCGCATCTCGGGAAGTCGCTGGACCTCGTGCATCGAGAACAGCTCGATCAGGTTCGGGTCCCGCTCTCCGAACGCGTCGGCCGGGGCGTACTCCCGCGCGACCTCCTCCCCGACGGCCAGACCGACCAGCGAATTCTCGATTCCCGCCGGGAAGTACTCTCCCCCGATCTCGTGGGGGCGGGGACCCCACGTGCGGCCCTCGAGCTGGGCGTTCTCCTTCTGGGCGACTTCCTCGTGGGTCGTGTCGAGGAGCTCGGACTTTCCGCCGAGTTCCGTCCAGAGGTCGTACTCGAGTCGGACGAGGTCGCCCTTCTCCGTGACCTTGGAAGCCGCGCCATGGTGGGCTTCGGGAGACATCGCCCCGCCGAACCGGGGGGTGGGATAAAGTTTGCTCGAGGGTGGGATGCGGCTTGGGTCCGTGGCGCCGGCGCGCGGTCAGCGCTCCGGGGCAATCGATGGTTCGCCCCCGCCCACGGGCGGGAGTCTCCGACCAGCGGAGAGGCGACTCCACCGAGCCCACCCGTCCACGAAGGCGACCGGCTTCATCATCGCCTCGACGAGGCGGAGAGGGTGACGAACCGCGCGACGCCGCTCAGCGAGCCGACCCGAAAGCTCTCCGTTCTTGACGAGGGACATCGTCATCGCGACCAGGTAGCGGTACCGTTTGCGCGCCCATCGGTAAAGGCTCGTCTCCGAGCTCCCGTCGTGAAAGACCCACGCCTCGGGGAGGAACGCTCCGGTAAGCCCCGCGCGCGCGGCCCGGGTCTCGAGGTCGTGGTCCTCGGCGTACGGGATGCGAGGGTCGAACCCGAGTCGCCGGAGGGTCTCCGTCCTCCACGCGGTGTTCTGGAGCGGAAGGTAGGTGACCCGCCGCGGGACGAGGTCGGAGTAGATCGACTCCTCGAGCAGCACCGAGTAGCGCTCCAGGGAGCCGACCGGGGCTCGTAGGGGCCGCGTCGGTCCGCCCGAGAAATCCGCCTTCCCGTCCTCGATCGGCGCGAGGAGACGGGCAAGCCACTCCGGGGGGGCTCGCTCGTCCGCGTCGAGGAACGCCGTGAGGTCGGTGTCCAGCTCGCGCACGCTGGCGGCCCGGGCGTCCACTACCCCACCCGGAAACCGTCTCAGCCGAAGATCGAGCGAGGGGAACCGGCTCTGGATCTTCTCCGCGAGAGCGGCGGACGTCTCGGGTGAGGCGGCGACCAGCACTCGGTCGGGACGTCGTTGCTGGGAGGCGAGAGAGCCGAGCGCGTCGAGCACTCTCGGGTCGTCCCGGACCGCGACCTCGACCGTTACGGAGTCCATCGCACCGCGACCGTCCGAGCGTGCATCGTCGGGTCGCTCCTCGAGCCCGAATGCGCCAAGAGCTTAATCTCGAGGGAGCCTCGGGAGGCCGTGCGGATTCTCCTGGTCGGCGGGGGGGTCCAGCCGATACCCCCGACCGGGTACGGTGCGGTCGAGAGGATCATCGCCGACCTCCAAGCGGCGCTCGTCTCTGCGGGGCATCAGGTCGAGGTGCTCAACCAGGTCCGTCATCGCCGGATGCGGGACGAGTACCCGTTCGCTTGGGAGCTCCCTCGCCTCCTTCGGGGTCGCGCCTACGACGTGATCCACGCCCATACCCCCGTCGTCGCGAACCGACTCGCCTTCGGCGGATACCCGTTCGTTTACACCTCCCATTCGCGTCACTGGTTCTATCGCGACCGATGGAGCCACCGCTGGGGGTACTGGCTCGAGCGCCGCGCCGTGCGAAACGCGAGCGCGGTGATCGCTCTGACCCCGACGCTGGCCCGCACCATGGCTTCGGTGGTGCGTCCCCCCCTTCCGCCGGTCACGGTCCTTCCGTTCGGGGTGGACTCGAGCCGGTTCACCCCGCGTTGGGAGCGACGGACCGGGCGGACGGTGCTCGGGGTGGGAGTGGTCCTTCCGTTCAAGCGCTGGGAGCTTGCCGCGGCCGCCCTGCGCGGTCTCGGGGTCCGTCTCCGCATCGCCGGGCCGACCCCGTCCGCGGAATACGCGGCGAAAGTCCGCCGGGCCGGGGACGAGGTCGAGCTTCTCGGGGAAGTCTCGCCGGAAGAGCTCGTTCGGCTCTACGCCGAGAGCGACGTTCTCGTTCACCCCAGTGGGGTCGAGGTTCTCTCGGCGACCGTCCTCGAGGCGCTCGCCTCCGGACTTCCGGTCCTCGGTGGTCCGGCGGTAGCGGACGAGGTGGACGATGGTTCGACGGGATGGGTGCTCCCCGACGCGAACGTCGACGCCTTCGTCGCCGGGATGCGCGCTCGCGTGGGGCTCCTCACGTCCGACGACCGGCTCCGGAGGAAGATGGGCGAGCAAGCCCGCGCGACCGCGGAGACTCGGTACTCCTGGCCCCGAATCGCCGCCGAGCACGTGAAGGTCTACGAGTCCGTGGCCGGCCACGCCCGGTCCGGCTAATCGGAACGGTGCGTCGAACTCTCGGGACGACGAGCGTCGAGCAGGTCCTGGATGGATCGGTCGACGGCCTGGGCGCTGGTCCACCGCGGGTTCCAGCCGAGCGCCTGGACCTTGCGGATTGAGAGAAGCTGGAGCGGAACGTCTCCGACCCAGCCGCGTTCCCCGCCGGTGAATTCGAGGCGGGCCCGACCCCCGAACGCGGCCACGACCTTCTCCGCGATCTCCCGCGCCGAGATCTGATCGACGTTCCCGAGATTGTAGATGTTGACCCGGTCGCGTGCCCGGTCCGTCGCGCAGAACATTCCGTCGACGCAGTCCTCCGTGCGAAGGTAGCTCTTCCGCTGCTGTCCGTCCCCGAGGACCTCGAGCCGGGTCGGGTCCCGGCGAAGCTTCTCGAAGAAGTCGGGAAGGATCCCGTGGGTCATGTTGGGTCCAATGATGTTCGCGAACCGGAAGATGTACACGGTGAGGCCGTACGAGTATGCGTAGGCGCTGAGGAGCCCCTCGGCGGCGAGCTTCGCCGCTCCGTAGAGCGACTGGGGTTCGAGGGGTCCGTACTCTTCCGGGGTTGGAAAGAGGGAAGCGAGACCATAGACGACGCTCGACGAGGAGAACACGACCCGAGAGACGTCGTGGCGCCGGGCGGCCTCGAGGACATGGTAGGTGACGACCGTCCCCTCGTCGAGGTCCAGGCGCGAGTCGCTGAGGCCGCGTCGGATGTCCGGGTTCGTCGCGAGATGCCACACCGTCGAGGCACCCCGAAACTGCTCCTGATAGGTCGAGGGATCCTTGAGGTCCGCCACTGTGAGGACCGACGACTTGCCGCTGCGAGACGGAGCGAGATGCTCGCGACGACCGCTCGAAAGATTGTCGATGACGCGGACCTCGTTCGAACGGTCGAGCAGCGATCGGACGAGCACGGAGCCGATCGCGCCCGCGCCTCCCGTGACGACAACCGGCCCCTCGGCCCCGCGGTCCGGCATCGGGTCGGCCGGAGCTGGGGAAGCATATATAAGTGGAGTCCCGCCTAAACACGAACCGCCGACAATCCCGGGGGGAACGGGATATGCGCACGTACGTTCGGATGACGTTCCACTCGGAGGGGGCGAACCCGATGAAGGTCGTCGAGGCGATGCACGGTCTCGGGTTCGAGGAGTCCATGGGGATGCACGATTTCGTCTACAAGTGGAAGGACAAGGCGACGATCGACGACGTCATCCGGCTGATGACGGAGATGCACGATCGCCTCCGTGGACTCGACGTCAACTACGAGATCACCACCATTTCGTGACCCACCGGACTCACCGATGCCGGCAGAGGAGCTGGACCGTCTGGAACGCCTGCTCCTCTTGCATCTGTTGGAGCACCGCGGCCAGCAGATCCGGTTCGAGGCCTCCCAGTGGACGACCGAGTTTGGGATCCTGAGGAAGTTCTCGAACGAGGACCTCAACGACGTGAAGCAGGCGCTCCGCGTCCTCGAGACCGGGCGAATGATCTACCGGCGGACGCAGTACGTGGTCGGGTACTCGGAACCGAAGCATGTCTTCTCCCTGACCCCGAGCGGCCATCGGAAGGCGCTCGAATACCGACGTGAGGAGGAAGGGGACGGCGCATCCGTCGACCTGCCCACCGCCGAGTCCTCCGCGATCGCAGCGGACGGGGAGCGATCGCCGGCCCCGCCCCGGCGACCGTCCCCGAACTGAGCCGGGATGACGGCCCTCGACGGCGCCCTCGTTCGGCTTCGCCCGCTCGCGTCGGCCGACCTCGAGCCCGTCTTCTCCTGGTACAACGACCCCGAGGTCGTGGCCCCCTTCGACCGATTCTCGGTCGATTCGTTCGACGACTTTCGGGACGCGGTCTCGAACGCGGCCGACGACCCGACGTCCCTCGCGCCGAGGTTCGCGGTCGAGCGCCGGGACGACGGGCGGGTCGTCGGGGTCGTGGGCTACTATCGGGCGCATCCGGTGCTCGAGTACATGGATGTCTGGTACGTCCTAGGGGACCGAGCCGCCCGCGGTCACGGTTTCGGGAAGGAGGCGGTCGGACTCCTGACGGGCCACCTCTTTTCCACGACGTCACTCGAACGCATCGGCGCGACGTGCGATGTGGAGAACGTTCCATCGTACCGACTCCTGGAGGGACTCGGCTTCCGCCTCGAGGGGACGCTCAAGTCAGCGCTCTACCATCACGCCCATTGGCACGACGTACGGGTCTACGGGGTTACCCGGGCGGAGTGGGAAGCGAGGGCTCCTCGAGAGTGAAGCCGACCCGGTCCCCGCCCGGGACCGGGACCGGTGGGTGCAGCGCGACCCGGCCGATCTCGCGGGTCGACCGGAGATGGGTTCCCCCGCACGGGCACACATCGGCGGCCTCGATCTCGACGACCCGGACCGGGTCGACCTGCGCCGGCAGGGGGACGAGACCCGATCGCTCCGCGAACGGGTTGCGGTCCCATTCCGCCCGGGGGACATGACGAAGGGTCACCGGACGCGGGTGGAGGACGGCCTCCGCAAGGTCGTCCTGGAGCAAGGGGATCACTTCGGGCGGGAGGGCCCCCTCGAGGTCCAGGGTCGCGCCGCTCCCCATCAGTTGAGCCCGCCGAGTCCTCAGCCGGGTCCGGGCGAAGATCCGCGCGCTCAGAAGGTGCTGGCCGGTATGGAGGCGCATGTGACGGTAGCGTCGGTCCCAATCGAGGACGCCCTCGACCTCGGTCCCGGCCGCAAGCTCCCGTAGGGCGGCGGGGGAGCCCCGGACCCGGTGCAGGACCGAGAGGCCGGACTTCGTCACGTCAATGACCTCCACCGTCGTTCTCCCCGAAATGGAGAGGGTCCCTCGGTCGCTCGGCTGTCCGCCTCCCGTCGGGTAGAAGTAGGTCCGGTCGAGCACGACCGCGCCCGGGGGGAGCGCCGTGACCCTGGCCCGGAACGAGCGGACGTACGCCGCCTCCGGTTCGCTCAGGTACGCGAGCTCGGTCACGGGCAAGGCGAATCACCGGTGAAGAAACCCGTTGCGGAGAGGCCCCGCTCTCGGCAACCTTTTTAGAGGGGACCGATGTGACGCGCCGAGGAATTGGATGTTCAAGCTTCGGATCAAGATGGAAAACCTCCGGGAGGTCGTCGAGGTCGTCTCGACCCTGGTCAGCGAGGTCAAGCTGACGATCTCGAAGGACGGACTCGAAGCGAAGGCGGTCGACCCGTCCCACGTCGCGATGCTGGTCCTCAAGCTCCAGAAGGGGATCTTCGAAGAGTTCACGGGCGAGAGCACAGAGATCGGGGTGGACGTAGAGAAGCTCAAGGAGGTCCTCCGGCTCTCGAAGCCGGGTGACGTCATCGACCTTCAGTTCGACGGGAAGAATCGGCTGGTCGCCTCGGTCGGTCGGCTCACCCGTCAGATGGCGATCGTCGACCCGGCGGGCATCACCGACCCAAAGGTCCCGAACGTGAACCCGCCCGCGAGCGTGACGCTGAAGACCGAGGACATGCGCCAGGGGATTCGAGGGAGCGAGAGCTTCACCGACCACGTGACGCTCTCCCTCGAGCCGGACGCGTTCACGATGCACTCGGAGGGGGACACCGACCGGCTCGACCTCCGGATCCCGAAGGACTCGCTCACCCGGCTTGACGTTAAGGAGCCGGTGAAGAGCATGTATCCTCTCGACTTCTTCTCGGCCATGGTGAAGTCGATCTCGGCGGAGGAGACGACCCTCCACGTCGGCAACGAGTACCCGCTCAAGATCGAGTTCGCCATGGCGGCCGGACGCGGTGAGGGCCGCTACCTCCTCGCGCCGCGGGTCGAAGAGGATTGAGGTTCCCCGACCTCACCTCCCGCCGCCGCAGCTCGATAGGCCGTGTCGTACGCCCGCGGCACGCGCCATCCTCTTAATCCGTCGACCGGTCGGTGGGCCATGCCCGACCGTCCCGAGCTCTCCGTAGCCATCCTCTCGGCGACTCGCACGCCCATCGGGAAGTTCGGAGGCTCGCTCCGCAACGTTCTCGCGCCCGAGCTCGGTGCTCACGCCGCCCGAGCGGCGGTCGAGCGTTCGGGGATTCCCGCGGCGGAGATCGACGAAGTGCTGTTCGGGAACGGCATCCAGGCCGGTGTCGGCCAGAACCCCGCCCGACAGGTGCTGCGCGGGGTCGGGATTCCCGACAGTGCCGGTGCGGCGACCATCAACATGGTCTGCGGGTCGGGTCTCAAGGCGATCAACCTCGGCTTCGCGGTCATCCGGGCAGGGGAGTTCGACCGAGTTCTCGTGGGAGGGATGGAGAGCATGTCGAACGCCCCCCACCTCCTGCCGGGTCGAGTACGCTGGGGAAGCAAGCCCGGGCCGCACTTTCTCGATGACGCGATGCAACGCGACGGTCTGATGGACGCGTACGGGGAGCACGAGATCATGGGGCTGACGGGGGAGCGAGTCGCGCGCCACTTCCACCTGACCCGGGCCGAGGTCGACGCGTTCGCCCTTCGCAGCAACCGGCTCGCCGTACAGGCCCTGCACGACGGCTACTTCGCCGCGGAGGTCGTACCGGTTCCCGAATCGATGACACCGGGAGCGAAGGGGCTCGCGCACGACGAGTGCCCTCGGCCCGACACGAGCCTCGAGGCTCTCGGGAAGCTCCGGCCGGCGTTCGGCTCGGACGGCGTCCTGACGGCCGGCAACTCCTCCCAGATCTCGGACGGCGCGGCCGCGCTCGTCCTCGCCAGCCGGCGGGAGGTCGAGTCCCGGGGGCTGAAGCCGCTCGCGTGGATCCACTCGACCGGCGAGAGCGGAGTTCACCCGGACGACGTGATGGAGGCGCCCATCCCGACGGTCCGTAAGCACCTCGCGCGCGTCGGAATCGCTCCGGCCCAGTTCGACCGGGTCGAGCACAACGAGGCGTTCGCCTCCGCGTCCATCGCGGTCCAGCGAACGTTCGGGTTCACCGAGGAACAGTTCAACGTCCACGGCGGTGCGGTCGCGCTGGGCCATCCGATCGGGGCGAGCGGCGCCCGGATCGTCGTGACGCTGGTCCAGGAGCTCGCCCGGACGAAGACGCGCCTCGGGCTCGCCACGGCCTGCATGGGCGGCGGGAACGGCCTCAGCCTGATCGTCGACCGGACCGGCCCCTGAGCGGTAGGAGCGAGATTCCCGTCCGGTCCTCGACCTCTCGCAACGCATCCCGGACCGGGGCGCGCTCCCCCGCGGCCACGCGCTCGCTCGCGTCCTTTCCGAGCTCGGCCGAGAAGGCCCGCAACCGGTCGATGACCTTGTCGGTGGCGAGACCCTCGGAAAGGTCGGAGCGCACGCCCTCCGAGAGTCTCCGCGCGAACGCCGCGCCGAGGGCACCGCCCCGGCCGGGCTCGAGCCACCGGCGAAGGTTCCTCCGGAGCTCCTCGTACTCCCGCTGCGACTTGTCGAGGGCGAACGGGCTCCACTCGATCCGAACTCGATAGGGAGTGGAGAGGAGGTACCACCGCAGTCCTCCCGCGCTCGTGCTCTTCAGTGCGGAGCGCAGCGAGGTCAGGTTGCCCGTCGACTTCGACATCTTCGCCCCGGCCTGCAGGACGAACGCCGTGTGGACGAACATCCGCGAGAACGGCTTTCCGTCGAGCGCGAGGGCGATCTCGTTCTCCGCGTGGTGGTGAGGGTAGATCAGGTCGAGCCCACCCCCGTGGAGGTCGACGGGAATGTCGAGGATGCGCCGGGCCATCGCGTAGCACTCCAGATGCCAGCCCGGCGTCCCCCGACCCCACTTGCTCGGCCAGGAGGGGAGCGGAGGGTCCTGCCGCTTCCAGATCACGAACTCCCCGAGCGCGCCCTCTCGTCGAGGGAACGGGTGGTCCGGCTCCTCGACCGCATGACGTGCCAGGTCCGCCTCGTTGAGGAAGTTCTCTTCCTCCGGCCGTTCGGGCGGAGAGTAGATCCAGAGGTCGCCTTCACGGCGGACCCGTCCGGTCCGGTCGAGCGCCTCGGCCACGCGAACGATGTCGGGGGCGAAATCGCTCGCGCGGGGATGGTCGACCGGAGGAAGGATCCCGAACCGCCCCATGTCGCGGAAGAACGCGGCTTCTTCCCGCCGGGCGAGGGCGCGCCACGTCGTGCCGAGCTCGGCGGCCCGACGGTCGATCTTGTCCTCGAAATCGGTGATGTTCATCACGTGATGGACGAAGTGCCCCTCGGCCGCGAGGAACCGTCGAACGATGTCGAAGAACAGGTACGTGCGGGCGTGGCCGACGTGGGCCGCGTAGTACACCGTGGGCCCGCAGGCATAGAGCGTGACCGGCCGGCCGGGAAGCGCGCGGACCTTGCGACGTTCGCCGGAGCGCGTATCCTCGAGCCGGAGACGCATGGCGTCCGAACCGGCGCCCCGCCGTGGATAACGCTTTGGGAACGGGTTACCCGCTGATAGCCTCGGAAGGTTGAAGGGGGAGGACGGTGCTTGTCGGCGCGGGGGCGAGCGGGCGGATGGAGACGCTCTATCTCCTCGTCGAGACCGAGGTCGGTCGCCTCGACGAGGTCCTGAACCGGCTCAAGTCGGTTCCCGGCGTCACCGAGGTCCAGGCGGTCACCGGGCCGTTCGACCTCATCGTCAAGGTGGAGGCGCCCCACATCAACGTCGCGCTGGATACGGTGGTTCACCGGATTCGCAAGATCGCCGGGATCAAGTCCACCGAGACGCTCGTGACGGTCGCGACCGGGTGAACCGTCGGGCGTCGGTCGGCCCCATAAAATACCCGTTCCACTTCGGGCGGCGCATGGTCGAGGTGGGCGAGAGCGCTCCGGACTTCACCGCGCCGAACCAGGACGGCACCCCGTTCCGCCTTTCCTCGCTCCGCGGGTCGCCCGTGGTCCTCTACTTCTACCCGGAGGCGGACACTCCCGGCTGCACGATCGAGTCGAAGGGGTTCCGGGACGTCTATCCGCAGTTCCAAGCGCAGAAGGTCCGCGTCGTCGGCGTGAGCGTGGACGATTGCCCCAAGCAGAAGGCGTTCGCGCAGAAGTACGGTCTCCCGTTTCCCCTGGTCGCCGACTCCTCGAGGAGCGTCGCCCAGGCGTACGGGGTGCTCAACCCCCGGGGTCGGGCGCGTCGTGTCACCTTCCTCATCGACTCGGACGGGAAGGTCGTCGAGGTTATCGACACCTCGTCCCCCGGACCGCATCTCGAGCGAGCCCGCGCTCGCTTTCTCACCGCGTAGGCGGCGCGCACTCTGCGCCCCCGCGGCCTCGGGCTCCGACCGGGAGGAGACCGGTCGGCCGAGTCTATTCTGGGACCGCGCGCGAGGCGCTCGCCGCGCGACCGGGGCCGTGATGCCACAGGGCCGGGAACCGCGCGGGGTCGACGAAGACCCGAGTCTCGTCCACCACCCACCCGTGCTTCACGTGGCCGACCTCGTCCGAGCCGCGGAGCGCGACCCCGGTCGCGATGAGCTCGCCGTTGCGGTGCACGAGCGCGACCCGCGCGCCGGTCGCGAACGGCTTCGGGAGCGCGAGGATCCCCCCGCTCGCGAGACCCGCGCCGTGGGCGAGCGCGCTCGCGGCGGCGTCCTTCACGACGATCGCGGGGAACTCCCGCCAGACCTCCTCGATCGGGTGGAGGAGGGCGAGCATCGGGGCCGGGTCGCCCGCGGCCCGCGCGGCCGCCGCGTCGGCGAGGACCGTGAGCGGGACCGCCGCCGATTCACGGAACGGACCGTTCGCGACGCGCCGGAGCTCCTCCATGTGCGCCCCGAGCCCGAGCGCTTCCCCGAGGTCGACGGCGAGGGTTCGCACGTACGTTCCCGAGTCCGCCGTGATGTCGAGGAGGAGCCGAGGCCCCTCGGACTCGACGAGCGTGAGCCGATGGATGGTGCGGATGCGGCGCTCCCGCTTCACCGCCGACCGGACGGGAGGCGTCTGGTAGACCGGCCCGGTGAACTCCGCGAGCACCCGCTTCACCTCGCGGAGGGGAACGGGCCCGTGGAGAACGACGGAGGCGACGTACCGCTTCGGGAACTCGAGGACGAGGGGAAGGAGCTTCAGCGCCGGACCGACCCCGACCCAGAGGAGCCCCGAGACGTTCGGGTCGAGGGTCCCGGCGTGGCCGGCGACCGGGACACCGAGAAGGTCCCGCGCCCAGGCCGTCACCTGATGCGAGGAGGGGCCGCGCGGCTTGTCGATGAGGAGGAACGCCCCTTCGGCGAACCGCTCGTCGACCGCGTCCGTCCCGCTCGTCCCGCTCATCGCGTCGCCGCCGCTTCGCGCTCCCGGACGAACGAGAGGATCCGTTCCGCGACCGCGGCCGGGGGAAGGTCGCTCGAGTCGACCGTCAACCCCGGTGTCTCGCGGTCGAGGTCGATACTGTAGTAGCGCAGGTAACGGTCCCGCTCGCTCGCTTCGCGCTCGCGGACGAGCCGACGCGCCTCGTCGACCGCCTCCTTGTCCCGTTCGGCGACGCGGCGGACTCGAACGTCCTCGCGCGCCGTCACGACGATATCGTAGACCGGGACTCCGGCGCGCCGGCAGAGCGCTCCCTGGATCCGGCCGTCCAGAAGGCGGCCCGGGGTGGCGAGCGCCTGCATCGTCCGGTCGAGTTCCCGGTCGACCTCGGGATGCGTCGCGGCGTAGCGCCCGAAGGTCGCGAGGTCCATGTCGCGCCGCCGCGCTTCCGCCCGAAAGAGGTCCCCGGCGGAGCGGAACTCGAGGCCGAGCGACGTCGCGACCAGGCGCCCCGCCGTGGACTTCCCGCTGCCCGGAGGGCCGCCGACCGTGACGACCGCGTGGATCACGCGGGCCCCCCGGCCCCTTCCGTGGCCGGGAGAGGCATCGACGTCGAGCGATTCCTCGCCTCGAACCGTCGGAGCCAGAGGTGCTTCAGGAACCGGCGGAACACGAGCGACGGAGGGACCGTGTAGAGCGAGAAGATGAGGAACCACCACGGGATGCCGAACGCGACCGCGTGCGCAAGGTTGATCGTGCTGCCGGTGCCGAGCGCGACCGTCTGGTTGACCGCGTTCGCGTTGCCGATGACGAGCCCGATCCAGCTGTAGAGCAGGATGAGCAGGAAGTAGGTGATCGCCATCCCCTTGAACTGGGCGATCGACACCTCGGCGGAGAGCTTCGTCAGGCGTTCCTGGTACGGCTTCAGCGCGGCGATCCGGTTCTTCTTCCCGGAGCGGATCGCCTCCATCTGGACCTTGCGGAACGCCGAGCTCCACTTCTGGACCTTGGCGGCCTTGATCCAGTCGGTCGTGTAGTTGTACGCGAGCGACGTGACCAGCATCTCGATCGCGCCCGCGAGCGCCATCGTGAGCAGGAGGTACTCCGAGTGGAACCCGATGAGCGAGTAGAGGGGGCCCGGGTTGGAGTCGCTGGTCCCGAGGAGTCCGGCGATCGAGTTTCGGAAGCTCGTGTCGAACAGCATCCAGATCCCAAGGAACCCGAGGAAGAAGTAGAGGAACGTCGAGAGCTTGAACGTCGGAGGCGGCGGGCGCGCCGGTTTCGCGGCGGTCGGTGCGGGTTTCTCGGCGGAGGCCGTCTCCTCTTCCGGCGCGTCGGACTCCTCCTCTTCCTCCGAGGGTTCCTCGTCGGTCGACTCCTCGTCCTCCTCTTCGTCGACGGGAGGCTCCTCGGGGGAGGAGGTCGACGGGAGGGGCTTCGACCTCCCGCTCATCAGCTCTCGCCTCCGAGGAAGCGACGGAGGAGCGGGTTCATCTCCATCAGCTGCTCGCGCCCCATGGCTTCGTAGAGGTTGATGATGATGCCGACCGTCAGCAGCACGCCGGTCCCCGAGGCGTTCCCGAGGGTTCCGATGAGGTCCGCGCCGGCGGCGAGCGACCCGACCGCGGCCCCCGAGATGACGGTGATGACCGGGATGTACCGTTCGAGCACGCGACGCAGGACCCGCGGCTCTCTACGGAACCCGGGGATCTGCATGCCGGACGCCTCGATCTGCCGGGCGACGGCTTCGGGACCCATGTTCGTCGTCTGGATCCAGAACTTCGCGAACAGGATCGAGCCTCCGACCATCGCCCCGAAGTAGACGGCCACGTGGACGAGCCCCTGCCACCACGTGTGGTAGACGAGGAATCCCCCGTACTGCTGGTAGTTCAGCATCGGAAGCAACCACGCCTCCAGGCCGTTCACCGTGGAGAGATAGTACGCGCCGCCGCTGATCGGGGTCGTGGCGCTCACCCCGAGCGTGGACTGTTGCGTCGCCGTCGGGTACCCCCCGACCCACCATTGATGGCCGAGCAGCGGGAAGTGGACGAGCGACGGGTTCGTCCAGAGCAGGATCGAGACCATCGAGACGTTGGCGAGCAGCGCCGACATCAGGATGACCGGGATGTTCGACGNCGTAGATCAGCCGCAGCGGGTAGCGGCCGCGGGCGCCCCGAGCCTCGGCGTGCGACAGCGGAAGCTCGATGCGCGTCGACTCGGTCCACGCGACCAGGAAGAAGATCGCCGCGGTCCCGACCAGCGCGACGATCGGGTTCGGCTGCCGGAGCAGGATCTGCTCCCAGCCGCCCGACGCCATCTGGGACGCCGTGAAATGCGACAGGAACCAGAGGGTCTTCGGGATCGTCCCGCTCGGAGGGTTCGTCTGCGAGATCGGGAGCGCCGGGTTCTGGGGGACCCAGTTGAGCGTTCCCTGCACGATCTGCTGCGAGACCCCGGCGGCGATGAAGAGCGAGATCCCGCTCCCGATCCCCCACTTCGAGACGACCTCGTCCATCAGGAACACGAGGTAGCTTCCGAAGACGAGCTGGGCGATGATCACGCTGTTCGCGAGGAGGGCGCCGTTCCCGGGCGAGACGGTGCCGAGGCTCGCTACGAGCGAGCCCGAGGGGGAGAGGTAGCCGTAGACCTGCGGGATCGCCTCGATGAAGATCATCGCGATGACGACGACCTTCTGCGTCCCCTGGTAGACGCCCTTGTCCTCGTCGTCCGTGAGGTCGAGGTTGATGATCTTCGC